>Ga0209378_1000135_pt1 | contig 51017 bp, 61 predicted proteins | sample GraSoiAngelo_156_FD_186170 | JGI IMG/M metagenome (GOLD analysis project Ga0209378, IMG submission 186170) | Grasslands soil microbial communities from the Angelo Coastal Reserve, California, USA - 14_1009_13_40cm (SPAdes) (version 2) | ecosystem: Environmental > Terrestrial > Soil > Grasslands ...
CGCCCCGGTCAACGCGCCCTAGTCGGCCGGCGCGAGCGGCCCGCGCTCGGCGAACCGCTTCATGTCCTTTTCGAGATCGCGCCGGCCGACGAGCACGCGGCGCCCGCAGGTCGCGCAGCGAAGACCGATGTCGGCGCCGAGCCGGACGACGCGCCAGGTGTCGCCGCCGCACGGATGAGGCTTGCGCAGCACCACGACATCGTCCAGAAAGAACGGCACAGGCCCTTTGGCGCGGGCTTGCGTCATGGGCGCGAAGTCTAAGGGCGGCGGAGCCCTATCTGGACGCGGCCACGAGCGCGGGGAGGTCCAAAGCGGTCTCTTTGGAAACCGCGAAGCGCGTGTTCCGGTAGATGAGCTCGAACTGTCCGATGATCCCACCGATGCGCGTCATCGCGACGTAGACGACGTCCGGCGCGCCGACAGCGCGGACCGTCCATGGGCCGCGCAGCTGATGACCGTCGACCGCGATCGCACGGTCCGCCGCGCCGGTGAAGTAGCTGTGCGGCCCGACACGGACCTCATTCACCGCTATCGCTTCGGCCCCGGCGTTGCGGAGCTCGTTCACGAGATCCGATAGCGCGCGCTCGTCGAACGCACCGTCGATCTTGATCGCAACGCCCGGGCCGCCTACCGCGCTCTGCGCGCTGAACACGCGCAGCTGCGCGATCTGCCGCTCACCCTCGGTGAGCGACCCTCTGCCGCTCGAGACCGAGTCCTGAGCGTTGGCGACGTCCCGACGGAGGTCCGAGATCTCGTTCCGCAGCTCGTTGTTCGTCTCGGAGAGATTCGCGATGAGCGTGGTGAGCGACGACGGCGTTTCGAGGTTGAGGCTCCGCGAGTACACATCCTGGGAGCGGAACTGCGTCACGACTGCGACCCCGAGGAAGAGCGCGATGATCGCCGCCCAGATCGCGCCGCTGTTGGTGCGCATCTAGCGAGGCACGGCGTAGCGGACGTTGAGCGAACCGCTGTATGCCGGGACGTGGATCGCACCGGCGCGCGTGACGTGGAAGCCCAGGCCTTGGACGTCGCGTCGCTGCTTGATGTCCTGAAGCTGCTGCGGATCGTCGAACGCGCCGAGCAGCGCGTTCTGCGATCCGATCGCCGCGATATTGAAGGGCGGGGACATCAGCGTGCCATTGACCATGATCGTCGAGCCGACGCAGTACACGCTGGACGAGCTCACGACCCGTTCGTCGTTCACGGCCATGGCCGTGGCCCCACCTTTCCACGCGGTGTTGATGATGTCGGTGAGGTCGGTGGCGTGACAGATCGACTTGTCGACGTCGCGTGAGGTGACGCTCACGTTGCGCGCGTCGTCCAACTGGACCATCACACCGTCGCCGGAGAGCGGCGTAAGGCCGGCGCTGGCCTTGAGCTCGTCGAGGCGCGTCTGGAGCTCCTTTGCGGCGCCGCTCTGGGTCGAGGCGTTGCGCTGGATCTCGTCGAGCCGCGCGCGAAGCACCGCGAGCTGCGACTTGAGATCGTTCTGCTCGTTTTGCAGCGCGTTCGCGGCGTCGATGAGCGGCGTGTTGTATCGGACGGTGAGCTCGCTCCGCTCTGTCTGCGTCCGCCATTGGAGCGTTACCAGAAGACCGAACAGCACCGCCGGGACGAGCAGGACCAGCGAGTGGTGTAGCCGTGGCTGGCGGGCTGCCGCTGGGGCGATCACGACTGAAAGTGTCCCATGTTTAACCCGACCAACCGCCCGCCGGGCCGCGGTCTGGTGCACACCGGCGCTGGGGGCTGGGGAGAATCGAACTCCCGACGCCCTCCTTAGGACGGAGGCGCTCTATCCACTGAGCTACAGCCCCGAGCGGACTAATTGTCCACGCGACTCGGAGCCCGTACTAGGGGTAACGCTAAGCGGACACTGCCGCTGAGACATCGGACCTCAATGGGGCCGCGCGATACCGTCTCGCGCGGAAAGGCTCGGTGTCCTCTGTCGGGGTGGCCGGACTTGAACCGGCGACCTTTTGGTCCCGAACCAAACGCGCTACCAAGCTGCGCTACACCCCGTGACCATCACGCAGTGTAGCGTCGGAGTCGGTTGCTAGAAATGCAGCCTTCGCTCAGCGATCACCCGAAAGCGAGGTATCGCAGCCAGATGTCGACCGTCGCCACGACCATGGTCGCGAGCGTCGCCGGCACCCCGTACCTCAAGTAGGACGCGAACGTGATCGGATAGCCACGCGCTTCGCTCATGCTCGCGACCACGACGTTCGCGGAGGCGCCGACGACGGTCGCGTTCCCGCCGAGGTTCGCGCCGAGGGCCAACGCCCAGATGAGCGGCTCGACATTCAGCGTGCGCCCCAGTTCTTGAACCAGCGGGACCATCGTGATCGTGTACGGGATATTGTCGACGATCGCTGAGATGATGCCGCTCATCCAGAGCACGATCAGCGCGGCAGTCTCAGTTCGGCCGCCGGTGAATGACAGCACCGTGTGGGCAAGATCGCTGATGATCCCCGTCTTCACCACTCCGCCGACGACGATGAACAGCCCGACGAAGAAGAAGAGCGTCGGCCACTCGACCGTCTTCAGGATCTCGTGCACATCCTCGCGCGCGACGATCATGAGGACGACCGCGCCGGTCAGGGCGATCGTGGCCCCCTCGAGGCCGGCCACGCGGCTGAGAAGGAACCCCAGAATGGTCAGCCCGAGCACGGCGGCCGAGATACGCATGAGGCGCGGGTCAGCGATGCGCCGCTCCTCGTCGACGAGCCGCTGGATGTCGCCGGCGTCGAGCACCGTCGCCGCAGCGCGTAGCTCGGAGCGGAACAGCCAGCGCGCGAGGGTGAGATAGACCACGAGCGCCGCCGTCGCCGCTGGCGTGAGATTGACGAGGAAGTCGTTGAAGTCCTTCCCAAGCTGGCTGCCGATGATGATGTTCGGTGGGTCACCGATAAGGGTGGCGGTGCCGCCGATGTTCGACGCGATCACCTGGGAGATGAGGAATGGCACGGGCGAGATCTCGAGCCGTTTCGCAATAAAGAAGATCACAGGAGTGAGCAGCACGACGGTCGTGACGTTGTCGAGGAACGCGCTCACGACTGCGGTGACGAGCGACGTCAGCACCAACAGCGCGTAGGGCCGCCCTCCGGCGCGGCGCACGGCCTCAACCGCGATCCACTGGAAGACACCGGTCTTCGCGGTGATGTTCGCAATGATCATCATGCCAGCGAGGAGGAAGATGACGTTGAAATCGACGGCTGCGAAGGCCTCGTGCTGGTCGACGATCCTCAGGAGGATCATCAACGCCGCACCGAGAAGCGCGGCGAGGGTCCGGTGGATCTTTTCCGTCACGATCAGCGCATAGATCGCGAGGAACACGACCCCAGCGACGATCTCTGGGTTCATGGCGGGCAGGCAGCGGATGGCGTGGTGATGGGATGGAAGTATCGTCGCGAGAAGTCGACGATGTCGCGACGTGTAGCGCTCATGCTCTGGTGAAAGCCGACTTCGTGCTCGAAGTGGCCATCGCACCGGCCGCCGCGTTGACTCGCATATCTGGCCTGATCAATCGCAAACGGCAGCGCGTGCTCGGCATCTTGAAGACGCAGAACGAGTACGTCGGGCACGTGGGTGACCGCGGCTTCGAGATCTGGGAGCGCCAGCAACGCGCGGTGCACGCGTTCGGGCGCGTGATCGCGCAACGAGGCGGCACGCGGATCGAGGTTACCTTCGGCCTGCCGATGCGGACGCGCGTCCTCATCGCCGTCTTCTTCGGCCTCTACGCTGTCGTTGCGATCGGTATCGCGTTGCGCCCTCCGGACGCGGTAGTCACGGTCGAGGAGCTTCTCGTCGCGATCGTGGGCGCAGCGATCCTGGCCGTGATCTTCAGCGCTGCCGCACGCCGGCAGCGCGCCGATCTGCGGGCATTCCTCGAAAGTGTCTTCACGGACGTGCCGCGGATCTAACGGAACGACGCCCCGAAGACCGCATCGGCCGGACCGTACGCGAGCCACGGCACCAGCCACAGGACGCCCATCGCCAGGAGCTGGATCGCCATGAACGGGTACATGCCCATGAAGATTTGATTGAGCGTGATCGCCTTGCCAACGACCCCCTTCATATAGAAGGCGGACATCGCCACCGGCGGCGACAGGAAAGACGTCTGCTGGTTCAGCGCGGCCATGATCCCGAAGAAGAACGGGTCCGTGGCGATGTTGTCGGGGAACCTCTGGTGGTACTGGGCAAGGAGTGGGAGGAAGAGTGGCATGAAGATGATCGTGATCTCCGTCCACTCGAGGGGCCAGCCCAGAACAAAGATGAGGAACTGCGCTACCCAGAAGAACCCTTCGGGGCTCAGGTTGAGGCCCGTGACGAAGGTGCTGATGACCGCGGAGCCGCCGAGCCGCGCGAACACCGCCGCGAAGATGCTCGAGCCCACGAGGAGCCAGCCGACCATCGCCGCGGCGCGCACCGTCAGGAACACGGACTCTCGCACCATCGGGAAGGAGAGCCGCCGGTGCCCCGCCGCGAGGAGGACGCCTCCGAGCGCCCCGATCGCGGCTCCCTCGGATGGCGTCGCGAGACCGAGGAAGATCGCACCCATCACGAAAAGAATGAGCGCCGTGATCGGCACGAATCCCCTCACGATGAGCAGCAGCGTTGCGCTCGGCGGGAGCTTCTCGCGCATCTCCTTCGGCACCTTCGGCGCGTCCTTGGGCCGAACGATCGCGCGAACGACGATGTAACCCAGGTAGAGCCCGGCGAGGGAGAAGCCGGGCAGGAAAGCGCCGGCGTAGAGCCGCGGCACGGAGACGCCGGCGACGAACCCGTAGAGGATCAGCAGAACGCTTGGCGGGATGAGGATGCCAAGCGTTCCCGACGCGGCGATCGCGCCGGCCGAGAAGGTCTTCTCGTATTTCGCCTTCATCATCTGCGGGAAGGCGAGGAGGCTCAAGAGGGTCACCGATGCGCCGACGATGCCAGTCGCGGTCGCGAACACGGTCCCGGTCGCGAGCGTCGCGACCGCGAGGGAGCCGGGCAGCCAGCCGAACATGACCCGGACCGCGTGGAAGAGCTCGTCGAGGATCCCGGCGCGCTCGATGAGGTAGCCCATGAAGAGGAAGAGCGGGATCGCGACAAGGACTTCGTTCTGCATGACGAAGAAGGTCCGCAGGACGACGAGATCGAAGACATTGAAGCCCATCCCGAGGAAGCCGAACGTCACGCCGAGCGACATGAGCGTGAATGCCGTCGGAAAGCCGATGAGTATCGCGACGACCATGAGCATGATCATCACCAGGCCGAGGACCTCCGGGCTCATGGGCTAGACCTCGCTCTGGCGCGCGAGGATGGTCTCGGTCTCCTCCACGTCGGAGAGCCGCGGCGGCCACGCGCCGGTCCGGAGCGCCTGAAACGCGCGGATCGTCTCGGCCACCCCTTGGATCCCTATGAGAACCGCGGCGAGAGGGATCACCGCCTTCAACGGGTAGATGATCGGCGCGGCGAATGACGTCGACGATCGCTCGCCGATGGCCCAGGACGCCGCGGCCCACTGAGCGCCGACGGAAACGAGTGCCAAAACCCCGGGAAAGAAGGCGAAGAGGTACAGGCCGAGGTCGACGGCCCCCTGCACTTTCACCGGCCACATCCGATAAAAGACATCTCCGCGGACATGCTGCGCGCGCGAGAGCGTATAGGCGCCACCGATCATGAAGAGGATCGCGTACAGGTAGTAGGACATATCGAAGGAGAAGTTGTAGGTGAACCAGATCTCATGGATGAAGTCGGCGAACGGCGCCTTGCTCAAGTAGCGCATGAGAACGTCGTACGAGATGAGGAAGGTGCTCACGACGATAAGCCAAGAGACCGCCTTTCCGCTCCAGGCGCTCAGCCTGTCTATGCGGAAGAGGAAACGCTCCATCGTGATCTTTCACCCCACATGTGACGGGGCCCTGGATTGGACCAGGGCCCCGTCAGGATATGCGTCTGCCCGCTCGGTCGCCCGCTACTTCTTGAGGAACCAGTTGTAGGACACCGGATCAGGCGTTGGGATGTTGATCTTCTCGGTCCAGGGGTAGACCTTCTGCGCCCACTTCTTCTGCGAGTCGATGATCTTCGCGAATTCTGGGTTGTCTTTGGATTCGTTCGCGAGAATGCTGTCCCACGCCTTGAGCTGCGCCTCGAGCACCGCCTTCGGCGTCTGGACGATCTTGATGCCCCGGCTGACGAGCTTGGCGTAGTCGTCGGCGTTCTTCGAGATCTGCTTCCACTCGCCGTCCGCGGATTCGGCGTAGATCGAGTACTTCACGATGGCCTGCAGGTCCTTGGGGAGCGCGTCCCATTTCGCCTTGTTGATGTCGATCAGGAGCGCCTCGCCAGGCTGGTGGTACGACTGCGCCATCATGACCTTACGCACGTCCGGCATGCCGTAGGCGATGTCCGAGGTGGTGTTGTTGAACTCCGCGGCGTCGATCGTCCCACGGTCGAGGGCCGAGGCTACCTCCGCTCCTGGCACCGAGATGACGCTTGCGCCCATTCCTTGGTAGACGCCTGTTGCGAGTCCCACCGTCCGGAACTTCATGCCCTTGAAGTCGTCGGGCGACTTGATCTCGTCCTTGAACCAGCCCAGAGGCTGACACTGCATCGGCATGTGGAGGAACGAGACGACATTGAGCTTCAGCTTCCGCTGGACGAGGTCCTGGTAGAGCTCGAAACCGCCGCCGTAGTAGAACCACGAGAGCCACTGCTGACCATTCAGGCCCATCATCGGCCCGGTGCCGAAGAGGCTCAGCGAGTGGTCCTTGCCGAAGTAATAGACGGCGACGTGGTGAGCGCCGTCCAGCGTCCCGCTGCTCACCGCGTCGATCGCCGCGGCGGTGTTGGTGACGGAGTTGACCTGCAAGGTGTCGATCTTCAGCCGGCCACCGGACATCTCATCGACCTTCTTCGCCCAGTCGGTGAACATTTCCTGGAAGATGTCGTTGCCGGCCCAGCCCGACTGGATCTTCCAGTTGATCGTGGCCGCCGGGGAGGCGATCCCGCCACCCGCGCCGCCCGTGGCCGGCGATGCGGCCCCGCCGCCTGCCGGGGCGTTGGACGAGAGGCACGCCGTGATGAACGCGCCCAGTGCCGAAAGCCCGGTGTACTTGAGGAATCCGCGACGAGAGCTCTTCAGTAGATCCACTGCTGGACCTCCCATTTCCCGGCCCACTGCGGGTCGTGACCATTCGATGCCCACCGTTTCCCCCTGTCAAGAGCGGGTTTTCGTCAGGCGCCATAAGGAGTACGGACGGTGCGGTCTGACGGACGCGTCCCCGCTTCGCGGAGCGTCGATCTGTCTAGCGGGGCTGGACCCGAAGGAGGGCTGTCGCGCCCGCTGTCGGGATCTCGGCAAGCTGCCGACCGGTCATGGCATTCAGCATCCAGACCGTTCCATCGGAGGACATGGCGTAGAGCCGGCGGCCGTCGGCACTCAGCGAAAGGCTGCTCACGACCCGGTCGGTGAGGAAGTGACCGCGGAGCGTGAAGTCCAGGGTGTCGACGAGCGCCACACCGTGACCCGCCGGGAAGTAGAGCTTGCGTCCGTCAGGTGAAACCACGCTTCGTGTCGGCGCGTCTGGCGTCGTCGCAGAAAGGAGACCGGCGATCGTCGCGGTGCGCCGCACTTTTAGCGTCGTGGCGTCGATGGCGGAGACCATGCCGAGCGCGCCGTTCGCCGCGTACAGGGTCGTCCCCGACGGAGCGAGCGCGAGGGACCACGCCATTCGCTTCTCGTAGCCACCTGGCACGATCGGGAGGTCCAGGATGCAGAACGCGTTTCGCGAATTCAGATGGAGGACGTGGATGAACGGGCCGCGAGCAGGGTTGTAGTAGAAGCTGAAGTTCCACTGACCGTCGCGGCTCGGCACGGACGACTGGTAGATCCCGCTCATGATCCCGTCGAGACGCGTTGCCGCGTTGTTTTCGGTCGTCTGAGACGCCAGCTTCACATCGACGACCAGCGTCTCGGACAGCTTCGCGGACGGCACGTCGTACACGCGCACGCGGTAGCTGTATGCCGCATTGACGCCGAGGTTGCGGGCGGTCTCCGCCCCGATCCGCTCCGTGAGGTAGAGCGACGAGCCGTCGTCGCTGATCGCGTCGTAAGTGAAGGCGCCGGGGACCTCGGCGGTAGCGGCGAGCTTGAGGAGCGCCGTGTCGATTACCGCGAAGGAGCTCATCGCCCCAGACTGTCCGACCAGCACCAGCCACCGCCCGTTCGGGGATAGGCCGGTGGGCGCGGGACCACTTTCGTCGGCGAAAGCGAACTGACCTGGCAGCGTGAGGCGCGTGATGGTCCGTCCGGTCTTCGCCTCGATCCACTGCAGCGCGGGCGAAGACGCGCCGTCAAGGGCGTAGTAGACGGATCCATCAGGCGAGGCGACTGCGCGACCGAACGAGTGCAGCAGCTCGCCCTTGGTGTCACGTACCTGGATCGCCGACGCCGTCCTGAGCACGAGCTCGTCATTCGTCGCGCTCGCCGGCTGATCACCGGTCCCTGCCGCGCAGGAAGCCAGGATCGCCGATGCCACCGCGAGACCGATCGCCGAACGCATCATCACCCCCTTACAACCCACCGCTTCGGTAGGTTCCCTAGCGGAAGGTCGATGCGATCCGGACCGCCTCCTCCTTGGTCACCTGGGCTTCGAGCCGGTAGGTGACGCCGCCCTCTTCCCAGAGCAGCGTGTTACCGGCGAGGCGAAGCGTCTCCGACTGGAAGTTGCCATTCGGGTCGAAGTAGAAGAACTGGTGGGGCTGCCCCGAGAGCCAGGTCGCGACCCCGCCGTTCAGGGGAACGGATTCGAGATGCGCTTCGGGTCCGGCGGTCTTGCCGACGACCGCCTGATCGAGCCGGCCGCGGAATTCGACGACGAGCGCGCTGATGCCCGGCAGCGCCGTCGCCGGCAGTCCCTGACGCGAGCGGTACACGAGCGTGACGCGGACCGGTGCGGCGTCGACGTAGATCTCGTCTGGGGCGCCGAGGGCCGCCGGTTCGCGGACCGGGAACCCGGCGATCCGGCTCGCTTCCTCGACCGAGGCAGCCCGCTGCCCGGTGAACGTCACGGACGCGCCGGTCGTGGGCATCGGCGACGGCGTGGCGGTCACGCGGAAGATCTGCACGCCCCGCAGGCCGAGGATCTCCGCGGCGCGCGCCACGAGATCCGGAGTGAGCGCGAGGGTCAGGACGAGCAGGATCGCGAGCGTCGCCGCGATAGGCGCGAGCATGCCCCGCGGGACCCCGAGCGCCCACCAGCGACGCGCGCGGCGCCTGTCGATGCGCTCGCGGACGGCCGGCCAGAGGTCGCGCGTGGCCTGCGGGAGCCGCTCGCCGATGTCGGCGAGCGCCTGCTCGAGCTCGCGATCGGACAGGGTCTTACCCATCGCGCGTCACCTCACCCGACGCGACCTCGCGGAGGCGAACGAGCGCGCGAGAGAGCCGCGACTTCACCGTACCGCGGGCGACGCCGAGCGCCTCAGCCATCTCGGCCTCGGAGAGATCCAGGAAGTACCGGTAGGCGATGACCAGACGATCCTCCTCGCGAAGCTTGCGGAGTGCCCCGAGAACCAGCTCGCGGCGCTCGCTCGCCAGGGCCGCCGCCTCGGGCGACAGGGCCGTGTCACCCGAGGGGCGATCCTCGGCGACGCTGAGATCGACCGTCGGACGGCGGCCCAGCGCCTTGCGGCGGTTCTTGGCCTCGTTCGCGACGATCCGCAACAGCCAGGGACGGAAGGGCGCACCGGAGCGGAACCGGTCAAGCGCGAAATACGCCTTGGTGAAGCCGTCTTGGGCCGCATCCTCCGCTTCGGCGGACGTGCCGGTGATCACGTAGGCGGTCCTGGTGGCGAGCGCTTGGTAGCGCCTCACCAGCTCGCCGTACGCATCGGTATCGCCGTGTTGTGCCCGTTCCACGAGTACTGCGTCCTCCGCCGGCCGGCCCTCCAGGGAGTCGGTTCTCATCCCTCGTACAACCGTGCGGCCGAGCGGTTCCCTCATCAGGCGGACACGAGTGTCTGCAGCTCCCGCACGCGTGCCTCGACGCCAGTTTGGTCCGCCTGCTCGATGCCGTCGACGCTGAACTGCTCGACCGCGAAGGAGGCGCAGACGGTGCCGTGCAGGACCGCGCGGCACAACGTCCGGTCGTCGACCGTACCCGAATGCGCCAAATAGCCGAGGAGCCCGCCCGCGAAGGCGTCGCCGGCGCCGGTCGGATCGCGCACCTCTTCGAGGGGGTAGGCCGGTGTCCAAAAGATCCGGTCCTTCGTCAGGAGGAGCGCGCCGTACTCCGCACGCTTGATGACGACCGCGCGCGGACCGAGGGCGAGGATCTGTCGCGCCGCTCGGATCACGTTATGCGTCCCGCAGAACTGCCGCGCCTCCGCTTCGTTGATCGTGACGATGTCGACGCGCGACATGACCTTGGTCAGAGCGTCGCGCTTGCGCTCGATCCAGTAGTTCATCGTGTCGAGCGCGACGACGACCGGCGCCCGCACCTGCTCGAGCATCCGAAGCTGGATCTCGGGAAGGATGTTCGCGAGGAAGACGAATTCGCTATCAGTGAAGGCCGCCGGTACCTCTGGGTCCCAGTCGCCGAACACGCCCAGATCCGTGTTGATCGTTTCCGCCGTCACCAGATCGTGGTCGTAGCGTCCGAGCCAGCGGAACGACCTGCCCTTGACACGCTCGACGCCGGCGATGTCGACGCCACGCTTCTTCAGGCGCTCGAGGTCGCTTTCGCGGAAGTCGTCCCCGACGACCCCCATGAGTCGCACCGGCGCGTAGAGGCGCGCCGCGAGCGAGAAATAGGACGCGGCGCCGCCCAGCACGTCGCGACGGCGCTCGTAGGGGGTCTGCACGTCGTCGTAGGCGAGCGAGCCCACGACGAGGATGTGCGGCACGGGAGTCGGATGTTAATTGGTGGGCGTGCTCGCGTACGAGAAAAGGATCGCGACGAAGAACGCCGCGGCAGCGGCGATCGCCACCCAATCGGTCTCGAGCATGCGCTCCTCGACCGCTGGCCCGGGCCGCGCTCGCCAGTACTCGTTGAGAGCGCGCTGTCCGTACACGACGACCGCCGTCCCCGCGAGGAGCTCGCCTGCGTTCAGCAGAGCGAAGATCGGCTCCGCCGAGTAATGGAACCAGGTCAAATACCAGAGCAGGGCTCCGATCGTTGCGGAGAGCGCGTCGATCTTGAGCGTGCTCCCGACGCGATCCAGAGCCACGGCGATTGTCGCGAAATGCTGATAGACCTGCCACGAGCCGTAGCCCGGTACGAAGATCGAGAGCGCATGCCAGGCGGGCTGCATCCGTTCATTCGCCGTCTCGCGGCGTAGCTCCGCCCAGGACAATCCGAACCAGAGCGGCACGTAAACCCCGGTCGAGAGCACGCAGAGCGCGGCGACGAGCCAGAGCGGGCGCCGCCGCGGGGGCATCTCGCGCGCGGCGATCAGAGCGCGCCGTCCATGCGGAGCTTGGCGATCTCCTCGGACGAGTAGCCGATCTCGCCGAGCACCTCATCGGTGTGCTCGCCAAGAAGTGGCGGGTAGCGCCGCACCGACCCCGGCGTTCCTGAAAGGCGCACCGGGATGCCCGGCGCTTTGACACGGCCCGCCACCGGATGGTCGACCTCGGCGATGAGCCCGAGGTGACGCACGACGGGATCGCTGAAGGCCTCCCGGAGGTCGTTGATCGGTCCGACGGGCACGTTCGCTTCGCGTAGCTTGCGCACGACCTCGGCCTTCGGCAGCGTCGCGATCTTCGCTTCGATCTGGGGCACGAGCACGTCGCGGTGCTTGACGCGGCTCGGATTGTCGGCGAAGCGCGGGTCCTCGAGCAGGTCCTCGAGATCGAGCGCACGACAGAGCCGTTCGAAGAGCGCGTTATTGGCGCATCCGACGTTGACGAAGCCGTCCGCCGAACGAAAGGTCTGGTAGGGAACGATGGACGCGTGCACGTTCCCCTCGGGCCGCGGAACCGTCCCATCGGCAAAGAATCGCGCCGCCTGCCGCGAGAGGAGCGCGATCTGGCCGCCGATCATCGTGGCGTCGATCACCTGACCCTCACCGGTGCGGTGCCGCGCTTCGAGCGCCGCGACGATCGCGAACGCCGCGAACATGCCGCCCACCATGTCAGCTTGTGGGACGCCGACCATCACCGGTTCGCGCCCGGGCTCGCCCGTGAGGCTCATGACCCCGCCCATCCCTTGCACGACAAGGTCGTACGCGGCCCACGCGCGTCCGGGTCCATCCTGCCCGAATCCGGAGATGTGGCAGATCACGGCGCGGCGGTTCATCGCGCGCAACCGGTCATCGGGAAAGCCAAGGCGGGCGAGCACGCCGGGACTGAAGTTCTCGACCACGACGTCGGCCTTTTCCACCAAGCGTTCGAGGATCTGCTTGCCGTCGGGATGCTTCAGGTCGCAGGTGATGCTGCGCTTGTTGCGGTTGATCGCGAGGTAATAGGCGGAGATGCCCTTGACATGCGGCGGCGCCCACTCGCGCGACTCGTCTCCCACGCCGGGGATTTCGATCTTCACGACGTCGGCACCGTGGTCGGCGAGCATCAGCGTGCAGTAGGGGCCCGCGAGCGCCCATGTGAGGTCGACCACCCGAATGCCCGCGAGCGCTCCCCCGTTTTCGCCGCCGGTCATCGCCGGCAGAAGCTCCAGCGTGTCGCCGTCGCGCAGGACGGCCGCGTCGTCGACCTGCTCGCCGTTGACGACGAAGGCCGCCGTCTCAGCAGCGGGTATGCCGAGCGATCTCACGATCTCCCGCGCGCTCTTCCCGGCCGCCTCGATCTCGCGCCGCTTTGCGCCGAATTGCTGGAGCTCGCCGTGCAGGACGACGCTGATCACGGCAGGCGAAGCGCCCGCACGAGTGGATTTCTTGGCATCCGCGCCAGAGTACCGTTCAGTAGCGTGAGCGAATTGTTGCCGCTGTTCCCGCTCGGCTCCGTTTTGTTTCCCGGGGCGCTCCTGCCACTGCACATCTTCGAGCCGCGGTACCGGCTGCTCATCCGTCGCTCAGTCGAGCGCGAGCGTCCCTTCGGCATCGTTCTCATCCGCTCCGGCGCCGAGGTCGGACCAGCCGCCGTACCTCACGCGATCGGCACGGAAGCGCGGATCGTCGCGGTCTCCCGCCTCGCCGACGGGCGCTCGTACATCGTCACGCGGGGCGAACGGCGCTTTGCCGTCGACGCGCTCGTCTCCGATGCGGAGCCGTATCTCGTCGGCCGGGTCCACTACCTCGATGAGCCGGAGGGTGACGACCCGTCCAGCCATCTGGACGAAGCACTCGAGGCGCTTGGTCGCTACCTCGTCGCCGTCCTGGCGGTCACCGACGACGCGCGCGGCGAGCGCGCGCTCACCGAAGAGCTGAAGGGAGTCGCTCCCGTCGAGGTGGCCTGGCGCATCGCGGGAAGCATCGCCGTCGATCCGGTTGAGCAGCAGGCGCTACTTGAGATGCCAAGCGCGTCTGAGCGACTGGTCGAGGAGACGCGCATTCTCCGCCGCGAGACCGATCAACTCGGCGACCTGCTCGTTCGACTCCGCGCTCAGGGCGAGCGGCAAGAGCTGAACTAGCTACAACTCGTTCGCGTACCGCACCACGCCGTCGGTGATGGTGGCGCGCACCCGCGCTTCCAGCAGCTCATCTTCATGCAATGTCGCGAGATCTCTGTCGACCACAGTGGCATCGCACCGCATCCCGGGCTCGAGCGTCCCCCACTCTCGTTCACGGCCTGTCGCATACGCCGCTGCTGCGGTGTAACCGTGAAGCGCCTCATCGAGCGTGAGGCGCTGGTTCGGGAACCATGCGTCTTTGTCCGACGGTCGTCGCCGCGTGAGCGCGGCGTGGATGCCCACCAGCGGGTCTATCGGTTCGACCGGCGCATCGGATCCGAACGCGAGCACAGCACCACGCTCGAGCAGAGTTCGCCATGGGTACGCGCGAGGCGTGCGCCGCGACCCCCAGTAGCGGTCCGCGAGATCGCGATCGCTCGTGCAGTGGATCGGCTGCATCGAGGCGATCACCCCGAGCGCGCCGAATCGCCCGAGATCCTCTTCGCGCACGAGCTGCACGTGCTCGAGCCTCTGCCGCAGCTTTGGCAACGTCACGCGGGTCGGCGCGATCGCCTCGAGCGCGACGCGCACCGCACGGTCGCCGATCGCGTGGATCGCGACCGCCAGACCCGCCGCCGCCGCGCGCGCGACGTCGGCACGGAGCTCAAGCGGATCGAAGGTCAGAATTCCGCGATCCTCGGTACCCTCATATGGCTCCTCGAGCGCCGCGGTCTGCGAGCCGAGGGCGCCGTCGCTGAAGAATTTCACGTGGCCGATCCGCAGCCACTCATCGCCATCGCCGGTGCGCATCCCGCCTTCGATGGCCGCGTCGAAGTCAAACTTCCCCAGGTCCCTGATCTGCGGCGGCGTTCCGGTCGTCGGAATCGACGACGCGAGCGAGCGGTGCGGGATCCCCATGACCACGCGCGTCGCGAGGCCGCCTCGCTCACGCGCTCGCTTGAAAGCGGCGTATGAGCTCGCCTGCTCGAGCGACTCGACGCCGGTGACCCCGCGCGCGAACGCTTCCTGTTGCGCGCGCGAGATCGCCGCGTCGCAGTCGGCCTCGGTCGCAGCCGGAACCGCGCGGTCGGCAAGCTCGTTCGCACGCTCCTGCAAGATGCCGGTGGGGCCTCCGGATGGGTCGCGGAAGATCGCGCCCCCTTCGGGAACGGCGGTGTCGCGTCCGACTCCTGCCATGCGTAGCGCCGCGGTGTTCAGCCAGCGGGAGTGGCCGTCGCGACTGCGCAACACCGCCGGCCGATCGCCGGTCACGCCGTCGAGGTCCGCTGCGCTCGGCCACCGGCCCCAGGTGTTCTTGTCGAACCTTCCGCCGGTCAGCCATCGGCCCGGCTCGAGCTCTCGTGCGCGCTGGCCGATGATCGCGAGCGCCTCCTCCAGGGTTCGGCACGGGCGAAGATCGATCTCCGCCATCTGAAAGCCCCACCACATGAAGTGCACGTGGGCGTCGAACCACCCCGGCGTCATCAATCCGCCGTGGAGGTCGACGCGCTCGGCGCGGCCCGCATCGCGGGCGAGGTCGGCCGCATTTCCGACGGCGATCACGCGGCCATCGCGTTGAAGTAGGGCCTCCCCAGAGGCGCCCGCGCGGATGTGGATGCGCCCGCCGTGAAAGAGGGTCGCGGTCAATAGTGAAAGCCGGCGCGCCCTCGAAGGGGAACGAACTTCACCGCGCCGTGGCGGGTCTCGCGCCCGTCCGGATGGCGCACCACGAGGTGCTGCATCTCCTCGTCGCCGACCGGAGCGACGATGCGCCCACCGGGAGCCAGCTGCCGCACGAGCTCTGGGGAAATGCCCGGCGACGCGGCCGTCACGAGGATCCGGTCATAGGGGGCATCGGGCGGATACCCGGCCGAGGCGTCGGCCGCGATCACGCGCACGTTCACGTAGCCGAGCTCGGCAAGAAGCGCACGCGCGCGCTCCGCCAGCGGGGCGTGCCGCTCAACGCTGACCACATCGCGCGCGAGCTCGGCGAGCACCGCGGCCTGATAACCGGAGCCGGTGCCGACCTCGAGCACATGGTGGTCGGGTCCGACCTCGAGGAGCTCGGTCATGCGGGCCACGACGAAGGGCTGCGAGATCGTCTGGCCCTCCGCGATGCCGAGGGCGTGGTCACCGTACGCGACGTCCTGATCCTCGCCGCGCACGAATCGCTCGCGCGGAACTCTGGCCATCGCCGCAACGACGCGCTCGTCTCTGATGCCCATACGCCTGAGGTCGAGGACCATCTGGGCACGCTCGCGTTCGTACTCCACGACGCCGAATGATGCGCTGACGGGAAAGCGGGACCGAGGAGACGACCCTTGACGGGCAGAAAGATCAGCGGCGGCGGCACCGAGGGCAGGGGTAGGGGCCCCTGGGCGCGTAGCGACGCGCGGCGGAGGGGTCCCCGCCCGACGGAGGGTGGGGATACCGCCGCGTGACCTCCGCTTCGCTCCGGCTTTCTGGGGCGGCTTCCGCCGCCCCATCAGTAGAGAGGGTTTCGGTGCCGCCGCCATGTCGCTCGCGCCCGCTCTCTTCGTCTAGGCCGGAGACTTTTCGATCGGCACTCCGATGAGGCTTCCCCATTCGGTCCAGGAGCCGTCGTAATTACGGACGCGCTCGTGACCGAGGAGGTACTTCAGAACGAACCAGGTGTGCGCGCTGCGCTCGCCGATGCGGCAGTACGCGATCGTCTCGCCCTTTCCATCGATGCCTTTGCCGCCGTAGATCTGACGTAGCTCTTCAGCGCTCTTGAACCGGCCATCCTCGGCGACCGCTGTCGCCCACGGAACGTTCTGCGCGCCGGGGATGTGGCCGGCGCGCTGCGCGCCCTCTTGCGGCAGGTTCTCAGGCGCGAGGAGCTCGCCGGCGTACTCCTTAGGCGAGCGGACGTCGACGATCTTGGCGCCGTTCCCGATGACGCGCTCGAGCACGTACTCGCGGAGCGCGCGGACCGAGGCGTCTGGTCCGGCCGCGCGATATTCGGTCTTGGTGTAGGTCGGAGCTTCGGTGACGATCTCCCGCTTCTCAGCGATCCACTTCGCGCGGCCGCCGTTCACCAGCTTCACGTTCTTGTGGCCGTAGTACTTGAGCAGCCAGAAGAACCAGGCCGCGAACCAGTTGTTGTTATCGCCGTACGCGACGATCGTCGTATCCGGCGTCACGCCGGATTTCGACAGCAGCGCCTCGAGCTGTTTCTTGTCGATCAGATCGCGGACCGGGTGCTGCTGCAGATCGGTCTTCCAGTTGAGGCCGATCGCGGCGGCGACGTGACCCTGTTCATAGGCGGTCGTGTCGACGTCGACCTCGAAGACGCGAACTTTCGGATCCTTCGCGTGCTCGGCGAGCCAGTCGGTCTCGACGAGAACATCGTTTGCGTAGCTAGCCATGTGCTTCCTCCAAGCGAGTTGTTGGGAAAACGGCGTGTGGGGGGTTCAGGCGACCGCGGCGGGCGGACCGAGCGCCGCTCCGAGTCGCCTACGGACAGACGCAGGTGAGGCGCGACGAGCCGCTGTGGGCTTGAGCAGGAATTCCGACTTGCCTAGTCAACAATTCCGTTTCTAGCACCTGCTGGGACACAGGGCAACCCGGCGAGTGCCCTACCGCCAGCGTTCGAGGACGGCGGGAAGCTCGGTCAAGTCGTCGATCGTCGCGTCCGGCTCGAGGTCGACTTTCTCCTGGGGTGCACCGGCGAGCGGCCGGCGCCAGACCGCGCTGAGTCCCAGACGCTTCGCCCCCCAAACGTCTTGACGGAGCCGATCTCCGACCATGACCGCCTCTTTTGGCTCACTACCGGAGAGCTCGAGGGCGCGCCGGAAGATCGCGGCGTGTGGCTTCTGCCAGCCGATGCTGTGCGAGCTCACGACGTGGTCGATCGCATCGGCGAGCCCGAAACGCTCCCAGTCGCGCCGGACCTCGTCATCGCCGCGCCAGAGCGTGTTGGTGACCAGGACAACCGAAAGGCTGTGCGACTTGCACCACGCCAGCGCCTCTCGGGTTCCGGGAACGAGCGAGCCGACCAGGTCGAGAGGGACCGTGACCGCGGTGCGCAGACGATCGATGTGGACATCATCGATGCCGATCTGGCTGTTTCGGAACCACTCCGCCGCCCAGCGGTTCGTCTCCTGACGTAAGTGCTCCTCGACCTCAGGCGTGTGCGGCGGGGCGATCTCCGCATCGAGGAACCTCTCGTACCAGTCGCGCTCGCCGAACTCGCGGCGGAGAGCCTCGAGCATGAGGAGCCGGTTCTCTTCCTGCTTCCAGTGCTGAACGAGCGTGTCGCCCACATCGAAGAAGACGGCGCGGACGGGCACGCGGCTATCGTATCGGGGCCCTGATGCTCGACTTCGAACAGCTCGCGTTCATCGAGAAGTGGCGCCAGCGCGCATCGCGCGGGATCGTCGTGGCGCTCGACGGCACGCGAGGCGACATTCTCGTCACGATGCGCGTGGGTGAGGGACCGGATCAGCTGGACATGCGCGGACGCGATAACACCGGTGCGGTACGCAAGTCGCGCCTCACGCTCGGCGACCGTGTGACGATCGCGATCGAGTACCGCGCTCGCGACGCAGGCAAGGCGAGCGGCCGCGGCGTCTCCGGCAACCTGGTGGCGCCCGGCGCGAAGGTGCAGGGCGCGGTGATCAGCACCGGCGACGTGGTGGTGATCGACTGTGGAGCGCAGGTGCTCGTCGCAGGCGAGACGCTCCCGGACGCGACTCCCGGCGATGAGATCGGCTTCACGATCGCGGAAGAGGGGAAGGCTTATCTGATCCCAACACGCTAGCGAGGACCGAGTTTGTTGACCTCGTCGGCGATCTCTTCCTCGTCCGGCACTTCGCGGAGCTGGTGGACGTCGATGTAGCGGCAGATCCCCTGAGCGTCAACGACGATGATCGCCCGCTCGGGTCGTCCGATCTCCTCGTTGAAGACGCCGTAGGCCTGTGAGACCTTGCCGTGCGGCCAGTAGTCGGAGCAGAGCGGGTACTGCACGCCGCCGAGCGAATCCGCCCACGCCTTCAGCGTGTAGACCGAGTCGCACAGAATGCCCACGACCTGGGCCTTGCCGCCGGCGAAACGCTGCTGCAGCGCGTTCAGCGCGGGGGCCTCGCTGTTTCAGGTATTGGTGAAGGCGAACGCGAAGAACGCGAGCACCACGGTCTGTCCGCGGAAGGCGGAAAGAGTGATCTCGCGCCCATCGTGCGAGCGCAGCGCGAAGTCGGGAGCGGGATCGCCGACCTTCAGGGTCTTGGTCTGGGTGGCGATCTTCGTTCGACCTTTTGGCGCGGCCATCGCACCTAGACTAGCCGCATGCCGGCGATCGACCAGCGACGACGAATCACCGCCGACCGTCGCGCATTCAACCACTACGGCGTCGTGTGCCCGTTCTGCGGCGAGAACGTCGGTCCGCGCTTTGTGACACGCGAGCACCTCGACGTGCCACCGAATCCACCGTATGCCGCGACGGTGCGCTGCCCGCGCTGCAAGGAAGAGTTCGAAGTGATCTTCTCCGCCGATGCCGTGCGCGCTACGGAACGACGGTGATGTAGAGGAAGACGCCCTCGTCTTCCATCCACCAGACGCCGTCGATGACCGGCCGCAGGTGGATCGCGTACGTCCCAGGAGTCGCCGGCGCCTTCACCTGGAAGGTGAACGTGCCTGTCGCCCCCGGAAGAACGGTCGCCTCGGTCTGCACGGCCGGCCGGGTCGTGTACGGCCAGTTCACCGACAGTCCCGCCCACATCGTGTCGTCCAGGTTCACGCCGAGGCGGGCTTCCTGCCCAAGCGTGCCCTTGTTCCAGGACTGGCTGCCCGCGTTCCGGAAAACGATCGAGAGCGGTCCGCTGGTCTGGCCGACGTTCAGCGTCGGGAACGCCGACTCGGAGACCCACGCGCTGTGATAGTCGACGCGGGTCGTCACGGGCACGAAGACGCCCTGGTCCTCGAGCCACGCGACGCCGTCGATCACCGGACGGAGCGGGATCGCCACGGTGCCCGCGCCCAGCGGCGCCTTCACCGTGAACGTGAATGACGCGACCGCGCCGGGCGCGACCGTCGACTCGTTCTGCAAGGCGACACGGTTCGGCAATGGCCATCCGACGTTCAGGCCCATCGTGCTGTAGGCGGTGCTGTCACCGCGCACACCGAGCGCGACCTGGCTTCCGACGACACCCTTGGTCCACGTCTTCGTCCCGATGTTGCGGAACTGCAGTGTCACCGTGCCCTGCGCGGCCGGCTGCATCGCCGGGAGTGTCGTCTGCGATGCCCACGTGGAGTGCAGACCGCTGTCCGGCGGAACACTCGACGTGCCGCCACCGGAGCTCACGGTCGATCCTGTGCTGAAGTCCCACTCGTTCGTCACGTACGTGCCGGCGACCGTGATGTCGAAGCGGACGTGGTACGTCGTGTTCACCGCGAGCGGCTGCTGCGGGATGATCACCTGGTAGTCGTACTCGAACTGCTGCGCCGCGTAGTAGATCGGGAGCTTTGTCCCGTTCGGTGCGACGACCTCGGCAGCGCGCATCTGCACGTTCTGTCCCGCGGAGTACACGACCATGATCGGATAGCCCACCGGACCTGAAACACCGGAGGGAAGCGGGTTCGGCGACTCGCGACCGCTCCACGAGACCGGGATGTTCGTCTGCATGTTTGCGGGGGAGCGGACGAAATCGACGGCGCGAAAGCCGAAGTCGTAGACGAGGTCGCCGACCGTCGACTCGCGGCCGTTTAGGCTGGAATGGCCCCACCCGATGTTCGTCGCGTTCGGGTGCATCATCCCGAGCCGGTGATACGGCGCGTCCCAGAGCTGCCGCACGCCGGCGAGTCCGGCGCCTCCGGTCGCGACCTCACTGACGAACGAGGTCGTCCAGCCCGCCGCGATGAGCCGGTCACGCGGTGCGTAGCCGGTGTAATACGGAAGCCCGGCGGTCTCGTAGTGGCCGCCCTGACCGTTGGCGCTGCTGTAGTTGGCGTGGTTGATCGCGGCCTGCGTGAGACGCGGGTCGGCGGGCACCGTCGGTGAACCGATCGCGAAGCGCAGCTGGTTGTTGAGCTGCAGCATGTCCGCAGGCGCGACAACGTCCGCGTTCGCGGGCGCCGCGAGCGGCATCGCGATCAGTGCCAAGCTGATGGGAAGGCAGACGAGCGAGCCGAGCATGGCGCTACGCAATACATCCCACCGCATCTGTCTGAGTTAACGGCCCGCCGGCGAAAGTCTTATGTCAGGGCGGTAACAGCGGGACCTTTGTAACGGCGCACTAGTACCGCGCGTGGCAGCGCCGCCCGCCCGCGGCGCTTCCACTAGTTAGACCGAACTACTTCTTCTTTTTCTTTGCGGCCTTCTTCTTCTTCATCGGCATTGGGTCATCACCTCCCTTCCGTAAAAGAGATCGTCGACGCGCGGATCAACAACGCGTCGCAGCGTGGTCGGAAAATCGTGGAGGGGAAGGTGCGCCGCGGCCCTTGCGTCGTCATCATCGGGTGAGCATCACCTACGGATCTGCATTGTCCGCCCGCGTGAAGGACTGTCAAGAGCGCGGGCCGCGCGGCGTAGATGACCGAGTCCTTTATGGAGGAGCACGCGATGCGCCGGATCGTTCAACCATCGTGATGCACCGCTCGGATGCGGGAGCGGGACATACGTCACTCCGTCCTGCACCCGCGCAGTGCCGACCGCACTTTCGAGTGACACCTTTCCCCAGAACCGTTCGATGGCGAGACCGCCGACGAGGAGGATGACGCGAGGCTTCAGGAGCGCGAGCTCATTCTCGAGCCATGGTGCGCAGAGCGCGATCTCTGGTGGCGACGGCCGACGATCGCCGCTCCCGGTTGGCGACTTCCCCGGAAAGCATTTGGTGATCGCCGTGCGATATGGAAGATGGTCTTCGTCGATTCCCGCTTCCGCCAGCCAGCGCCGCAGCTCCGCGCCGGCGCGACCGCTGAACGGCTTTCCCGTCGTGAGCTCGACCTCACCTGGTGCCTGGCCGATGATCGCGATCCGGTCGCGGATGGATCCGGCCACGATCGGCTGGGCGCGGTCGAGGTACCCGGCGTCGACGCATTTCGTGCACGCTCGGATGCGAGCGTGAAGAAGCGCGAGCGCGCGGGCGCGATCGATCAATGAAATGCGTGCACCGCGGCGACGCTTGTAAACACCTATACGACGGTCGGGGTGCCGGGATTTGAACCCGGGAAACCTCTTGACCCCCAGTCAAGCGCGCTACCAGGCTGCGCCACACCCCGAGCGACGCGTCTTGTCAGAAAGTGTATCTGCGCGCCGCGTTCTTGAACTGCCGGGGCGGGACCCCTTGAGCAGGTCGACGCCTCCGGTCAGTGATCCGCTCGCACTGGTTGCAGATCCTGCGCAGGCGGCCACCCTTCATGGCGACGCCCGTATAGACATGGCCACGCACGCACCGTGTGGCGTCTCCCTTCAGACGCGTCTGGGCCCGGAACCTCGCCAGCGCCTCTTTCGCCTGGAGGCGCTTTGTCTCTCCTAACCACGGCCCGACTCGAGCCAGTACCCGCTCGATCCTCTCTTCGCCCTCGACGACCCACTTGAAGTCGTCTGGTTCGCCGTGACATTCGATGCGACCCATGCCGTCCAACGCCGCTCTGAGTCTCATGAGCACCGGCGCCGGTAACCCCACTTCGCCGTGCTGGCTCGCGGACGCTCGAATCCTGTACCAGGTCGGGCCCCGCTTCCGAGGGAGTGCGCGGACGACGCCGAAACAGCCCTCTGCATCGAGAAAACCGGCGGCCCAAATGCGCTCCGTGTCGTCGTCAGAGAACGTCGAGGGCTGGGGCTCGAGATGCACTCCGTGCAGCGGTAGTCGGAGTCGCGTGGGGCGAGCCTTGCGTTTGCCGGGTGCGTATTGAGCAAGGAACTCACGAATCGCGGTCGTGGCCTGAGCTCGCTTCACAGGACCGAGATATCGCCACAGAAGCGCGACGGTGGCCTGACCCTCGCCGAAACTGCGACTCTCCCACCGGTATATGCCGTCGTCGTTCGGGCCGACGATGCGGCCGGTACCGAGGACGGCCGCCTGAAATCGGGTCAGGACAGATGGGAGTAGCGCGCCACCATGCTGCGGGACAACTACATCCAGGCGAAGGTACCCGCGAACGGGATCAGAGACGTGGATCAGGGTCGAGCCTTCGCCGTCAAAGAACCCGGCAGCCCACACGATCTCAGCAACAGAAAAATCCCTCAGCCGACATGCCTGGTCAGCCGCAGGTCGCACGCGCGCTATGATAGCACAGTTGTTCGAGACCGGGAACGGTTGCGCACCAGAGTTGCGCTCGGTTACACCGACGGAGGCGGCGTCCCCCCGACCGGTACGCGCGGTAAGGCGACGTGGAAGGTGCTTCCGCCTGCGCCATTGCTCTCCGCCCAGATGCGTCCGCCGTGGCGATTCACGATCTCCTTACTGATGTAGAGGCCGAGCCCCATCCCCGCCTGATCGCGAGCGGCGCGGTCGGGCGAGCGGTAGAAGAGCCCGAAGATCGACTCGAGCTCCTTATCCGGGATGCCGATCCCCTGATCTCGTACCGAGACCCGGACCCCGCCATCCTCCCGCCCAACATCGATCACGATCGGACCGCCGCCTGGCGAGTATTTGATCGCGTTCGTCACGAGGTTGTTGAGCACTTGCTCGATGTGATCGCGATCGGCGGTCACCACGGCGCCGTTCTCGCGCTTCACGGTGATCTGATGCGTCGTCGTCGTGAGCTGCATACGCATCGCGACTTCTTCGGCTAATTCGCCAAGATCAACGTCGCCATACCGGAACTCGATCCGGCCGGTCTGTATGCGAGAGACGTCGAGCAGCTCGTCGATGAGCCGCGCGAGCTTGCCGGTCTGCCGATAGACGACCTCGAGCTGCTCGAGGACTGCCTGAAGGCTTTCGCCAGGCGGGTGCTGGCCGCCCTCTCCATCGCTCATCCGACGCACGCGCCGAAGCGCCACCTGGAGGAACCCGGACATCGCGGTAATGGGCGTCTTGAGCTCGTGTGACGCGATCGACAGGAACTGCGATTTCATGCGGTCGAGCTCCTTGAGCTGCTCGTAGCGTTCTTTGAGCTCAGCCGTCGCCTCGTCAATCCGCAGCTGGAGCGATGAGTTGAGGTCGGCCACCTCCCTGTTCGCGCGCTCGAGCTCGACGACGCGTGCCTTCAGTTCGAGGCCCAACCGGCGCCGCTCGATACCGCGCGCGACGGTGCTCCGCAGCTCCTCGACCTCGCTCGGCTTGACCAGGTAGTCGTAGGCCCCTACGCGCAACGCCTGGATCGCGGACTCGAGGCTCGCGTAGCCGGTAAGCATGATCGTCACCGTCTCGGGGAAGTGCTCGCGCACCGCGCGAAGAACTTCGAGACCGTCGCCGTCTTCGAGACGGAGGTCTGTGAGCACGAGGTCGAACTCTTGGTCGCGGACCATCTTGCGCGCCTCAGCCGCGCTCGTCGTGGTCGCGACGTCGTAGCCGTCAAGCTGCAGGATCGCCTTGATCGTGACGACAACGCTCTCCTCGTCGTCAACGACGAGGACCTTAGGCTGCTGGCGCATCGCCTGGCCCCCCCACCGGCAGCGTGATCGTGAACGTGGTCCCGCGGCCGACACGGCTTCGCACGCGCATCGTGCCACCGTGACTCTGCACGATACCCTGCGAGACCCAGAGCCCAAGGCCCGTGCCCTTCCCGGGCTTCGTCGAGAAGAACGGCTCGAAGATCTGCGCCAGGACGTCGTCGGCGATGCCCTGGCCGGTGTCGCGCACCTGGATCTGCACGGCGTCGCGCCCGAAGAGCTCCGTCTCGGCGCCGGCACCACTCTGCGTCGCCACCGTGATGGCGCCGCCCTCGGGCATCGAGTCAGCCGCATTCAGCAATAGGTTGAGCAGCACCTGCTTGAGCTGGTCGCCCGACGCGCGGATGCGTGGGATTACCGGATCGAGCTGGTTCGCGATCTGGACGCCGCGTTCGCGCAACCGCTTGACGACCAGGCCTTCCGCCTCCTCGACGAGCGCGTTCACGTCTATGGAGGTCATGGCCTCGGCCTGACGATAGAAACCAAGCATCTGACGGAGGATGCGCGACATACGCTGGGTCTCCCGCGAAGCGATCTCGAGGTACTGCCTGTCCGCCGCGGCCGAGGTCATGCTCTTCTGAAGAAGGTAGAGCGCGTTCTGCACCGCCTCGAGCGGGTTGTTGATCTCGTGCGCGATCGAGGCCGCCAGGCGACCCGTCGCTGCGAGCTTCTCGGAATCGAAGAGAACCTGCTCGAGCCGGCGGCGCTCGAGCTCCCGGAGACGACCGATGTCCTGCATGACCGAGACGATCGCTATCACGGCCCCGCGCCCGTCGCGGACCTCGGTCGCGCTCACCTCCATCTCGAGGCGCTCTTCGCTTCCGGGATCGACGAGCGCGATCTCGCCGCGCTCGGAGGTCGTGGGCTCGAGACGTAGCTGCGCGAGGAACGACGTGAAGCGGGCGTCGTTCGCCAGTGCGGTGTGTGCCGAGCGCGAGCTCGCCGTGTCCCCCTTGAAGAGACGCTGCGCCGCGGGGTTCATTGAGATGATCTGGTTGTCGTTGTCGACGACGATGATGGGATTGGGCACGTTCCGGAGGATGAGGTCCAGACGGTCGCGCTCCATCCTGACTTCTTCCTCGGCCGTGGCAAGACGCTCCCGGCCGCGGGCAAGCTCTTCGCCGATGTGCCGGATGTCGGTGACGTTCTTCAGCACCGAGACCGTCCCGCGCAGGCCCACGCGGTAGTTCGTCGCCGGCGTCGTGATCACCTCGTAGATGAGCTCTTCGCCCTCGAACGGATCGACGAGCGTGACCTCGCGGCTCGTCGTCGCCTGAACGCGCTCGAGGTTCCACGTCGAAAGCGCCGCGGTGAACAAGAAGTTGTTCATCCAGACGGCGCGGCGCTTTCCCGCGCTGTCTTCATCGCTGGCGCGGAAGAGCAGCTCCGCGCGGCGGTTCTGCAGGACGATGTCGTTGTTCGAGTCGGTGACGAGCACGGCGTCACCGACGCCGTTCACCATCCACCAGAGCCATTGCTTCTCGATCGCATGCGCTTCGCCTGTTTGCCGAAGGAGCTCGACGTCTCGTTGCAAGCTGAGCGCCTCACCGGCCTTACGGGAAAACGGCACGAGCGCGTCGATGTCGGCCTGCGTTACGCCAGAGGCGCGCGACAGCAAGACGACACCAGCCCACTCCCCGCGCGCTTCCCAGCCAAGCGCGGGGACGCCTTTTCCGTCCCGATCCGCCGTTGTGCGCTCGCTCGCGCTCCGCAGCGGCGCAGCGATCAACGGTCCGATCCCCATGCTGGCCAGCGCATCGCGCAGCAGCTGGCTGAGCCGTTCGTCGCGCGAGACGTCGCGGATCCGCTCGGGTACGCCGCCACGAAGGACCGCGATGATCGGATTGGCCGACTCTTCCAGCGGTAGGGTCAGCGGCCGCACCGCCGCGTCGGGCACGCCGATACCGAAGCTCCCGACAAGGGCCGAGCGTTCGTCGTCGTAGAGAAGCACGATCGCCTTCTCGAAACCGAGCGCGCGAAGGAGATCGTCGAGCAGCGGCTCGAGCGTCTCTCGCGGGTCGCGCCGAGCGGCCGCCCGTGCCGGCCGCTCGAGGACGTCAGCCACGCGCGGTCACCTCAGCCGTTAGGCACGCTCCGCCGATCGCGCGCGGGTCGGGGCCATCTCGGAAGTGGCGCTTCCCACCCCGAGCGCGCCGCGCTGGGCAGGCATGAGACCGAGAGCATCCGCATAGCGGAGGTACGTGTCGATTGACGCCACGACCACGCGTGCCTCGACGGTGATTAGGTCGATGCCCACGAGGGAGACCCGGACCCAGGCATCGATGATGATGCCTTTGTCCAGGACGCGGTCGAGCACATCGATGAGGCTGCTGCCACCCGGTGCACGTTCAACTGGCATTTAGGTTTACCTCCCTCGATTCTGTGGTCGTCCAAGCTCGCGCTCGAGCTGGGCGATCCGGGCTTCGAGACGTCCGATCGCGGTTTTGTCGTCGCCATCGCGACCAGTAAGGCTTCGGTCATATTTCCACCAGTTCAGACCGATCTGCTCCGCCTTGTCGATGGAGCAGACCAGGAGGCGGATCCTGATCGTGAGGAGCTCGACGTTCGCGAGCGAGATCGAGACGTCGCCCGCGACGACGAGGCCCTTGTCGAGAACGCGGTCGAGGAGATCCGCGAGCGTCGTCGTCTCGCGGGGCATCGTGATCCCGCGCCGCTCCGTGCTCATATGAGGTTCCCGAGCGGACCGAGGCCGAGATTCAACTCCGACGGATCGATCCCGAACCCGCGCGCCATCTCCTGCACCTTCTGCTCGAGCCTCATGAGCGCAACCCCCATTCGCTCTACCTCTTCGTCGCTCAACGTGCCTCCTTCCATGCGCCGCACGGCTTGGCGCTCCAGCAGCTGACGCAGAAACTCGACGAGCGTAAGCACGAGCTTCGCGAGCCCTTGCTCGACCTGATCCGGATCCACATCCACCCGCTCAGGGAGGATGCCACGAAGTCGCTCGACTTCGCGTCGCAATTCGGTCAGTTCGTCGATCTCGTTCAACTTCGGGACTGGGGGGCAGAGCCCGTCGGGGGCTCGGCGCCAGGACCCGTTGGGCGCCGGGGGGCAGCGCCCCCCGACTGTTCGATGCTCGCGAAGCTGTAGGGCGGCCACGGTCCGCTCACAACGCCAACCACATCGTTGAAACGGCTTGCCAGACGCTCGAGAACGGCTTTCCGCTCCGTGGCTCGCTCGCTCGGTATCAAAACGGCCAAAGAGACAGCCACTCGATCGCTCGTGCACATCTCATGCCAGACGAGCGATCGCTCGACCGAAAGCTCGGCGACGAGGCATTCCAGGAGCTCGGCGGCGCGCGCCTTTTGGGCCTCGCGGGCTGCGTAGCGAGCGCGCCGCTCTTCCATGAAACGCCGCCCAGGCCCAATCGCCGGATCCGCGGGCCGTGGGGTGTCGCCCCTGCCCCCCGAGTTCTTCGCCCAGAGGAGTGTGACCGCGAGCTCGCTTTTGCCGGCCACCCGATCGAGTGCCGAGTGCAGGTCGTCGGCCCGGGTGGAAAGCGAGGCCCGTGCGTCCTCGTCGGTGGCGAACGTCGTTCCGAAGCGCACGGGAAGACAGGGCTGGGCGGCGCAGATCCGCTCGACGAGACGGTGGTGCTCCAGGGCGTCGTTTCGGTCGAGCTTGTCCGCCGGATCCCAGCGTGTGCTCCAAAGGCCGATGTCGCCGGTCCCGGACCAGCGGAGCGGCCGCCCCCGAAGTCCCTCGCCGTCGAGGGAGGCCGGAGGCTCGCCGGTGATGGCGTGGGCGAGCAGCGTCATGACAGTCGGGGGGCAGGGGGACGGGCCCCTGGGCGCGAAGCGACGCCCCCTGGCCCCTGCGCGCCGCTCTCGATCGTCTCGACGGCGGCGAGCACGACGTTCAGGCCCAGGTAGATGAGGTCGACGCCGGCCACGGAGATCGTCGCGTGGCCGGCGAGCACCACACCCTTATGCAGAAGCCGGTCGACGAGCTCCAGCAGCGATGCATCGGCGGGCGTCAGCTCCTTCACGCCAATGCGTGCTCCCGCGGGAGTCCTCCGAATCGATATGGTGGCCACGGACCCGACAGGCGCACGCGATACCCGCGCGAGCTGCCGGTCGCCCCGAGCCGCCGCACCGCGTCGCCCAGCTCCGCCTCCCGCTCGCGCTCCGCCAGGACACTGAAGCGGGCGACCGCCGAGACGGCCGGATCATCGATGAGCGGCTCTCTATAGACGCGTTCTCCGATCGCCTCGACCGCGGCCGTCGTCTCCTCGGCGATCACCGCATCGCGCGCGCGCCGCTCGTCGCGCAGCACATCGTCCCGACGCTTGCCGAGGAGGAACGCGCGACCCGGCGGGGCGGCGGCGATCTCGGCATCGAGGTCGCGGAGCGCTTCGCTCAGCCCTCCGACATCGTGGTCGCGTTCGACCGACACGATCCATTCCGCGCGGCCCTCGACCGATCTCAGGCGGTCCCGTAGCTCCTCGGCACGCGAGCGCAGCAAGCTGCGCACGCCGTCCGATCCGCGATAGATCGCGCCGAACGCGAGCGGCAGGACCGCCCCGGTCATCTCAAGGAGCCTCGAGTTCACGTCCTGATGCACGGCGGCGCGAGGCGTAAGCCAGTCCATGTTTTGAAGATGCTCGTTCAAGGGACCTTCCTCGTAATCCGACGCTGGAACGACGCTTATGGCGGCGAGTAGTGGCCCTTCCACCAGCGGTTCGACCGGAGCTCCCTCGATGCCCCGCAGCTCGCTCGCCCCGACGAGCGGCGCGGCGCGAGCGTCGGCGATCGCGTAGAGATAGCGGAGAGTCTCGCTCACTCGAGCTCCTCGGGTATCTCGATGACAAAAGTGCGCCCCTCGGTCTCAGTGGGTGCGGATGTCTCGATGCCCTCTTGGGCCAGCTCTTTGCGGTACTCCCTTATCTCACGCAGTCGCGCGAAGAGACCGGCTTCACGCTCGGTGAACTCTTGCTCGCCGATCTGGCCCTCCTCGAGCTGCAAGTGGAGCTCGAGGAGCTCTTGACGGACCGGCTCGTCGTCGGTGAGCTGCTGCTCGGCGTACTCGACCACCTTGTCCAGGCAATATCGGATCCCCGCTGCCGGTCCCGTGATGGGCAGCGCGAGGAGCTTAAAGAGGATCACGGGGCGCTAGACCCCGGCCGAGCGCTCGAGCTGAAGCCGGATCGTGACGAAGTTGTACGGCGGCCAGGGGCCGGTCTCTTTGAAGTTGAGCTTCCCTTCGAAGCGCTTCCCGATCTCGTGCACCTTCTCGTCGAAGAGGGCGGACTTGTCTCGAGCGACGAGGAACGCCGCGTTCATGATCATCTTGTCGCCGATCACCTTGTTGTGGCGCGAGGCGATGGCCGTCTCGCGAAGCTCGTCGTAGATCTCGCGGACGTAGGAGTCCGATTTGTCCGCGAGCGCCTGCTCCACGAGCCGACCGAGCTGCATGCGTGCGAAGTACGTCGAGGTCTGCTGATTCGACTCGATCTCGGCCTTGAGCCTCCGGAGCTCCTCGTTCTCCTGCTCGACCTCCGCGAGGACCGAATCGCGGTCCCAGTTCACCTTGAGGCCGAACTCCAGCTTGTCCTTCATCTTCTGGAGCACGTCACGAAGCGCGTCGTAGGTGTCCTTGAGGAACTCGATCGTGTCTTCTTCGGTCTTGAACAGCGTGCCGAAGCTCATCGGCACGGGCGTGAAGCCGTTGTCCACCATGACGACCTCGTTCACCCGTTCATGGGTCAGCGCGTTCTCCCGGGTGGGGTCGTAGACCTGCAACGCCGCCTGGCTCACGACGGCGGCGAGGTCGCGGTAATGGATCGTGTACACGTCGTCCCCGCGTCCGCCGATGCCGATCTTGCCAAAGGTGCGCGGGTCGGCGCACTCGATGATGGAGTAGACGTAGACGCCGCTCGATGTCCCCTCCTCGCCGGTCGTCGACGTGACCGTCGTATCCATTCAGACCTCCGATGAGTCGGAGGGCTTTGCCCCCCGACCCCCGACCGTCTCCACCGGGACGGCGAGCTGGAGGAATTCTCGCGTGAGCTCGTACAGCTTCTCGCGGTCCTCGCGCTGGGCCGGACGGAGGCCATAGTGATTGATGACCCGGATCTGCGTGCTCAGCCATTCGCGCCAACAGTCCGCACAGATCCGCGCCTCGATGTCCTCACCGAGCGAGCCAGGAAGTCCTACCTTGCCGGCTCCCTCGCGCTCGTTCCCACAGCGCGCGCACCGAACCAGAGCCACCCACTCATGTTATCGGCGCTTCTGGGCGGAAAGGTCACACCGGACGTTCGACTAGGGGCCGGGTGCCAGCTCCGGTCTCATAGGAGGCCCGCCCTCAGGAGCGGCGCGTACCGGAAAACGGCACGCCCGAGCACCGCCGAGAGCGCGACCGGACCGAACGTCCGGCTGTCGGTGCTCTCCTCGGGGCGGTCGCCCAGCAACGTGCAGACCCCGCCTTTGACCCGCGCGACCCGTTTCAGGACGAGCCGCCCCGGAACGCGCGGGTCGCGCGCGAGGACGATCTCCCCCACCCGAGGCGGGCGAGCCAGGGGCGCGACGATGACCCAGTCACCGTCGCAGAGAGCGGGTTCCATGCTGCGGCCGGCGACCGCGACCCTCCGGAACAACTTCTTAGGCCCGGGCTGCGGCCGCCTTTGGCATCCGGGTGGCGGTCGGCCCGCCGGCCTTCGTCCACACGTCGGCGATCTTGTCGATCATGTCGAGGAGCGTCTTGGCCTCCCCGATGTCGAGCGACCCCTTCACCTTGGAGCATTGTTTCGCGGCCTTCCAGCAGAGCTCGGTGATTTCTGGGTATTTCTGGACGTGCTCGGGCTTGAAGTAATCGCTCCAGAGGACATCGATGTGGTGCTTGGCCAGTTCGGCGCGCTCTTCCTTGATCACGATCGCCCGGGTCTTGAACTGGTCGTCGCTCGAGGCGTTGTACTTTTCGATGATCTTGTAGCAAGACTCCGCTTCAATGCGCGCCTGCTCGGGGTCGTAGACGCCGCACGGCAGGTCGCAATGGGCGTACGCGATGGTCTTCGGCTTCAGCAGGTCCGTAAGGAACATGAGACTCCCCCTTCGTGTGGATGCCAGTCCGTTGTATCACGACTCAGGGGTTCACATCCTCGAGGATGACGTCGTAGCGCGTGAACCCGCTCACCATGATGTCGCGGGGCGCCTGCGAGAGCAGATCGCCGCGCTCGCCGCGGAAGGGGGCAAAGACCTCGATCTGGTATTTCCCCGGCGGGACCACGATGGCATAGGTGCCGCTGACATCGGTCGCGGCGCCGATCAGCGGCCCGGCTTCGTCGAGGATATTCAGCGTGGCGGCCTCGAGGGGAACGCCACGCGTGTCGCGAACCACGCCCGTGATGCGCACACCCTTGCGCAGCGTGAGATCGAGCGTGCGGTCGGCGTTGCCGAGACTTACCCCATCCGCGTCGATCCAGAAACGTTTTCGGGACCAGAACTCATTGATGAGGTCGGCGCTCGCCGGCGGGATGACCTGCACGACGTAGTCCTCAGAACGCGTCGTCACCTGGTATGAGCCATCGGATCCGGTCGGCCGGCAGATGCGTCCCGTCGGGAAGCGAGTGTCCACGCACACGAGGGCCGCCGCGACCGGCTCGCCATCCGTCGTACGGACTTTTCCGCGGAACTGCGGCCCCGGGTCGAGGCTGACGTCGATGGAACGATCGCGGTCGAGCGTGATGGCGGTTGTGCTGACGCCTTCCAGCACGTGGTCGTACCACTGCGCGACCAGGCGCACGTTGTCGGGTGGGACGGTCCATAGGTAGTACTGGCCCGGTTCCCGCAGCGCCAGATAGGAGCCGTTCTTGTTCGTCCTCTCGCAGTCCCACGGCAACGGCGCGGCCAACGTCCTCATGCACACCTGAGCGTCCTGGATCGGTCCGCTCGGTCCGCGGACAACGCCCGTGAGAAGCACGCCCTTCACCAATGTCATATCGAAGTCGCGAACGTCGGTCGTCCGGACGTCGATGATGTCGGCCTCTTCGCTTGAAAGACGGCCACGGCCCCACTGGGGGATGAGCTTGCCGCCGGGCGGTCCCGTCACGTCGACCTTGTAGGTACCGGCGACGACATCGATCGCGTATACGCCCTGCGCTCCGCTCCGCGCGCATGTCGGCGCCTCGGTGGTGCTCGGAGGATTGGCACATATACCCGCTCCGGTCACCGTCGTGCCTTCCTCGTCGCGGATCGTCCCGCTGATCGTCGAGTGTGGATCGAGCCGCACGGCCGTCGTCGCGTCGGCGTCGACAACTTCGGCCCAGACTTGTGCGGCGCGAAGGCGCGTTCCCTGACGTGGCGTGACGTGGACCGAATACGTGCCGGGGTGCAGGCTGAGCCGCGCCGTTCCTGCCGCGCTCGTCTCGCCACAGCGCTCCTGCTCGCCTGCGACGGTGAACGCACACACGCTGGCCCCGGACACCGGCGCCCCCGCTGGAGCGCTCACGATGACAGCGAGCGTCCGGACGGGCGTTGGCGTCGGCGTCGCGGCCACGGGCGGCGTCGGCTGGCACGCGACCAGCGTGACGGCGAGGAGCGTGAGCGCGACGCGGGGCGGACGGATCAACCTACCTATGGTCGCTTAGGGGCGGTCGCCGCCTCCTCGCGCTGCGTCGCGGCGAAGGATCCAAGCAAGCGCGAGATCTCGGCGAGTGGTCCGGAGATCTCGTCGCCCTGCTCGCGGTCCATCAGGTCGCGCATCGCTTCCCGGATCGGCTTGCCTTCGGAGAGCACCAGGTGCGTCTGCTCGGTGATCGGCATGACGACGCCGCGCTTTACCGACACGCGGTAAGTCGCCTCGGCGGTGGACATGCCCTCGGCCACCTGGCCACCAAGCCGCCCTGGGATCTCCGCGACCGAGACGCCCTTCGCGAGCATCTCGCCGACGGTGCGGTTCCGTGAGAACTTGCTCGTACAGGTCGCGATGAGGTCGCCGAATCCCGCGAGCCCCGCAACGGTCAGCGGATTCGCGCCCTCGGCGAAACCGTAGCGCGCGATCTCCGCGAGCCCGCGCGTGACGAAGCCGGCCTTCGCGTTCTCGCCGTAGCCCATGCCATCGATCGCGCCGGCGCCGAGGGCGATGATGTTCTTGAGCGCGCCGCAGAGCTCGACGCCAACGACGTCTGCGTTCGTGTACACGCGGAACATCGGCGTGCCGACGAGCGACTGGAAATGGCGAGCCGTGGCCGGATCGACGGATGCGATGACTGTGGGCGCGGGAAGCCCCGCGGCGATCTCACGGCTGATGTTCGGCCCGCTCAGGACCGCGACGCGCTCTGGCGCGAGAGCCTCAGCCCAAAGCTGGCTCATCCGACGGCCATCGTCGGCGAGTCCCTTGGTCGCGGAGAGGATCCGGTGCCTTGGCCGCAGGAGCGCCGCTACCCGGTCGCGCAGACCGCGCACCCCCTGGCTCGGCACCGTGACGATGAGGTCGTCCGATGCGAGTGCGCGTTCGAGGTCGGCCGTGACCTCGACGCGATCGGGCACGCGGATCCCGGTCAGGTATTTGCGGTTCTCGCGCCGCTGGGCGATCTCCTTCGCCTGCGCCGCGTCGCGCGTCCAGAGAACGACGTCCTTCCCGCCATCACGCGCGAGGATGGTCGCGAGCGTTGTGCCCCAGGACCCGGCCTGAAGGACGGTGACCGTCAAGAGGTACCGACGCGCGGCTCGGCGCCACGCATGATCCGCTCGATGTTCGGGCGATGCCGGATGAAGACGACGGTCCCCGCGACGACGATGAACGCGAGCGTCGCCCAGTTGAACGTCAGCCACCCGGTCGCGCAGAAGACCAGGTACCCGACCAAGGCGCCGATCACCGACGCGAGCGAGCCCACAGACACCATGCGCGTGAGCGCGAGAGCGATGGCGAAGAAAGCGACCGCGCTGGCCCACGCCGGCGTCGCGACGAAGAGGAGCGCACCAAAGCCGGTGGCGACGCCGCGTCCGCCGCGTCCGCGAAGCAGCGGCGGCCAGCAGTGCCCGGTCACCGCGGCTACCGCGCCGACCGCTTCCGCGACGGGCCGGCTCGGGCTTCCGGGCGGGAAGAGCAGCTGCGCGAACCCCACAGCGAGCGCGCCTTTGAGGATGTCGAGCACCGCAACCAGGACGCCCGCGCCCGGACCGAGAGTGCGGAACGTATTCGTCGCGCCGGTCGAGCCCGATCCGACGTCGCGCAGGTCGACGTTCCGATAGAGCTTGCCCACCAGGTAGCCGCTCGAGATCGAGCCGACGCCATAGTCGACTGCACCGACGATCAACAGGCCCAGAAGTGAGGCCCAGGAATCGATCACTCGTGCGCTCCGCGCAGCTCGATCCGGATCGGCGTGCCGTGGAAACCGAACCGCTCGCGGATCTGGTTTTCTAAGTAACGCGTGTACGAGAAGTGGACGGCCGCCGGACGGTCCACGAAGAAGACGAACGTTGGCGCCGGTCCTTTCGCTTGCGTCACGTGCCGGAAGCGGACCTCCTTGCCGCGGTCGGACGGAGGTGGGTGCGAGCCGAGGGCCTCGACAAGTAAACGATGGAGGTCGGCGGTCGACACGCGCTTGCGACGCTCATCCGCGATCGCGACGGCATCGGCGAGGGTCTCCTCGACATTGCGGCCCGTCTTCGCGGACACGAACCGGTGCTGGAGCCATGGAGCGAAATGAAACTCCCGGGCGATCTGATCCTCGACCGCCGCGGTGGTATCGGCGCCGCGCTCGACGAGGTCCCATTTGTTCACGGCGAGCACCAGGCCGATATACGCCTCGAGCGCGTAGCCCGCAATGTGCAGATCCTGAGCAGTTAGCCCTTCGGTCGCATCGGTGATCAGGACGGCGACATCGGCGCGCTCGAGCGCACGGATGGTCCGTAACAGGGCGAACTTCTCGATACCCTGCTCGATGCTCCCGCGCCGTCGGATGCCGGCCGTGTCGATGAGCCGAATCGGCCGGTCGGCGCGCTCGATGACCGTGTCGACCGTGTCTCGCGTCGTTCCCGGCGACTCGCTCACGACCGCGCGCTCTTCGCCGGCGAGCCGGTTCAGGAAACTCGACTTGCCGACATTCGGGCGACCGACGATCGCGATACGCACCTCAGCGGAGTCCGGCTCGAGCTCTTCGGCCGGCGGTGGCAGCTTCTCGACGATCGCGTCGAGGAGGTCCCCGGTCGCGGTGCCCTGGAGCCCGGAGACGGCGAAGAGATCGCCGAGGCCGAGCTCGTAGAATTCCGCCGCCTGCGCCTCGGTGCGCCATGACTCGGCCTTATTCGCGGCGAGCACCAGAGGCTTGCCGCTGCGGCGGAGCAGATCCGCGACGTCGTGCTCGACCGGGAGGATGCCGCTCTGCGCGTCGACGACGAAGACGACCACGTCGGCTTCGGCGATCGCCGCCTCGGCCTGCTTACGCACGGCGGTCTCGATCTCTCCGGTCGCGTCGTCGAGCCCGCCGGTGTCGACCAGCGTGAACTCTCGACCGCGCCATTCGGCGGTCGCGTACAGGCGATCGCGCGTGGTGCCCGGCTCGTCCTCGACGATGGCGACGCGCTCACCCACCAGGCGGTTGAAGAGTGTGGATTTGCCGACGTTCGGACGGCCGACGATGGCGACGAGGCCGCGGCTCACGGAGCTAAGCCTAGGCGGCGAGCTTCTCGGCGCGCTCCTTCACTTCGAGAAGCGTGTCCATCGGGGTCGAGCAGCCGCCGATGAGGCCGACGCGGTCCTCACCCCGCAGCCACTCCGCCTTGAGCTCGTTCGCGTCCTCGATGTGGTACGCGTTGCGACCCTGCATCTTGGCGAGGTTGACGAGCTCGCGCGTGTTCGCCGAATTCTTCCCGCCCACGACGATGATCGTGTTGACCAGCGCCGCGAGCTCGCTCGCGGCATGCTGGCGCTTCACAGTCACCGGGCAGACGGTGTTGAAGACCTTCGTCTCCTGCGCGATCTCCGCGACGTGCGCGACGAGGTCCTTGAACGCCCACGGAGGCTGCGTGGACTGCGAGACCACGCCGGCTTTCTTCATCCGCGGGAGCTTCTCCCACTCGTCCTTGGTCTCGACGACGACGGCATTTGGCGCGAAGCCGCGGAGACCCACGACCTCGGGGTGCTCGAGCGTGCCGAGGATGATCACGGTGTAGCCCTCGTCGGCGAGTTGTTTGGTGAAACGCTGCGCGCGCAGGACCAGCGAGCAGGTCGCGTCGATGCACTCGAGACCCTGCGACTCGATCTTCGCCCGCGTCTCCGGCGGGACGCCATGCGCGCGTATGACGACGATGCCTTCCTTCGCGTCGGCGGGATCCTTGATGACCTTGACCCCGAGCGCGCCGAGCCGCTCGCTGATTTTGGGGTTATGGACGACCTGGCCGAGGTTGTAGACGGGCTTCCCGGTCTCGGCGGCGGCCTCGGTCAGCTCGACGGCCTTTTTGACCCCGAAACAGAACCCGTTCTCGCGGGCCAGGAGGACTTCCATCAGGGATCAAGTGTAGGGGTGTCCCCACGATCAAATCGGTCTCCCGCGAAGTCTCGCAATCTCATCGAGGAGCCGTGGAATGTCCTGGCGAGCAGTTGCGATGAACTCATGATCGGCTGCTGAGGGGATCTCGGTCCCACCTGCGGTCGTCGACGTCAGGTAGAGGTCGCTTTCTCTACCAGCGTTCCCGCGCCTGATGAAGCTGTCACCGCTGGTGTGGTCACGCCCTTCCATCGAAGCCCGCCACGGCCCCGGCGTCGCCGCATCGCAGCGCCGCTTGATAGCTCTTAGTTCATCGTCCGAAATCATCTCGAGCGCCTCCCGGAACCTAGGTCATGTAAACGCCGCGCATCTCGGTCGGAAGCAGTTCTGCCACGCGGCGCATGATCGCGTCGGCGATCGCTTGCGGATCGTCCGAGCTCAAACCGAGGTCACCCACGCGGAACGGCGCGCCCGCGCGGAAGAGGATGTCGCGGCGCCAGAAGCGCCCTAGCCGCGCGTCCTTCGTGCCGCTCACCGCGAACGGGATGATCGGCGCGTCTGAGTGCTGCGCGATGAATGCCACGCCGGGACGCCCGCGAAGCAGCTGCCCGCTCTCGCTGCGATGACCTTCCGGGAAGAACCCCAGCGGCTGCCCTGCGGCGAGCACGGCGAGCGCCATCTGCAACGCGCCGCGGTCGGCCTCGCCACGCCGGACCGGAAATGCGCCGATCGCGCGCAGGATGTAGCCGATCACGGGAACCTGGAAAAGCTCACGCTTGGCCATGTAGCGGATGGCACGACCGAGCGCGAACTCCATCCACGGCGGGTCCTTCCAGTTGATGTGATTTGAAACGAGGATGAACGGCCCGCTCGGCGGGACGTTTTCTGCGCCTTCGAGCCGCCACGGGCAAAGAAATCCGGCGAGAGCGCGGACGATCGGAAAGCCGAGGCGCCAGAGCCAGAGCCTCTCTTGAGGCAGCGTCGGCGTCCCGGCGAGCGCCGTCATGACGGTATGGGTCGGCGCTCGATCACCATGAGCACGCGGTCGAGCGCCTCGCGCACCGAGAGGCCGTCCGTCTCGACCATGATCGCGTCATCGGCCGCCCGTAGCGGCGCCACGGTTCGCTTGCTGTCGAGCTCGTCGCGGCGAAGGATCTCCGCGAGCAGATCCTGGCGCGAGCGCTTCTCGCCGCGTGCGGCGAGCTCTTCCTCGCGCCGGCGCGCGCGCTCGGCGGCTGAGGCGGTGAGGAAGACCTTGCGCTCGGCGTTCGGGAGCACGACCGTGCCGATGTCGCGGCCGACCATCACGATCCGCCCTCGGTCGGCAATGGCACGCTGCTGCTCGACCATCACGTCGCGCACGTACGGCACGCGAGCGACCTGCGAGACGATACGATCGACCTCCGGACTGCGGATCGGCCAGGTCACGTCCGCGCCATCGAGGAGAACGGTGTAGGGGCGCCCGTCGCGGACGGTCGGTGGACCGATGGCGATGCGGAGCTTTCGAGCGAGATCCGTCAGGCGCGGTCCATCGTCGGGATCGATCCCGCGCCGGAGCCCGGCGAGCGCGACCGCGCGGTACATCGCGCCGGTGTCGAGGTAGAGGTACCCGAGCCGCTCGGCGACGAGCGCGCCGATCGTGCTCTTCCCCGCACCCGCGGGACCGTCGATGGCCACCGTGCGCGGCGTCGCCATCACGCGCCTCCCAGCGCGCGGATCTCGGCCGAGGTGAGCTCCCGCCACGCACCCGGACGCAGACGGCCGAGCAGCAGCGGGCCCATCCGGATACGCCGGAGCCTGGTCACCTTGAGACCCACGGCAGCGCACATGCGTCGCACCTGGCGCTTCCATCCGGTCCGGAGGACCATGCGCAGCACCGAGCCGCGACCGCCACGCGAGGCGAGCGCGACACGCGTCGCCCGCGCTACACCTTCCTCGAGGGCGATCCCCCGGCGTAGCGCGGCGAGGGCGGTCTCGTTCGCGACTCCCGCGACGACCACCTCGTACTCGCGCTCGTGCCCATGTCGCGGATGCAGCACGCGCTCGGCCCACACGCCGTCGTTCGTGAGGACGAGCAGACCCTCGGAGTCCGCGTCGAGGCGCCCCACGGGGTAGAGGCGCTCGCGTGCGCCGAGGAGATCGACGACGGTGCGCCGGCCGCGCTCGTCGTGCGCCGTCGCGACGACTCCGGGCGGCTTGTTCAGTAGCACGTAGCGGTGGCGCGGCGCTGGCGCGACCGCCTGACCGTCCACCTGAATCCGTGCATCGGGCGCGACCCGCGTACCGAGCTCCCGGACGATCTCGCCATCGACGACCACGCGGCCCTCGCGCATGAGCTCCTCGGCTGCGCGACGCGACGCGACCCCGCGGTCGGCGAGCACCTTCTGGAGCCTGATCAAACCGCGGGGGGCGGAGGGAGTCCCCCGACTGTCTCCAGAACCTGACCCTCGGGGCTGAGCGCGCGCGGCAGGTCGTCGAGGCTTTGCAGGCCGAAGCACTCGAGGAACTCCCATGTCGTTCCGTACAGGATGGGCCGACCCGGGGCCTCTTTGCGACCCCGCTCTTCGATGAGCCGCCGCGAGGCGAGCGTGTAGATGGTTTGGTCACAGTTCACGCCGCGGATCGCCTCGACCTCGGCGCGGGTCACCGGCTGGCGGTAGGCGACTACCGAGAGGGTCTCAAGCGACGCCGCCGAAAGGCGCAAACGGTCCGCGCCCAGATACGCCGCCACCTGAGGCGCGTGCTCTATGGCGGTAACGATTTGCCACTCATCGCCCGATCGCTGCAGACGAAGTCCGGTCCCCTCATAGGAGGCGCCGAGCTCCGCGAGCGCGTTCTCGATCGCCCGGGGGGTGCCGCCGACGATGCGACCGAGCTCGCTTCGCCCGACGGGCTTCTCCGCCACGAAGAGGACGGCCTCGACGGCGTTCGCTAGCTCTGAGCGGATGAGAGTTCCCTCCCGGTTATGCGGATGTCGCCGAAGAGCTCGTCCTGCGAGAGATCGATCACGCCGCGGCGGTAGAGGTCGAGAAGTGCGATGAATGTCACGACCGCGAACTCCACGGTCGGCGCGCCGGCGAGGAGCGTAGCGAAGCTCACCTGGCCCTGCGCGGCCACGAGCGCCTCGATCTCGGCGGTGCGTTGCTCGACGGAGTACCGCTCCGCCGGAGCGACGATGTCCTCCTCACGCTGCCGGGCCGCGAGTGCGAGGACGCGCGACCATGCCGACGCGAGCGCATCCACCTCTCCGCCGCGCGGCGGCAGCTCGATCGTCCCGCCTTCGCGATGGAACGCGCGCTCGCCAGCGCGCAGGCGTGCGCCGAGCTGGCCCGCGCGCTCGCGCACCACGGCGTACTCCAGCAGACGGAGACGCAGCTCCTCCTCGCTCTCGGTCTCCTCTTCCGCCAGCGGCTCGAGGCTCGGCAGGAGGCTGCGCGCCTTGAGCAGCACCAGCCGTGAGGCCAGCGCGAGGAACGCGGAGACCTCGTCGGCGGGAAGCGAGGGCATCGCCCGCACGCGCGCGAGGTACTCGTCCGCGAGATCGCCGAGACGAACGGTGAGGATGTCGAGCTTCTTCTTCGACGAGCTCGAGAAGCAGATCGAGCGGCCCGTCGAATCCCTCTACCGTCACGCGCGGCGCCTGAGAGTCCATCACGGAAGCGCCTCGCGGTCGGCACGCGCGAGGAGCCGCTCGTCGGCGGCCAGTGGACGCTCGTGGTGACGCGCGATGAGGCGCACGACGCGGTCCGAGGCGCCGTCGCCCTGCGCCAGCTCGGCGCCGCGGCGGGCATGGTCGAGATAGCGCGCGAACGTCGAGTCGCCGCGCGCGAGGCGAACCCGCACGAACGGAGCGAACCGCGAGAGCAGCACTCCCCCGACCCGATGCCAGAGCCTGGTGGCCGAGGGCTTCGCCCGGTCGTGCAGGAGACCCGCGACGATGAGTTCGTGATCCGCACCAAGCTCGCGCAGGATGCGCGCAGTCTCCGTCGCGTGACGGTCGTCCGCGCCGGCGGCCCCGAGATAGCGGACTGTCTGCTGGACACGATGGAGCATCGGACTCAGAACCCGGGGCCGGCGAAGAGCCGGGCGAGGAACAGGGCAGGCCCGAACACCACCGTGCTCAATACGCGCGCGCCGAAGACCAGGAGGAGCAGCAGAAGGATCGGGCCGTATTGCTGGTAGCTGCGCCATGTGAATCGCTGCTGCGGCGGCAGCAGCCCGTAAACGACGTTCGATCCGTCGAGCGGCGGGATGGGGATCAGATTGAAGACCGCCAGGACGCAGTTCCAGAGCACGATCTGGCCGAGGATGTCCTCGTACGCGCCGCCCAAGGGGTTGGCCCCGCCGAAGCGGAGCGGAACCGCGCAGAGCGCCGCGAGAACGAGGTTCGCGAACGGGCCCGCGAGCGCGACGGCGCTCACGCCCATTGCCGAGCGAAGGCGCGACTCGTTGAACGGGACGGGCTTCCCATAACCGAAGCCGGCGAGAACGATGAGCAGCGTTCCGAACGGATCAAGATGCGCCATCGGGTTCAGGCTCATCCGGCCCATGAGCCTGGCGGTGTCGTCGCCCAGCCGGTTCGCGGCGTACGCGTGCATGAACTCGTGGACGGTGATGCCCAGAAGGATGGCGACGACGAAGCCCACGAACCCGATCGGATCCTGAGCCGCCCGCTGGATCGGCGCGACCAGGCCGCCGCTCAGCCAGGCGTACGCCAGTAGCACGAGACCGATGAGCAGGAGCGGGTTGATGGATCCGGGTCCGGGGCCGCGCACCCCTCGTGCGAACACTCGCTGACGAGTTTAGGTGCGCGGTCAGATTCCTGAGAGAATCACGAGGGAGCGTTCACGACGAATGCTCTCGAGGGCGGCGGATGAGTCAAGCGGTGTGGACCGGCAGCATCAGCTTCGGGCTCGTGAACATCCCGGTAAAGCTCTATCCCGCCACCGAGCCAAAGGATGTTCGTTTCCATCTCTACGACCGGCGCACGGGCAAGCGGGTACGGTACGAACGTGTCACGCGAGGCGAGGAGCCTGCCACGTTCGAGCCGGAGCCGTCGTCGCCCTCGTGGCCCCGGGATGATCGCACCGAGCCGGGCGCGCCGAACGGTACGCCGCGAGCGCAATTCGAGACACCCGTTGCGCCTCAGCCCGTCGACCGCGAGGACATCGTCAGGGGCGTGGAGCTGCCGGGCGGCGACCTCGTGACGGTCAGCGACGAAGAGCTCTACTCGATCGCGCCGGAGCGGAGCAGGACCATCGAGATTGAGGAGTTCGTGGATCTCGCGGAGATCGACCCCGTTTTCTACGAGAAGAGCTATCACGTCGCGCCGGTCCGCGGTCGTGGAGCCGAGAAGCCGTACATGTTGCTTCAGAGGGCCATGAAGGGCGCCGGAATGGTCGGCATCGGGCGCTTCGTCTTGCGCACGAAGCCGCATCTGGTCGCCATCCGGCCGCTGAACGAAGCTCTCGCGCTGGAGACGCTGTTCTTCGGAGATGAGGTGCGAAGCCCGGCTCAGCTCACCGCGGGGTTGGAAAGTCTCACGGTCACCGAGCGCGAGCTGCGGACCGCGAAGCAGTTGATCAACGCGCTAGCGGCGGAGTGGGTCCCCGAAAAACATGCGGACGCCTACCGCGAGGAGCTGCTGGAACTCCTGCGGAGCAAGCCGGCGGCCGCGCCCGCGGAAGCGATCGAGGCAGGGGGCGGAGGCGAGATCGGCGACCTCATGACCGCCCTCCGTGCGAGCGTCGAAGCAGCCAAGCGCAAGGGAGCGAAGAAGACCGCGAGCTCGAAGCGCGCCGGGTAGCTACCGGCTCGCGATCCGTCCCAGGATGAGCCGCCGCGGCGGCACCTTGCGCGCACTCCACCGAAAGGCGTCGCGGACCATGGCGATCGCGTCCGCGTCCGCAGGTTTGCCCGCGACGTGGATGTCGGCGTAGGGCTGTCCACGCTCCACGCGGTCGCCGACCTTCGCGTGGAGCACGATGCCGGTCCGGTGGTCGATCGGCTCGCCCTTCTTTTCGCGACCCGCCCCCAGATGCACCGAGGCGATTCCGACTCGGTCGGCGGCGATTGCCGCGACGTATGAGGTTCGCGGCGCGCGGAGCGTCTGGACGTGCGGCGCCCGCGGCAGCTTCGTCGGATCGTCGACCATCGAGACGTCGCCGCCCTGCGCCGCGACGAGCTCGCGGAACTTCGCGAACCCTGCTCCCGACGCGATCGCCGCATCTATCCGCGCAAGCCCGGACTTCGTGTCGCGCACCCGGCGCGCGCGGACGAGCATCTCGGCGCCGGCAACGCGCGTGAGCTGGGCGAGGTCCGCTGGACCCGCCCCGTGCAGCGCCGTGATGGCTTCGGCGATCTCGAGGCTGTTTCCCACCGCGCGGCCGAGCGGCTGCTCCATGTCGGTGAGCTCGCAGGTGACGTCCAGGCCGTGGGCAACGCCGATCGCCACCATCGCTCGCGCGAGCTCGCGCGCGGAGCGCAGGTCCTTCATGAACGCGCCACTGCCGACCTTGACGTCGAGGACGACGGCGTCGGCCCCCGCAGCGATCTTCTTCGACATGACGCTCGAGGCGATGAGCGGGATCGCCGGAACGGTCCCGGTGGCATCGCGGAGCGCGTACATCTTGCCGTCGGCCGGCGCGAGATCGGCCGTCTGTCCGGACACCACGATCCCGATCCGCTCGAGCTGGGCGAGGAACTCGGCGTTCGTGAGGTCGACGCGGTAGCCCTTGATCGATTCAAGTTTGTCCAGCGTCCCACCGGAGAATCCGAGCCCGCGCCCGCTCATCTTGGAAACGGAGGCGCCGCACGCCGCGACCAGCGGCGCGACCACGAGCGTCGTCTTGTCGCCAACCCCGCCGGTCGAATGCTTGTCGACGACGTGGCCGAAGCGGGAGAGGTCCAGCCGCTCGCCCGAGCGGACCATCGCCGCGGTGAGCGCGGCGGTCTCGGCGGCGTTCATCCCGCGCCAGACGACCGCCATACAGAACGCGGCCATCTGATAGTCAGGGACGTCGCCGACCGTATACCCGAGCACGAGCGCGCTGATCTCGTCCGCGCTCAGTTTTCCGCCGTCGCGTTTGCGCTCGATGAGCTCGATGGCGCGAATCGTCCCGTTCAATCTCGCACCTTCGGTGCGGAGACACGCTCACGGCTGGGTGGCTTGCTCGTCACGGCAAAGCCGCTCCTCGCTCGGCCGATTTCAAAGCTTCGCGATCACGCCCTTGATCAGCTCACCGAGGCGCTTGCCAGCACGGTTCGCAACCTCGAGCACCGATTCGGCGGTGACGTGCTCGATCTGACCCGGGATGCCCGTCGCCATATCGGTGACGGTCGCGATCCCAAGGATCCGCATGCCCATGTGCCGCGCGACCAAGACTTCCGGAACGGTGCTCATCCCGACTGCGTCAGCGCCGAAACCGCGCATCATGCGCAGCTCCGCCGGTGTCTCGTAGTTCGGCCCGGCCACCGCGATGTACACGCCTTCGCGCAGATCGCCGTCGACCTTGTGCGCGAGTTCGCGCAGCTCCTCGGTGTACGTGCCGACCATGTCCACGAAGCGCGGGCCGAGCCGGTCGTCGTTCGGACCGCGAAGCGGGTTGACGCCCATGAAATTGATGTGGTCGTTGATCACCATGAGATCGCCGGCCTTGAACGCCGGATTCAGTCCGCCACAGGCGTTCGTGATGATCATCGTCCGCACGCCCCAGGCGCCGAGCACCCGCACGGGGAAGCCGATGGTCGCGATGTCGTAGCCCTCGTAGTAGTGAACCCGCCCGTTCATGATCGCGACGTCCCTCCCCGATACCGTTCCGACGACGAGCTCGCCCGCGTGACCCGGTGCGGTGCTCTTCTGGAAACCGGGGAGATCGCCGTAGGCGATCCGCGAGCCGTCGGTGACCTCGCGCGCGAGCGCGCCTAGCCCGCTCCCCAGAATGACGGCGATGTTCGGCGCGCGCTTCGTCCTCGCACGGATCGCCGCTACGGCAGAGGCCGTGTCGGGCATCACGTGCCCGGCTCCTTCAGGATCTTCTGGCGCAGCAGCTCGACAAACGGCCGAGCGTGCGCGGTGCGTGCGAAGCGCGCGACCGTCTCGGACCGCCTCACCGTGACGATGTCGTCCGCCTTGAGGTCGTGCTCTTCCTGCCCGTCGAGCGAGAGGACTGCAGGATCGTCCCGCAGCTCGAGCTCGAGGACCTGTTGCGGATCGAAGACGATCGCGTTGCCGAAAGAGAGGTGCGGCGCGATCGGGACCATCGTGATCGTGCTCGACGCGGGGAGAATGAGCGGCCCGCCGACGGAGAAGCCGTAGGCGGTGCTGCCCGTCGCGGTCGCCACGATGAGACCGTCCGCCCAGTAGACGATCAGCGGTTCGCCGTCCACCCTCACGGCGACGCGGATCGAGCGGACCTGCTTCCCTCGTGCGACGACCACGTCGTTCAGAGCAAGCGCCCGCGCGAACTCGTTCCTATCACGCATTACGCGCGCGTCTAGCATCGCGCGGACCTCGAGCTCGAAGCGGCCGGCGACAACGTCCGCGAGCGCGGCGTCGAACTCGGTGATCGTCGTGGCCGTCAGGAAGCCAAGTCGCCCCAGGTTCACTCCGAGGATCGGGATGTCGAGCGGGGAGAGCACCCGGGCCGCGCGCAGCACCGTGCCGTCCCCGCCGAACACGCATGCGATCCCAGCGGTCGAGACGCCGATGGGTAATGCGTGCCCGTCCAACGAGACCTCGAAGATCTCGTGTCCGGCGAGCCGCAGCTTCACCGCGAGCTTCTTTGCGATGTCGACCGACTCCGGCCAGTCTGGCCGAGAGGCGAGAGCGATCTTCATCGTGCCGCCTCGCGTGCCGCGTCCGCCAACGCCTTTGCGGACAAACCGTCCGCTCCCTTGCGGGCGTGTAGGAAGATCTCGCGGTTGCCCTCGCGACCGGCGATCGGCGACGGCGCCACCGCGATCACGCCGAAGCCACGTGATACGAGGTCGCGGGCGACGGCGACGACCGCGCCCGCTCGCGCCTGCGGGTCGCGGACGAGGCCGCCCTTGCCGACCGCTTCGCGCCCCGCCTCGAACTGTGGTTTGACGAGTGCGACGACGTCGCCGCGATCGCGAAGCTTGGCGAGCGCCGGCGGCAGCGCCAGACGGAGCGAGATGAAGGAGACATCCGCGACGACGAGATCCACCGACTCCTCGACCGGGACGCCCTCGCGGGCGTTCACGCCCTCGTGGACGAGGACCCGCGGATCGTTGCGCAGCCGCCAGTCGAGCTGGCCTTTTCCGACGTCGATCGCGTGCACCCGCGCGGCACCGCGCTGCAGCAGGACATCGGTGAAGCCGCCGGTCGACGAACCCACATCGATCGCAATCGTGCCGCGCACGTCGAGCCCGAATGCCTCGAGCGCGCCGGCCAGCTTATCGCCGCCCCGCGAGACGTATCGCGGGCCCTCCTCGATGACGACCTCGACGTCCTCGGGCACAGGCTCGGCTGCCCTGTCCGCACGGTCACCACCCACACGCACGGCGCCCGCGAGGATGAGCGCCTGTGCTCGCTCGCGGCTCGGAGCGAGCTCACGCTGCACAAGCAGGTGATCGAGCCTGACGCGTCGCGCTATCGACGGGGCTCGTTTCGGGCTCCGTCAGGCTGCCCACCCGCGAGGCCCTCGAGAATCTCGGTCAACGCGCGCTAGCCTAATCGTCCTTTCTAGACTGCCCTGCGATGCCGAAGCGACTTCCGCGCGCGCGGACGCTGAAGGGCGATCCTAAGCTCGCGTACTACGACTCGGGGGGAGGGGTCGGCGGCGAGCCCGCGATCGTCCTCGCTCACGCGGCTCTCTACCGGAGCGAGGATTGGGAGAACATCTTCCCCCGCCTCGCGACTCGCTACCGCGTCGTGGCGGTCGACCAGCGCGGACACGGGAAGAGCGGTCGCGCGAGCGATTATTCGCTGCGCGCGCTCGCCGACGACACCCAGCGCATCCTTCGTGAAGTCGTTCGCATCCCGAGCGTGATCGTGGGGCACTGGCTCGGGGCGCTCGGCGCGCTCGCCTGCGCCGCCGAAGCCTCAGACCTCGTCACAGGGCTCGTGCTCGAGGATCCTCCACTCGCGTACGGAACACCGTGGCCGCAGGAGACATACGCGCCACTGCGGGACGCGCTCTTGTCTGGCGATGCTGGCACGGTCACCAAGGCGGTCTCGCGACTGGCGCTTCCGTCGCCCGGACCGCGTGGCGAGCGGACCTACGGAGAGCTGCGGGGGTTCTATGCGGCGGAGCGCGTCGTCGCCTATTTCCGTGACGTCGACCCTGCGTTCATCGACGCGCGCACCGCGGGCGACGATGCCACCGCGAGCGCGCTCACCGACGCGCTCGCGAACGTCCGGTCGCCGGCGCTCGTGCTCGCCGGCGAGCCCCGACTTGGCGGGGCGGTGGACGATGCGGCCGAGTGGAAGCTGAAGAAGCTCCCCGACATCACCGTGAAGCGATTCCCAGGAAGCGGTCACCTCCTCCACGGTTTCCGGCCCGAGCAGTTCATCGAGAACATCGAGCCGTTCCTCCGCAAGCTGCGCGACAGTTAGTCGGCCGTGCCGGGCATCAAGTCGGGCGTCAGATGGAGCTCGCTGACGTAAGCGTCGCCGACGTGGCTCCGACCTTCGTAGATTCGAATACGGTCGCCGACCTTCAACTTGGCCCAGCGGTTAGGCGAAGTGGGAGTGAGCCGTGCGCGGCTCATTTCGCCGAGTTTCAGCCACTCCCGGTCAAAAAGATCGAGTTGAAAGCCATACATCAGTGGCACTCTGCCCTCACGCTCGCCGAACGACGCCTGTGGGCGGTAACCCGAGGTCACGGGGTGCTTCCGGCCGCCCTCCGAGGGACCAAAGAGCCGTACCTGGACGATCAGATGCGGTGGCGCGCTAGGCCTGCTCACGCCTCGCCTGTTTCGCGAGGGCATCCGCGAGCTGGGTTATGCGTAGATCCGCCGCGTCCAAACGCTTCGCGCATTCGGCATAGAGGTGTAGACCTTCTTCATACAGGCGAACCGCGTCGTCCAGGTCGAGAGCCGGGTCCTCGAGCTTGTCGGCGATCGCCTCGAGGCGCTCGAGGGCCTTGTCGAGCGTGACTTCGGGCTCAGCCATTTCGCTCGACAGTCTCCACGAGCGCGCCGGCCCGCCCATCGCGCATACGCAGCCGGACGTGATCGCCTGCGGCTAGGTCGAAGACCGAGGCGCGCACATGACCGTCCGCGCCTTCGACGATCGCGTATCCACGGCCCAGGACGGCGAGCGGTGAGAGCGCGGCGAGCCGCCGCTGCGCCGAAACGGCGCGTGAGCGGCGCACCGGCACGGCACGCGCGATCGCGCGATCGAGGGCGCGACGTGCCTCGTCCAGCCGTTGCCGGCGTACCGCGATACGTGTCGCAGGCGCGCGCCGATCCAGCATCCGGCGGGCGGCCTCCAGTCGACGTCGTCGGGCCTCGACACGCTCGCGCACGCGCCCGGCGACGCGGCGCCACGCGCGCTCGGCGCGCTGCTGCGTGGCACCCGAATCCGGCACCACAAGCTCGGCGGCCGCCGAAGGGGTTGGCGCGCGCACGTCGGCGACCAGATCGGCGAGGGTGATGTCCGTCTCATGACCGACGCCCGAGCACACCGGCCGCGGGAATCGTGCGAGCGCGCGCACGAGCGCCTCGTCGTTGAACGGCCACAGCTCTTCCGCGGCGCCGCCTCCACGCGCGAGGATCACGACGTCCAGGTCACGGAGCTGGGCGAGGCCGTCGAGCGCGTTGATCATCGACTCGACCGCGCCGATGCCTTGCACCTGCGCCGCTGCGAGGATCAGCTCGACCCGCGGATCGCGGCGCCCGACCACGGTCTGGATGTCGTGCCACACCGCGCCGACTGAGCTCGTGACCACGCCGACGCGGCGCGGGGCCGGCGGCAGTCGGCGCTTGCGCTCCATGGCGAACAGCCCTTCAGCGGTGAGGCGCCGCTTGAGCGCCTCGAGGCGCAGGTAGGCGTCGCCAGCGCCGGCCGGTCGAAGGTCGTCGACCATCAGCTGGCAGCGGCCATCTCGCGGGTAAAGCTCGACGTATCCGTGCGCGATCACCTTGGTGCCGTCGCGCGGCGTGAGCGCAACCTGGGCGGCCTTGCTCGCGAACAGCGCACAGGAGAGCTGCCCGACGTTGTCGCGCAACGTGAAATACACATGACCGGCGGGCGAGACACGCGCCTGCACCACTTCGCCTTCGATCCAGAGATCCTTGAACTCGTCGCCCGACTGGATGTGCGCGGCCAGCCGCGTCACCACCTGCCCGACACGAAACATCCGCCCGGGGGACGGGGGGCGGAGCCCCCCGCTGTCAGGCGCGCTCGAGATACTCACCGGTCCGCGTGTCGACCTTGATCTTGTCGCCACGTTCGACGAAGAGCGGCACGTTCACCCGAAGACCGGTCTCCACCGTCGCGGGCTTGGTCGCGCCGGTTGCGGTGTCGCCCTTGAGGCCGAGGTCGGTGTCGGTGACTTTGAGGACGACCGACGCCGGAAGCTCGACGCCGATGGGCGAACCCTCGTACTCCGACAGCAGCACGGTCATCCCATCGGTGAGGTAGTTGACGGAGTCAGCGAGCATCTCTTCGTCGAGTGCGAGCTGGTCGTAGGTCGTCGTGTCCATGAAGTGGTAATGCGTGCCGTCGCGATACATGAACTGGACGTTGCGGTGATCCAGGCGCGCGCGTTGGAAACGGTCGCCGGCCTGGAAGGTCTTCTCTACAAGGTCGCCTTTGCGGACGTTGCGCAGCTTCATGCGCATCTGCGCGCTGCCACGGCCGAGCTTGATGTGCTGGAACTCGACGATCTGGTACAGCACGCCGTCGAGCTCGATGGTCATCCCGCGCTTGATCTCGCCGGTTGATATCACGCTTTTTTCGTCTCCTCGATGAGCCAGCGTAGGGCTACCTCGTATCCCGCGACGCCCTTCCCGACGACCTGGTGCTCCGTCACCTCAGTGAGGAAGCTCCTGCGGCGGAATTCCTCGCGCGTGGCGATGTCGCTGATGTGCACCTCCACGACCGAGAACGGACAGTCCGCCACTGCGTCGCGCAGCACGATCGAGGTGTGCGCGAGCCCGCCCGGGTTGATGATGGCACCTGCGGCCTCGCGATGCTGCTGCAGAAAGTCGATGAGCGCGCCCTCGTGGTTGGACTGGAACGCCACAAGGTCGGCGCCGGCCTCGCGGGCGATCTCGCGGCAGCGGGCCTCGACCTCCTTCAGCGTGGTCCGTCCGTAGACCTCGGGCTGGCGTACGCCGAGCAGGTTCAGATTCGGGCCGTTGATGAAAAGGACCTTCACGCGGCGCGACCGCCGACAATGCGCGCGGCCGCGCGCAGGGCCCGCTCGTCGATGTCAATCACTTCACTGAAGCGCCCGATACGCCGGGGGAGGATCCAGCGCAGCTTCCCAGCGCGCGCTTTCTTGTCGCGGAGGACGAAGCCCCACACCGCGCTCGGCAGCCGCGCTCGCGTTGGAAGGTTGGCGCGCTCGAGCAGCTGCTCGAGCTGCGGCCGAAGCGCGGGCGACGTGAGGCCCATGAGCTCGGCCAGGGTTGTGGCGTAGACCATACCCACGGCGACGGCCTCGCCATGCGTCACGCGGTACCCCGACGCGGACTCGTACGCGTGCCCCATGGTGTGACCGAAGTTCAAGAGCTCGCGAAGCCCGGCCTCGCGCGGGTCCCGGCTCACGATCCCAGCCTTGACCTCAGCGGCGATCGTGACTGCGGCGAGGAGGGCGCCGAGATCGCCCGCGCGCACGCTCTCGAGACCGCGCGCGAGCTGCGCGACCGAGTCGCGGTCCGCGAGGAAGGCGCTTTTCACCACCTCGGCGAGGCCCGACGAAAGCTGCCGCGCCGGTAACGTTGCGAGCACAGTGAGGTCGGCGAATACCGCGTCAGGTGAGTGGAAAGCACCCACCAGATTCTTCCCGGCGGCGATATCGATCGCGGTCTTGCCACCGATGGACGCGTCCGCCATGCCGAGGAGCGTCGTCGGGATCTGGGCCACGCGAATCCCGCGCAGGTATGACGCCGCGACGAACCCGGCCACGTCGCCGACGCTTCCGCCACCGAGCGCGACGATGCCGCCGTCGCGGCCGATGCCCTCGCGCGCGAGGGAGTCCCAGAGCCGAGCGGCGACCGAAAGGCGTTTGGCGCCTTCGCCGGCGGGCACGCGGAGCGTCACCGGCTCGAGGCCGACCGCTGCGAGCGTTCTCACGACAGCTCTCTCGTAGCGGGACGCCGTGCGCGCGTCGTCGACGAGTGCGACACGTCCGCGCCAACCGAGGTCCGCCAGATGCGGACCGACGTGTTCGAGGATCCCCGCGCGGATCAGCACTCGCGAAGGTCGCTCCGGCCCCACGACATCGATCCGAACGCCGCGCGCCGAGAC
>Ga0209378_1000137_pt1 | contig 50520 bp, 56 predicted proteins | sample GraSoiAngelo_156_FD_186170 | JGI IMG/M metagenome (GOLD analysis project Ga0209378, IMG submission 186170) | Grasslands soil microbial communities from the Angelo Coastal Reserve, California, USA - 14_1009_13_40cm (SPAdes) (version 2) | ecosystem: Environmental > Terrestrial > Soil > Grasslands ...
CGACACCGGTGCGGCGCCTGGACCAAACGCGCGCCGCGCGCGAGCCGAACCTCCGGTGGAGTCCGACGCGTTAGGCGGCACGCAGCCTCGAGGGGCGCCCCGGGTTCCCCGAGGCGCCCCGAGCGTTGGGGGGATGGGGGCCATGTCGGGGCCCCCAAGCGACCTGGCGCCCGATCGAGGGGCGCCCCGGGTTCCCCGGGGCGCCCCGAGCGTTGGGGGGTATGGGGGCCATGTCGGGGCCCCGAGCGACCTGGCGCCCGATCGAGGGGCGCCCCGGGTTCCCCGGAGCGTCCCGAGCGTTGGGGGGTATGGGGGCCATGTCGGGGCCCCCATGAAGAACTGGCGCCTCCTCGTCACCGAGCCGTGCGACGGCGCCACCAACATGGCGATCGACGAGGCGCTCTGGCGCGGCCGCCACGCGGGCACCTCGCCGCCCACCGTGCGCTTCTTCGCGTGGGACCCGCCGACGGTGTCGGTCGGATACGGCCAGCCGCTCGACCGGCACGTGGACGTCGCCGCGTGCCGGCGGCTCGGCGTCGGCCTCGTGCGCCGCCCGACGGGCGGCAGCGCGATCTATCACGACGGGCCGGAGCGGGAGCTGACCTACTGCGTGACGGCGACCGCGGACGATCTCGGCGTGGGCGGCGACCTCCTCGAGACGTATCGCTGGATCGCTCGCGCGCTGGTCCGCGGGTTGAATGCCCTCGGCGCGCGCGCGGAGATGATTCCGACCGGCCGTGGGCTCGGACCGGACCCCGCGTTCTGCTTCGCGCGCACGGGCGCGTTCGAGATCGAAGCCGGCGGCCGCAAGCTCGTCGGCAGCGCACAGCGCCGCCTGGGCACGTCGTTCCTGCAGCACGGCGCCGTCCTGCTCGGGGTGGACGCCACGCGCCTGCGCGCGCTGTTTCCGACCACGCGCGATCCGCTGGCGACGCTGACGACGCTGGAGACGGCGATCGGGCGGCGCCCGACGTTCGACGAGGTGACTCGCGCGCTGACGGACGCGTTCGAGACGGAGCACGGAGTGACGCTCGTCCCGGGCGGGCTCTCCGCCGACGAGACCGCGCGCGTCGAGACGCTGGTCGGCGAGCGCTATGGCCGCGCGACGTTCCTGGCCGTGCCGGCGCGCCCGTAAGGAGCCCGCGTGAGCCGAGAGTATCCAGACTATGCGCGCGTCGGGGTCGGCGCCGTCGTGCTCTCGCGCGGCCGCGTCCTGCTCACCCGGCGCGGCAAGCCGCCGGCGGAGGGGCGTTGGAGCCTTCCGGGCGGCCTCGTCGAGCTCGGGGAGACGTCGGTGGAGGCGGCGCGCCGCGAGGTCGAGGAGGAGTGCGGCATCAAGGTGCGGATCGGGGGCCTCGCCGGGGTCCTCGACCGGGTGACGCGCGATGCCGATGGACGAGTCCGCTATCATTGGGTGCTCGTGGACTACCTGGCCTTCCCGGAAACCGACGACGACACGATCACGGCCGGCGACGACGCGGCGGAGGTGCGCTGGGTGCCGATCGACAAGGTGGACCGCCTGCTGACGACCGATGGGCTCATGGACATGATCCGCCGCGCCGTCGCCCTGGCGCCGGGAGGTGGCGCGTGAAGGTCGGCGTGGCGGCGGGACCGCTGGAGTCGGTCAAGGCGGACGCGATCGTCGTCGGCGTGTACGCGGAGGAGAAGAGACTGCGTGAGGCCGCCGCGCGCATCGACCGGGCGCTGGACGGCCAGCTCTCCGAGGTCCTCGAGGCCGAGCGCTTCGCGAGCAAGCCCGCGCACGTCACGCACGTCCACACCGGCGGCCGCATGCCCGCGGGCCGCGTGGTCGTGGTCGGGCTGGGCAAGCGCGTGGAGCTGACGCTCGAGACGATCCGGCACGCGGCGGCCGCGGGGCTGCGGCGCGCGCGCGATCTCGGCGCGAAGTCGGCCGCGCTCGAGGTGCTCGGCGACCGGCTGCCCGCGCGCTCCCGCGCCCATGCGGCGACGGAGGGCGCGCTGCTCGGCGCCTACACGTTCGACCGCTACAAGCGCGAGAAGACCGACAAGCGCGTGGAGTCGCTGACGATCGTCGAGCCCGACGCACGCGGGCGCCGGGAGGTGGCCGACGGCGCGCGCACCGGCGAGGTGTTCGCGGAGGCGACGTGCTTCGCACGCGACCTCGTGAACAGCCCGGCCAACGACGTGCACCCGACGTACCTCGCGCAGGTCGCCGGCGAGATCGCGAAGGAGGCCGGGCTCGGGCTCACGGTCTTCGACCGCGCCGAGTGCCAGAAGATGGGCATGGGGCTGTTCCTCGGCGTCGCCGCCGGCAGCGAGCAGCCGCCGAAGTTCATCCATCTCTCGTACACGCCGCCCGGTCGCCGCCGCCGGCGCGTGGCCGTCATCGGCAAGGGCATCACGTTCGACTCCGGCGGCCTCGACCTGAAGCCGGCGGAGGGCATGCTGCGCATGAAGGACGACATGTCCGGCGGCGCCGCCGTGCTCGCGATCATGCGCGCGCTGCCGCGGCTGGCGCCCACGGTGGAAGTCCACGGCCTCATCGCCGCCACCGAGAACATGCCCTCGGGCTCCGCGATCCGTCCGGGCGACGTGCTGCGCGCGATGAACGGGACCACCGTCGAGATCGGTAATACCGACGCCGAGGGCCGGCTGACCCTCGCCGACGCGCTCTGCTACGCGCGGGAGAAGGTCCGCGCCGACGAGATCGTGGACATGGCGACGCTCACCGGCGCGTGCGTCGTCGCGCTCGGACCGTCGTGCTCCGGACTCTTCGCCAACGACCAGAGGCTGGCCGACCGACTGCTGGCCGCCGCCGAGAGCGCCGGCGAGCGCGTGTGGCAACTCCCGCTCTTCGACGAGTACCGCGAGCACCTCAAGAGCGAGGTCGCCGACTTCAACAACGTCGGGCCGCGCGGCGGCGGCGCCATCACCGCCGGCCTCTTCCTCAAGGAGTTCGCGGGCGACGCGCCGTGGGCCCACCTCGACATCGCGGGCCCCGCCTTCGTCGAGAAAGACACGCCGACCGGCCCCAAGGGCGCCACCGGCGCGCCCGTGCGCACGATGCTCTGCTACCTGATGTCGCAGGGATGACCGGCGGCGTTGACCTGCATGCCCACACCACCGCGTCGGACGGAACGCTCTCGCCCAGAGAGCTGGTGAGCGCGGCGGCGCGGCGAGGCGTGCGCGTGCTCGCCGTGACCGACCACGACTCGACCGACGGGTTGCGCGACGCCTTCGACGAAGCGGCCAAGCATCCGCCGCTGACGATCGTGCCCGGCCTCGAGATCAACTGCGACGCGCCCGGCGCCGCCGGCGCCGAGGTCCACGTCCTCGGGTATTACGTCGACCACGAGGCGGGGTGGTTCCAGGACTTCTTGCGCGAGCAGCGCGTCGAGCGCGTCGCGCGCGTGCACCGCATCGTGGCGCGGCTGGCCGAGCTGGGCATGCCCATCGATGCGGCCGAGGTGTTCGCGATCGTGAAGGAAGGCTCGGCGGGCCGTCCGCACGTGGCGCAGGTGATGGTGCAGCGCGGCTACGTGAGGTCGGTGCGCGAGGCGTTCGACCGCTACCTGCACGCCAACGGCCCCGCCAACGTCCCGCGCAAGCGCCTGACGCCCGTCGAGGCGGTGCGCATCATCCGTCGCGCGCACGGCGTGCCGGTCTTCGCGCATCCCGGACTCGCCGATCGAGACGCGCTCATCCCGGAGCTGGTGGAGGCGGGGCTCATGGGGATCGAGGCGATCTACGCGGAGCACTCCGCGGCGCAGACCGCGCACTACAAGGACGTGTGCCGCGCCCACGGCCTCGTCGCCACCGGCGGCTCGGACTATCACGGCGAGCGCAGCGGGCGCACCAACCCCCTCGGCCACCCGCCGGTGCCCATGAGCGTCTGGGAGGAATTGAAGGCGGCCGCCGAGAAGGCGCGCGCGGCGTGAACGTCCAGGTCTTCGGCTTCCACGACTGCCAGGACACGCGCAAGGCGCTGCGCTTCTTCGCCGAGCGCCGGATCGGTGTGCATTTCGTCGATCTGAAGGAACGCCCCGCCTCGAAGGGCGAGCTGAAGCGATTCGCCGACCGCTTCGGGGCGGCCGCCGTCGTCGACAAGGAGAGCGCGACCTACAAGGCGATGGGGCTGCGCGTCGCGCTCGACTCGCCCCAGCGCCTGCTCGAGCGCGCGCTGACGGAGCCGCGGCTCCTGCGCACGCCGCTCGTCCGCAACGGCGGCAAGGTCACGATCGGTCACCTTGCCGACGAGTGGCGGGCCTGGGTCGAGGCCGACCGGAAGCAGGCGTAGTGCAGGCACTCGACGGGCTCGTCGTGCTGGACTGCGCCACGTTCGTGGCGGCGCCGTTCTGCTGCACGCTGCTCGGCGAGTTCGGCGCCAGCGTGATCAAGGTCGAGCAGCCGGGCGTCGGCGACGACCTGCGCCGTCTCGGCCGGCGCGCGGCGAGCGGGCAGCCGGACTGGTGGCTCGTCGAGTCGCGCAACAAGAAGTCGATCACCTGCAACCTTCGCGCGGGGGAGGGGCAGGCGCTGCTCAAGCGCCTGGCCGCCTCGGCCGACGTGCTCGCCGAAAACTTTCGCCCGGGCACGATGGAGCGCTGGGGCCTCGGCTGGGAGGACCTGCGCGCGGTGAACCGCGGCCTCGTGATGGTGCGCATCTCGGCGTTCGGCCAGACGGGACCGGCGCGCGAGCGCCCCGGCTTTGGCCGTATCGCCGCCGCCGTGAGCGGCGCCTCCTATCTCTCCGGCCATCCGGACCGTCCGCCCGTCAGCCCGGGCACGCCGACGATCCCCGACTATCTCGCCGGCGCCTTCGGGGCGCTCGGCGCTCTCATCGCGCTCCGTCACCGCGAGAGCACGGGCGAGGGGCAGGTGGTGGACGTCGGCCTCTACGAGCCGATGCTCCGCATGCTCGACGAGCTGATCCCCGTCTACGGCGCGACGGGCTACGTGCGCGAGCGGATCGGCTCGGCCACGGAGTACGTCGTGCCCCACAACCACTACGAGACCCGCGATCGCGGATGGATCGCCATCGCGTGCACCAACGACCGCATGTTCGAGCGCCTCGCGGTGAAGGCCATGAGCCAGCCGGCGCTGGTGTCGGAATTCCCGACCATGGCGGCGCGCCTCGCGCGCCGTGACGAGGTGGACGCGGCGGTGGCGCGCTGGGTGGCGGCCCTGGACGCGACGGAGGCGCTGGCGCGGCTGGACGCCGCCGAGGTGCCGTGCTCGCGCGTGGCGAGCGTGCGCGACATCTTCGACGACGCGCAGGTGCACGCGCGCGGCAACATCCTCGAGCTGGCGAGCCCGCTCGGCGGGCTGCTCCAGATGGTGGGCGTGGTGCCGCGACTGTCCGCCACGCCGGGCGAGGTGCGCCATGCCGGGCCGCTCGAGGTCGGCGCCGACAACGAGGAGATCTACTGCGGGCGCCTCGGGCTCAGCCGCGAAGAGCTCGCCGCGCTCGCCGCGAAGAATGTCGTGTAGTCGGACGCCCGGGGGAGGAGCCATGGCCGTCAATCCGCTGAGCCGAAGGGAAGTCATGAAGTTCGGAGCGTTCACGACGGTGGGAGGCGTGCTCACGCCGGGCATCTCGCTGGCCCAGGCGATCGCCACCGACACACGCGGTATCCTCGCGCGCGACATCGAGCTGAGCGTGAGTGGCACGAAGATCCCGGCCTACGACGCCCGTCCCGAGCGGCAGGGGCGTGACCCGATCGTGGTGGCGATCTCCGGCTTCACGGGTCTCACCGAGCAGCACAAGGACGTCGTGCGCCGCTTCGCGCAGGCGGGCTACTACGCGATCGCGCCCGAGCTCTTCTATCGGGAAGGCCTCATGTTCGGCAAGGCGCAGCCCGAGCTGGCGAAGATCTCGGCGTCGATCGGCCGCAAGCAGTACCTCGGCGATGTCCGGGCGGCGGCCGATTTTGCCAAGTCGCAGGCGTGGGCGCGGCCCGATCGGCTCGGCGTGACGGGCTTCTGCGGCGGCGGTGCGCTGACGCTGCACTTCTCGGCCGAGAACCCCGACGTCACGGCGGCGGTGCCGTGGTACGGCCATGTCAAGCGCGTCTACATCGATGCGCCGGGCCTGGACGCCTTCGCCGTCGCGTCGAGGATCAAGGCGCCGGTGCTCGGGCTGTACGGCGACGCCGATCAGGGCATCCCGTCGGCGGATGTGAAGGCGTTCGAGGCCGAGCTGAAGAAGACGAATCCCAACGTCGAGTTCGTGCTGTATCCGGAGGCGCCGCACGCGTTCTTCTCGGACGACCGGCCGCAGGTCTACCGGAAGGCGGCCGCCGAGGACGCCTGGAAGCGCTGCCTGGCGTTCTTCGACAAGCACCTCAAGGCGTAGTCGGCCTCAGGGCGCCTTCCAGGCGGAGCCGCCACGGGCGTCCCGCACCACGATGCCCGGCTCGCCGTCACGCGAGACGCCGAGCTCGACGCGGGCGCGGCCGGTGGTGTCGTAGAAGGTGAACCCGGGTGCGCCCTGGGCCAGGGTCACGAGTCCCACGCGCGGGCGTCCCGTCTTGTCGTGCAGCACGAGCAGCGAGCTCTCCTCCTCGATGCCGAGGACGAGGCGCGAAAAGCTGGCCTCGTCTCTGAAGCGCAGCGCGATCGACTTGTTGTTGTCGCTGGGGCCGAGCTCCGCGCGGACTCTCCCCGCCGCGTCCTTCAGCACGAACTTCTGCGCCTCGACGACACGGCCGCGCGGAACGGCCGCGCCGAGCGTGGTCAGCGCGACGGCGCTCAGCACCAGCGCCATGGCCGCGCGGCGCCAGCGCCGCACATCGGCCTCCAGATCCTCGACGCGTCTCAGCACCGCTTCGAGCCGCTCGTCGCCCATCGTCGCCTCCGTTCCCGGTGAATCGCGCGGCGCGAACACATCACGCCGCTCTCAAGACTAGCAAGGGCGACCCCCGGCTCCGAGCTTTGTCGTCATCGAGGGCGAAGAGCGCCTGGAGGGAGGCCGGGGCCGCGAGAACCGGCCGGCGCGCGCGCCGCCGCATCACGCGCAGTAGGCGGGAAAGACACGGCGCACGACGTCGGGCGGATTCATCGCGAGCAAGCCGGTGACGAGCCGTCGCGCCGCGCCGCGCACGGCGACGAAGGTGATGTCCGCGGTCGCCAGCGCGCGGCCGGCCTCGTCGCGCGCGGTCACGCGCGTCTCCCAGTAGCGCGCGTCGCCGGCGCGCGGCCGCGTGGCCGCGCGCTCGCCCCCGACGAGCACGGCGCCGCCGGCGGGCGCGTCGCCGTGGAGCGTGACCGCCAGCTCCGTCGTCATGCCTGCCTCGCCGGTGGCGAGTGCGCCCAACCAGAACGCGGTCTCGTCGAGCAGCGTCGTGAGCGCGGCGGAGGCGAGTCGGCCGTCGGCGGCGCGGAACCCGGGGCGCGGAGCCCAGGCGCCGCCGACGGCGCGGGCGTCGAACGTCAGCTGCACGCGGAGGCCGAGCGTGTTGTCGACGCCGCACGCGAAGCACGTGCGCGAGACGGGCAGCGAGACCGCGTCCACTCCAGGGGCGGCAGTCGACGCGGCCTCTGGCGTGTCGCCGGCGGCGACGCCGCCCTCGACCAGCACGGCGCCCGCCCCGTCGGCCACACGGCAGGCGAGCCCGTCCGCCTCGCGCGCGAGCCTGAGCGAGAGCGGCACGCCGAGCGGCACGCGGCGGTGATAGTGGCCGCGCAGCGTGCGCCGGCCGGATTGCGCGGCAAGGACATCGAAGAGCGCCAGGACCGAGCCGCCGTGCGCGGTGTCGGGCAGGCCCTGCAACGCGGGGTCGAGGGTGAGCGTCAGGTTGTTTCCGGCGCCGGCGACGGCGCCGCGCAGCGTGGCGTCGATGGTCGTCATGCGATAATCGAGCGCGTGTCGTCGCCGATTCTCGCACACAACGCCTTCGTGCGGGCGACGCTCACCAACTTCTTCTTCAGCCTCAGCCTGAACGGCTACGTCCTGCTGCCGCTGCACATCCACGCGCTCGGCGGAACGGAGGTCGCCATCGGCGTCGTCATGGGCGTCTACAGCGCCGTCGGCATCGTGTGCCAGCCGCTCGTGGGCCCGTGGGTCGACGCGGTGGGGCGCCGGCTCTTCATGGTGAGCGGCACCGGGCTCGTGCTCGTGGCCTCGCTGCTGCCGATCGCGTTCGACTCGATCGGCGTCTTCGCGCTCGTGCGTGCGCTGCACGGGATCGGCTTCTCCGTGTACTTCGTGGCCATGTTCTCGTACGTCGTCGACCTCGTGCCGGCCGCGCAGCGCGGCTGGGCGCTCGGCATCTTCGGCGTCTCCGGCTTCGTGGCCACCGCGGTGGCTCCGCTGCTCGGCGAGTGGGTCGTCCGCCGGACGAGCTTCCGGGCGCTCTTCGTGATCTCGGCGCTGCTGGGGGCGGTGCCGCTGGCGCTCGTCCTCCGCCTCGGCGGGTCGCGTCCGGCGATGGCGACGGCGCCCGCGCCGGGGTGGGTGCGCGCCGGGCTGGAGGACGTGCTGCAGCGCCACATGGTGGTGAGCCTGTTCTTCGGTCTGGGCTCCGGCACGATCTTCGCGTTCCTTCCGACGTTCGCCCAGAGTCTCGCCGTCACCACGCTCTCGCTCTTCTACACGGCGTACGCGGGCGCCGCCATCGCCGTGCGGGTCTTCGGCGGGCGGCTCATCGACACGCGTGGCCGCCGCGCTGTCATCGTGCCGTCGATGTTCCTGCAGGCGAGCGCGCCGGCGCTGCTCGCGATCATCGGCATCCTCGTCACGCGTACGAGCACGACGCCCGTCGTGCCCGTGCTCTTCCTCGCCGGCCTGCTCTCGGGCGGCGCCCACGGCTTCCTCTATCCGGGGCTCGCCGCGCTGGTGACCGACCTCGCGCGGCCCGCGCGCCGGGCGACCGCGGTGGGCGTCTTCAGCGCCATGTTCCTGGTCGGCCAGGCGGCGGGCGCGTTCCTCTTCGGCGGGGTGGCCCACGCGCTCGGCTACGCCTCGATGTGGACGATCCTGGCCTCCCTGCTGCTCGCCGGCGCGGCGCTGTCCATGGGGCTGGCGCGTCCCGCCGCCCCCGCCGCCGGGTGACGCGGCCGGGTATACTGACGGCCTATGTCGAAGCTCGAAGCCGACGACCTCCGCTGGGCGCTGCAGCGCCGGATCGAGGACGTCTTCGCGAAGCTTGGCGAGAAGTTCGGCGACCTCACGGGCCGCGTCGAGACCGACATCCGTCCGAGCGTCTCCTTCGACGACATCGGCGGCCTCGTGCATGCGAAGGCGACGGTGCGCGGCTTCGCGCACGCGCTCACCAGCCCCGATCTCTATCAGCAGTGGGGGATCACGCCGCCCAAGGGCGTGCTGCTCTACGGGCCGCCGGGCACCGGCAAGTCGAAGCTCGCGCGCGCGCTCGCGACCTCGGCGGCGGCGATCTTCTACCACGTCAAGCTCTTCAACCTCACCTCGAAGTTCGCCGCGAACACGGGCGAATTGCTCCAGGAGATCCTCCGCATCGCCATGAGCGAGGGCAAGGCCGTCCTCTTCCTCGACGAGGCCGAGGCGCTGTCCCTCGAGCACCTGCTGCCGCCGCCGCAGGCGCGCGAGGCGAGTGCGCGGCTGGTGGCTACGCTCTGCGAGCGCCTCGACGGCGTGCCCGAGACCGCGCGCATCCTCGTCATCGCGTCCACCAGCCGCACCGACGCCGTGGACGCCGCCCTGGTGACGCCCGGGCGCCTGGACCACCTCGTGGAGGTCGCGCTCCCGGACGCCGACGAGCAGCGCGAGATCCTCGAGCTGCTCAAGGCGCGCATGGAGCGCACGGCCGCCCGCCCCCTCTTCGAGCCCGTCGACCATCGGAAGATCCTGCCGATGATGGGCGGTATGAGTGGCGCCGACATCACGGAGATCCTCCGCCGGGCCCTCGAGGAGAAGGTGCACCGGGTCGCCGAGGGTGGCCAGGCCTCACTCGTCAGCACGCAGGACCTCCTGGAGGCGATCGACCGCTACAAGCGTGTGCGCAGCGTGGTCGAGAAGATCCGCTACGGCCAGTACCTGTGATCTCGACGACGAAGATCCGTGTGCGCTACGCCGACACCGACTGCATGAAGGTCGTGTACTACGCGAACTACCTGACCTACTTCGAGGTGGCGCGCGTGGAGTTCCTGCGCCAGCAGGGCCACGCGATGTCCGACGTCGACCAGAAAGTCCACATGCCGGTGGTCGAGGCCGTCGTCCGCTACCACAAGCCGGCGCTGCTCGACGACCTGCTGGAGGCGCGCTGCTGGATCGCCGAGCGCAAGCGCGCGTCCTTCCGCTTCGGCTACGAGCTGATGAACGACCGGGCCGAGCGCGTGGCCACGGGCTCGACCCTGCACGCGTGCTGGGACCCGGCGACTTCGAAGATGATCGCCGTCCCCGACTGGCTCGCCGCCATCATGCCGGTCGCTTCGGCGGCGTTGCCTCCCGCGGTATAATTCGAAGTCGGTCGGATGATCGAAGTCCAGAACCTCACGAAACACTACGGCTCCCTCACGGCGATCCGCGACGTGTCGTTCAGCGTCGCGCCGGGTGAGATCGTCGGCTTCCTCGGCCCCAACGGGGCCGGCAAGTCGACGACCATGCGCATCCTCTCGTGCTTCATGCCGGCCAGCGGGGGCACGGCCGTGGTGGCCGGTTACGACGTCTTCCGCGAGTCGATGGAGGTGCGCCGGCGCATCGGCTACCTTCCGGAGAACGTCCCCCTCTACACGGACCTCCGGGTGGCGGCGTACCTGGATTTCGTGGCGGAGACGAAGGGCGTGCCGCGCGGCGAGCGCAAGAAGCGCGTGGCCGACGTCATGGACCGCTGCCGCATCGCCGACGTCCAGAACCGGCTGATCGGCAAGCTCTCCAAGGGGTATCGCCAGCGCGTGGGCCTGGCCCAGGCGATCGTGAGCGACCCGGCCGTGCTGATCCTCGACGAGCCGACGATCGGCCTCGACCCGCGGCAGATCACCGAGATCCGCGAGCTCATCAAGTCGCTGGCGGGCGAGCACACGGTCATCCTGTCCACGCACATCCTGCCCGAGGTCTCGATGGTCTGCTCCTCGGTGGTGATCATCAACAAGGGCGCCATCGTCGCCCGGGGCCCCATCGACACGCTGGTCGAGCAGTTCTTCCCGACCGCGCGCGTGGAGGTGGAGATCGCGGCGCCGTCGCCGGCCGCCGTGCGCGACGCCCTGCGCGTGATCCCGGGCGTGGTGTCGGTGAGCGACCTGCCGGGCTCGGACGGCATCGGCCGCTACGTCGTGGAGTCCGCGCGCGGGCGGGACGTGCGCGGCGAAGTCTTCCAGCTCGCCGCCCAGCGGCGCTGGGACCTGCGCGAGCTGCGCCGGATGGGCATGACGCTGGAGGAGGTCTTCCTGCACGTGGTGGCCGGGGAGCAGACCGAATGAAGGTGTGGCCGATCTTCAAGAAGGAGATGCGGCTCTACTTCACCTCGCCGGTGGCGTGGGTGATCATGAGCGTCTTCCTGTTCATCGCCGGCTACTTCTTCTACTCGATCTTCGGCTACTACACGCGCGTGTCCATGCAGTCGGCCATGAACCCGATGGGCGGCAGCCTCAACGTGACCGACGGCGTGCTGCGGCCGCTCTTCTCGAACTTCTGGGTCATCCTCCTGTTCATGCTGCCGCTCGTCACCATGCGCCTGTTCGCAGAGGAGCGGCGCAGCGGCACCATCGAGCTGCTGCTGACCTATCCCGTGCGTGATGGCGCCGTGTTGCTCGCCAAGTTCCTGGCCGCCTTCGCCCTCTACGCGCTGATGATCGCGCTCACGCTGCTCTACCCGGCCATCATCTGGTACTTCGCGCCGCTCGAGTGGGGGCCGATCCTCACGGCCTACGTGGGACTCCTGCTGATGGGCGGGGCCTTCATCGCGGTCGGCGTGTTCGCCTCGTCGCTCACCGAGAACCAGATCGTGGCCGCCCTCGTGAGCTTTCTCATTCTCCTGATGTTCTACGTGGTGGGTTGGTCGGCGGACTTCGCGGACCCCGCGCTCGCGCGGGTGCTCCAGCACCTCTCGCTGACCGAGCACAACGAGAGCTTCGCCAAAGGCGTGTTCGAGACGAAGGACGTCATCTTCTACGTGGACTTCACGCTGGTCGCGCTGTTCCTGGCGCTGCGCTCGCTGGAGGCGCGCCGGTGGAAAGGATAGCGTCGTGCGACGGATCGCGGACTGGGCGTTCTATCTCGGGCTGATCGCGCTGGCAGCGGCGGTGATCCAGCCCTTCGCGCTGCCCGCGCAGGGCCGCCTCTGGTGGCCGCTCGTGGGCGCCGGCGTGGTCCTGGTCGCCCTGTCCGCGCTGCCGTGGCTGGCCGCGGCGCGCCACAAGATCGGCGGCCGGACGCTGTCCTACGGGCTCAACGCCATGGTCTCGATCGTGCTCGTGCTCGGCGTGATCGGCTTCGTGGAAGCGCTCTCGGCCAAGCACAGCGCGCGGCTCGATCTCACCGAGAACAAGCGCCGCAGCCTCTCGCCACAGACGATTCAGATGCTGAAGGGCCTGAAGGACGACGTCAACGCCGTCGGCTTCTTCCGCTCCGACCAGCCGGGCAAGCGCGTCGCCGAGGACCTCTTCAAGCAGTACGCGGGGTACGCCGGCAAGAAGTTCACGTGGAAGATCGTCGATCCCGACAGCGACCCCGGGCAGGCGCGGCGCTACGGCATCGAGTCTTACGGCACCATCGTGCTCGAGACCAAGGCGCGCTCCGAGAAGGTGCTCGACCCCGAGGAGGAGAAGCTCACCAACGGCCTCCTCAAGGTGACACGGGAGGGCAAGCGCATCGTGTACGTCGTGCAGGGCCACGGCGAGCACGAGCTCGGCAACAGCGAGCGCGCCGGGTTCTCGGAGGCCAAGGGCGCCCTCGAGAAGTCGAACTACGAGGTCAAGCCGCTCGTCTTGGCACGCGAGGGAAAGGTTCCTGCCGATGCCGCGGTCGTCATCATCGCCGGTCCACGGACCGATCTTCTCGCTCCCGAGATGGAGGCGCTCGACGCATTCCTCGGTCGAGGTGGCAAGGTGTTCGTCATGATCGATTCCACGTTCACCGGCCGCGTGCGGGGCGATGGCGTGGTGCGCTTCCTCGCCAAGTACGGGTTCGACGTCGGCGACAACCTCATCATCGAACTCAACCCTGTCGGGCGCTTGCTCGGCGCGAGCGCCGATGTCCCGATCATTCAGGCGTACGAGCCTCATCCGATCACACGGGACATGGGCGGCATCATGACCACCTTCCCGCTCAGCCGCAGCGTGCAGCCTGCGAAGACGCCCCCGGCGGGGACGACCGTGCAGCCCCTGGCCAAGACGAGCCAGCAGAGCTGGGGCGAGACCAACCGTGCCGCCCTCCAGCGGGGCCAGATCAACCCCGACCCCGAAGACCCCAAGGGTCCTCTGACCGTCGCGGCGGTCGCCTCGAAGGATAAGGCTCGACTTGTCGTCTACGGGACGTCGGAGATCGCGGCGAACCAGTATCTGAACTTCCAGGGCAACCGCGACTTCTTCCTCAACACCGTGAGCTGGCTCGCCGAGGAAGAGGACCAGATCACGGTGCGGCCGAAGGACACGAAGCAGACGCCGATCTTCCTCAGCGCCCAGCAGGGCCGCGTCGTGGCGCTGCTGCCGCTCGTCGTCCTGCCGGGCCTCGTGCTCGCGGGCGGGATCGTCGCGCTGATCCGCCGGCGCGCCGCGAACTAGCCGAGCGATGCGCTGGCAGACCACCACCGCGCTCGCCGTCGCCCTCCTGCTCGTCGGCGGCTTCTACTACGTCTATGAGGTCCGGTGGGCGCCCGACCGTGAGCGAGCCGAGACGCGCAAGGGGCGCGTCTTTTCGGCCGAGGCGACCGACGTCACCGGCGTCGAGCTCAAGCGCCGCGAGGACACGGTGCGGCTGACGCGCGCGGGCGAGGCGTGGGAGCTGAAGTCGCCGGTGGTGGCGCGCGCTGACCGCGCGCGGGTCGAGGAGACGCTCACCACCGTGCTCACGGCGAGGGTCGACCGCGAGATCGATCCCAAGCCGGCGGCCCTCGGCGACTTCGGCCTCGACAAGCCCGCGGCGGAGGTCACGCTGACGCTCAAGGACGGCAAGACGCTCGGCCTGGCCCTCGGTAACAAGTCGCCGACCGGCGTCTGGGTGTACGCGCGCGAGGCCGGCAAGCCTGCCGTCGTCGCGCTGTCCGACGGTGCCCTGCGCGAGGCCACCAAGCCCGCCACTGAGTTTCGCGACCGGACCGTCCTCGCCTTCGAGCGCGGGCAGGTCTCGGGATTCGACGTCACCTCCGAGGGTGAGACGCTGGCCGTGACCCATGCCGGCGAGGCGTGGCGGATCACCCGGCCCGTGACGCTGCCTGCGGACACCGAGGCGGTCGGCGAGATGTTCGAGAAGCTGACGGCGGCGAAGGTGAAGGAGTTCGTGGCCGAGGCGCCGCGCTCGCCCGCGACCTACGGGCTCGACCGGCCGCTCCGGCTGACGATCCACACGGGGAAGGACAAGGAGCGGGCGAGTCGCACGCTGCTCGTCGGCCGCACCGACACCGCCAAGAAGGGCGTCTACGCGATGCGCGAGGGCGAGTCGAGCGTGCTGCTGCTGCCCGAGGACGTCGGGAAGGCGATCCCGCGCACGGTTGGCGCGCTCCGGGACAAGCAGGTCCTCGCCCTCGACCGCGACAAGATCACGCGCATCGAGGTCGAAAGCCCGAAGGGCGCCGTCACGCTCGCGCGCGAGAAGGAGGCCTGGACGATCACGGCGCCGCAGGCGCTGCCCGCCGACCAGGTGGAGGCGGGCGCGCTGCTGACGCGACTGCGCGAGCTGCGCGCGCGGGGATTCCTGAGCGACGACGCCTCCGCCGTCCCGCGCGTCCTCGCGAAGCCGACGGTGAAGCTCACGATCACCGAGCAGGGGAAGCCGCCGACCACGGTGCTGCTCGCGCCGTCGGGGGAGCGCCGCGGCGGGGCGCCCACCGCCTACGCCGCCGTGGCCCAGCGCGGACCCGTCGTGCTGGTCGACAGCAAGGCGCTCGACGACCTCGGCCGCTCGGTGGACGACCTGCGCGATCACGCGCTGTTCGCCCGGCTCGAGCCCAAGGACATCAAGCGGCTGCGGGTGAAGGCCGGCGGTCAGACGGCCGTGCTCGAGCGGAGCGGCGACACGGACTGGAAGCTCGTGGAGCCGACCAAGGGCGCCGCCAAGGGCGCGCGGGTGGACGACATCGTCTACGGTGTCCGCGCGCTGCGCTGGAAGCAGATCGTCGCGCCCAACGGCGAGGACGCCGCCCGGTACGGGCTCGACGCGCCGACGCTGGAGGTCGTCCTGCTCAAGGGCGACGGCGGCGAGCTGGCGCGCCTGATCGTCGGCCGCCGCGAGACCGACCGCGCGTACGTCCGGACCGGCGCCGGGCCCGCCATCTACGCGGTGGACCCGCGGACGCTCGGTCCCGCCCCCAGGGTGCCCGACGATCTGAAGGGGTGATACAGTCACACGCAGATGCCGCGTGAGATCTTCATCGTCGCGCGCGACCGCCCCGACCTGTACCGCTACCTCAGCCAGACCTTCTCCGACGCCGAGAACGTGCAGGTGATCTGGGATCGCCGCGGCGCCGATCGCCGCGCCACCTCCAACCCTCACATCGTGGCGGGGCGGCCGCTCGAGCGCCGCCACGCGGAGCGGCGCCGGCGCCCGAGCGTGGAGCACGAGCTCCGCTCTGTCGGCTACGCGTTCATCAGCATCACCGAGCCGCGCGATGGCACAGGTGGTCTGCGCTAGGCGCTTCGCGGCGCCTGCGGTAGCATGAGTGGTCGTAGCCCCAGGGGGGCCACAAGTGGGCGAGCCGGGAATTTATCTGAGACAGCTCGAGCTGGGGCCGATGCAGAATTTCGTCTATCTCGTCGGCGATCCGGTCGCGCGCGAATGCGTGGTGGTGGACCCCGCGTGGGAGATCGACACGATCGTCGACACGGCGCGGGCCGACGGCATGCGGCTCACCGGCGCGCTGGTGACGCACACCCATCAAGATCACGTCGGCGGCAGCCTCGCCTCGTGGGGGATGCCCGGCCGCATCCCCGGCGTGGAGGAGCTGCTCGCGCGCGTCCCGCTCAAGGTGTACGTCCACAAGGCGGAACGCGAGTTCCTGCCGGGGCTGGGCTCCGACCTCGTGCAGGTCGACAACCACGACACGCTGTCGATCGGACGGCTCGCGCTGACGTTCCTGCACACGCCGGGGCACACGCCCGGCTCGCAGTGTTTCCTCGTCGATGGCCGCCTCGTCTCCGGCGACACCCTCTTCATCGGCTCCTGCGGGCGCACGGACCTGCCCGGCAGTGATCCGAAGGAGATGTACTACTCGCTCACTCAGCGGCTCGCGGCGCTGCCCGACGACACGCTGCTCTTCCCCGGCCACAACTATGGCGGGCCATCCTCCACCATCGGCGACGAGAAGCGACAGAACCCGTTCATGCGGTTCGCCTCGCTCGGCGACTTCCTCCGGACCACGGGCGGCGGCGCCCGCATCGTCCAGCCGTAGGCGTCGCGTGATCTCCGGCCGCGACGTCGCCACCCTGCTCACGCGCCACGGCTTCGACTTCTTCACGGGCGTGCCGTGCTCGCTGGTCGAGGACGTCATCGCCGTGCTCGAGACGGAGCGCGATGGGTCGTACGTCGCCGCCGTGCGCGAAGACGCCGCCGTCGGTCTGGCGGCCGGGGCGTGGCTCGCCGGCCGCCGGCCATGCGTGCTCATGCAGAACTCCGGGCTCGGCACCAGCCTCAATGCTCTCGCGTCCCTCTCCCTGATGTACGGGTTTCCGGCCCTGGTCGTGGTGACCTGGCGCGGCTACGCGGGCCAGGACGCGCCGGAGCATATCCTCACCGGTCGCATCACGCCGCAGATCCTCGACCTGCTGGGCATGCCGTACCACGTGCTGTCCGCCGAGAGCGCCGCCGCCGACGTCGCCTGGGCCGCGAAAGAAATGGACACGCGCATGCAGCCGGTGGCGATCGTGGTCCCGCCGAAAGTCGTGCAGACCGGACGGGCTCACGCCGAAGCCGCGATTCCCCGACGACGAATCCCAAGGACGGTTGACTCGACGTCGGATGAGCTCGTGCCCAGCATCTCGCGACTGGCCGCGATCACGGCGGCGCGCAAGCCGATCGGCGCCGAGCCGATCGTGCACGCCAACGGCTACATCTGCCGCGAGTCGTTCTCGGTCGGCGACCGGCCGCAGAACTTCTACATGATCGGCTCGATGGGACTGGCCTCCGCCATCGGCCTCGGCCTCACGCTGGCGCGGCCCGAGCGCGTCGCCGTGGTGTTCGACGGCGACGGCAACCTCCTGATGAACTTCGGCATTCTCGCCATGGTCGGCGGGCTGGCGCCGCGGCGCCTCGTCCACGTCGTCTTCGACAACGAGGTCTACGGCTCCACCGGCAATCAGGTCTCACCCTCGCGCGGCGTGCGGCTCGATCGCGTGGCCGCCGCGGCCGGCTACCGCACGGTGGCCGCGGTGACCGCCGCCGCGCAGACGGAGGCCGCCGTGCGCGCCGCGCTCGGCGCCGACGGCCCGCACTTCGTGCTGGTGAAGACGACGGCGGAGGAAGCGGACGTCCCGCGCATTCCGTACAGCCCGGCGGAGATCCGCGACCGCTTCCGGGCCAGCCTGGAGGTCTAGATGAGCGAGCGGCGCACCACCGCGCTCAAGCGCCTACTTACGCGTCCGGAGATGGCCTTCCTGATGGAGGCGCACAGCGGGCTCTCGGCGCGCATCGTCGAGGAGGCCGGCTTCGAGGGCGTCTGGGGCAGCGGGCTCACGATCTCGGCCGCCTTCGGCGTGCGCGACAACAACGAGCTGTCCTGGTCGCAGGTGGTGGACCACGTCGCGTTCATGACCGAAACCACCGCGATCCCGCTCCTGCTCGACGGCGACACGGGCTACGGCAACTTCAACAACATGCGCCGGCTCGTGCGCAAGCTCGAGCAGGTCGGCGTGGCCGGCGTCACCATCGAGGACAAGCTCTTCCCGAAGACGAACTCGTTCCTGCGCTCCGAGCTGCAGCCGCTGGCCGACGTCGAGGAGTTCTGCGGCAAGATCAAGGCGGGCAAGGACAGCCAGACGGACGCCGACTTCGTCCTCGTCGCGCGCGTGGAGGCGCTCATCGCGGGCTGGGGCCTCGCGGAGGCGATCAAGCGCGCGGAGGCCTACCATCGCGCCGGCGCCGACGCGATCCTCATCCACAGCCGCCAGTCGAGTCCCGCGGAGATCTTCGCGTTCCTCGACGAATGGAGCGGCCGCGCGCCGGTGGTGCTGGTGCCGACGAAGTACTGGCGCACGCCCACCGAGGAGTTCCGCGCGCGCCGCGTGAGCGTCGTCATCTGGGCCAACCATGTGCTGCGCGCGTCGATCTCGGCCATGCAGGCGACGGCGGCGCGGATCCGCGCGGCGGAGTCGCTCATCGACGTCGAGCCGCACGTCGCGCCGCTGCACGACGTCTTCCGCCTGCAGGGCGACGAGGAGCTGCAGGAGGCCGAGAAGCGCTACCTCCCGGTCGCGCGCGGCGCGTCGCTCTCCGCGATCGTGCTGGCGGCGGGCGCGGCGACGGACTTCGGGGGCCTCACCACGGCCGTGCCGAAGGCCATGCTCAAGGTGCAGGGCCGGCCCATCCTCGGGCGCCTGCTCGACGACTTCGCGCACTTCGGCTGCCGCGGCGTCACCGTCGTGCGCGGCCACCATGCCGCGGCCGTGGACGTCGCCGGCGCGCGCTTCGTCGACAACGCCGAGTTCGGCGAGACGGGCGAGGCGTTCTCGCTCGCGCTGGCCGAGGACTCGCTGGTCTCCGGCACCCTCGTGGCGTTCGGCGACATCGTGCTCAAGCGTCACCTCGTGCAGGCGCTGCTCGAGGACGCGGGCGAGGGGATCACGCTCGTGGTGGACTCCACGCTGGCGGCGAGCGCCACCCCCGACCGCGTGCGCGCCGCGCGGCCCGACAGCGGGCGCTTCGAGTTCGACGAGGTGTGGCTCGTCGGCATCGGCGACGCCGTCGCGCCCGCCGCGAGCCACGGCGTGTGGGTCGGCCTCCTGCACGCCGGACGCGACGGCGCCGCGTGGCTCCGCGAGGCCATCGCCGCCGCGCGCGCCGACGGCACGCTGCGGACGGCGCGGCTGTCGGATCTGGTCACGCGCGTGCTGGCCGCCGGCCGCCCGGCGCGCGTCGTCTACGTGCGCGGCGGCTGGGTCAACGTCAACAACCTCACCGACCTGGTCGACGCCTCCGGGCTATAGACATGGGGGGCCCCGAGATGGCCCCCCATACCCCCCACGCTCGGCAGCGCCCCGGCGGAGCCGTGGCGCTCCTCGCGACGTCGCGAAGCTGAGCGTCGGCGGCTGGGCGCCGATACGGGGAGGCCGAGCGAGCGCGCCCGTCGCCGCGCCGAGCGCTCCGCTCAGGAAGACGCGCCGATGCATGAGCGGCATTGTAGTCCGACGTCCGCCCGCGCGGCCACCGGTGCGGCCGCTCACGGGCGTCGCCCACGCACGTCGCGCACGCGGCCGGTCACCGACGGCGCGCACGTCGCGAAATGCACCACCGCCGCCACGACGTCGGCGGGGCGCGCGGCGCGGCCACGCGTGATCGCGCGCCAGCGCGCGGGCGCGAGACGCTCGGGCTTCAGGACAGGGCCCGGCGCGACGCAGTTCACGGCGATGCCGCGCGGCCGGAGCTCGGCGGCCAGCACGCGCGTCAGCGCCTCGAGCCCCGCCTTCGACGCGGCGTAGGCCGACCAGCCCGCGGGCGCGCCGCGCGCCCACGCGTCGCCGACGTTCACGACGTGGCCGCCCGCCCGCATGCGCGCGACGGCGGCCTGCGCGCAGAAAAACGCCGCCCTCAGATTGACGTCGAGCAGCGCGTCCCACTCGGCGCGCGCGGCGCTCGCGAGCGGCGTGCGCGCGAAGCCCGCCGCGCTGTTGACGAGCGCGTCGAGGCCGCCGAGCGCGCGCGCGGCCGCCGCCACGAGGCGGCGCGCGGCGGCCGCCTCGCGCAGATCGGCGCGCAGCGCGACGGCGGCCGCGCCGCGCCGTCGCAGCGCGCGCACGGTCGCGCGGGCGGCGGCCGCCGAGCGGTGGTAGCCGAGGGCGACGTCGAAGCCGGCGTCGGCCAGGCCCAGCGCGATCGCGCGGCCGAGGCGTACGGCGCCGCCGGTCACGAGCGCGCGGCGCCGAGTTTGAGGATTCCGGCGCGTCATGTCATAGTCGAAGTGATGAAGACCTGGCTCAAGGTCCGCCTCATTGCCGGCTTCTTCGTCACCGTTCCTGCCGTCGCCACCGCCTGGATCCTGTGGGCCTTCTGGAGCTGGATCGACCAGCGCTTCGCCCCGATATACGAGCGGATGCTCGGACGGCCCGTGGCCGGCCTCGGCTTTCTGACCGCGGTGGTCTTGATCATCCTCATGGGCATCGTCGCGCGCAACGTCGCCGGGCGCCGGGTCCTCGCCTTCGGCGACCGATGGCTGCACCGCGTGCCCGTCTTCCGACTGCTGTACCCGTCGGTGAAGATGCTCATCGACTCCTTCTCACCGGAGCGGCGGAACTCGTTCAAGGCCGTCGTGCTCGTGCAGCACCCGCGCGAAGGCGCGTATGCCTTCGGCTTCGTCACGAGCCATGTGCTGCTCGAGACGCCCGCCGCCAAAGGCGACATGGTGACGGTCTTCGTGCCGTCGAACAACCTCTACCTCGGCGACATCATCGTGGTACCGGACGGCGACGTGATCCACACGGGCCTCAGCGTCGAGGAAGGCATCCGCATCATCCTGTCCGCCGGCACCGCGACGCCGCAGCGGCTGCCCAGGATCTAGCTGACCAGCAGCGCGTCGGCCCAGGCGCCGACGGCGTCGCCCAGCGGCGTCAGCGAGCCGAAGAAGAAATGATCCGTGCCCTCGATCACGACCACCGTGGCCGCCGGCAGGCCGGCGCGCATCGTCTCGAGCGCGGAGGCGGGACAGTACTGATCCTCCGCGCCCACCACGACGAGCACGGGGCCGGTGACGCCCGACGGCAGGCGAACCTCGGCGACGCGCAGCGGAGGCGCCACGAGGGCGAGGCCCCCGACCGGCGTCGTGGCGGCGACCGCCGCCGCGACGGCCGCGCCGAACGAGTAGCCGGCGAGCGCCACTCGCGCCTCGCCGCCCAGCGCCTGTCGAAGGTGATCGAGACTGGCGCGAACGTCCTCCCGTTCGCCCCGGCCCTCGTCGTGCCGGCCGGTGGAGGCGCCGACGCCCCGGAAGTTGAAGCGGAGGGTCGCCAGGCCCCGGCCGAGGCAGACCTCGACCATGCGGGCGACCACCGGGCTGTCCATATCACCCCCATAGAGAGGGTGGGGATGGCTGACGACCACGCCCAGCCGGGCTCCCGATGGTACGGTGACGCGGGCCTCGAGGGTCTCGGCGCCCGCGCGGACGGTCGTCGGCCGCTCGGCTATCATGGTGCGTGATGAGAATAACGGCGGGGGGGACGGCCGTCCAACCGACGTGCTGAGCCACTACCTGAACCGACGACGGCTGGGAGCCTACCTCGACGGAGCTCTCGATGACGGGACGGCGCGCTCGACGGCCGCCCATCTGGCGACTTGTGGGGTGTGCCAGCGTGAGGCCGACGGGCTGCGCCGTCTCCGGGCGCTGCTCCAGCAGAACATCGCCGTGGCCGAACCGGACTGGACCGGCTTCTGGCCGGGTGTCGTCCGGGGCGTCGACGCGGCGAAGATGGCGCGGCCCGCGCCGGCGGCCCGTCGCGCGTGGCGGCCGAAGTGGGCGCTCGGCGGCGCGCTGGCGGCGACGCTCCTTGTGTCGGTCGGGGTCTGGCAGTTCGGGCCAGGCGGCGCGCCGTCGGATGGGGTCATCGTCCGTTCCGCCTCCACGGGTGATCCGGGCGCCACGGTCATGGTCTATGGCACGCCGGAGCGTGACGTGGCCGTGGTCTGGGTGCTCGGCCTCGACGCGAAGTAGCTCAGCGCGGCCGGAGCGCCGAGAGGCGCTCGCGAGCCAGCGCGGCCTCCTCCGACTGCGGAAAGGTCTCCACCAGGTACTGCAGCCGCTGCTGCGCGACCGCGGGCTGATTGAGCTCGAGCAGGACCAGCGCTTCCTTATAAAGCGACGCCGGCGCCTTGTCGCTACGCGGGTAGTTGGCCAGCACCTTCCGGAACTCCTGCATCGCCTGCTCGAGCGCCTCGTTCGCCTGCGGGGTCTGGCCCGCATTGGCGTACCCGCGCGCGAGCGAGAAGTGCGCCTCGCCGATCCAGTACTGCGCCGCCCCCGCGAGCGCCTGGTCCGGGAAGCGGCGCAGGAACTCGCGAAAGCCGGCGATCGCGAGCGCGTAGCTGCCCTTGCTGAAGTCGAGGTACGCCGCTTGATAGATGTCTTGTGGCTGCAGCGTGTTGGTCGTCGGCCGGCTGCCGACCGGGGGCGGGGCCGGCGACGCCGGGGCCGCGGGCGCGGCGCCGGACGGACGCGATGGGGTCGCGGGGGGCGGCGCGACGGCGCGCGGCTGGCGCGAAAGCGCCTCGAGCTTGCCGTTGATCTCGTCGAGCTGGCCGGAGAGCGTGGTGAGCGAAGCCGTCAGCGCGTCCACGCGCTGCGTGAGCGCGGCGAGGCGCCGCTCGGCTTCCGTGTCACGGTCGCGGCGCTGCGCCTGCGCCAGCGCGGCCTCCGCCTCGCCGAGCGCACGCTGGGCGCGCTGCTGCACGAGCGTCACGTCCGTCCGGAGCTGGAGGAGATCCTGCTGGGTGGCGACGCCGGTGGCGTCCTGAACCGACGCGCAGCCGCCGAGCAACAGGGAGGCGAGAAGAAGGGCGCGCCTTCTCCTCGCCATGGAATCCAAGGCTACCGCGGCTTGACGAGGAAGTGCGCGCGCCGGTTCTTGCTCCAGCACGCTTCGTTGTGCTCGGTGCACAGTGGGCGCTCTTCCCCGTAGCTGATGATGGTGATGCGGTTGGCCTGCACGCCCTGCGACACGAGATAGTTCATCGTGGACTTGGCGCGACGCTCGCCGAGCGCGAGGTTGTACTCGTTGGTGCCGCGCTCGTCACAGTGGCCCTCGATGAGCAGGAGGTGGTTGGGATTCGACTTCAGCCAGTTGGCGTTCGCGTCGAGGGTCTTCGCGTCGGTGGGCCGGATGTCGTACTTGTCGAAGTCGAAGAACACATCGGCCAGCTCGGCGATGGCCGCGAAGTCCTGGACGACCGGTCGCGCCGTGGCCTGTGGCGCCGGCGTCGTGCTGGGAGGGGCGCTCTGCATCGGCGCGGGGGCGGGCGGCGTGGCCGCGGTGGTGCTCGCGGCGCCGGTCGGCGCCGGCGCCGCCGCCTGCATGGTCGCGGGCCGCTTGGCGCAGCCGCTGAGCACCGCGGCCGCGACGAGCAGCGAAGTAAGCGCAAGATGCGAACAGCGCGTAAGCATGACGCCTCCTTTTGGCGTGCGCTGGAGTGTCCGCTTCAACATTAGAAGCCTATCACGGTAGTCGAGGCGACCACGAGGGACTTGTCGAGTCGCCGGGGCCGCGGGTGATGAGTTCCGGGGCCGAGCCGTCGGCCAGCATCGCGAAGATTTGCCAGCGCCCGTTTCGGTTCGACTGGAACGCGAGGTGACGGCCGTTGGGCGCCCACGTGGCGCCCTGGCTGTCGCCCGCGCTGTCCGTCAGCTTTCTCGGATTCGAGCCGTCCACGTTCACGATCCAGAGGTCGTGGACGCCCTGACGCGCAGTGTAGACGAGGCTGTCGCCCTTGGGCGACCAGCGCGGCTGCGTGTGGAATCCGCCCGCGGTCAGCTGGCGCACGCTCGTGCCCTCGGCGTCCATCACGTAGACATTGGGCGCGCCGTTGCGGTCGGAGACGAAGGCGAGCTGGCGCCCCGAGGGCGCCCACGTCGGCTCCGTGTCGATGCCGGCGTTGCGCGTGAGCCGGCGCATCGTGCCCGTGGCCAGCGTGAGAACGTAGATCTCGGGATTGCCGTCCTTCGAGAGCGTCAGCGCGAGACTCTTGCCGTCGGGGCTGAACGCGGGCGACGAGTTGATACCGACGAACGCGGCCAGTGTCTGCTCCGGCCGCCGCTCGAACGGAAACGCGCGATAGAGGTCGGGGTAGCCCTGCTTGTAGGACGTGTACGCGAGGGAGCGCGCGTCCGGGCTCCACACGGGCATCAGGTTGATGGAGCCGTTGCGCGTCACCGGCGCCGGACCGATGCCGTCGTAGTCCGCCATCACGATCTCTTTGGCCCCGCGCGGTCCCGTCACGTACGCGAGCTTGGTGTCGGCGATGCCCGGCTCGCCCGTGAACTGCAGCACGACCTCGTCGGCGATCTTGTGCGCGAGCCGCCGCGGCTGCGCGATCGGCGTCTCGAACTTCTTCGTCGCGATCAACCGGTGCTCGGGCGTGGTGAGGTCGTAGAGGCGCATCTCGCCTTCGAGCCGATCGGAGCGCACGGCGAGCAGGCCGTGCAGCCCGGCATGCGCGCCGGCGGCCGCGAACTCCTGCCACGACTGGGCGAGCATGGCGGGATTGTTGGGCGGGATTGCGCCTGTCCCGGCCACGACGCTGAAGAGACCGGAGAAGGTGAGGTCGCTGCCCGTGACCGAGGCGAGCAGCTTCGCGGCGCCGGCGCTGTCGGTGCCGGAGACCACGGCGAACTCGGGCACGGCGATGTTGATTTTCTTTCCCGGGGTTCCCAGGATGTCGATGATGACGGTGGTCTTTTGCTCGGGGGCCTGGGCGCGAGGCGCCGACGGTCCGGCCCATTGCATGACGACGGCGAGGAGGATGGCGACGACCGCGAACGGCTTTCGGACACACACGTGATTACCCTCGTTCCGGGAAGTGGAAGCCGAGCTTGACCCCCAGGGCCTGGCCGCCGAATTCCGCGGGCAGCGGCGGGAACGGCGCGGCTTCGGTGATGGCGCGCAGCGCGGCTTGATCGTAGTAGGTATTGCCGGAGGACTTCTCGATCGCGAGGCCGCTGATGCGGCCATCACGGCCGATATCGAAGACGGCCACCGGCTGTTGCCCTGGGATAGCCCGGCCGGCCCATCGCTCGGTGATCTTGGCGTGCACGGTCCTGACATACCACGCGAACGGAAAGTCCGAGACGTTGAGCGTCATCGCGCCCGCGCCCTGTGGCGAGCCGTCGCGTCGCCCGATGGGAGGTGGTGCGGTCGCGCGCGCCACCGTCTCGCTCGGCGCGCGCTCGGGGGCGGGCGCGGGCCGCGGCGATGGGCTCGCCATCGACGGCAGCTCCTTGTCCCCCGCGCGCGGCGTCGCGGAGGGCCGTGGCGCGGAGGCGCGATCGGGCAGCGCCAGCGGCTCGCGCGAGCGCGCCGGCATCTCGGGCGCCGCCGTCTCGCGCGCGGTCTCGCGCTGCGGCAGCTCGGTGGGACGCGTCGGCTCGGGGCGCGCGATCTCTTCCGGACGTGGCGGCAGTACCGGCGTCGTCCGGCCTTGCGGCGAGCCGACGGCGGCGACGGCGGGCACCAGGTTGACGACGTAGGTCTTGGGCTGTGACTGCGACCACGCTCGCGCGCCCAGCACGAACGCCACCGCGAGGACGACGTGCAGGATCGCGGAGAGGACCGTCGCGGTGACGGGCAGCGGTGCCTTCCCGAGGGCGGGGCCGCGCGCCGGACGCATCCGGATCGTGGCGGCGGCGATGCTCACGTCAGCGCTCGCGGACGGGCTCGGTCACCATACCGAGGCGCTCGATGCCGGCGCGCCGGACCATGTCCATCGTCTCGATCACCGCGCCGTAGGAAAGGCCCGCGTCGGCCTTGAGGTAGAGCGTCTTGTCCTTGCGGTTGCGGAAGGCGTCGCGGAGCATGCCCTCGAGGCCGCCGGACGGAACGCGCTTGTCGTTGAGATAGAGCGCGCGGTCCTTTGTCACCGTGAGGACCATGCGCTCCTCGACCGCGGTCGGCCTGGCGGCCGCGCGCGGCAAATTCACGTCGATGCCGCGGTACATCATCGGCGCCGTGAGCATGAAGATCAGGAGCAGGACGAGCACGACGTCCACCAGCGGGATGATGTTGATCTCGGCGAGGCTCGTCCCGATGCGGCGCGCGCCGCCGGGCGGCCCGGCGCTAAACGCCATCTTTCGCAGGCCGCGCCAGCTTGGGCGCCGGACGGCTCAGGAGGTTGAGCATGTCGAGGGCGAATCCCTCCATCTCCGTCGCCCAGTGCTTCACCCGGTTGACGAAGTAGTTGTAGCCGATGACGGCGGGGATGGCGGCGCCGAGGCCGGCCGCCGTCGCCACGAGCGCCTCCGAAATGCCTGGCGCTACCACGGCGAGGCTCGCCGAGCCCTGCGCGCCGATGCCGTGGAAGGAATTCATGACGCCCACCACGGTCCCGAAGAGGCCGATGAACGGGCACGCGCTTGCCGTCGTCGCGAGGAACGGCAGGTAACGCTCGAGCTGGGCGACTTCCAGGCCCGCCGAGCGGCGCATGGCGCGGTCGGCCGCTTCCAGCCGCTCGGTGCTCGCCTCCTCGCCGTCGTCCACCATGCGCTCCAGTTCGTGGCTGCCCGCCAGCTCCTGGTACGCGGCGAAATAGAGCTGCGCGAGCGGGCTCTCGCGGAACTTCTTCGCGGCGACCGCCACCACGCTCGGCCGCCGGCCCTCGCGAAAGACCTTGAGGAAGCCGAGGGTCTGCCGCCGCACGCGGCGGAGCTGCCACCACTTTTCGACGATGAGCGCCCAGCTGATGATCGAGAAGACCGCGAGCACCGCGAGGACGGCCTTCGCGATGGGTCCCGCGCTCCAGATCAGCTCGAGGACGCCGCCCGTCAGGGCATCGGGGGAGGTAAGCACGCGCGCTCCTTAGGTTCCTTTGATGATACGGACCGGGCCCCGGGGTGTCAACATTTTCGGCCCGAAAATTCAGGCTTTTCGTTGACTTCTCGCGTAGCTCGCCCGTATAACCGACTCGTGCTCCGCGCCGTCGCCGGAATCCTCCTGGCCGCACAGATTTCGGTGGCCGCCGCGTCCGGTTCCGACGCGCGCGCCGCCGTGGACGCCTTCCTGGCGCGTCTCGGCGAGGTCAACGTCGCGGACCTCGTGATCGAGCAGACGCTGACGCTCTTCGATCCCGCCGGCCGCCACCCGCAGTCGAACGGCGAGCAGCGGGTGTACGTCAAGCTGCCGCGGCGACAGCGCGTGGAGCAGACGATCGACGGCCAGAAGGAAGTACGGTTGACCGTCGGCGATCGGATCTGGGTGCGCGCGCCCGACGGCAAGACGTTCGAGGCGCCGCCGCCCGGCACGCGCGACCCCACCCAACTGCTCGTCCCGTTCCGCCGCACCGGCGCCGACCTCCTCGCGGAGTGGAAGGTGCTCGGCGTGCGCGACGACGTGAGCTACGTCACGCGCTCCGGCGACCGGACGGTCACCGTCATCGGCGCCCGGCCCGGCGAGCGCGCGGTGCCTCAAGTCTGGCTCGATCCCGAGCGCGGCGTCGTGCGCTTCGTCACGCGCGAGAAGCTGCCGAGCGGCGAGAGCGTGATCGATCTCGCGCTCACCGAGCACCGTCCGCTCGTGGGCGGGTTCGCGCTGCCGCACCGGCAGGAGGCATTCGTCGACGGCAAGCTGATCGTGCGCGTGGTCGTCCGCTCGGCCGCCGTCAACACCGGTCTCGACGACGCATTGTTCGATCCCGACGCGCTCCGCCGCGGCCGCTGACGACGTGGCGCGCTTCAGCCTTCTCTCGCTGCGACGGACCGACGTGCCGCTCGTGCGGCGCCTGATCCAGCTCTACATCTACGACCTCGGCGGCGACCGCTGGGGCGTCGAGGCCGACGGCACGTTCGGCTCTCCCGGCTGGCACCGACGATTCTGGCGGCGCGACCATGGCCACCATTTCGTCGTGCGCCTCGACGGCCGGCCCGCGGGTTTCGCGCTGGTGCGCGAGCGTGCCCACTTCGCGGGCGCGGGCGTCCGCGAGATCAGCGAGTTCTTCGTCCTGCGAAAATACCGCCGGCGCGGCGTGGGCACGCGCGCCGCGCGCGCGCTGTTCGCGCGCTTCCCCGGCCGATGGGAGGTGGCGGTGCTCACGTGGAACCCCGCGCAGCGCTTCTGGCGCGGCGTCATCCGACGCGTGGCCCTCGGCCGCGTCGGCGCGAGTCGGCGCCACCACGGCGATCTCACATTCGTCGTGTGGCACTTCGACGCCACGCGTTCGCCCGCGCGCGCGAGGGCTCTCCGCCGCGCGGCCCGGCGGAGACGCTCGGATGACCGGCGATCCAGAAGCGCAGCGGCCGGTCTGTCGAGCGCGTGATGCCGACGCGCGGGCCGCGCGCGAGTCGAAAGTCGCGCGGCCCCTCGGCCGGCAGGATGACGAGCGGGCCGCGCGTGAGGTCGGCGCCGTTGTCGCGCAGCGTGAGGCCGAGCGCGCGCGTGAGGTTGCCGGGGCCGCTGGCGAGCCGCCGTGCGTCGACGGCCACGCCGCGGCGGCGCGCCATCGTCGTCACGCCCTCGACGGGCTCGAGGGCGCGAATCAGCACGCAGCCGGGCCGGCCCGCCGGGTTGGTGATCGCGTTCAGACAGTAGTGGATGCCGTAGTTGAGGTAGACGTAGGCGTGGCCGCCCGCGCCGTAGAACAGCGAGCGGCTGCCGGGACGGAACGCGGCGTGCGAGGCTTCGTCCTCGGGCCCGAGGTACGCCTCCACCTCGGTGATGCGCCCGGCCGTCGGCGTGCGGCCGCGTCGCGAGACGACGATGCAGCCGAGGAGGTCGCGCGCGACGGCGGGCGCGGGACGGAGGTAGAACGCGCGGGGGAGCGGCCTAGGCGCGGGCGAGCCGCTGCTCCACGAGGCGCTCGAGCGAGTCGAAGTCGAACGCGGTGGCCGCCCGGCTCGGCGGCGCCGCCTCCGTCTTGAGGCCGGTCTCGCTCACGATCGCGCAGTACGACTGCGCGGGGTCGAGTTCCTTGGCGGCGAGCATCTTGCCGAGCACGGCGAGCGTGGCCACGCCCGTCGGTCCCGCCCAGATGCCCTCGGTACGCGCCAGCGTCCGCTGTGCCTCGAGGATCTGCTCGTCCTCGGCATCGCCGGCGGCGCCGCGGCCGTCGCGTAGCAGCCGCAGCACCCACTCGCCCTTGCGCCCGGGGTTGCCCGCGGCCAGCCCTTCGGCCACCGTGTACCCGATCTTCAGCGGCTCGAGCGGCCGCCCGGAGCGGAACGCGCGCGAGATCGCGTTGGCGCGCGTCGCCTGCGCGGCGACCATCCGTGGCACCCGCGGGATCCAGCCGGCGTCGCGCATCTCCCGGAAGCCGCGCGCGGCCGCGATGAACGTCTCGCCGACCGCGACCGGCGCCACCACGACGTCGGGCGGGCGCCAGCCGCTCTGCTCGGCGATCTCGTAGCCGATCGTCTTCTTGCCCTCGTGCTTGTAGGCGTTGCGCGAGGCGCCGCAGTCGAAGAAGAGTCGCGACTCCACGAGCCGGTCCCAGTGCGTGATGAGGTCGTCGTAGACGCCCTCGTAGAGGACGAGATCCGCGGTGGTGGCGGCCATGTGCAAGAGCTTCGGCGCCGACGCGCGCGCGTACGCGAAGATCAGCGAGCGCAAGCCCGCGCGGGCCGAGTAGGCGGCGATCGAGGAGCCCGCGTTGCCGCTCGACACGACGGAGGTCGCCGTGAAGCCGAACTGGAGCGCGGCCGCCACGCCCGTCGCCGACGACCGGTCCTTCACGGTGCCCGTCGGGTTGGCGCCCTCGAACTTGACGGCCAGGCTGCGCACGCCGAGCACCTTCGAGAGGCGCGGGCAGTCCAGCAGCGGCGTGCCTCCCTCGCCGAGGGTCACGCGGTGCGCGGGATCGGCGATCGGCAGGACCGGCGCGTACCGCCAGAGCCCGCCGCCCGCGAGCAGGGCCGGGCCGCGCGCGCGCAGGACGTCGAGGTCGTAGCGCAGCTCGAGCAGGCCGCGGCACTTCTCGCACTCGAGCCGGTAGCCGAGCGGGTGGACGGTGCCGCAGTCGATGCAGGCGAGCTCGCGCGCCAGCGAGTCGGTCATTCGTCTGTGCCGTCGGGGCCCCTGGGCGGGACCCCGGGGCCCGACGGTCGGGCGTCGATCCCGAAGCGGTCTTGCAAGACGGCGAGCATCTCGTCGACGCGGTGCCCCAGCGTGTGCTCGGCCAGCGCGCGGCGCCGCGCGTTCTCGCCGATGGCGCGTGCCTCGTCGGGCCGCGCCAGGAAATGGTCGAGCAGGCGTCGCAGCTCGGCGAGATCGCGATAGACGAGCAGCTCGTCGCCGGGCTTGAAGAGCGGCCCCAGCTCGTCTTTCGCGTCCACGACCTGGCAGGCGCCCGCCGCCGCCAGCTCGAACGTGCGCGTGTTGACGCCGACGATGTCGTTCATCGGGTGGTGGTGATTCAGCGAGATCGTGGACCCGGAATACACGCAGAGCTTGTCGTGGCCGACGACGGGCCCCCCCGCGACGAGGCCGCGCACGACCGGATCGGGGCTGCGGCCCCAGCCCGCGCCCCACAGGCGCAGCGGCGCGTCGGCCAGCTCGCGCACGAAGCGCTCGCGGTAGTCGTAACGGCTGCCCACGAACGACAGGGGCGCCGAGAAGCGCCGCGTCTCCTCGGGCGAGAGCACCACCGGGTGATGCTGCGACGGCACGCAGTACATCGGGAGATAGTGCAGGTTGCGCAATCCGACTTGCTGGAGGCTGCGCATCGCGTAGCGCTCCTTGGTGAAGAAGGCGTCGTAGGCCTCCAGGCAGCCGAACGGGATCATCCACAATGGGTTGTCGGGGAAGAAGTTGACGAACAGGGTGTCGGCGCGCGCCTTCACGCGGCGCACGAGGTTCGGCGTGATGGGGCCACCCTTGATCACGAGCACGACCTCGGGACGCCACGACTCGCACGCGCGCTCGAGCAGGCGCAGGATCCAGAGCTGGTAGGCGGCCTTCGTCGATTTGTTCTTGTAGAGCGCGTTGTCGCGCCGGTACTCGAAGAGCCGCACCGTGTGACCACGCGCGGCGAGCTCCTCGCCGAAATCGACGCCCATGAGCCCGGCGCGATTGAAAGGAAGCACGACGAGCCAACGCACGGGCCGTAGCGTAGCACACGGGGGCGGCGGTACGATGGGCGCCCCATGACCGCGCGCGGGCTCTCGCGGCTGCTCCCGTCGCTCGTCGTCTTCGCCGCCCTGCTGGCCGCGTGGCAGGCGGCCGGGCCGCTCTTCGGCGTGCGCGAATACCTCTTGCCGGGACCGCTCGCCGTCGCGCAGGCGCTCGGCAATTTCTCGATTCCCTGGCAGACTCACCTGCGCGTCACCACGCTCGAGATCCTCGGCGGCTTCGCGCTCGCGGGCGCGGGCGGCGTCGCGCTCGGCATCATGGTCGCGTGGTCGCCGCTGGCGGCGCGCGCGCTGCTGCCGTTCCTGGTCTTCGTCAATACGCTGCCCAAGGTCGCGGTGGCGCCCCTGTTCCTGTTGTGGCTCGGTTACGGCATCCTGCCCAACGTCCTGATCGCTGCGCTGATCGGCTTCTTCCCGGTGGTGATCAACACCGCGGTGGGCCTCACCCAGGTCGACGAAGAGCTGCTCGATCTCGGCCGCGTCTTCGGCGCGCCGACCTGGAAGGTGTTCCTGAAGATCCGGCTGCCCAACGCGCTGCCCTACGTGCTCTCTGCGCTCAAGGTCACCGCCACCGCCGCCGTCGTGGGCGCCATCGTGGGCGGCCTTCGTCGATTTGTTCTTGTAGAGCGCGTTGTCGCGCCGGTACTCGAAGAGCCGCACCGTGTGACCACGCGCTCTACAAGCCTGCTCCTCTACGGGGCGGTCGGCCTCGCCGCGCGACGCTGGGCGCCCTGGGCCGACACCGCGTGAGGAGGTCTCCATGAAGCGCCTCGCCGTTCTCGTGGCCGTGCTCGTCCTCGCCGTCGCGGGCGCGCCCGCCGCCCAGCCGACGCAGAAGCTCGTCTTCGCCCTGAACTGGTTCGCCGTCGGCGACCACGCCGCGTACTGGGTCGCCCTCGACAAGGGGTACTACAAGGCGCGCGGCCTCGACGTCGAGCTCCAGAACTCGAAGGGCTCGGGCGACTCCATCGCCAAGGTCGACACGAACCGCGCCGACGTCGGGCTCGCCGACGCCGTCGTGGTGATCCCGCGCGTGGCGCAGGGCGCGAAGGTCAAGATCGTCGGCGCCGTCTTCGACAACACCCCGCTCAACATCTGGACGCGCAAGGACACCGGCATCACGAAGCCGAAGGACCTCGAGGGCAAGACGCTGGCGGCGCCGCCCGGCGACTCGCAGCGCCAGCTCTTCCCGGCCTTCGCCAAGGTCAACGGGGTCGATGCCTCGAAGGTGACCTGGCTCAACATCGAGCCGGCCGCGAAGTTCGTGGCGCTGGCCGAGAAGCGCGCCGACGCCGTCCCCGACTACACCACGGGCCAGCCGTTCTGGGAGAAGGCCGTCGGCAAGGAGAATCTGATATCCATGCCGTGGCACAAGTACGGGTTCGACACCTACTCGATGTCGATCATGACGAGCGAGAAGACGCTGGCCGAGCGGCCGAAGGCGCTGCGCGACTTCCTGGCCGCGTCATACCTCGGCTGGCGCGACGTGATGGCGGACCCGAAGGCCGCGCTGGAGATCTTCAAGAAGCGCGTGCCCGACATCGACCTGGCGCTGATCGAGCCCAACATGATGCTCGGGCTCGACCTGATGCGCACCGAGCGCTACGCGAAGAACGGGATCGGCTGGATGGACCGCCGCAAGATGTGCGGCACCGTGGAGTTCATCAACACCTACATGCCCGACATGCCGCGCAAGGTCGCCTGCGACGAGGTGTTCACCAACGACTTCCTGACGAAGGTCGAGCCCCCGAAGAAGTGATCGTCCTCGACCGGGTGGGCATGACCTACCGGGCGGAGTCCGGCCCGGTCGAGGCGCTACGCGACGTCGGCTTTTCCGTCGGCCGCGGCGAGCTGGTGGCGCTGGTGGGCCCCTCGGGCTGTGGCAAGTCCACGCTCCTGCGCGTCGTGGCCGGCCTGCGCCGGCCGACGCGCGGCTCTGTCGAGGTGGACGGCCGCGCGGTGACGGGACCGATTCCGTCCGTCGGTATGGTCTTTCAGGCGCCCGTGCTGCTGAAGTGGCGTACCGTGCGCGACAACGTGCTGCTGCCCGCAGAGCTGGCGGGCCTCGAGCGCGCGCGCTACCGCGAGCGCGCGGAGCACCTGCTGCGCCTCGTCGGCCTCGACGGCTTCGCCGACCGCCTGCCGCGCGAGCTCTCGGGCGGCATGCAGCAGCGGGCGGCGATCTGCCGGGCCCTGCTGCTCGATCCGCCGCTGCTCCTGATGGACGAGCCGTTCGGCGCGCTCGACGCGATGACGCGCGACGAGATGAACCTGGAGCTGCTGCGCGTATGGGGCGAGCCCGCCGCCGCGCGCAAGACCGTCGTCTTCGTCACGCACTCGATCCCCGAGGCGGTGTTCCTGGCCGACCGCGTGGTGGTGATGTCGCCGCGGCCGGGGCGCGTGGCGCGCGTCGTCGACGTCCCGCTGCCGCGCCCGCGCACGCCGGCCACGCGCGCGGCGCCCCAGTTCGGCGCGCTCTCGCTCGAGATCCACGAAACCCTGGCGCGCGCGACGGGCGGTTAGAACCGAGATCGAGGAGCGCCACGGCTTTGCCGGGGCGCTTCCGAGCGCTGGGGGATGGGGGCCATGTCGGGGCCCCCATTCAAAATGGGGGGCGCTCGGAGCCCCCCATCTACTCAAGCGACAGCGGTCGCGCGGAGCTGACGAAACCGTACGGAGAAGAGCGGATCGAACAGCGCGGTGGTGGCGATCAGGGCCACGTCGGCGCCCTCACGCAACAGGTGGTCGGCGCGCTCGACGGTGGTGATGCCGCCGACGGCGAGGATCGCGCGGTCCCAGGCGCCGGCCTTCCGCCACGAGAGCATCTCCTCGATCTGCCGCGAGGCGAGGGGCCACGTGTCGGCGCCGACGATCGTCGCGCGGTCGCGCCCGGCGCCCTCGAACGCGGCGTTGCCCTCCTCGTCGACCACGCGGCGGCGCACGCCGTGCGTCATGACGAAGCCGCTCGCCCACGAGGCCAGCTTGGTGGCCGTCTCGTGCAGGACCCGCGGCGTGCGGAACACGCCGAGCTTGGCGAGCACCGGCTTCGGCATCGTCGTGCGTACGCGGTAGAGGATCTGCGCAGCGAGCGGGATGTTCTCGTAGATGAGCTGCGGCTGCTCGGCGAAGGGGTCGGGGACGGCCAGGTGGACCTCGATCGCGTCGCCGCCGGCCTCGGCCGCCCACGCCGCGCAGCGTGCGTAGTCCTGCACGAGCTGCTCGGCGTCCATGCCTGGCGCCCACGTCCCGACCACGCTCACGATGAGCACCTGCCCCGAGCCGATGCGATCCTTCGCGCGGCGGACGTCCTTGCGCCACACCTCCGGCTCTGCGGACGGCATGCCGAGCGAAACGGCGAGGGTGGGCTGGCTGTCGATCTGCGTCTTCCGCGTGGCGATCGCCGCGTGCTCGCGATTCTCGACGGGCCGGATGTTCGGCAGCGCGTGCGCGGGCATCGCCATCGAGCGGACCGTCTTGTACGTGAGCACGTCGAAGCCGACGCGCGAATACGCCTCCACCCACTTGCTGTTCAGCAGCGGGCCGGCGGCGATGCCGATCGGCGAGTTCAGCGGGTGATCGAGGAACTTACCGCCGGGACCCGAGGGCACGCGGCGGACACGCGGCAAGGTAGGCGAGTGGCTGTAATTCCACGAGTACGACCGATCGACGCGATACACGGTCTGCCCGATGACCCTTCACTCCCTGCAGACAGAGTCAGCAGCAATCGCCAGTATATCAAATAGTTACGGCGCACGCCCGCCTTTTGGTCGGACCGAAATTCGCTCGTAATGGCGCCTATTTGAACGCCGGCATCACTTCACGGGCGAGCAGGTCGAGCTCGTGCATGATGTGCGCGTGCGGCATGCCGGGGAAAAAGGTCCGGCAGATCAGATGGGTCATGCCGTAGGTGTCGACGAGCTTGCGGATCTTGGGAATCACCTGGTCGGGTCCGCCGATGAGGAAGCGATCCTCCATCAGGCGGTCGAGATCGGTTGCGATCGAGGCGTCGATGAACGGGTGGCGCCAGCCGCCCGCGTACTCGCGGCGGTAGGCGACCATGATGTGCTCCTCGGCGAGCGCGCGCGCCTGCTTGTCGGTCTCCGCGATGATGAGATCGCGCGTGAGCGGCCACTCGGTGATCGGGGACGTGCGCCCCGCCGCCCGGCGGTTGGCGAGAAACTGCGCCTTGCCCTTGACGAGGCGCGCGAGATCCGCGGTCGGCCCCGGGATCCAGTTGTCGGCGAGCGTGGCGGCGCGGCGCAGCGTGATGTCGCCCCAGCCGCCGATCCACACCGGCGGGTGCGGCTTCGTCACGGGCTCGGGCTCGATGCGGCCCTCGACCGTGTAGTAGGTGCCCTTGAACGACACGGTCTCCTGCGTCCACAGGCCTTTCATGATCGCCAGCTGCTCCTCGAAGCGCGCGCCGCGCCTGGCGAGATCCACGCCGTAGAGCGCGAACTCGTCGGGCTTGTAGCCGATCGCGATGCCGAGCGTGATGCGGCCGTTCGACATCACGTCGAGCATCGCGATGTCCTCGGCGAGCCGCACCGGATGGTAGAAGGCGGCGACGGCGATGTCGGTGCCGAGCATCACCTTCGAGGTGCGCGTGGCGAAGCCGGCCAGCACCGGGAACGGCGAGGGCCAGTAGTGATTGGTGACCGCGTGGTGCTCCTCCATCCACACCGAGTCGAAGCCGAGCTCCTCGGCGCGGGTGACCTCCTCCAGCGCTTCCTTGTAGTAGGTTCCGCCCTCGATGGGAATGAAGCCGATCTTGAGTCGCGCCATCCGATCCTCCTAGACGATCTTCGCGGGGTCCCGCAGCCCGGCCAGCGCGTGCAGCGCCTCGAAGAGATAGTAGCTGCCCCAGACGAGCTCGTGGCGCGTGGCGAGGCCGATGCGCGGACTGTAGCAGCCGTCGGCGAGCAGCCCATCCGGCCGCAGGTGGCGTTCGACCAGCGCGGCGGCGGTCGCCTCGGCGGCGTCGCGATACGCGCGCGCCCGCTCGGGCGTCGACGCGCGCGGCGCCAGGGTCAGCAGGCTCGCGGTCACGATCGCCGTCGCCGACGTGTCGCGGAACGTGTCCGGGATCTTCGGGTCGTCGAAGTCCCAGAAGGCGACGCGATCGGCGGGCGCGTGCGCCAGCCACCAGTCGGCGGCGCGCTCGGCGGCGTCGCGGAAGCGCGCCTCGCCGGACCATGCGTGCGTCAGCGTCCAGCCCAAAATCCCCCACGCCTGAGCGCGCGCCCACGTGCTGTCGTCGGTGATGCCCTTGTGCGTATAGCGGCGCAGCATCCGGCCGCTCGCGGGGTCGAACGACGCCGACTGGCACACCGAGCCGTCCTCGCGCAGGCAGAACTCGATGTGCCGCGCCGCGTGGCGGAGCGCGATGTCGCGCAGCACGGCGTCGCCGGTCTCGCGGTGGGCCCACAGGAGCAGGGCCGAGGCCTGCACGGTGTCGACGTTGGCCTCGCCCGCGCCGACGTCGGAGGCTTCTTCCGCCGCCGCGCCGAGCGGCAGCGCCTCCGCGCGCGGGTTGTACGACGCGGCGAGCCCGTGAGCGCCCGCCAGCGCGACGTCGCGCGCGGCGGCGTCGCCGCAGAGCAGCCAGCCGAGCGCGGCGCCGTAATAGAAGAGGAAGCCGCGGAACACGGTGTCCGAGTCCGCGCGCGGCGCCAGGCGCGCGGTCCACTCCGCGGCCCACGCGCGGGAGCGTGGATCATCGCCGTAACGCGCGGCGAGCCAGAGCATCCCGTTCCAGAACCCGCCCGTCCAGTCGCCCGCGGGCGAGGTCGTCCAGGCACCCGTGGCCGGGTCGGCGAAGTGTGGAAAGCCGGCGGTCATGCTCGCCGCGGTGCGCGCGATGCGGCCGCGCATGCGGGCGAGCGCGTCGGTCCAGGGGCGAATCATTGCGCGAGGATACTACCCTTGCTACGTTGTGGCACCACGGAGGCCGCGATGCCCATGATGAACGGTTTTCACGCGCTGCGCGAGCTGCCGGAAGAAAAGGTCACCGACACGATCAGCCGCCGCATCCTCGTCGGTGAGAAGGAGATGATCGTGTGGTGGTCGATGAAGGCCGGGGCGCACGCCGCCGCCCACCGCCATCCCCACGAGCAGATGTTCTGGATGATCTCGGGGCGGATGGACTTCCGCCTCGGCGCCGAGCGCAAGATCTGCGGGCCGGGCGACGTCGCCGTCGTGCCGGGCGGCGTCGAGCACGAGGCGTGGTTCCTCGAGGACACGGAGGTGATCGACGTCTTCGCGCCGCCACGCGAGGACTTCTTTCCGGGCGCCGGCGCGCCCGCGTACATGCAGAAGGGCTGAGGCAGCGCACCCGCAGCACGTCCAACGGAGGGGGTGAAAAATCGCTCAAGAACCGGGTGTGCGTCGCGGCTTGACACTCGCCGACGGCTCGCGCTATGGTCGCGGGCCGTAAGGGCTCGGCGCTCGCGAAGTGACCCGTTCGCCGTGGTCAGAGGAGATCGCGCCATGAAGAAGCTAGGCATCGTCGCCGCCCTGCTCGCCGTCGTCCTGGCTCTGCCGTCTCCGGCGCTCGCCCAGGTGAAGGGCCTGTACTGGACGACCAGCGGGTTCTTCGGTCCGTTTCCGATCACTGACCTGATCCCGAGCGTGCCCAAGGAGAAGGCCCGCAACGTCACGATCCCCATCAGCATGTGGGTCATCGATCATCCGAAGGGCCTGGTCATCTTCGACACCGGGAACAACGTTGCGATCTCGGATGGCGGGTGCAAGCAGCACTGGGCCCCGGGCAACTGCGACGGCCTGAAGCCGAGCCAGAAGCGCGAGGACGTCATCGATCGGCAGCTGCAGAAGCTCGGTTTCTCGGCGGACAAGGTGAAGGTGGTGGTGACCTCGCACTCGCACCTCGACCACATCGGGAACATCAAGATGTTCCCGAAGGCCGTTCACGTCCTCCAGAAGAAAGAGCTGTACCAGGCGTGGTGGCCCGAAAAGTTCCAGCGCGGCGGCGGCGTGTTCGTGATGGGTGACTTCGACGGCCCGGCTCGCGACTTCAACTACCTCGAGCTGGACGGCGACTACGATCTGTTCGGCGACGGCTCGGTGATGGTCCTCAGCACGCCCGGCCACACGCTTGGCCACCAGTCCATGAAGGTCAAGCTCGCCGGCGGGCACACGGTCCTCATGTCCCAGGACGCGATCTGGATGCAGGAAAACCTGGACGGCTATCCGGCCGGCCTCAACTACAGCGTCAAGGACTACAACAACTCCGTCAACCGCCTGAAGATGATGCGCGACCTCGAAAACGCCGATCTCTTCTTCGCCCACGATCAGGACCAGTACAAGGCGAAGGGCGGCCGGTGGTATAAGTAACGGCCTCGCGCAGTCCGATGAGCGAAGGCCCCCCGCCGCGGGGGGCCTTCGTGTTTCCGCCATGACTTCCGACTCCGCGGTCATCACCCTCGAAGCGGTCAGCAAACGGTATGGCTCCCGGACCGTGGTGGACGATCTCTCGTTCACCGTCGACGAGGGCGAGATCGTCGGCTTTCTGGGCCCCAACGGCGCGGGCAAGACCACGACGATGCGCATGATCGCCGGGTTCACGGCGGCCAGCACGGGACGCGTGCGCGTGGCCGGCTACGACATGGCGACGCAGAACGTCGAAGCCGCGCGCCTCATCGGCTACCAGCCCGAGCGCCCGCCGCTGTACGACACGCTCGACGTCTCCGCGTATCTGCGATTCGTGGCCCGGGCCAAGGGCGTCAGGCGCGCTGCCGTCCCCGCCGAGCTCGAGCGCGTGATCGTGGCCTGCCACCTCGAGGCCGTGGTCCGTCGCGAGATCTTCAAGCTCTCGAAGGGCTACCGGCAGCGCCTCGGACTCGCCCAGGCGCTGCTCGGCGCACCGCAGGTGTTGCTGCTCGACGAGCCGACGGCGGGGCTGGACCCGGGCCAGATCCAGGAAACGCGCGAGGTGATCCGCGCCTTCGGCGAGCATCATGCGGTGCTCTTCAGCACGCACATCCTCGCCGAGGTGACGCTCATCTGCCGCCGCGTGGCCATCATCAACCACGGCCGGCTGCTCGCGATCGATTCGCCGAGCGCGCTGCGACGCGCGCAGGAGGAGACGCATCGCGTCTCGCTGCAAGTGAGCGGTCCGTCCACGGAGGTGCGCGACGCGCTTCTGTCGGTCAAGGGGGTCATCGCCGTGGACGTTCACGCGATGCCCGACAACGCGGGCCTCCTCGCCGTGGACTGCCGCGTGGAGCCGCGGCAGGGCCTCGAGGCTGCGATCGCTCGGGCGGTGACGCACCGCTGGGACCTGCACCGGCTCGAGCGGCAGGAGCCGACGCTCGAGAACGTCTTTCTGCAGTACGTCAAGACGAGGCCGGACGGCGCATGACCGGCACGCTGGCCGTGTACCAGAAGGAGCTCGCGAGCTATTTCCGCTCGCCGATCGCGTACTACGTGGTCGCCGTGTTCCTGCTGGGCACGGGCTATTTCTTCCTGTACAACGTCTTCCTCACCGGCGAGACGACGATGGCCGCGACCTTCCAGAACATGGGCATCCTGCTCGTGACGCTGGTGCCGGTGATCTCCATGCGGCTGTTCTCCGCGGAGTTCAGCGCCGGCACCGCCGAGCTGCTGCTCACCCTCCCGCTCGAGCCGTGGCAGATCGTCGTCGCCAAGTATCTGGGCGCCGTCACCATCCTCGTCCTGATGACGGCGGCCACCGTCGTCGATCTCGTCCCGCTGTACCTGTTCGGCACGCCAGAGACGACGACGATTCTCGCCGGCTACGTCGGCTTCGTGCTGCTCGGGATGGCGTGTCTCGCCCTGGGCCTCTTTTTCTCGACGCTGACGCACAACCAGATCGTTGCCGCACTCATCACGGCGGCGGTGCTGCTGGGGCTCTGGTTCGTCGGCCATCTGCAGAGCTTCCAGAGGTCGGACGCGCTGCGCGGGCTGTTCGGGTATCTCTCGTTCGCCCAGCATTTCACCGACTTCATCCAGGGGCTCGTGCGCACGGAAGCGGTGGCGTTCTATCTCGTCGTTGCCGCCATTGCCCTGACCCTCAGCGCCGGCTACCTGCAGTGGCGCCGTTGAGATGGACCGCTCCTTCCGCTCGGGACTGATCGTGCTCGCGGGCGTCGCGCTGCTGGCGACGGCCCTCGCCGTCCACGCGATCCTGCTCGAGACGGTGGTCTGGACCGTGCTGCTCGGCGCCGGCGGGGCGCTGCTCACGGCCGTGGGCGTGGTGCGACTGCGCACCGAGCTCCGCGCCCTCGTCGGCCGCCGCCGGGGCGAGATCGCGCTGCACACGCTGGGCGTGGTCGGCGTGCTGATCGCCCTGGCCTATCTCTCGGTGCGCTACCCGTTCCGCTTCGACCTGACCGTGGCGGGGCTGTACTCGCTGTCCGAGCCCACCGTCAAGATGCTCAAGCGTCTGGACAAGCCCGTCCACATCGTCTTCTTCCACGACCCGTTGATGCGGGAGACGGTCGAGCTCTACGAGCTCATCGCGCGTCAGAACACGCTCGTGAGCGTCGAGTTCTACGATCCCATGATCAACCCCGCGCAGGCGCGGATGCTCGGCGTGAACTTCGCTGGCACGGCAATCCTCGAGTCCCAGGGTCGGCGCCTGCAGGTGAATGGCGGCAGCGAGTCCGACATCGCCAACGGCATCCTGCGCGTGTCGCAGGGCGCCACACAGCGGGTGTGCTTCCTCGACGGACACGGCGAGCCCGATCCCTTCAGCCTCGAGTCCCACGACCATCAGGAGGGCGCGCCTGGCCACACGCACGGGCTCGGGGCCAAGTACGTGCTCCACGAGCGGCACGGGATGGCCAAGGCGCGCCATGCCCTGGAGACCGTCAACTACACGGTCGAGAAGGTCCTCCTGCTCCAGCGCGGCGACGCGCTGGCCGGCTGCGCCGTGCTCGTGGTGGGCGGACCGAAGATCGCGCTGCTGCCCAGGGAGATCGACGCCGTGCGCGCCTACCTCGCCAAGGGCGGCAACGCGCTGTTCATGCTCGATCCCTTCGTGCGGACGGGCCTCGAGCCGGTGATCCGCGAGTACGGCGTCGTGGTCGACGACGACATCGTCATCGACGAGGCGAGCCACTTCTGGGCCGACGTCTCGTCACCGGCCGTCACCGACTACAACCGCCATCAGATCACCCGCGACCTGCCGCTGACGTTCTTCCCGGGGGCGCGCTCGCTCTCGCCGACGCCGCAGCGCGTGCCGGGCACCTCCGTGGTGCCGCTCGTCAACTCGTCCAGGAACAGCTGGGGCCAGGCCGATCCCAATCGGGTCGGATTCGTCAAGGGCCGCGACGCGCCCGGCCCGAACACGCTGATGGTCGTCGCGCTGCGGCGCCCCGGCGAAGAGAGCACGCCACGCTCGCGCATCGCGGTGGTGGGCGACTCGGACTTCGCCACGAACTCGTTCTTTCACATCATGGGCAACGGCACCCTGTTCCTCAACACGGTGAACTACCTGGCCGCCCAGGAGAACCTGATCGGGCTGCAGCCGCGCACGGCGGACCTGCCGCGCGTCAATCTCACCAACCGCCAGATGAAGGGCACGTTCTTCCTCTCCGTCGTTCTCGTTCCCGCGCTGCTCGCCGTGGTGGGAACCGCGGTGTGGTGGAAGCAGCATTGAGCCGAGGCCGACCGCGGCGCGGTCTGGTGGCGGTGTGGCTGGTGCTGGCGGTGCTGGTCGTGGCGATCGTGGCGCTCGAATACGCGGACCGCCGCCGGGCGACGTCGGGCGCCGTGGAGACCGACCCGCGCAGGCTCTTGCCCGTTCCGGTCGAGCAGCTGGGCGCGATCGAGGTCGCCGACGCCGGGCGGCTGCATCGCTTCGAGCGGGACGCGAACGGCACGTGGTTCTATCACGGCGTTCACACGGGAGCCGAGAGCGGCCACACGCACACCGCCGATCCCGCGCTCGCGGCGCGCATCGAGCGCGCGTTCGCGGCTTTCGGCCGGACGCGCATCGAGCGGCAGTTCGCCCTCGACCGCGACGGGGCCGCCTACGGCCTCGCCACGCCGGAGATCCTCGTCCTCGTCTATCGGCCGCAGCAGGCCCAGCCGCTCGCGCAGTACGCGGTCGGCCACGTCGCCCCGGACACGGCCAGTCGCTACGTGACGCTGGTGGGCAGTCGTGTCGTGACGACGATTCCCACCTATCAGATCGACAATCTGCTGGCGCTGACGCGGGCGGCGAACGCGAGCTCGACCGCTCGATGAAGGCCCGCACGGCGCGACTCCTGGCGAGTTGGGTCCTCGTCGCCGCGGCGGTGGTGAGCCCGGTGTTCGCCCACACCGGCGGCAGCAACGGGTACGCCTCGGTCGCGATCGACCGCGACAGCGTCCGCTACAGCCTCACGCTCTGGCCGGCCGCATTGCCGCCCGCGATCGGCGACGAGCTACGACGCGCCCGCGCCGGGGATCCGTCGAGCCGCCAGCGTCTCCTCGGGTTCATCCGCCACAAGGTGACCCTCAGGGCGGGGCGTCGGCGCTGCGAGCCCGGCCCCGGGTCATGGCCGGCGGCGTCGCCGAGCGCGGAGAGCGTCACGCTCGTCGTCGACTTCGCGTGCGGCGGCGACGTCCGCGACCTGTCGCTGCGCGACGATCTCTTCGACGTGTTCGGCGCCGACTACCACACGCTGGCGCGCATCGATGCGCCGGGGCGGACGACGCAGTTCGCCTTCACGCCCGAGACGCGGGAGACACGGGTGAGGCTGGACGACGCGTCGGGTGGCCACCGCGGCTTGGCGAGCTTCGCTCTGCTCGGGATCGGGCACATCCTGACCGGCTGGGACCACCTGCTGTTCCTGCTCGGTCTCCTCCTCCGCGGCGGGGGCTGGTTCGCGCTGGCCAAGATCATCACCGCGTTCACGCTCGCCCACAGCGTGACGCTCGGCCTCGCCGCGCTCGACATCGTCGTGCTACCCGATCGCCTCGTGGAGGCGGTCATCGCGCTGTCGATCGCGTTCGTCGCCGCCGAGAATCTGTTCTTCAAGCCGGTCGTCGCCCGGCGCTGGCTCGTCAGCTTCTGCTTCGGCCTGGTCCACGGCTTCGGCTTCTCCGCCGCGCTGCGCGAGCTCGGGCTGTCCTCGCATGGGCTCCTGCTCTCGCTCTTCGGATTCAACGCCGGGGTCGAGATCGGCCAGGCGCTCGTCGTCGCGGTCGCCGTCCCGGCGCTCGTGCTCGTGCGGGAGACGCGCTGGGAGCGGCGCATGATCTGGAGCTCCTCGCTGGCGATCCTGCTCGTCGGCGTCGTCCTGTTCGTCGAGCGGGCGTTCTTTTGACGCGGCTCGGCCTGCCTGGCGGCCTGCGCGACGGTCTCGTCGCCTCGCTGGCGCTCGTCCCGTCGGTCTTCGTCTACGGCAGCGTCTTCGGCGGCCTCGCCGTCCAGGCGGGGCTCACGCCCGCCCAGGTGCTCGGCATGTCGGTGCTGGTCTTCGCGGGCGCCTCGCAGTTCGTGGCCGTGCCCATGATCGCCGCCGGCGCGCCGGCACTCGCGATCGTCGTCACCACCTACGTGGTCAACATGCGACACTATCTGATGGCGGCCACGCTCGCGCCGTCGTTCCGCGGCTTTCGCCGGCTCTGGCTCGCGCTCATCGCCCACCTCATCAACGACGAGTCGTTCGCGGTCGCCGTCGCGCGCTCGCGGCCCCCGGACGCGTGGGTCTATCTCGGCAGCGCCGCCGCCATCTCGGGCGCGTTCGTCGGCGGCGTCGCGGTCGGCACCGCGCTCGGCGGCCTCGTCGAGCGCCCGGAGCGGTACGGCCTGGACTTCGCGTTCCCCGCGGTGTTCCTCGCCCTCGTGGCCGTGCAGCTGCGCCGGCGGGCCGACTGGCTCGTGGCCATCGGCGCCGCCGTGCTGGCGGTGGCGCTGGCGCTCGTGCTGCCCGGCAACTGGCACATCGTGGTGGCGGGGCTCACGGTCAGCGCGCTCGGCGCGCGCGTGCTGCCGGTGGAAGACGCGCCCGCGCCGGCGGAGCCACACGCGTACCCCCAGGGGGGGCATGAATGAGACATCTTGTGTCAAGCCCGAGGCGCGCCACGGCTGCGCCGGGGCGCGTCCGAGCGCTGGGGGGTGTGGGGGGCCATGTCGGGGCCCCCCACGACGATCAGTGAGCCGCGTGTGGCTCGTGATCGGCGGAATGGCGGTGGCCACGTACCTGACGCGCGCGCCGATGTTCCTGGCGCTCGCCCGCCGGCCGCTGCCGCCGCGCGTGCGCCTCTGGCTGCGGCTGGTTCCGCTCGCGGTGCTGCCGGCGCTCGCGGTGCCGCTGGTGCTCGTGCGCGACGGCCGGCTGGCGCTCGGCCTCGCGCATCCGCCGCTCTGGGGCGCCGCCGTCGTGTTCGTCCTCGCCGCGCGCGGCGTGAACCTCCTCGCGTCGGTCGCCGTCGCCGTCGCCGTGGTGGCGCTGCTGCGCGCGCTCGGCTAAGATGCTCTGCGGATGACCGATCAGTTCAGCCCAGAGGAGCGGGCGACCCTCTCGCCGTACTTCACGAATCTCGACGGTCCCGTGTTCGCGCTCGTCAATCTTCCCGAGGTCGTGAAGGGCGCGCTCTTCGCCCGCTACTCGCGCTCGCCGAAGTCCCTCCGCCGACTCTTCCTCGACGAGTTCCTGACGAGCGGCACGCTCGCAGGGGCGCCGGCCGCGCCGTTCGACACGAAGCGCGCCGACGAGCTCTACGGCCGGATGTTCTTCGAGTACGGCGACGATTCCGTCGCGCAGCTCGGCGGCGTGCACCTCGCCTGCGAGGGGGCCTCGAACATCCTGACGAAGGTGCTCGAGTGGGGACGGCTCGCCGCCTACCTCGAGCAGTCGACGCGGTACGTCCCCTACGACGACCTCGTCGACGGCCGGTACCGGTATCACGTCCCGCGTGAGCTGGAGGGCGATCTTCGCAACCGGTACGTCGGAACGCTCGACGCGATGTTCGACACCTATCGCGAGCTGCTGCCGATCCTCCGCCAGCACTTCGCCGATCGCTTCCCGCGGGACGCCCAGACCTCGGACGCCGCGTACCGCATGAGCATCCGTGCGAAGGCGCTCGACACGCTGCGCGGGCTGCTGCCCGCGGCGACGACCTCGAACGTCGGAATCTACGGCACCGGGCAGGCCTACGAAAATCTACTGATTCGCATGCGCGCCCATCCGCTGCTGGAGGTGCGGGCGTACGCGGACATGATGCTCGTGGAGCTTCGCAAGGTGATCCCGGCCTTTCTCCGGCGCGTCGACCTCCTCGACCGCGGCGGGGCGTGGTCGTCCTACCTGGACGAGACGCGCCGGACGACGTCCCGCGTCGCCGCCGCCCTGTTGGCGGAGGAGGGCGCGACGCCTCGCGACGAGGTCACGCTGACCGACTTCGATCCGGACGGCGAGGTGAAGGTCGTGGCGGCGGCGCTCTACGCCGTCTCGGACGTTCCGGATGATCGACTGCTCGAGATCGCGCAGAAGATGACGGAGGGCGAGCGCCGGGCCGTCCTCGAGGCGTACGTCGGCCAGCGGACGAATCGGCGACATCGGCCGGGACGCGCGTTCGAGCGAACGGCATACCGGTTCGACGTCCTCGGCGATTACGGCGCGTTCCGCGACCTGCAGCGGCATCGATTGCTCACGCTCGAGTGGCAGCGGCTGTCGCCGCAGCACGGGTCGGTCATGCCGGAGGCCATCGTCGAAGCGCGCGTCGAGGATCGCTGGCATCGATCCCTCGACGCCTCGGCCGCGCTGCACGACGCGATCGCGGCCGCGGGATTGGTCGAGGTGGCGCCCTACGCCGTGGCCATGGCGTACCGGCTGCGCTTCTACATGGAGATGAACGCGCGGGAGGCGATGCACCTCATCGAGCTGCGCAGCGCGCCGCAGGGCCACCCGGCCTACCGCCGTATCGCGCAGACGATGCACCGGCTCATCGCCGAGCGGGCCGGGCACCGCGCGCTGGCGGCGGCCATGACGTTCGCCGACCACTCGGAGGTCGCGCTCGAGCGTCTGGAGGCCGAGCGGGCGGCGGAGCGGCGGCGAGGGGGACGCTAACGACGGGTTAGGAGGGGGCGATGGGCAAGCTGGTGTTCGCCGCGATCGTGTTCGTGGTGGGCTACGCGCTGTACGTGACGGTACAACGGCAGCGCCGGCTGTTGCCGACGGCGCTGGCGGAGATCGTTCCGCGCGCCATCCTCGCCGTCGCCATCGGCATCCCCGCGCTCATCGTGCTCTTTTCCATCTTCCGCATCATCCCGGCCGGCCAGGTCGGCGTGAAGGTGCTCTTCGGCGAGGTCGAGCCGGTGCCGCTGCGCGAGGGACTCAACGTCGTCTGGAACCCGCTCTACGACATCGTGATCATGGACACGCGCGTGCAGAAGCACACCACGCGCTACGACGCCGCCTCCAAGGATCTCCAGGCCGTCCATGTGGAGATGGTGCTGAACTACCGCCTGGTACCGGACCGCGCGCCCGAAGTCTACAAGTCCATCGGCCTCAATTACTCCAGCGTCATCATCGACCCGGCCGCGCAGGAGGTCCTCAAGGCGCAGACGGCCACCCACAACGCGGCAGAGATCCTGGTGCGGCGGCAGGCCATCAAGTCCGACGTGCAGGCCGGCATCACACAGTGGCTGACCAAGTACGGCGTCGAGCTGAAGGAAGCCTCGCTGGCCAACATCCGCTTCGACGCCAACTACGAGAAGGCCATCGAGGCCAAGCAGATCGAGGAGCAGAAGGCCGAGCAGAAGCGCTACGAGCTGATCCAGGCCCAGCGCCAGGCCGAGATCGCGGCGGCGAGCGCGAAGGGCCGGGGCGACGCCGCGCGGGAGGAGGCCCGCGGCGTGGCCGAAGCATTACGGCTCAAGGGCGACGCGGAGGCGGCGTACAACGCGCGCGTGGCCGCCTCGCTGACGCCGGTCCTCATTCAGCAGCAGTACCTGGCGCGCTGGGACGGCCGCCTGCCCCAGTACACGCTCGGCAGCTCCAGCGCGGTGCCGTTCCTGCAGATCCCGACGCCTAGCGACGGCCGCCGATGAGACATCCTGGGTCGAGCCCGAGGCGCGCCACGGCTGCGCCGGGGCGCGTCCGAGCGATGGCCGGGGGAGTCCGAGGGGGGCGTAGCCCCCTTCGCTTGAAGAGGCCGGGGGGCCATCTCGGGGCCCCCCACGACGATCGATGAGCGTCGTCGCACCCGAGGTGGAGGCCGCGCTCCGCGCGCGCGCGCGTGACTACCTCCGCGACAACGGCACGCTGGCGCCGACGCCGGTCATCCGCCGCCGCGTGACGCAGGCGTTCGAGAGCCTGGAGAAGCTCCTTCGGGCCGCCGATCCCGCGCGCGCGGCGCGCCGCGCCTGGCCGGCAGAGTGGAGCCTGCACGAGATCGCCGACCACGTCGTGGAGACACACCGCCCGTCGCGCGACGAGCTCCGCGATTTGCTCGCCGGCCACCGGCCGGTGGGCCCGCCGATCCCCGCGTCGCTGCAGTCGAAGGATCCGCTCGGGCGCCCGTGGGCGGCGGTGCTCGACGACCTCGGGCGCGTCCACGCCGACATCGTCGCCGACCTCGCCCGCGCGCCCGACGGCTTCCCCACCGCCGTGCGCGCGCGCGTCGTCGTCGTCATGAACGCGGCGGCGACCGACGGCGTCACGGTGCCGCTGGCGTGGGAGGACGAGATCGACTGGAAGGCCTACGCGGTCTTCTTGCGCCTGCACGCGATCGACCACCTGAACCAGGCTCGCAAGGTGCTCGCGGCGCTCGCTGGCTGTTGACATGGGGGGCCCCGAAATGGCCCCCCCATACCCCCCAACGCTCGGGGCGCCCCGGCGAAGCCGGGGCGCCCCTCGATACGCTCAGTCTCGGATCCAGGAGTCGGCGGGCGGGATCTCGGGCGGCGCGCCGCGGTCCAGTCGGCGCAGCGCCTCGACCTCCGCGCGCCGGTAGAGCCGCCGGCGCTTCGTGCCCTGGCGGTACGACTTGAGGATGCCCCGGCTCACGTAGGCGTAGAGCGTCGCCGGCTTCACGCCGAGCGCGCGCGCGGCGTCGTCGCCGGTCAGGTATTCCTCGCCGTCCACCACGATCGTCGCCACCGCGGCCTCCACGCTACCAGCCGTCTCGCCGCCCGGTCGAGCCCGTCACGGCCTGAGCCAGTCTAATCAATATAAATCATGTATAATCAATGAGGCGGCAAGACTAAGGCTCGAAGACCCACCCGGAGGACGCCCATGGACACGAGCTGGAAGGCGGGACTCGAGGACGTGATCGCCGCGCGCTCGGCCGTCTGCGCCATCGACGGCGCGGCGGGCCGGCTCTTCTATCGCGGCTACGAGATCGGCGAGCTGGCGGGCGTGGTGCCGTTCGAGGAGGTCACCGCGCTGCTCTGGAGCGGCGAGCGGCCCGACGCGGCGCGGGCGGCGGACTTCCGTGCGCGCCTCGAGGCCGCGCGCGGGCTGCCGGCGCCGATCGAGGCGATGCTGCGCGGGCTGCCGCGCGACTGCCATCCGCTCGACGCGCTGCGCACCGCGATCTCCCTGGACGCCGCGCTCGACCCCGACGCCGCCGACAGCGGCCTCGAGGCCAATCTCCGCAAGTCGTTCCGCCTCATGGCGCGCGTGCCCGAGGTCGTCGCCGCCTGGCACCGCATCCGGACCGGCCGCGCCCCGGTCACGGCGCCGCCCGGCGGCTCGCACGCGGCGTACGTGCTCCGGCTGCTCGAGGACCGGGAGCCGAGCGAGGAGGTCGCGCGCGTGATGGACGTCGCGCTCACGCTGCACGCCGACCACGAGTTCAACGCCTCCACCTTCGCCGCCCGCGTCGCCGTCGCCACGCTGGCGGATCTGCACGCGGCGGTGGTGGCGGCGATCGCGACGCTCAAGGGCCCGCGCCACGGCGGCGCCAACGAGGACGTGCTCCGCATGCTCCAGGAGATCGGCGACCCCGCGAAGGCCGAGGCCTTCGTCGGGCAGCGGCTGGGCGCGCGCGGCACCCTGTCGAAGACCGAGCGCGCGAACCCCAGGGCGCGCGTGCCGGGCTTCGGCCACCGCGTCTACCGCGTGGACGACGCGCGGGCACGCGTCCTGCGCGGCATGGCCAAGACGATGGCGGAAGCCACGGGCCGCGAACGTCTGTTCGAGGTGGCCGAGCGCGTCTACGACGCCATGAAAGCGCGCACCGACCTGCCCGTGAACGTCGACTTCTTCTCGGCGGTCGTCTACGACGCGCTCGGGATCCCCGCCGACCTCTGCACGTCGATCTTCGCGATCGGGCGCGTCGCGGGCTGGTGCGCGCACGCGATGGAGCAGTATGCGGACAACCGGCTGATCCGGCCGCGCGCGGACTACGTCGGCGTCGCGCCGCGCCGGCTGGCGCGGGAGGGCTAGCGGCCCGGCGGCTTCACGAGCACGCCGCAGGCGATGCGGCCGCCCGAGTTGCCCGTGGGGTCGGTCTTGAAGTCGTCGGGGCTCGCGTGAACGACGAGCGCGCTGCCGTCGGCGTCCCACACCGACGCCGGCCCCGAGCCGAGCGTGAGCTGCGCGGTGGTCGTCTCCATGCGCCCGTTGCCGTCGGGGGCGACCGTGAGGTTCGGCAGGTCGCCCGCGTGCGAGCCCTGCGGATTCAGCGCGCCGTGCTGCTTGTTCAGCGGATTGAAGTGACCGCCGGCGCTGTTGAAATCCGGCGGGTCGCACTTGCCGACGGCGTGAACGTGCACGCCGTGCGGCCCGGGCGGCAGGCCCCGGGCCTCCACGACGATGCGCACGACGTTGCCGGCCTGCGTGAGCTGCGCAACCCCGACCGACTGGCCCGCGGTGTTCTTGAGATCGGCGACGGCGGCGTTGTCACCGGACTGCGTGCTGGCACACCCGGCCACCATCAGCGCGGCGAGGACGAGGCTGGCGCGTCTCATGCGTTGCCTCCTTCGCGTGTGAAGTCCTGCCTGGCGCGCGCGAGCGCCTCCGGCGAGGCGAGCAGATCCAGCGCCGTCAGGGCGAGCGCCTTGGCGCCGGCCACCATGCCGGCGCGCGCGAGCGGCGAGCGCGCCCACTCGGCGAACTCGCGCGAGTGGCCGGGCACGCCGTCCGGGGAGATGCGGATGTAGGGATGGATCGTCGGCAGCCGCTGGCTCACGTTGCCGCAGTCGGTGGAGCCGTAGCCGGCCTGGCCGTCGTCGGGATCCTCGGGGAAGTCGATGTACTCGAGGTTGCGCTTGAACGCCTCCGCCATCGTGGGGTTGGCCTTCAGCGGCTCGTGCACGGTCGGGTCGGCGGTCACCTGCGCCCGGCAGCCGGTGGCGGCGGCCGCGCCCTCGGCGGCGAGCGTGAAGCGCCGCAGCAGCTCGCGGCAGTAGGCGACGGTCGTCGCGCGCAAGTAGAACTCCGCGCTCGTGTACTCGGGGATGATGTTCGCCTGATCGCCGCCCTTCGTGATCACGCCGTGGATGCGCGCGTCGGGACGGATCTGCTGGCGC
>Ga0209378_1000138_pt1 | contig 50450 bp, 52 predicted proteins | sample GraSoiAngelo_156_FD_186170 | JGI IMG/M metagenome (GOLD analysis project Ga0209378, IMG submission 186170) | Grasslands soil microbial communities from the Angelo Coastal Reserve, California, USA - 14_1009_13_40cm (SPAdes) (version 2) | ecosystem: Environmental > Terrestrial > Soil > Grasslands ...
CGACCTCGATCATCGATCCTCTCTCGATGAGGGAGGTCGTGCGGCTGATGGTCGGGAAGCAGCCGCACGGCATCACGTGGTCGCCGGACGGCAAGACGCTCTTCGTCGGCCACGAGCGCGACATGTACATAGCTCGTTTCGAGGCCGGAACCTGGAAGCCGCTCCCTCCGCTCATGGTGGGGGTACCGCAGCACGTTCTCAGCATCGCGCCGAGCCGGCCGAACGAGCTCTGGTTCACGCTGACCAACACCGCACAGGCTGATGTGCTTCGCGTCTACGACCTCGAGACCAACAAGGTCACGAACATCAAGGTCTCCGACGTCCACGACGCCTACTTCACTCCTGACGAGAGCGAGGTGTGGTCGAGCTCATCGGGCTTCCTCAACAAACCGTCCGACCGGATGGTCATCTACGACCCGGGAACGAAGACGGTAAAGACTGAGATCCACTTCCCCGGCTACTACCCGTTCCACACCGAGAAGGTGGATCAGGACGGCGTGTTCTTCATGGCCGACAAGTCGGTCATGGTCCTCTCGGATCATCTCGGACCGGGTCTTTTGTGGGTCGATTGGCGCGAGCGTCGGATCCTCGGCGAGACCATGCTGGGCCAGCAGCCCTTCCACACGACGTACGACCCGGAGGGCGATCGGCTTCTCACGACGACCAACGTCGATGGCATGGTCAACGTCATTGACGCCAAGACGCGTGCGGTCGTGCAGAAAGTGGCCGTGCCCAAGGCGCACGGCATAGGAGCGGTGCCCATCACAGCGCCCTAGAGTCGGGTCGTGATCTTCCGGCTCCTCGCGACGATCTACAACGCTCTTCCCATCCGATGGCAGCGGCGCTTGCTTGACCGGACGCAGCATCGTTTCCTCGTCGGCGTCGCCGGGCTGGGCGTTGACAAAGATGGCCACGTGCTCCTCGCTCGGCACCGTTTCGGCGCGCCAGAGTGGCGCTTCCTCGGTGGCTTCCTGGACGTGCGCGAGCGGATCGAGGACGCGCTCGCGCGCGAGATCCGCGAGGAGACGGGGCTCGAGGTCGAAGTGGGCCCGATCCTCGAGGCCAGCCCCGGCTACCGCTGGCAGCGCGTTGAGCTCGTCTACGCGTACCGGCCTGCGGGCGGCGCGCAGCGGCTGTCCGACGAGGTCATCGAGCTCCGTGCCTTCGATCCGGCCGATCTTCCGGACGTGCGCGCGGATCAGCGCGGGATGATCGAGCGGCATGCCGCGCGTGCGGCGGAGTGGGCGCGACAGCGCGCGTGAGGCGCATGCTCGCGCCGATCCTCGCCGCGATCCTGGTCGCCTATCTGGCCCTGCCGGTCGCGCGCTCCTATCTGCTGGTCGCGGCTCACCACAGCGACCCGCTGCCGCCAGCGGACCTCGCAGTCTCTGATCTCGACCTCGGTGCGGGGCTCAGCGGCTGGTCGGTGCAGGCGGCGATCGGGGCGCCGGCGGTGGTGCTGGTGCACGGGTTCAAGACGTCTCGCGAAGAGATGCTGCCCTGGGCGCGCTTCCTTCACGATGCCGGCTACAACGTCGCGCTCTTCGACACGCGCGGCTGCGGAAGAAGCGCCGGCGCCGTGATCGGCCTCGGCGCTACCGAGCCACGCGATATCTCCCGCGCGGTCGCCGCGGCGCGAGGCGTCTTCCGGACGACGGCCGTCGCGGCCCTCGGGATCTCGGTCGGTGCGGGCGCGGTGATCCTCGCGGCGGCCACCGATCCGGGTGTAACCGCCGTCGTCGCCGACAGCGCGTGGACGGATGAGGATTTCCAACTGGGGCGACTCTCGTTCATCCCCGTCGGGCCGGTGCGTGTTCCATTGCCGCCATACGGCGTCGCCGTGGTGAATGCGCTCGTCGGCGCCGACGTGAGTCAAGCGCGACCGCTCGAGGTCATCGGGCGGATCGCGCCGCGGCCGGTGTTGCTGATCCACTCGGCCGACGATGAGAACGCGACCACGACCGTCGACGGCGCGCGGCGCCTCTTCGAGGCGGCCGCGGAGCCGAAGCAGATCTGGATCGTGCCACACGGTGGGCACGTAGGGGCGATCAACGCCTTCCCGAACGAATATCGCGCGCGCGTCCTGGCATTCCTCGCGACTGCGCTCCGTTAGTCATTCGGGCGGCCGGTCCGACCCCAGCGCCGCGAGGATCTCCTTGACATGACCGAGGTGTTCGAATTCGTGCTCGAGGATCCGGCGCATCACCTTACGTGTCGTCCAGCGCCGGCCCATCACGGTGTGGTCGAGCGCCGTGTCCGCCGGCTCCATAACGGTGAACCGCTGGAACGCCATCCGGTGCACGGCCTGCAGCGTGTTGAAAGGATCCGCGGGCCACTTCTCAAGCCGCGAGAGAAGGTCGACCTCCGTGGTCATGACGTGCTCGAGCGCTTCGCGAACGCTCCACATCGTCTCCGTGGGTTTTCGTTCGAGCTCGTCAGGTGAAAGCTCGCGCAGGAGCGCAAGCAGCGCGGCGCGCGACGCCTCGAACTGGTGGAGGAAGTCACGAAGCTCGTGCTCTTCGAGCGGCCCCACGTCCTCAGGAACGATCCGGTCTGGCGGCATGTCGCGAACCTCGAACGTGTTCGGATCGAGATCCTTCCAGTGCTCGATAGAGACACCGCGCGTGTCGAGCAGCTCGAGATACGCGCGAAAGGCGCGGCGCGCGTTCGCGATCGCCTGATCCCGAGTGGTCCCGGAGGCGATACACCCGCGGAGCACCGGGACATGTGCGAGCCAGTACGCCTCTTCGCCCTGGAAGACGTATATGGCCGGCCGCTCGTTCATGCGCGAACCCAGACTTTCTGACCGCAATCGGCGCGGATGGTCCGCGGCCGGCCGTCCACCTCCACACGGAGCCCATCGCCGTGCGGTGCGTCGAGCACGCGGATGCTGATGCCGGGTCGCAGCCCCTGCGTGTCGAGGTACTCGAGAAAACCGGGCTCGTGCTCGAACTGATCGGGGATCCGCTCGATCGTCGCGGTAGCGCCGCGCGTCACCGTCGCAAGCGGCCTGGTCGGACGCGGCTTCACGCCTGGCATGGGATTGCCGTGAGGGCACGTCTGCGGATCGCCGAGCACGCGGACGAGGCGCTCCTCCATCTCCGGCGACATCGCGTGCTCGATGCGTTCGGCCTCTTCGTGGGTCTTCCACCACTCGTAGCCCAGGAGATCCACGAGCATTCGTTCCGCGAGCCGATGGCGCCGCACCACGTGGTCCGCCAGCGCCTGTCCGCTCTTGGTAAGATGCACTTCTTTACGCCCGTCCAGCTCAACCAGACCCTCGCGCTGAAGCCGGTGGACCATCTCCGAGACGGCGGCAGCCGACACACCCATGAAGCCCGCGAGACGCGCGCCGATCACGTTCGCGCCCTCGTCGGAGAGCGTGTAGATCGCCTGGAGGTATTCCTCGGTCGCCGGCGAGCTGGCGATGATTGTTGACCTCCTAGGTCGGAAATGGTTAGGCTCGCCTTAGGGAGTTAGGCAAGCCTAAGACAGGACTCCCCACGGCGAGTATCGCACCGGAGGTCGGAAACCTGATGAGCACCGGCGAGATCCTGGCGCTCGGGGCGATCGCCGGCTTCACGGTGTTCCTGGGTTTGCCCATGGGCCGTGTGCGAAGCGCCGCGCCGCGCGTCCGTTCCTTTCTGAACGCAAGCGCGACCGGGATTCTCCTCTTCTTGTTGTGGGACGTGCTCTCGAAAGGCATCGCGCCCGTCGATGCGGCGCTGGCGGAAGCGACGAGCGGCGCAGGGGCCTGGGCCTACTTCGTGTGGCTCGCCGCCGTATTCGCCCTCGCGCTGACCACCGGACTCATGAGTCTCGTGTACTACGACCTCTGGCTCGCGCGACGCGCGCGGGGGCGTCTGGGACCGGGTGCCGCGGGTGTTCGCGAGCTGCGCGCGGGACCGATCGCGCGCCTCGCGCCGGCGCACAGGCTGGCGTTCTTTATCGCGCTGGGAATCGGCTTCCACAATCTCTCCGAAGGGCTCGCGATCGGTCAATCGGCGGCCGCCGGTGAGCTCCGGCTGGCGCTCGTCCTCGTGATCGGGTTCGCGCTGCACAATGCCACCGAGGGCTTCGGCATCGTCGGTCCGATGAGCGGTGAGGCGGACCTCCCGAGCTGGCGTTTCCTGGGGGCGCTCGGCCTCATCGCGGGCGCTCCGACCTTCGTCGGCACGGTCATCGGACAGACCTTCCACAACGAGACGGTGTTCGCCGCCTTTCTCGCCCTCGCCGCCGGGTCGATCCTCTATGTGGTGATCGAGCTCCTCGCGGTCGCGCGAAAGCTCGGACACAAGGACTTCACGACGTGGGGCATCCTTCTCGGACTCATCCTCGGTTTCGCGACCGACATGATCCTCACCGCGGTCGGTGCTTGACGAGATAACACACCTTTCTCGTCGCTAGCCCGTTATCGTTCATCGCGGTGTTCGTACGTGAGATCGGCATCGACCTCGGCACTGCGAACGTGATCGTCTACGTCCGCGGGAAGGGGATCGTGCTCACCGAGCCTTCGGTCGTGGCGCTGGCGAACGAGGACGGGCAGACGCGACCGCGGATCGTCGCCGTCGGCGAGGAGGCACGACTCATGCTGGGCCGCACGCCTGGAACGATCACTGCGCTCCGTCCGATGCGCGACGGCGTCATCGCCGATTACGTGATCACCGAGTACATGCTCAGATACTTCATCCAGAAGGTCTGTGGCCGCGTCACCTTCTTTCACCCTCTGCTCATGATCTGCGTCCCCTCCGGAGTGACGAGCGTCGAGCGGCGCGCGGTGAAGGACGCGGCGATCCGCGCCGGCGCGAGGGAAGCGCACCTCATCGAGGAGCCGCTCGCGGCGGCGATCGGCGCGAACATTCCGATCTCGGGACCGTCGGGCAATCTCATCATCGACATCGGCGGAGGCACCGCTGAGATCGCGGTGATCTCGCTCGGGGGCATCGTCGTGTCGCGGAGCGTCCGCGCCGCGGGCAACAAGCTTGACGAGGCGATCGCGAACTTCGTGCGCAAGCGCTACAACCTGATGATCGGCGAGCGCACCGCCGAGGACGTGAAGATCCAGATCGGATCCGCGCTGCCGATGGACCCCGAGTTGACGATGGAGGTTCGCGGTCGCGACCTCATTGCGGGTCTGCCCCGCACGATCACGATCGGCTCGAACGAGATCACCGAAGCGATGGATCCGGTGCTGCAGCAGATCATCGGCGCGGTGAAGGGTGTGCTCGAGGAGACTCCGCCGGAGCTCGCGTCGGACGTCATCGACAAGGGCATGGTCCTTTCGGGCGGCGGCGCTCTTCTCCGGAACATGGATAAACTCTTGACCCAGGTCACCGGCGTCGCCTGCTATGTGGCCGAGAATCCGCTCTACTGCGTCGCGAAGGGCACGGGTCTCGCGCTCGAGCACCTCGACTTCTTCCGCAGAAGCCTCGTCGCCGTCCGCTAGCCAGCGTTGTCCGCGCGGGTCAACGTCCTCGGCATCGGGTTCGACCGCCTCGACCTCACCGCCGCCGCCGAGCGAGCGGCCGAGCGCTACGCCAGAGGCGAGCGCACGTTCGTCATCACCGCGAACCCGGAGTTCGTGATGCTCGGCCGTCGCGACCGCGAGCTCGGCGGGATCGCGCGCGCTGCGGATCTCGTTGTCGCGGATGGCACCGGCGTTCTGCTCGCGTCCCGGCTCCTGGGGGATCCGCTGCCCTCGCGCGTTCCCGGCCGGCTACTCGTGCCGGCGATCCTCGGCCGCATCGCGCCGCTTGGCGCCTCGGTCTTTCTCCTCGGGCATCGCGGAGCGGGCCGGCGCGGAGCTCGCGCGCCGGATCCCGGGCCTGCGGGTCGGAGGAACGCACGCCGGGTCACCGTCGCCCGCCGAGGACGAGGCGATCCGCGAGCGGATCCGTGCCGCCGCGCCCCACGTTCTGCTCGTCGCTTACGGCATGCCCGCACAGGAGCGCTGGATCGCACGCAACCGCGCGGAGCTTCCGTCCGTGCGCCTCGCGATCGGTGTAGGCGGCGTGTTCGATCAGCTTGTGGGCCGCGTGCGGTTGCCGCCTGCGCTGATCCACGCGGTCGGCTTCGAGTGGCTGTGGCGCCTGGCCTTCGAGCCGCGTCGCTGGCGACGCCAGCGGGTGTTGCCGCTGTTCGCCGCGCTCGTCGTGCGGCAGCGCGTGTTCGGCCGGTGAGGATCGCGCTCGCGCACGAGTATTTCGTCGCCCACGGAGGCGCTGAGCGCGTCGTTGAGGCACTGCACCGGATGTGGCCTCTGGCGCCGGTCTACACGTTCTTCCACGATCGCCACCGCTACGGTCCGCTCGAGGGCTGGATTTTGAGGACGAGCTACTTACAGCGTCTGCTTCTCGGCGAGAGTCATCGTGTGCTTCTTCCGCTTTATCCAAATGCCGCGCGGGCCCTGCGCGTTCCGCCCGACATCGATGCCGTGGTCGTGTCCACGAGCGCCTTCATCAAAGGCATCGGGCTCGCGGACCGGACCGTCGAGATCGCGTACTGCCATTCACCGACGAGGTATCTCTTTGACTGGAGCGAGCGGTATGTCCATGAGGAGGTGCCCGCGCCGCTTCAGCCGGTTATGCGCGACATCTTGACGCGCCTTCGCGAGACCGATCGAAAGCTCGCGGAGCGGGTCGATCGTTGGATCGCGAATTCGACGGCCGTGCGGGATCGGATCGCGAAGTATTACGAAGTCTCGAGCCCGATCGACGTCGTCCACCCTCCGACCGACGTCGAGTCCTTTCGCGCGGAGGGGGAACGAGGGGACTTCTGGCTCTTCGTCGGACGACTCTCCGCATACAAGCGCGCCGATGTCGCGATCCGCGCGTTCAACGATCTCGGCATGCGGCTCATGGTCGTCGGCGAGGGACGCGAGCGCGGCGCCCTCGAGCGGATCGCAGGCGAGAACGTCGCCTTCACCGGCCGGGCCGATGACGCCACTCTCAAGGACTTGCTCGCCGCCGCTCGCGGGCTCGTATTTCCTTCGGAAGACGACTTCGGGATGGTCTGTGTCGAGGCGCTCGCCTCGGGCGCGCCGGTCGTGGCGCTCGCGGCGGGCGGCATCTTCGACATCGTCCGGGACGGCGAGGACGGCGCGCTCGTCGAAGTCCCCGAACCGCGAGCTTTCGCCGAGGCCGTGCTCCGCGTCGAGCGGACGCGGTTCGAACCGAAAGCGCTTCGCGACTCGGCGCGCCGGTTTGATGTGTCACGATTCCGCGAGCGCGTGAACGGGATAGTCGAGGAAGCGCTTGCGCAGGGACGGGCCTCATAGGCACCGAGGCGCGTCGCGTGCGCGTGGACATGCATACGCACTGCGAGGCTTCGCCGGACAGCCGGACCAAGATCGCCGACCAGGCGCGCGCCATACAGAGTGCCGGGCTCGATGTGGTCTGCGCGACCGACCACAACACCATCCTCGGTGCGCTTCGCCTGCGGGAGATCGCCGACGGCTTCCGGGTGGTCGTGGGCGAGGAGATCAGCTCGCGGGATGGCGAGATCATCGGACTCTTCCTCGAGAGCGCGATCCCACGAGATCTCACAGGCGAAGAGACCATCGGACGGATCCATGACCAGGGTGGTGTCGTGGTCGTCCCCCATCCCTTCAGCATCAACCGCCGCTATCACATGCGACGCGCATCGCTCGACCGCCTTCGCGCGAAGATCGACGCGCTCGAGGTCTTCAACGCCCGCGAGGCGATCTTCCTGAACAACCGCACAGCGGCGGCCTACGCGAAGGAGCACGGGATTCTCGGGACCGCGGGCAGCGACGCGCATCGCGCGTCGGAGATCGGGCGGGCCTGGGTTGAAATGCCTGACTTCGCCGGACGCGCGGACTTCCTCGGCGCGCTCCGCGAGGGCGTCGCGCACGGCCGGCTCAGCGGCACCGCGGTGCACATCTTCACGCGCTACGACCGCTTCCGGAAGTGGCTCGGACGAAAGAGCTCGAGCGCCACCCGCTGAAGGATCGGGGCCCGACTCATGTCGAGGACCCGACGATCGAACAGCTCGCCGAGGCGGCGGAGCATACCGACGAGCGCGCCGTCCGGCGCCAGCTGTTCGGCTGGCGCGAGCTCATCTCGACGCTCATCCCGCTGGCCCTCATCGCGTACTTCGCGCGCAACGTCGACTGGTCCGAGGCGTTCGGAACCCTCCGCCGGGCGGATCCGCTCTACGTCGTCGCGGCACTCGGCGTGTATTACCTCTCGTTCCCGATCCGTGCGATCCGGTGGGCGCGCCTCTTGCGCGAGGGCGGCGCCGACATCAAGGGGCGGGATCTCCTGCGCATCCTCATGCTCGGTTGGTTTGTGAACTGCCTGGTCCCGGCGAAGCTCGGGGACCTCTACCGCAGCTACCTCGTGAAGCGCCGCTTCGGGATCTCGCTCTCGCGCACCGTCGGTGTCGTCGTCGCGGAACGGCTGCTCGACCTCTTCGTGGTATTCGCTCTCCTCGTGGTCGGCGGGTACGTCGCGTTCGGCCGCACGATCGCGCCCGACCTGAACATCCTCTACGCGACCGGGGCCGGCTTGGGCCTGCTCATGGCGGTGGGGCTCGTGGCGATCTACGCCGTCGCGCCCCGTGTCGCGCGGTTCTTCCCGCGCGAGGTCCAGCGGATCAGCCATCTCTTTCGCGAAGGCGTGCTGCACAGCTTCCGCGCTCTGCCGGTCGCCGGACCGCTGACGCTCCTTGTATGGTTCTTCGAGGCCGGGAGGTTGCTCTTCGTCCTCGGCGCGCTCGGTCTCTACCTGCCGCCCTCGCAGATCGTCTTCGTCGCCGTAGCGTCCTCACTCCTGACCACGGTGCCGCTGACGCCAGCCGGATTCGGGTTCGTCGAGATCGCGATGGTGTACGTGCTCACCGAAGGCTTCGGACTCGCCCAGAATGACGCGGTCGCTGTCGCGGTACTCGACCGTGCCGTCAGCGTCTTCTCGGTGATCGTCGTCGGCGGCGTGGTCTATCTGCGGTCGCAGCGGGCGGAGCGCATCGGCGGCGGGCCTTGACGCGCGCGCTGCTCTGGCTTTCGCTCGCGCTCGTCGCGTTCCGCGTGCTGTCGGCGGCTTTCGTGGTGATCCAACCGGGGTTCACCGACGCCTACTACTACGTGGACGTCGCACGTCGCCTCGCGCACGGCCAGGGTCTGACGGCCGACTTCGTCTGGAACTTCATCGAGGCTCCCCAGCTCGCGCCGCTGCCCGTGCCCAGTCATCGGTTCTGGATGCCCCTTACGACGGTCGTTCAGGCTGCGGGCATCGCGACGCTCGAGCCGCTGCTCGGCGCGTTCCGCTCGGCGCAGGCCGCGATCGTGCTCGTCGCGGCGTTCATCCCCGCCGCGACCGCCGCCGCCGCGCGGTCGGTCGGCGCGACGCCGCGGGCTGCGCTTGCCGGTGCCGCGCTCGCCGGCATCGGCGGCGGCGCGTTCGCGCCCGCATGGGTCACTCTCGATTCCTTCGCGATCGCAGCGCTCGCCGGGACGTGCTTCTTCATCGCGTTCGCGCAAGCCGCGGACGGCAGCGTCCGCGCGGGCGCGCTCGCCGGAGCTCTTGTCGGTCTTCTCTTCCTGGCGCGTGCCGAGGGATCGCTGTTCGGCGTCGCACTCCTCGCGCTGGCGGCGCGGCCGGTCTCGCGCCGCGCGGGGATCGCGGGTGCTCTGATCGCGCTCGCCGTCGGGCTCGGATGGCTCGCTCGGGGTCAGATCCTCGGCGGATCGCCCGACCTCCTCGCGCGCTCGGTGTTACTCGCACGGTACGAAGACTTCTTCGCGATCCATCCGACCGGCGCCGCAGACCTCGCCACCATGGCGATGACCCGCGTCGGCGCGCTCTGGTCCGATCTGGTGGTCGCGCTCTTCGGGTTGCTCGCCTTCCTCGCGTTCCCGCTTTACCTCGGCCTGCGCGCCGCGTGGCGGCTCCCGGCGGTGCGCGCGCTCGCCGGGCTCGCGCTTCTTATCTATGTCGCGGAGGGCGTGATCTGGCCGCTCCACGCGACGCGCGGCTCGTACTTCCATTCCCTCGCGGCCTTCTATCCATTCGCTATGGCCCTCGTCGCCCTGGGCGGCGAGGCCTGGCTCAACCAGCGCGATGCAGCGATGCGCCGGCTGGCGGTGACAGGCACGCTGCTCGCCGCCGCCGGCCTCGCGGTCTTTGGCCTCGCGACGTGGAACACCGCGTTCAACGCACCGTACCGGGCGCGTCTCGCGGCGCTCGACGCGATCCCCGTGGGGCCGTTCCTTGCGATCGACGCCGCGGCGTGGCGGTACATCGCCGATCGACCGGTCTTCGTGACGCCTGCGGACGGACCCGGGATCGCTGCATGCGTGGCGGCGCGATACGGCGCCAGCAGCGTCGTGGTCGAGCCCGCGCACTTCTCGACCTACGACGGGCTCTTTCGCGGACTTGGCCCCCAAGTCTTCGAGCCGGCGATCGATCGCGGCGGGATCCTGATCTTCCCGATGCCCGCACGCGTCATCTGCGGCTTCGACCAGCAATGAGCGCGCGGCAGATCGCTCCTCTCTATCTCGCTGCGGCGGCGTTCGCGATCGCCGTGTCGCTCCCCGGCGGCGATCCAGATACGTACTGGCACCTGGCTTCCGCCAAATGGATGGTGGAGCACGGCCAGATCCTCCGGATGGACGTGTTCTCGAGCACCGTGACCGGTCAGCCATACAGCGTTGGCGAATGGCTCGGTCAGCTCGCGCTCTACGCCGCCTACCTCGGCGGCGGATGGACCGGCATTGCGCTTCTTCGGGCCACGCTGATCGCGATTGGCGCGTTTTTCCTGACGCGCGCCGCCCTCCGGGTCGCGCCCGCGCCGTTCGCGATCGCGATCACCGCCTTCGCGCTCGCGCTCTCGGAGATCACGTGGACCGATCGGCCACAGCTCTTCACCCTCGCCCTTTTCCCGATGCTTTTCGAGCTGCTCCTCGCCGCGCGCGCCGGCCGGACTGTTTTGCTAGTGGCCGCTCCTCCACTTTTTCTGATCTGGACGAATCTGCACGGCGGGTACGCGCTCGGTCTTGCTCTCGTCGCGATCTTCGCTGGCGAGGCGATCCTCACGCGGCGCAACGCGGTCGCGTTCGCGGGCGCCGCACTCCTCGGACTTGCGGCGACATTGGTCGATCCGGGATCCCTCGGTCTTGGCGCCGCCGCGGCGCACGCCGCATCGCCGCCTCGATTCATCGTGGAAGAAGCTCCTCCCGACGTTCTCAAGCCGGCGGGCTTCGTCTTCGCCATGTTCGGTCTCGCCGCGCTGGCCGTCGCTATCGCCCGGGGCGGCACCCTGTTCGACGCGCTGCTGCTCGTCCCGCTCTTCTGGCTCGGACTCTCCGCGCAGCGGCAGATGCCCTATTTCGCGTTCGCGGCGACCCCCTTCATCGCCGCGGGCACCGGCGAGCTCTGGTCGCGCTGGCGGCCGGCGTCGCGATTCGCCCTGCCGCGGCCCGCGATCGCCGGCATCGGCGCGGGCCTCGCCGCGGTGCTCGCGTTCAGTATCGCGACCGCGCCACACGCGCCCGATGAGTCCCGCTATCCCGTCGCCGCGCGCGATCAGCTCAAGGGGACGACCGGAAACGTTTTGAACGAATACGACTGGGGCGGCTTCCTCATATGGCGAGTCCCCGAACGTCCGGTGTTCATCGACGGGCGGCTCTTCGTGTTCCTGCCGGACGTGCTCACGGACTACGAAGAGATGGTCTTCGTGCGACCGCGCTGGCGCGAGGAACTCGATCGCTATGCGATCGGCGCGGTGCTGCTTCATCCGGACCGCCCGCTCGTCGCCGCGCTCCGCGATCAGGGCTGGGCCGTACTCACGCAGGATGCGAACGCGGTCCTCCTGCGGCGGCCGGTACGGTGAGAGCTCCGCTGCTGGTGCCGCTGGTCCTCGGGGGACTCGCGGCGTTCGCGGCATCGCAAGCGCCGGTCTCGGACAGCGATCTCTTCTGGCACCTCGCGGTGGGACGCGACGTCGCCGCACACGGGATCGCGCGCCTCGACACGTACTCGTGGACGGTCGCCGGACGTCCGATCCTCGTCGATCAATGGCTTGGCGAGCTCGTCCTATCCATGGCTTACGCGATCGGTTCGTGGCGGGGGATCGTCACGCTTCGTGCGCTCGCTGTTGGCGCGATCGCTGCGATAGTCGTGTGGACCTCGCTCGCGGAGCGCCCGCGACGTCCGCTCATCGCCGTCCTCGCCGCTCTGCCTGCTCTCGCGCTCTCGCGCTTCGCCTGGACCGATCGGCCCGAGCTCTTGGGGCTGCTTTGCTTCACGGTCCTCGTCGCGCTGTTGCGCGCTGGACGCCGTGGTGCGCTCCGCGCATTCGCGCTGTGTCCGCCACTACTGCTGATCTGGGCGAATCTCCACGCGTCGTACGCGCTCGGCCTCGGCCTCGCGGTGCTCGTCGCGCTCGAGCGGATGCTCGTCGACGCTCCACGGCGCCGGCAGTACGCGGCGCTCGCGGTCGCGTGCGGGCTCGCCACGTTCGTGACACCCGCGGGACTCGCGACGTGGACCTCGTCGGGCGGCCATTTCCTGGCGCCCCCGCGCTTCGTTCAAGAGGAAGGCACGCCGGACGTCACGACGTTGCCGGGTGCGCTCTTCTCAGTCGCGTTGCTCGCGACGCTCGGGTCGGCGCTGCTCGTGCCCGGCATCCGCGGGCGGAATGCGCTGTTCGAGATCGCGATGCTCGTCCCGGTCGCCTTCGTCTCGATGACCGCAACGCGTCATCTCGTCTTCTTCCCGATCGCCGCCGCCCCATTTCTCTCGAAGTGGGGACCGAATGCACTGGCAGCGGTGTGGGCGCAGGTCCGCGCGGCGTGGTTCGGCGCGAGACGGACGAGGGGTCTCACGGCGGAGCGGGAGTCGCCCGTCCACAACAAAGAGCGAGAATCCGAGACGCAGGGCGAAGGGACCCGCGAGCACGTGAGACCCCGCGGTCGGCTCGCAACAGACGGGATCGCCGCGGCGATCGCAGTCGCGTTGCTCATCGGCGGGGCGCTGACGGCTCCGACCGAACCCGATCTCAGTGGCTTTCCGGTCACCGCTTTGAGCCAGCTACCAGCCGGCCCCGGGCTCCTCAACCGCTACGACTGGGGCGGATTCCTCATTTGGTACGCGCCTGCAACTCCGGTGTTTGTCGACGGCAGGCTCTTTCCTTACGTTGGCGACGCGCTCGACGACTATCGCTCGGTGATCGGACTGCACCCCGATTGGCGCGAAGCGCTCACCCGGCGCGGCATTCGCACGTTGCTCGTCTTACCAACTGACGCGATCGCCGTTCATGCCGCCGATCTCGGATGGCCGGTGCTCGCACGCACCGAAAAATACGTGCTGCTGCGAATACCCTGAGCGATACTTCGACGTACGAAAGAGCCCACTCGCCTCGCCCGAGAGACCGATGACCTCGATGCGCAATTCGACGGTATCGTCGATTTGCTGCGCCGCGATGTGCGCAAGCTGCGCCACCAGGTCGAGCGTTACGGCAAGAACTACCAGAAGCAGGCGGAGGAGCGTTCGCGACGCTCGCCTGACGGCGAGCTCGACGAATCGACGCAGCGGGGATACCGCCGGCTCAAGCAGCTGCAGCTCGTCGTGCAACACATCGAGTCGAGCGCCGCGTATCTCCTCGGATCGGGGATCGACCCCTCCTCGGAGGAGGATCAGGACAAATCGGTCGAGGTCGCGCAGCGGGTGCTCGATAGCCTCGAGGCCGAGCGCGAACGCCTGTATCGCGATGTGCACGACGGTCCCGCGCAGGTTTTGGCGAATGCGATCTTCGAGGTCGAGTACCTCGAGCGCATCGCCGAGCGTGCTCCGTCGGAGGTCAGGCAGACCCTTCGCACCGAGCTTGCGAACCTCAAGGGCCGGTTCCGAGGATCTCTCGACGCGGTGCGCGGGATGATCTACGACCTCCGGCCGCCCGAGCTGACCGAGCTCGGTCTCGCCGAGGCGATGCGCAACTACGCCGCCGAGTGGGAAGCCCGCTGCGGTATCAACGTCGCGAGCCGGCTCGATACGACGGACACGCGTCTCCTCCCGATGCAGGAGCTCGCCGTGTACCGCGTCATGCAGGAGGCGCTGCAGAACGTGCACAAGCACGCGCAGGCGAGCACCGTCGGTATCGCGTGGTCGCTTTCGAGCGAGAACTGGGTCCTGCACGTGACCGACGACGGTATCGGCTTCGACCTCGTGAAGGCCGCCCGGCATAAGAAGTCGGTCGGCCTCCTTTCCATGCGCGAGCGCGCCGAGCTGATCGGCGGCTCGCTCCAGATCCAGTCGACACCCGGGAAAGGGACAGCGGTGACGCTGCTCCTTCCGGTCGAAAACAAAGTGGAGCCGCTCCGCGCGCGTCGCGAGGACCGGTCCCGTCAGGAGCACTCATGAACGAGAAGCCCGAGCGCGCGATCCGGATCCTGCTCGCGGATGCGAGTCGCATCACGACCATGGGCATCCGGCAGGTCATCGACAAAGAGTCGGATATGGAGATCGTGGGCGTCGCGTCGGACGGCGAGGAGGCCGTGGCGAAGACCAACGAGCTCGAACCCGACGTCCTCGTCATCGAGGTCGACCTTCCTCGACTTTCCGGCATCAAGGCGACCCAGCGCGTGCGGCGTGAGCTGCCCGCGGTCGCGGTCGTGATCCTCACGGCCCAGGACCAGGAGCAGATCCTGTTCGAGGCCATCCGCGCCGGAGCGGCCGCATACCTGCACAAGGATTGCGAGCCGACGGAGCTCATCGACGCCATTCGCAAAGTGCGCGGCGGCCAATTCATCATCAACGAGAAGATCTTCAGCCGGCCGGCGGTCGCGTCGAAGGTGCTGGCGGAATTCCGCGAGCTTTCGGTGTACGGTCCCGGCTCGACGCACGTCTTCGCGCCGCTCTCGCCGCGGGAGGTTCAGATCCTCGACAACATCGCGCAAGGCATGACGAACAAGGAAGTCGCGTACGCCCTGGCCATCTCCGAGCAGACGGTGAAGAATCACATGTCGAGCATTCTGCGAAAGCTTTCGGTGAATGACCGCACGCAGGCCGTCGTGTACGCGATCCGCCAGGGGTGGATCAAGGGACCGGAGATGGGTAATTGAGCACCGAGGCACCGAGCGCCTTCATGGAGGTCGCGACCGAACAGCAGCGTGTGACCGCCGAGATCCGAGAGCTCGACCTCCTCGTCGAATCGACGCAGACCGAAGTGAATCGCCTGCGCTCACGCGAAGACCAGATGAAGGCGAAGGTCGAGGAGGTCCGGAAGAACCCCGGAAACTTCCAGCGTGAAGAGATCTTCGGCGCCACCGACGAGCACGTGACGGCGATGGGTCGCCGGATGACGATGGAAGGCCAGCTCGGCGTGCTCCAGGCCAAGCGGAAGCTCATCGACCGGAGCGCGCAGATCCTCGCGACCGCCCAGCGTCAGCTCGCCGAATATTCAGCGCCGCCGCTGCCCGCCGATGCCGCGCCGCTCATCGACGAGAGCCGGCTTCTCCAGGCGGTGGTGGACACGCAGGAGGAGGAGCGCAAGCGAATCGCGCGGCAGGTGCATGACGGGCCGGCCCAGGCCATGGCCAACGTGGTCCTGCAGTCGGAGATCAGTGAGCGGCTCTTCGACGTCGACGCTCAAAAGTCGCGCGGCGAGCTCGCCGCGCTCCGGCAAATGGTGAACAAGACGCTGCAGGAGCTCCGCGGGTTCATCTTCGAGCTTCGGCCGATGATCCTGGATGACCTCGGTCTGGTCCCGACGCTCCGCCGTTATGTCCAGACGCTCATCGACAAACACGGCGTGCGCATCGACTTCTCAAGCGTGGGCCGCGACCGTCGGCTGCCGTCAGACGACGAGGTCGCGATCTTCCGCCTCATCCAGGACTCCCTCGTCGAGCGGATCGACAAGGGGCAGGCGAAGGATCTGGTCCTCGGGATGACCTGGAAGGAGGACTCGCTCGACATCCTCTTGCAGACCGATGGTCGCGAGCTCCCGCCCGACGGCGAGCTCCAGTCCGGCATCCGCCGGAGCGAACGGCTCGAGCTCCTGCGCGGCGAGTCGACGCACGAGGCAAAACCCGACGGCACGACCGTGCTCAAGGTCAAGGTCCCGATCCGGAGCGCGCCCCAGCTCGTCACATGAGAGTCGATGGGGGCTTACGCCTCCCTCGGACCCCCCAGACGACCGACCTCACGACCGACCAGGTCGCGGGATACCTCGAGGCGACCTGCGCGCTGATCGAGTCCGAGTTCGCCGCCCTCGGGACCGACAGCTCTTGGCACTTCGATCCAAACGAGTGGTGCGCGAGCGAAGTCGTCGGTCACATGGTGGAGGCAGACAAGCGCGGGTTCGCCGGCCGCATCCGCGAGATCCTGAACAGCAAGGAGCGGACGAGCGCGTGGGATCAGGTCGCGGTCGCGAGGGAGCGGAACGACTGCGCGCGTTTGGGGCAGAGCGTCTGGATGGAGTTCATGGGCGTGCGCAACGATGGGATCAGGCTCGTTCGCTCTCTCAAGGCGGCCGACCTGTCGAGAGGAATCGAGCATCCGAAGGTCGGGCGCCTCCTGATCCGCGATCTCCTCCACGAGTGGATACACCACGACCGCAACCACACGCGCCAGCTCCTGCAGATCGCGCAAGAGCGCGCCTGGCCGCACATGGGGAACTCCCAGAAGTTCAAGGGCGAATAGGTTCTCCGGACCAAGCTCAGCCGATCGATGAGATCCTCCCGAACGCGTCTTCTGGGGTGGGCGACGCTGGCGGGGGCGCTCGCGGCCACCTGCGCGCACATCCTGTACCGGGGGCTCGGACAGCAGTTCGCGATCTTCGACTTCGCGGCCTACTACTACGCGGCCGTACGCCTCGGCCTGGGCCACGGCCTGTATCCCCAGCTCCGACACGACTTCACCGTAGGCGAGCTGGGGCTCTTTCTCTATCCGCCGCCGGTGGCCGCGGCGTTCCTTCCGTTCACCGTGATTCCGGTCGAGGCCGCGAGCGTGATCTGGGCCGGGCTGCTCCTGATGCTGGCGGCCGTCGTCATTGTCGCGCTCACTCGTCCAGTCGACGCGCGTCTGCGTCCGCTCGCGGCGGGCCTGCTCGTGTTCTCGATCCCGCTGCAGACGGAGGTCGCCAACGGCAACCTGACCCTTGTCACGCTCGCCCTCGTCCTCGTGGCGTGGAGGCTACGAGCACGATCGGCCGCGTCGGGCGCGCTGCTGGCGTTAGCGCTCTTGATCAAGCTCATGCCCGCACTGCTCGTGCCCTTCGTGGTCGCGGCGGGGCGCTGGCGCGTCGCGGCGGCGATGGCGCTCGCGCTTCTGCTCGTCGTCGTCCTCAGCTGGCCGTGGCTCGGGCCGTCGTGGCTCGATTACCTCCGGCTCGTGCAGGTGTTGGCCGCGGCACCGCATGTTTCGGACGCGACCCACGACATGGTCCCGGCCGGGCTCGCGGCAGGGCCGGGACGCTACGTGCTTCCGGCTCTCGCGTTGGGCATCGCCTTGTACGCGGGACGGCTCGCCATGGTGCGGCCCGCATCCGCGAGCCTGGCATTCGCCGTAACGGTGGCCGCCGCGCCGCTCATCTCATCTTTCGTGTTCTATCCCTACCTGGTGCTTTCGCTCCCGCTGGTGGTCCTGCTGTGCTTCGTCGAGCGGCGGCCGGCGGTCCGCGTCCTCGGTTTCGTCGGCCTGCTGCTCACCGATCTTTCGAGTCCCCCCGCTCCGTGGGACACCGTGCCGCTCGTCGGTCTACTGGTCCTTCTCGCCACCGGCGTGGTGGTCCTTCACCGTGCCGGGTTACCGGTCGCTGAATCCGCGCCATCGGTCGCGGCGCCGGCGGAGCGGCGAGCCACGGCGCTCTGAGTGCCCGCGGGCCGGCCGGCTATGCGCCGCCGATGCTCGTGATCGCGATCCCCTGGTAGTAGTGCGTCAGGATCTCCTCAGCCGACTTGCCTGCGAGTGCCATCCCCTGCGCGCCCCACTGCGACATTCCAACACCGTGCCCGTAGCCGCGGCCGGTGAACACGAACCGCGCCGGAAGCCGGTACGTCCATCCGCCGACCCGGGGCTTGCCGAAGCGGTCGGGGTCGCGGAGGTTGAGCAGGTAGGTGTGCGCGATCGTCGCCCCGAGGAGCTCCAGTTGACGGATGCGGTCGACGTCCGAGGCCGCGGAGGAGACGATCTCGAGCTCTTCCGGATGCGTGGAGACGGTGAAGAGCGTGCTGCGTAGCCCGAAGTAACGCCTTGACGCGTCCTTCCCGATGTCGCGGCTGCCGCTCGAACCGACGACGCGCGCGGCCATGACCCGACCGGTCCCGGAGACGCTGGTCACGTCGATCCGCTGCACCTCGCCGACGTCGATCCCACGCACGCCCAGATAGCTTCGGAGCTGCGGCGCGGTGTACTCGGTCGTCCACTCCCAGCTCGTCCGGCCCCACGACGAGACCGTCGCCGCCTCGTCGGCAGGCGACGGTACCGCCCGTAGATACGGAAGGGCGCTCGCGTACACGTTCTCGCTGTCCTCGGTGAAGCCGCCGGCGTTCGCGGAGTAGAGCGCCTCGATCGGAGCTCCGCGGTAGGTCGCGATCTGGCCCGCGGTCCGTTCGATCGCGCGCAGGGTCGACTTCGTCTCGCCGCCGAGGCCGTCGTACTCCTGGTCGCGCGTATCGCCCTCGAGGTCGTAGCTCGCATGGCGGCGCAGGTGCGTGGCGAGATAGGTCCGGGCGGCGATCGCCTGCGCCGCGAGCGCCTCGGGCATCCACGTCGAGGGTTCTTCCGATCCGACCACCGACGCGAGGTACGCCGCGGTATCGACCTCGTTGACCACGATCATGTCGCCCTCGTCGTCGCGGGTGAGGGCGAAGGTGCCGCGGAACGCCTTGCCGTCGTAGGTCAGCAGGCCATCCGTCGTCGCGAAGTGCAGGGACGTGATCTGCTGTGCGGAGAAGAGCGCCGCCTTGAGAGGACTCGAACCGTCGTCCTCGACGGAGAATTCAAACGGCACCGTCACGATCGCCACGTCGTCTACGCGCGCCGCCAGCCGCGCCTCGCGCAGCTGTGCCGCGCGGTTGCGGCGCTCTTCGGGGTCGGGAAGGCCCGCCGCGGCATGACTCGCATCCGCGAGACGACGCACGCCGCGCCGCGTGATCGTGCTCGCCGATCCGCGATAGAGCGCTGTGCCGTCCTCCAGGGTCACGACGAGCGAGCCGGTGGAGCCGATCCGCGCGGACGTCGTGCCGAGGCCCGCGATGTTCACGCGAACCGTCGACGGGAGCGCGGTGAGCGGCGCGGCGATCGCGGGCCTCGCGGGCAGCGCCGTGATGACGAGCGCGATGACCAGGATGCGTGCCGGCCACGCCATCACGATGACCTCGCGTAGACCTCCGGCTTGAGCACGCCGACGAACGGCAGGTTCCGGTAGCGCTCGGCGTAATCAAGCCCGTAGCCCACGACGAACCTGTCGGGGATCTCGAAGCCGCGGTAATCGATCTCGATCTGGACCAGGCGGCGTGCGGGTTTGTCGAGCAGCACGCAGAGTCGCAGAGAGGCGGGCCGCTGCGCGCGAAGGTGATCGAAGACGTACGAAAGGGTGTGCCCGGTATCGAGGATGTCCTCGACCACGAGCACATGCCGTCCCTCGATCGGATGCGCCAGGTCTTTGAGGATGCGCACGACGCCGCTCGTCTCCGTCCCTTCGCCGTAGGACGAGACCTCGAGAAAGTCGAGCGAGAGAGGGATCGGTGTAGCGCGCATGAGGTCGGCCAGGAATGGCAGCGCGCCTTTTAGGACCGAGACCAGGACGAGGTCCCGGGACTGGTAGTCGGCCGCGATCCGCGCACCGAGCTCTCGCACCTTCGCGGCGATCTCGTCCGCGGTCAGGAGCACCTCGGCCACGTCATCGCTGGGCTGGGCGCGTGCTGAGACAGCAGGCATAAGAACACGATTGTCGCAGGTCCGATGTCTAGATCTGTCGAGCGACCAACCAGGCAAATACGGCCAGGGCCACGATAGCCAGCGCAGCCCCCGCGACCATCACCGGTCCCGGACCCGCCTGGCTCGGCGTGCGAAGGGGGATCGGGTCGGCCGTCGGCACCGCAGCGAGGGCGGCGGCGCTCGGCAGGGCGGTGCTCGGTGGTCGCGTGGTCGACGCAATCGCGGTGGGTGCGACCGTCGGCGTCGGCGATGGTTCATCCGAAGCCAGCACGACGACCGTGCCGAACATGATCGAGTGGAGGTTGCAGAAGTAGGCATACGTACCCGCGGTCGCGAAGGTGATCGAGCGCGACGTTCCCGGAGCGAAGCCTCCGGTGTCCCAATTGCCATTGGACGTCACGGTGTGCGTCGCCGTGTCTACATTCGCCCAGGTCACGGTGTCGCCCACCCGGATCGTGACCGTCTTTGGCTGGAAGGCGAAGTCCTTCACGGTGACCGTTGTGGTGCTCGCGGCGTACGTGACGAGCGATTGGCCAACAAGCGCGAGCGCGATCAGCGCCGCCGCGCGATACGCGACGACCGCTGCACGATTACGAGCGCTGCTGCCCACGAGGCCGATGCTTTCCGAATCCTCGGGGATTCTTGCAGGTAGCTTGGAGTCAGGTCCGACGCGCGATGAGCCAGGCGGCCGCACCGATAGCGATGACCGCGATCACCGCGCCGGTGAGCAGCACGGCGCCCGGGCCTTCGCTGGGCGCGGGTGCCGGCGTCGCTTGGACCGCGACCGCGGTGGCCGGCGCCGTGGCCACGTTCGCCGGTCCGGGCGTCGCTGACGCGGTAACGATCGGCGTTGGCGCCGGGGTGGATGGAACGGGCGTCGGCTCTGGCGTTGGCGGCGCGGTCGGGGCCGGCGTGGGCGCCGTCGTGCGCACCGGCGTCGGAGCCAGCGTCGGTGGTGGAGGGGGCGGAGCTGTCGGCGGAGGCGCGGTGGGGACCGGTGTCGCGGCGGCCTGCACGATCACCGAGCCACTCATCACGGCGCCATGGACTCCGCAGATGTAGTTGAACGTGCCTGCGCTGCTGAAGCTCAGCGATGCGCTCTGCCCCTGTGAGAGGACGGCTGTCTTGAATCCATCGTTGAAGAACGCGCTGTGCTGCGCGGCATCGCGGTTCGTCCATGTCACGGTGTCACCGACTCTGATCGTCACCGGCGTCGGCGAGTACGCGAAGTTCTGGATCGTCACGGCGAACGACGCCGCGTAGACCACCAGAGACATCGCCAGAAGACCGCAACACACGAGGAGCGCCGCGGACCACGTGACGACCGCGGCCGGTCTCACGCTCATACGATACGGAACGTGCCGACCGTGTCCGCCGATACGCCCTTCGCGGTGCTTGCGCGTGAGGCGCAGCGGATCGGCGTGCGGCTCGACTCGGCGACGCTCGGGTTGTGCGAGAGGTACGCGGATCTGCTCATCGAACGGAATACGTCCGTGAACCTCACCGCGATCACCGCGCCGCTCGACATCGCGCGCAAGCACTTCCTCGACTCAATCACCGCGCTCGCCGTGCGCACATGGACGGGACGGGAACGCGTCGTCGATGTGGGCAGCGGCGCGGGCTTCCCCGGCCTCGCGCTCCGTCTCGCAATCCCCGGGCTGCGGGTAACGCTCGTGGAATCGATGGGAAAGAAGGCACGCTTCCTCGAAGAGGTCACGACCACCCTCGCGATCGACGGCGTCGAGATTTGCAACGCGCGCGCTGAACAGCTGGCGCGCGAGCGGCGCGATCGCTACGACGTTGCGACCGCCCGCGCAGTCGGCTCCCTCGGCGCCGTCATCGAGTACCTCCTGCCGTTCCTTCGCGTAGGTGGCGACGCGATCGCGTGGAAAGGGCGCCTTCACGACGAGCTCGCCGGCGCCCGCAAGGCCTGCATCTCGATCGGCGGGGAGATCGTCAGGATCACCTCCACGTCGGATCTCGGACTTGGAGACACGCTACCCGGGCGATCACTCGTCGTCGTACGCAAGACACGGCCGACGCCGCCGCGCTTTCCGCGTTCCGCGGCCGAGGCGAAGCGTCGGCCGTGGTGATCGTCCCTTCCATCGACGTACGCGCGCGGCGCCTCGCCGATGGCTCCAGCGCGACCGTGAGCGCGCGAGCGCGCGAGCTCGTCGCTGCCGGCGCGCGGGAGTTGCACCTTGTCGATCTCGACGGCGCGGAGATCGGCATCTTCACGAACGTCGCCGTCCTCGCCGATGCGGCGCGCGCGTCGGGCGTCCCGTGCCGCCTTGCCGGCGGTATGTCGCGCGTCGAGGACGCGCACGATGCGATGGAGCGCGGATTCGCCGGCGTGCTGTTCTCGAGCGCGGTCCTTGGTGACGACGATCTGTTACGCGAGATCGGGAGACTCGGCGACGGGGCGATCGTCGAGATCGAAGCGAAGGACGGGTTTCTCGCGCCGCGCGGCGGTGACGCGAACCTCGTCGCGATCGCGACCGGTCGTGGCGTGCTCGCCTCGGCTCGTGCGGCGCTCGTGGCCGGGGTCCGCGCGCTCTATGTCATCGATCTCGGCGGAGAGGGACAGCTGTCTGGACCGCCGCTTGCCCTCATCGACGCGATCCGCGCCGTTGTGGGGCCGCGCGTGGCGCTCCATGCGGGCGGAGGAGTGCGTGAGCTCGCCGACGTTCGCGCGCTCGCCGCGCGCGGCGTGGCGTCGGTCGTGATCGGGCGCGCCTTTCGAGAGGGCCTGTTCTCCGTCGCGGAAGCCCAGCAAGCCGCGCTAACGTGAGGGCGGACGCGCGCGTGAAGGTCGCCGTCCTCAGCGACATCCACGCGAACCTCGTCGCGCTCGAGACGGTGCTTGCGGCGATCGGTGCGGTCGACGCCATCTGGGTCTGCGGCGACACCGTCGGCTACGGGCCCGATCCGTCGGATGTCCTCGCATTGCTCATCGAGCGGAAGGCGACGATCGTCGCGGGCAATCACGACCGCGCGGTAGCGAGGAACGAGGATCTCGAGCTCTTCAACCGGCCAGCGGCGCTCGCCGTGCGAATGCATCAGAGCTGGCTCTCGGCGGCCGAACGCGACACGCTCGCCGCCCTGCCGAAAACGCTCGAGACCGATGACGTGACGCTCTGCCATGGGAGCCTGCGCGATCCTCTTTGGGAGTACGTCACCAATCCGCGGTCCGCGACCGCGTCCCTCGCGCTGGCCAAGACGGCCCATTGCTGTGCGGGGCACACGCACGTGCCCGCGCTCTTCCGCGAGCGGCCGGACACGGAGCGGCCAGGTCGCGTGCGCTTCGAGACGCCGTACCCGCTCGTAGGACGGGTGTTTCTCAACCCGGGAAGCGTGGGCCAGCCTCGGGATGGCGATCCGCGGGCGGCATACGCCATCCTCGACCTTGCGGAGGGCACCATCACCTTCCATCGTTTGTCTTATGGAGTGGATGAGACACAACGACGCATCCGGGACCGGGGACTTCCGGCGATCTTCGCCGACCGTTTGGCGTTCGGGCTTTGAGCTCGTGTTCGCCGCGGCGCTTTTCGCCGGCTGCGCGAGCAGTACGAGCGGCGTGAGCAACACGCAGAGCGTCCCGTTCACCGATCACGGAACGACGCAGCAATCGGGCAACGACGGTGGCGCGCGGATCACGGTCGCGACCGACCCTGGCCCGATCGGGCTCGCCCAGCTCGCGCCGGCCGCTCTGGGTGGTCGCGTCTATATCGGGGTGTTCGCTGGGACGCAACGAACGGGTGGATACAGCGTTAAGGTCGACCGAATCGAGCGGAGCGGCGACAGCCTCGTGGTACATGCCGCGTTCAGCACCCCGGCGCCGGGGGCGTTCACGATCCAGGTGATCACCTCGCCGGCGCAGCTCGTGTCGATCGACCAGCAGACCGCATCGGGCGTGCACAGCGCCGTGTTACTCGATCAATCGGGGGCTGAGCGCGCCCGCGCGACCGTGACACAATCCCGTTCCTGATGTGAGCGACGACGAGGAGCCGGAGACCCCATCGCTCGAAGATCGCACCACGACGTCCGGGCGGCTTCCTGGTGACCGCTACGTTCGGATCCACCACACTTCTGACTTCCGCCGTCGAGGCGATCGCTATGTTCTCGGCGAGGACGCGCTGCGCCCCGAGGGCCCTCTCGGCCGGTCGTACGAGGCGGTCCGCCGTTTCCTGTTCGGCCCCCGCCTCAGCATGGAGGCGGAGGAGAGCGAGCGCCTGGGGGTCTTCACGGGACTCGCGATCCTGGGGTCGGACAACATCTCGTCATCGGCATACGCGACCGAGGAGGCCATGCGCGTCCTCGCGCTCGCCGGCATCGGCGCGTTCGTGTTTCTCACGCCCATCGCCATCGCCATCGTCGGCGTGCTCGCGATCGTGGTCCTTTCGCAATCGCAGGTGATCCAGGCGTACCCGAACGGCGGCGGCAGCTACGTCGTCGCGAGCGACAACCTGGGGGTGCTGCCGGGCCTCGTCGCCGCGGCGGCGCTGCTCATCGACTATGTGCTCACGGTCGCCGTGTCGACCGCGGCAGGTGTCCAGGCGGTGACGAGCTTCCTGCCGAGCCTGCATCCGTATTCCGTAGAGATCGGCCTCGTCTTCATCACGATTCTCATGATCGGTAACCTCCGCGGCGTGCGCGAGGCCGGCGTGATGTTCGCCGGGCCCACCTACGTGTACATCGCCGCGCTCGGGGTGCTGATCCTTTACGGCCTCTTCCGCATCCTCACCGGAGACGTCCCGCCGGCCGCGGTGGCGCCGAACCCATTCGGGGCCGAGGGCGAGCAGCAGCTCGTCGGCCTCGCCGGCGTGCTCCTCATCCTCCGCGCGTTCGCGTCAGGCTCGGTCGGCCTCACCGGAAGCGAGGCCATCGCCAACGGCGTGCCCAGCATGGAGAAGGACGAGCGCCGCAATGCCACGGTCACCCTCGTCCTGATGGGCGTGACCTTCAGCACGATCTTCCTCGGATTGACGTTCCTCGCGCAAGCCATCGGCGCGGTCCCCGATCGCTCTGAGGTCGAGACGCTCAACAGCCTCGTGACGCGGTCGCTCGTCGGATACACGCCTTTGTATTACGTCGTTCAAGGGTCCACGGCGCTGCTGCTGGCGCTTGCCGCGAATACCGGGTTCACGGGTTTCCCGCGCCTCGCGTCGGTGCTCGCGAACGACCGCTTCATGCCGCGCCAGTTCGCGTACCGCGGCGAGCGACTCGCGTTCTCCTTCGGGATCGTCGCTCTGGCCGTGGTCTCGGCGGCGGTCCTGGTATGGCGTGAGGGCAGCGTCACCGAGCTCATCCCCTTCTACACGATTGGCGTGTTCCTGGCCTTCACGCTTTCGCAGACCGGGCTCGTCCGGCGGTGGCGCCGCCTGCGATCGCCCGGCTGGCAGTGGCGGGCGGCTCTCAATCTGCTCGGCGCCGCGGTGACCGCCCTGGTGCTGGTCATCGTGCTCGTAGCGAAGGCCGGCGAGGGAGCGTGGCTCGTCGTGCTCGTGATCCCGGTGATCGTCTCGGTGCTCCTCGCCATCCACCGCCACTACATGCAGATGCAGGACGCGCTCGTGATCGAACGCCTCGACGAGGAGGTCCCCGCCGTTCGCCCGCCGGTGGTGATCGTTCCGGTAGGGCGGCTGGACCGTGCGACAGCGCGGGCCATTGCGTTCGCGCGCTCGATCTCGCCGGCCGTCAAGGCGGTTCACGTCGCGACGAGCGAGGAGAGCTCCCGAGAGTTCCGCAAGCGGTGGGAGCACTGGGCCGGCAAGGTCCCGCTCGACGTCATCGAGTCGCCGTACCGTTCGCTCGTGCCGCCGCTGCTCAAGTACATCGATCGGATCGACGAGCGCGACGATCGGCCGATCACGGTCGTCCTCGCGTCCTTCGTGCCGCACAGCTGGTGGGAGTGGCTGCTTCACAGCCAGACCGCGCTCCGGCTCAAGGCCAGCCTGCTCTTCCGCCCAAACACCATCGTCATCGACGTCCCGTACCACTTCGATAACGGGCACGACCATCAAGGGAAGCGTCATTGAGCGGCGAGGAGGAGCGCCCCGAGGCGCCGTCCCTGGAGAAGCGCGTGACCCAGGCCGGGCGTCACGTCGGCGATCGCTACGTCCGAATCGTCCGGCCGATCGGCAGCGGCCTCCGCGGTCACGGCGGCCGCTATGTCGCCACCGAGCAGACCATGGTGGCAGCCGGACGCCTTGGACGCGCCTGGAACGCCGGCCTGCGCGTCCTCATCGGCAAGCGTCTGCACAGCGAAGCGGAGGCCGAGGAGCGCGTTGGCGTCGCGACCGGCCTTCCGATCCTTGCCTCGGACAACATCTCGTCCTCGGCCTACGCGACCGAGGAAGCGATGCGAGTTCTCGCGCTCGCGGGGGTCGGCGCGCTCGCGCTGACGATGCCGATCGCGATCGCCGTTGTGTTCGTCCTGGCGATCGTCGTGCTCTCCGAGTCGCGGGTCATCCGCGCGTATCCGAATGGCGGCGGGAGCTATCTCGTCGCTCGCGAGAACCACGGGGTCATCGCGGGACTCGTCGCAGCGTCGGCCCTGCTCATCGACTACGTCCTCACCGTCGCGGTGTCGACCGCGGCGGGCGTCGCCGCGATCTCGAGCTTCATGCCGGAGATCCATCCGTATCGGGTGCCGATCGGCCTCGCGCTCATCGCCCTCCTCGTCATCGGCAACCTGCGCGGCGTGCGTGAGGCGGGCCTGCTGTTCGCCGCGCCGACCTACGCGTACATGCTTGGGATGGTCGGACTCCTCTCGATCGGCCTCTTCCGCATCGCGACCGGGGATGTTCCGCCGGCGGCGGTGCCGCCCGACCCCTTCGATCCGGCCGGGACCGTACCGCTCACGCTCCTGCTCGTGCTGCGCGCGTTCGCCTCCGGTTCCGTGGGGCTCACCGGTAGCGAGGCGATCGCCAATGGCGTCCCGAGCTTCCGCCGGCCGGAGACGCGCAACGCGGTGTTCACGCTCGTCCTCATGGGAACGATCTTCTCGGTGATCTTCCTCGGACTCACCTATCTCGCGACGACGATCGGCATCCGGCCCGACCAGAACGAGATCGAAACGGTGAACAGCATGATCACCCGCTCGGTCGTCGGCGCCGGCTCGCCGCTCTACCTCTTCGTGCAAGTGTCGACCGCGATCATCCTGCTGCTTGCCGCGAACACCGGCTTCACCGGCTTCCCGCGCCTCGCCTCGGTCCTCGCGAACGACCGGTTCATGCCGCGGCACTTCGCCGACGTCGGCTCCCGCCTCGCGTTCAACTTCGGCATCGCCTCGCTGGCGGTGCTCGCCGCCGTCATCCTCGCGGCGTTCGGCGGCAGCGTGAACGCGCTCGTCCCGCTCTACACGATCGGCGTGTTCCTGGCGTTCACCCTGTCGCAGTCGGGCCTGGTGCGTCGCTGGTGGCGCCTGCGCAATCCCGGCTGGCGGCTCTCGATGGTCATCAACAGCTTCGGCGCGGCAGTCACCGGGACCGTGCTCGTGGTGGTCGCGGTGACCAAGTTCCAGCTTGGCGCGTGGATGGTGCTCCTCCTCATTCCGTTACTTGTCGCTCTCCTCTACGGGATTCATCGGCATTACCAGACGGTGCAGGACGCGCTCGTGCTCTCGGGTGCCGAGCCGCGCGTCCCGGTGTTCGCCGCGCCGGTGGTCATCGTGCCGATCGCACGCCTGGACCGGGCGGCGATGCAGGCGCTGGCCTTCGCGCGCTCGGTGTCGCCGAACGTGAAGGCGGTCCACATCTCGACCTCGCGCGCGAGCGGGGACGAGTTCCGCCGGCGGTGGGAACGGCTCGGAACGGATATCGATGTGGACGTCCTCGAGTCGCCATACCGTTCGCTCGTGCAGCCGCTCCTGCGCTACATCGACGCGATCGACAAGTCCGACGACCGGCCCATCACCGTGGTGCTTGCGGAATTCGTACCTCGCCACTGGTGGGAGTGGCTCCTGCACAGCCAGACCGCGTTCCGTCTCAAAGCGAACCTGCTCTTCCGGCCGAACACCATCGTCATCGACGTGCCCTATCACTTCCAGGACACCGCCGACCTGAGCCGAGGTTAGACTCGCGCACTCATGCAGCCGAAGCGCGTCCTCGTGGCGCTCGCGGGGACGAGCGCGGACCCCGACATCATTCGGCTCGTTGCTTCGATCGCCAAGCCCGCGAAGGCGCAGGCGATCGGCATTCACGTGATCGAGGTGCGCTGGAACCTTCCCCTGGATGCGGTCATGGAGCAGGAGCTCGATCGCGGCGAGGAGCTCCTCGAAAGCGCCAAGAAAATCGCCGAACAGGCGGGCCTGGCGCTTGAGACCGAGCTGCTTCAGGCACGCGACGCGGCAGCGGCGATCGTAGATACGGCCGTGGAGCGCAAGTGCGATCTCATCGCGCTCGCAATGCCGTTCCGGAAGCGTTTGGGGAGGACGTACGTCGGCCGGACCGTCCAGAATGTGTACGTGAACGCGCCATGCGCGGTCCTCGCGTATCGTCAGGAAGAGACCAAGTGAACGTCGTCATCGTCGGCTGTGGCCGCGTGGGTGGATTCCTGGCGGGTCTGCTCGACGCCGAGGGGCATCGCGTCAGCGTCGTGGACATCGCGTCTCAGAATCCCGCGCGCGCCGAACGGGCCTGGTTCCCGCATCTGCCCCCATCGTTCAAGGGCGAGACGATCCTCGGCGACGGGACCGATCTCGATGTCCTCCGGCAGGCGGGCGTGGAGCGGGCGGATGCGATCCTGGCCCTCACCGAGGGCGACAACCGGAACCTGATGGCGGCGCAGATCGCCCAGAAGATCTTCGGCGTGAAGCGTGTCATCGCCAAGGTGAACGACCCGGTGCGCGCGCAGACCTACCGGAAGATGGGGATCGACACCTTCTCGCGGACGACGATCCTCGGCACGCTTCTCCACGCCATGCTGCAGGACGACCGCGAGGTCGGTGAGGTCCTCATCCGGAAGTCGCTCGCGCACGAGGAAGAGCTCGCCCACGAGCCGGTGAAGGTCCGATAAAGATGGTGACTCGGTCCACTCGTCACCATCTATACGTGTACCTCCTTGCGGAGGTGCTGTAGGTGTACTTCGTCGTCGCCGGGGCGGGTGAGGTCGGCTTCCACCTCTCGCAGGCGCTCCTCGAAGCAGGGCACGAGGTGACGATCATCGAGGCCGACCGGCGCCGCGCGAACTTTGTCCAGGACAAGCTCGGCTCCATCGTCATGAACGCCGCCGCGGACGAGGGGCGCGCGCAGATGGAGGCGGGCTGCTCGCGTGCCGACGCGCTCGTCGCCGTGACAGGCGACGACGCGAAGAACCTGGTCATCTGCCAGCTGGCGAAGCTGAACTGTCATACGCCGCGCGTGATCGCGCGCGTGAACAACCCCAAGAACGAGATCGTGTTCAAGACGCTCGGCATAGACGAGACGATCTCGTCGACCCGCGTACTCATGAACGTCATCGAGCAGGAGCTTCCCTCGGGCGGCTTCATGCCGATCATGCCCCTGGCCGGCACGGACAACGAAATGATCGAGGCCGAGATCGCTCCGGGCACGCCCCCCGCGGGCAAGACCATCGGCAGCTTACGTCTGCCGAGCGGCGCGCTGGTGGGCGGCGTCCTGCGCCGGGGCAAGCTCATGCATGCCGATGACGACACCAAGCTGGAGGTCGGCGACCGCGTGTTCGTCTTCGGGGCGACCGCATCCGAGAGCGAGGTCCGCAAGGCCCTCTTCGGCTAACTCACCATTTCGCCGCGTTGTCGCCGTCGGGGCCGGCAAGGGTGGCGTTGGCAAGTCCACTGTCGCCGTCGGCCTCGCGAAGGCGCTCCGTCGCCACGGGGCTGTGGGTATTCTCGACCTCGACCTCTATGCGCCGGACATTCCGGCGATGCTCGGGATCGCAAATCCGAAGTGGACTCACGTGTGGACGCTCGCACGGACCGGCCCCGTGGCGCGCGAGAGTCCCGTCGAGCGCGAAGGACTGTTCGTCGCCTCGACCGGGTTCCTCCTGGGTGAGGACCAGCCGATGGGCTTCGAAGCATCGACCCTCGAGCTGCTCGCCCGGCATCTCATCGACGAGGTCGCCTGGCCGGCGCTTGACTACCTCGTCGTGGATCTGCCCGCCGGCACCTCCGCGCTGCAGCACGTCCTCGCGCGACACCTGAAGGTGAGCGGCGCGGTCCTCGTGGTCACGCCGCAACGCGTCGCCCACCTCGACACGCAGAAGGTGGTCCGCCTCTATCAGCACCTGCGGATCGCCGTCCTCGGCGGCGTCGAGAACATGGCCTACCTGCGCTGCCCGCATTGCGACGAGGAGGTCGAGCTCTTTCCGGCAGCCGACGAAGCACAGACCATCTGGTCCATGGGCGTCGAACGGCTCGCGCGTCTCGCCTTCACGCCCATCGACACTCAGAAGGAAGCTATCGAGAAGCTCGCTGACCGCGTCGTGGAGAAGCTCGCCGCGTCCTAGACGTGGTAGGGGACGTCGATCACCACGACCTTCGGGTGGGCGAACAGGCGCAGTTGCAGCCGCAGGGACTGGTCGTACAGCGGAAGGAGCCATGGTCGCCGTGGAACGATCCCCGACACGACCACGGCGACCCGATGGTCGGGGTCGCCGGCGGAGATCGCGTCGAGGGCGGTCACGATCTGTTCGATCGGGTCGCGGCCGGCACTGAGCTCTACGAACGCGGCACCGGACGCCGCGCCCAAGCGGCGAAGCCGCCGTCGCGTAAGGGCCGCGTCCTCGCCCGGAAGCTGGAGGATCGTGAGATGCGAGGCGAGGGATCTCGCGTATCCGAGGGCGCGGAGGGCCGTGGCGTCCGGCGCTCCGATCGGAACGACGGCGTGCAGCGGCGCCGCGCGCGGTAGCGAGAGCGGCTCTTCACGGTCGAGTGCTCGCATGCGACAAGCCTCGCCGCCGTCCACTCAACGCGGTGTCAACGCACGGGGATCGCTCGCTCAACATTCGCTCAACGTTCAGGGCTCGTCTGAACGAAAGCGATACCCCACTCCAGGTTCGGTCGTGAGGAACTTCGGTTCCTGCGGGTCGTCCTCGATCTTGCGCCGTAGTCGCGCGACGTACACGTGTAGGTAATGAGATTCGTCACCGTAGTCAGGACCCCACACCTGCTGAAGCAACATGCGGTCGGTCAGCACTTTGTTGGCGTTCGTGAGAAAGACCTTGAGCAAGTCGTATTCGGTCGGCGTGAGGTGCACGGGTCGGCCCGCGACCGAGACCTCGCGGCGTTCGAGGTCGACCACCAGCTCGCCGCTCCGGATGCGCCGCTCGGTGCCGGTATTCGGACGCGCGATGTGCCGCAGCGCGACGCGGATGCGCGCGAGCAGCTCGTCGATCCCAAACGGCTTCGTCATGTAGTCGTCCGCGCCGAGATCGAGCGCGTTCACCTTGTCGTTCTCGCCGCCCCGCGCGGAAAGGACGATGATCGGCGTGCCGGAGCGCTCGCGGATATGACGCACGATCTCGAAGCCGTCGCCGTCGGGAAGGTTGATGTCGAGCACGACGAGGTCCGGCTGGCGGCGGTCGTAGCTGGCCTTCGCGTCGGTCGCGGTCTCGGCGGTCTCCACCTGGAAGCCATGGCCGCGCAGATTGGTGCGAAGTGTCCGCACCATCGCGGGCTCGTCGTCGACGACGAGGAGTCGCGCACCCGTCGCCTCCGCCCGCGGTGCGTTAGCCGCCATGCGCACCGACCGGCAGCGTGAACACGACCCGTGCGCCTTCGCTCACGTCCTGATCGACCCAGATCGATCCGGAGTGTGCTTCGACGAGCCGTTTGGCGATGGCGAGGCCGAGTCCGACGCCGCGCGAGCCTTGACCGGCTCGAGCGACCCGCACGAACGGCGCGAAGATGCGCTCCGCGTCGGCCGGAGCGATACCCGGTCCGTGGTCGCGGACTTCGAACTGCACGTCGCCGTCGTCGCGAGCAACGCGGATGCCGATCTCGGACCCCGGCGGTGAGAACTTCGCGGCGTTCTCGACGAGATTGGAGAGCACCTGTCCGATCTCCACGTAATCGAGCTCGACCGGCGGAAGATCCTCGGGCACGTCGAGCCGAACGGGATGACCGGCGGTGACCGGACGCATCCGGCCGGCCACGTCCTCGACGAGCGCGCCGACATCGTGCCATGCCTTGTGCGGCACGAGGGTCCCGTTCTCGATGCGCGAGAGGTCGAGGAGGTTCCCGACGACGCGATCGAGCCGCAGCGCCTCGTCCTGGATCGCGCCGGCGAATTCATCACGCTCGCGATCGGTCCAGGCGACGTCCTTTTGCCGCAGGCTGCCGGCTGAGGCGAGGATCGAGGCGAGCGGCGTCCGGAGCTCGTGGGAGACCGCGTGCAGCAGCTCGGTCTTGAGCTCGTCGGCGCGGCGGAGGGCTTCGGCCTCGGTGGCCTCCTCGCGAAAGCGGGCACGTTCGAGGGTGACGCCGAGGTGTGCCGCCGCGATGGCAAGCAGCCGCTCGTCACTCGAGCTAAGCGCTTCCGCGCGCTCGCGCGCCAGGATCAGCAGCCGCCCGATGCGTTGTCCCGATGCCGTGATCGGAATCACTTGCGTGAGCCGTTGACGACGGCTGCTGGTCCGCGCGCCGACCAGCCGGATACGCCGGGAGGCACCGTGCTGGTCCATCATCCGCAGCTCGTTGCCGGTCGTGGCGCCTAGCGCAGCGCGCGCCGTCTCGTCGCGCGCGGCGGTCGCCGGCCGCGGCAGGATCTCGGCTTCCGCGTCGATCGCCAGCGCGTCGAGGTCGAGCGCGGCGCGGAAGTGCTCGGCGACCGCGGCCAGCGCGCGCTCCAGCTCGGGCTCCGCCATGAGGAACGCGGCCTCATACAGCAGCTTCGCATCGCGCTCGCGATGCTCGGCCTCCTGCGCGCGGGCACGCTCGCGCGCCGCGAGCGTACCGGTGACCACGGCCGTGATCAGAAAGAGCGCCAGAGAGAAGAGCTCCTCGGCGTCCGCGACGATGAGCTGATGCGTCGGCGGCACAAAGAACCAGTCGAAGGTGAGGAAGGCAAGTACGCTCGCCACGATTGCCGCAGTCGTTCCGAACGCCACCGCGACGAGGAGCACCGCGACGAGGTAGAGCATCGAGATGTTCGCGATCTGCGTCCGACCGACCACGAAACCGATGAAGACGCTGGTCAGTGCCACGGCGGCGACCGCGGCGAAATATGGCACGAAACGTCGGATCACGGTCACGATTCTCTACCTCGCCCTGCGGTCGCTTCCTGGACGCCGGGCATGGCGAGGCCCGCGGCGACGCTCGTGAACGCCGCGGCGTCCTTCACTTTCGCCCCCGGCAGGATCCGCTGGACCAGCGCGCGCACCGCGGGGATCGCGCTCGATCCGCCGGTGTAGACGACCTCGACGACGTCGTCCGGAGCGATCTCCGCATCACGCAGGACCTGCGCGACCAACGCATCGATCTCTTGGAGGAGCGCAGCGATCAATCGCTCGAAGCGGCCGCGCGTCGCCCGTGCATCCACGTCGACGTCGGCGTGGTGGTACGAAAGGATCGCGGAGGCCGCGCTCGAGAGCTCGCACTTCATCGCGTCGACGCTCTGGAAGATCTCGTACCCGAGCTGGAGCTCGATCGCACTCCGCAGCGCGGCAAGCTCGCGTTTGGGTGCGCCCGCTCGCACCAGATCGTCGAGCGCGTCGAGCAGCGGCTTCTCGTTGAGGGAGGAGAGTGCATGCCAGTCGCGTAGAGCGTTGACGATGTAGCGGGGGAGCCGCAATCGTTTCGGCCCCCACTCCGCTCGCGATCCCAGACGCGGAGCGACCACTTCATCGATCAGAAGCTCGGTCGCGCGATCGCCGCCGATGGGACCGCCCGCCGTCGCCCTGACGGCCACACCACGCTCGTCCCGCCGGACGACGCAGAGGTCCAGCGTCCCACCGCCGAAGTCGAAGACGAGACTCGTTCCCACGGCGGTCCCGGCGGCGTGAGCCGCCGCGACGGGCTCGGCCACGAAGCGGACGGTCCGAAAGCCCGCGAGATCCGCGGCCGCGCGAAGCCGGGTCGTCGCGCGCTCGTCGGCGTCCTGCGCGCCGATGAAGCGCACCGGTCGGCCGAGCGTGATCTCCTTGGGTGCGACACCGGTCAGTTCCTTGGCGCGCTGGCGGACGTGCGCGAGGATCAGAGCGATCAGCTCTTCCAAGCCCTTCGCGCTCCCGAAGACGTTCGTCCTCGTCTCGAGCGGATCGCCGAGGAACGTCTTGAGCGCCTGGAAAAGTCGCCCCGGCGCGTGCGTGTCGGTATAGATGTGCGCCTCGACGGTCGGCTGCTCGGGGTCGGATGAGGCCATACGGATCCCGAGCATCTGGAACTCGCGACGGAGCGGGCCGCGCGTTCGGTTGTCTTCGAGATACGCCTCGATCGCCGGGCGCCCGACAAGCGGAGTCCCGTCGCGGCGGATGTACAGAACCGTCGGCATCGTCTCGCCCGCGACCGGATCGATGGGGAGTACACGAGTCGACGCGCCGTCATTGACCGCGAGAGATGTATTGGAGGTGCCGAAGTCAAGACCGAAGCGCACGGGCCAAGAAGCGTAGGGGCGCGCAGGGCTGGCCTGCCGAGGGCAGGGGTAGGGGCCCCTGGGCGCGAAGCGACGCGCGATGGGGAGCCGGCCGCCAGGCCGGGGGGACCCCGTCGCGTAGAGAGGGTTTCGGCAGGCCGCCCTGTGCGCGGGCTTGCCCGGCCGCTGGGAGGCGGCACGAGCGCTGAGAGGACTCTTGACAACGGTATTGATAGATCTTTAGATATTGGTCGTGGCAACTGGCCGTCGACCCGTCTACGTCATCAGCATCGCCGCGAGCCTCGCCGGATGCCATCCGCGAACGCTGCGGATCTACGAGGAGGAGGGCCTGCTCGATCCGGTCCGAACGGACACGAACATCCGCCTCTACTCCGACGATGATCTCGAGCGTGTGCGGGCGATCCGCTATCTCACGCAGTCGCGGGGGGTCAACCTCGCGGGCGTGAAGCTCCTGTTCCAGCTGCGCGACGCCGCCGATCTCCTGGGTGAGATCGCGGCCCAGCTGGCGGAAGCGGATGCGGAGGCAGAGGGCGGGGGACGTGTCGAGAACGTGACGGACGGCGAGCGCGGCCGGAGGCCGCGAAATCGTCAACGCCCCAAGGGCGTTGAGCTGTAAAAGAGGAGGCCACCTATGACCATCGCACGCTTCAGCCCACTTGGAGACGTCGTTTCTCTGCGTGAGGCGATGGATCGTCTCTTCGAGGACAGCGTCAGCCGTCCCAACGGCGGTTGGAGCACCGTAGCTGCCGGCCAAGTCGTTGTGCCGGTGGACCTCTGGGAGACCAAGGACGCCTATCAGGTGCGTGCGGACCTGCCGGGTCTCACGCCCGACGACATCGAGATCAACGCCACCGCGGAGAACTTCACCATCAGCGGTGAGTTCAAGCCCACGACGGACATGACGAGCGGCTGGCTCCGTCACGAGCGTCGCATCGGGAAGTTCGCACGGAGCTTCACCGTTCCGGTGCAGATCGACCCGACCAAGGTCGAGGCCAAGTTCACGAACGGCGTTCTTGAGCTCGTCCTCCCGAAGGCCGAGAACGTCAAGCCGCGCACGATCAAGATCAACGCTTTTGCCAAGTAACTAGAAGGAAGAGAAAAGTGACCGACCCCGAGACGAAGACCACGACCCCTGACGGGCCGGGAGCATTGTTCCCGCGCGACCTCCCGCTCGTGCCACTGCGCGAAGCGGTCGTTTTCCCCAAGCTGGTGGTACCGCTCGGGGTCGGTCGCGAGAAGAGCGTCGCGGCGATCAACGCCGCGATGGCCGAGGAGAAGCACTACATCATCCTCGCGGCGCAGAAGGATGCCGAGGTCGATGATGTCGCCCCGGATCAGATCTACTCCGTCGCCACGGTGGCCGAGATCGTCCGCCTGCTCCGGATCCCCGACGGCAGCGCGCAGATCATCGTCCAGGGCCTTCAGCGGGTGCGAATCACGGGCTTCGAGCCGGAGTCGCGCTACTTCCGTGTCACGTTCGATGTGCTCCCCGACGAGGTGGGCAACGCCGTCGAGCGTGAGGCGCTCCTGCGCAGCGTGCGAGGGCTCTTCGAGAAGTATGTCGACAACGGCGGATCGATCCTTCCCGAGCTCGCGATGACCGCGAAGAACACAGAGGATCCCTCGCACTTCGCGGACCTCGTGGCGTCGAGCCCGGACCTCACGCTCGAGCAGCGCCAGCAGCTGCTCGAGACGCCGAGCGTCGTCGAGCGACTGAAGTTCCTCTCGGTTTTCCTCGCCAAGCAGAACGAGATCCTCGAGCTAAAGGCGAAGATCCAGAGCGAGGTCCAGCAGACGCTCGATAAGACGCAGCGCGAATACATCCTCCGCGAGCAGATGAAGGCCATCCAGAAGGAGCTCGGCGAGGATGAGGGCGGCGCGGAGCTCAAGGAGCTCAAGGACAAGATCGAGCAGGCCGGAATGCCCGAGCAGGTCAAGGAGAAGGCACTCAAGGAAGTGGGCCGGCTCGAGAAGATCCCGCAGGCCTCACCGGAGACCGGCGTCATTCGGACGTACGTCGACTGGCTCGTCTCGCTCCCGTGGAACAAGGCGGCGAGCGACGACTGGGACATCGCGCAGGCCGCGAAGATCCTCGATGAGGACCACTACGGCCTGCCCAAGGTGAAGGATCGGATCATCGAATACATGGCGGTGCGCAAGCTCAGCCAGAACCTGCGCGCGCCGATCCTCTGCTTCGTCGGCCCGCCCGGCGTGGGCAAGACGAGCCTCGGCAAGTCCATCGCTCGCGCGATGGGCCGCAAGTTCATCCGCATGTCGCTTGGTGGCATCCGTGACGAGGCCGAGATCCGCGGCCACCGACGCACCTACGTTGGTGCGCTGCCCGGCCGCATCCTCCAGAACATGAAGACCGCGGGCGAGATCAACCCCGTCTTCATGCTCGACGAGATCGACAAGGTCGGCGCGGACTTCCGCGGCGACCCAAGCTCGGCGCTCCTCGAGGTGCTCGACCCCGAGCAGAACAACGCGTTCAGCGACCACTACCTCGAGGTGCCCTACGACCTCTCGAAGGTCATCTTCATCACCACGGCGAACATCGAGGACACGATCATCCCGCCGCTGCGCGACCGGATGGAGATCATCCGTCTCCCCGGCTACACCGAGGACGAGAAGATGCACATCGCGACGGGCTTCCTCCTGCCGAAGCAGCTGAAGCAGCACGGCCTGGAGGATGGCAAGCTCACGATCACCGACGAGACGCTCAAGAAGCTCGTCCGCGAGTACACCCGTGAGGCGGGCGTCCGCAACCTGGAGCGGGAGATCGGCACGATCTGCCGCAAGGTCGCCCGCGCGATCGCGGAGAAAAAGGCTGAGACAGTTGAGGTCAAGCCTGAGGACCTCAATACCTATCTCGGCCCCGAGCGTTTCGAGTACGGGCTCGCGGAGAAGGAAGACCAGGTCGGCGCGGCCACAGGCGTCTCGGTTTCCGAGCACGGCGGTGATGTCCTCACCGTCGAGGCGACGATCATGGATCAGGGGAGCAAGAACGAAGAGTTCGTGCTCACCGGCCAGATCCAGAAGGTGATGGAAGAGTCCGCGATCGCGGCGCTCAGCTATGTCCGCGCGCACTACGCTGAGCTCGGGGTCCCGAAGGGCTTCTTCAAAGATCACGCCATGCACATCCATGTGCCGGCGGGCGCGATCCCCAAGGACGGCCCCTCGGCGGGCGTGACCATGGCGACGGCGATCGTCTCGGCGCTCACGGGCCGCAAGGTTCGCAAGGACGTCGCGATGACGGGCGAGATCACCCTTCGTGGCCTCGTCCTGCCGATCGGCGGGGTGAAGGAGAAGCTGCTTGCGGCGCACCGCGCCGGGATCAAGACCTTCCTCATGCCGAAGAAGAACAAGAAGGACCTCGTGGACGTCCCGCAGGAGGTCATCGACACCGTCGACATCAAGCTGATGGAGAACATCGACGAGGTACTGAAAGCCGCGCTGTTGCCGGGACCCAGCGTGACGCCTGCGCAGATCGAGGCGGCACGCCCGAGCATCACCCCGCCGGCGCCAGCTCACTAATTTTCGGGGGCGTAACGGATGCCGGTCGAGTACAAGGACTACTACAAGATCCTTGGCGTTCCGAAGAACGCCACGACCGAGGACGTCAAGAAGGCCTACCGCAAGCTCGCGCGCAAGCACCACCCGGACGTCAACAAGAGCGCTGGCGCCGAAAAAGCCTTCAAAGAGATCAACGAGGCCAACGAGGTCCTCTCCGATCCTGAGAAGCGCAAGCGCTACGACACGATCGGCCCCGAGTGGGAGCAGTTCGCGAGGGGCGGAGGCGCACGGCCGGGAGGCTCAGGTGGCTTCCAATACGTGTACACGGGGCAGCCCGGCGAGAACCCGTTCGGCGATGCGGGCGGGTTCTCCGACTTCTTCCGAACACTTTTCGGGCAGGCGGGCAACGGCGGATTCGGCGATGCGGACGAGCTCTTCACACGGCCGCGCCCGCGCGGTCGCACTCGGGCGCGCCAAGGCGAAGACGTCGAGGGCGAGGTCGAGGTCACGCTTCCCGAGGCGTATCGCGGGACGGAGCAGGTCATCCAGATCTCACGAGCGGACTCTCCTAACGGTGGTCCGCCGAGACGCCTGACGGTGAGAATCCCGCCCGGTGTTCGCGATGGACAGCGCATCCGACTTGCAGGGCAGGGAAGCCCTGGTGAGAACGGCGGGCCCCCAGGCGACGCCTACCTGCGCGTCCGCGTGAAGCCACATCCGTTCTTCACCCGCGATGGCGACGATCTTCGTGTCGAGCTTCCGGTCGCGCTGCATGAGGCCATGCTCGGTGGCGAGGTCACTGTCCCGACGCTGAAGGGACGCGTGTCGCTCCGCATCCCGCCGGAGACACAGAACGGGCGGACCATCCGCTTAGCCGGGCAGGGCATGCCGCGGACGGGCGGCGGTCACGGTGATCTCTACGCCACGGTGAAGGTCGTCATGCCGACGAAGCTGAACGAGAAAGAGCGCGAGCTGGCGCGCGAGATCGCATCGTCACACAGCGGGGAGAACGTCCGGAGCCATCTGTTATGAACACAAGCGAGTCCACCAGCCTTGAGCGTGTCTTGGCCGAAGGCAGAGATTGAGCAGGTAACGAAGTGATCGATCCGAACAAACTCACCGAGAAATCACAGGAGGCGCTCGTCGCCGCGCAGCAAAAGGCGCGCGAGGAGGGCCATGCGCAGATCGACGTCGAACATCTCGCGGCGGCACTCATCGACCAGCCCGGTGGGATCGTTCCGAGCGTCCTCACCGCCCTCGGCGTGCAGCCAGCGCAGCTTTCGACCGCCCTTGCGACCGAGCTTCAGCGTCAGCCAAAAGTAAGCGGCAACGTACAGATCGGCGCCTCGGCGCGGCTCGGCCGCGTCCTGCAGCAGGCGCAGAAGGAGGCCCAGGGCCTCGGCGACGAGTTCGTGTCGACGGAGCACCTGCTCCTCGCGATGTCCGAAGACCAGGGTTACACCGGACAGGCGCTGAAGCGTCTCGGTGTCACCCACGAGCGCGTGCTCTCCGCGCTCAAAGAGGTCCGTGGGAACCAGCGCGTGACCGATCAGAACCCCGAGGGCAAGTACCAGGCCCTTGAAAAATACGGCCGCGACATCACCGAGCTCGCGCGAAAGAACAAGCTCGACCCGGTCATCGGCCGCGACGAGGAGATTCGCCGGGTCATTCAGGTGCTCTCGCGACGCACGAAGAACAACCCGGTGCTCATCGGCGAGCCGGGCGTCGGCAAGACCGCGATCGTCGAGGGCCTCGCGCAGCGCATCGTCCGCGGCGACGTCCCCGAGGGACTGAAGGACAAGACGATCTTCGAGCTCAACATCGGCTCGCTTCTCGCCGGCGCGAAGTACCGCGGGGAGTTTGAGGAGCGCCTCAAGGCCGTGCTCAAGGAGATCGCCTCGAGCGAAGGACAGATCATCCTGTTCATCGACGAGCTGCACACGGTCGTCGGCGCCGGCGCGGCCGAGGGCGCGGTCGACGCGGCGAACATGCTGAAACCCATGCTGGCGCGCGGCGAGCTGCATACGATCGGCGCGACGACGCTCGACGAATACCGCAAGCACATCGAGAAGGACGCGGCGCTTGAACGTCGCTTCCAGCCGATCTACGTCGGCGAGCCATCGGTCGAGGACACCATCTCGATCCTGCGCGGCCTGCGCGAGCGCTACGAGATCCACCACGGCGTTCGCATCCAGGACGTGGCGCTCGTGGCCGCCGCCACCTTGTCGGCGCGGTACATCACCGACCGCTTCCTGCCGGACAAGGCGATCGACCTCGTCGACGAGTCAGCGTCGAAGCTGCGCATGGAGATCGATTCGATGCCCGCGGAGCTGGACGAGGTCGAGCGCGCTATCTCTCGGCTGGAGATCGAGCGCGAGGCCCTGAAGAGGGAGACCGACGAGGCCTCGAAGGATCGGCTCCAAAGGCTCGAGCGCGAGCTGGCCCACCTCAAGGAGGAGTCGAGCGAGCTGCGCGCGCACTGGCAGCAGGAAAAGGCGGCGCTCACGGAGATCCGTGACAAGAGGAAGCAGCTCGAGGCGCTCCGTGCGGAGGTCGAGCGCGCCGAGCGCGCGGCCGACTACGCCAAGGCGGCGGAGCTCAAGTACAGCACCGTCGCGAATCTCGAGCGGGAGATCGCGCGGGCCGAAACGCGTCTCGCTGAGCTCCAGAAGGGCCGCAAGATGCTCACCGAGGAGGTCACCCCGGAGGACATCGCCGACGTCGTCGCGAAGTGGACCGGTATCCCGGTGACGAAGCTCCTCGAAGGCGAGGTCGCGAAGCTCCTCCGCATGGAGCAGAACCTCCACCAGCGTGTCGTTGGACAAGATGAGGCGGTGACGGTGGTCGCGAACGCCGTCCGCCGCGCGCGTGCGGGCATGCAGGACCCCAACCGTCCGCTTGGGTCATTCCTCTTCCTGGGCCCCACCGGCGTGGGCAAGACACTGCTCGCCAAGGCGCTGGCGGAGTTTCTTTTCGACGACGAGAAGGCGCTCGTCCGCCTCGACATGTCCGAGTACATGGAAAAGCACACGGTCGCGCGGCTCATCGGCGCGCCGCCCGGCTACATCGGGTTCGAGGAGGGCGGACAGCTCACCGAAGCAATACGGCGGCGGCCGTACTCCGTGCTCCTGCTCGACGAGATCGAGAAGGCGCACCCCGACGTCTTCAATGTCCTCCTGCAGATCCTCGACGACGGGCGTCTCACCGATGGGCACGGTCGCACAGTCGACTTCAAGAACGTCGTCATCATCATGACGAGCAACGTCGGGTCGACGTTCATCACCGAGCTCGCCGACCAGCAGGACCTCCTCCGCAAGCGCGTCATGGACGCGCTCCGCGGTCAGTTCCGGCCCGAGTTCCTGAACCGCGTCGACGAGATCGTCATCTTCAAGAACCTCGTGACGGCGCAGCTCATGGAGATCGTCGAGAAGGAGACCCAGATCCTCGCCAAGCGGCTTGCGGAGCGAAAGATCACGCTCGACCTCTCCGACAACGCGAAGTCGCTGATCGCAAAAGAAGGATTCGATCCGGTCTACGGAGCGCGTCCGATCAAAAGGACGATCCAGCGCCTGGTGATCGACCCGCTCGCGCAGAAGGTCCTCGCGGGCGAGTTCAAGGAGGGCGACACGGTCTTCGTGGACGCGCAGGACGGCAAGATCGTCTTTTGGAGCGAGCAGTACGCGCAAGAGAAGGCCGAAGAGCGCGAGCGCGAGCCCGCCGGCGCGGGACGCGGCCGCAAGATGAACTAGGCGGCGCGTACGTTCGCGCCGCTTCTTAGCGTAGTGGTCTGATGCGCGCCCTCGGCGGCCTCGTCCTCGCGGTCTGGCTCTGCGCGTGCGAGGCTGTCGCGACCGCTCCAACACCGGCGACTTCGACGCCCGCGCCGGCCGTCGGCAGTCCGACGGCCACGATATCCGCCCCGCGCTCGGCAACCCCCGCGCCAACGAGGGCGCCGATGTGGGGACTGCAGGCATGCGAACCCGATGCCGCATGCAACACCATCGTCGACACCCTCAACAGAATCAGCCTCGCAAAGATGAACGATCATCTTCTCGCGCTGACCGGCGTCGGCTCGCGCGACCCGCGTCATCCCGGTCATGCGAAGGCCATCGCCTACATCAAGGAACAGCTCGGCGCGCTCGCGTACTACGGCTGGAAGATCGAGTCACAGCGCACGGTCTATCAGGGCATCCCGCTCGAGAACATCTTCGCCAGCATCGAGGGCGCGACCGCCGCGTGGAGCGGATCGATCATCCCGCCGCTCCCGCCGTCGACGACGTCCATTCTCGTGTCGGCCCACTACGATTCGATCGCGAACCGCACGCCAGGCTGGCGACCGGCCCTGGACCCGGCGCCGGGCGCCGACGACAACGCGACGGGCACCGCCGCGCTGTTGGAGTTCGCGCGCGTGATCTCCCAAGGTGTTCGGGAGCAGCTCCGCAGCCGCATCGTGCTCGCGTTCTTTGACGGCGAGGAGCTGTTCTTCAAGGGCAGCGGCGCGTACGTGAGTTCACTGGAGAAGCCGTACCGCTACAAGGCCGCGATCAACCTGGACATGGTGGGCTTCAACCCCTTGGCGGATCGGCTCGACCTGCTTTGGTACACAGACGTGTCAGCCGGCCTGCGCGACGAGGTCATGAAGGCGAACCGCCTTTACAGCATTGGCATCTCGCCGCTGAACCCGCAGTTCGCGATGGACGGCAACACGATCATGGACGCGGCGCCGTTCGGGCTCGCCGGCATTCCGTCGATCGCGCTCTGCCAGCGCTACGGGGATAACGACTCCACGTTCCCCGGCAACTACACCTTCCACACAGTGAACGACACCCCGGACAAGATCACCAACGCGCGCCTTTGGCTCAAAGCCGCGAAGCTCACGCTCGCGACGGCGCTCGAGCTCGCGCGTTAGGCGGGAACGGCCAGCCTGCGGCTACGCCACGTCTTCCAAAGCCACAGCGTCCCCGCGATCGAAAGGACCGTCCATCCGATCCACGAGACGAGCACGCCCATCGCGACATCGGCGCGGATCGAGATCGAGGTCTCGTCCTGCGTCGCGGCCCAGCCGAGCGCGGCGGCGCAATAGGGCATGCCCGCGGCGAGCACGAGCACGCCGATCGATGCCCAGAGTCGGATATTGAGGAGTTTTCGCATCGCGCCCGAGCGTACCGAGCGGTATCACGGGGCGAGGCTCAAAGCGGAATAGATCTGGCGCAGAAACCGGCTTGGGACCGTCGCGAGTCGCCGTGTCTCGATAAAGCCGACCTCGGCCGCGAGGGAGCGCCAGGTCTCGAACGTCATCGGACGAGGGACCCACGGGTTGCCGCGGTCGCTGTCGTATTCGACGAGCAACAGCTTTCCGCCGCTCCGGAGGTAACCCCGCACCAGCGCGAGTACCGGAAGCTTGTCGTCGACGAAGTGCAACGAGTTCGCCATGACTATGCCGTCCAGATCGGCAAGATCCAACCGGCGTGTGAAGTCGGCGACATGCGTGCGCACTTCGGCCTGCGGAACCGCGGAGACGAACGAGCTCCGGAGCTCCGCGAGCGCGCCTGGGTCGCGGTCGACGGCGTGGATCACGCTGTGCGGCCCGATGAGGTCGGCGAGCGCGAGCGTGAACGCGCCCGCACCTGCGCCGAGATCCGCCCAGCTGCCGCCCTCGTTCTGCCGCACGCCGCCAGCGAGGAGCCGGACGTGATCGGCGTGACGCATTTAACGACCGATGTCGCTTTCCGGCCAGCCATCCGTCGATAGGGCGATCGTGACCGGCCCGTCGGCCTCGATCGTGACGCGCATCGTCGCGCCGAAACGGCCTTGTCGCACCTCGAGCCCCTTCCCACGGAGCACGCCACAGAAGGCATCAAAGAGCCGGTGCCCGACATCGGGCGGCGCGGCGGCCGTGAAATCGGGTCGGCGACCATGACGAGCGTCGCCGTACAGGGTGAACTGGGGGACCACCAGGACCGAGCCGCTCACGTCGCCGAGCGCGCGCTGCATCCGACCATCCTCTTCAAAGATACGCAGACCGGCGATCTTCGCCGCGAGGCGCTCGCCGTCCTCAGGTCGATCCTTGACGCCGACGCCGAGCAGGACGACCACGCCGCGGGCGATCTCGGCAGTCCGCTCGTCATCGACGTGCACGGCAGCCGAGCGCACCCGTTGAACGATCGCGCGCAGTTAGTCGCTCACTCCAACATCCAGGGATTGTCGCCACGCACGACCGCTTCGACTTCGCTCGCCGACAGGTGCCCGGGCGTGAAGACGGTCATGCTTTTTCCGAGCGGCAGGCGGGTGACGTACGTCACCTTGCCGAATCGATAGCCGTGCTGAAAGAGAAAGCGCTTGCCGTCGATCTCGATGAGTTGGCGGCGCGCCGATGTCGTGGACGGCACGTGTGAAGTATGTGCGAGTGCGCCGCTCGGTTTGGGCCTAGCCTCCGAAGCCCGGATCTTCGGGTGTCGTCGGTACGGGGCCGGCCGGGTTCTCGGGGACAACAGGAACCCCGCCGCCGAAACCGGGATCCTCCGGAACGGTTGGCGGCGCGGGAGCGGGGTCTGCCGGAACGGTCGGCGGCGCCGGCTCCGCGGGAGGAGCCGTCGGGTCGGGAACCACTGGATCGTCTGCAAGGGCGACACTGACCTGCAGCGAGAACGTGAGGAGGAACGCGAGCGCAAGCGCTCGGGCGAGACGTGAACGGATTGGTCTCATCTCTTCATCCTCCCCTATTGTGCGCGCCGCTCGCTTCGCTATCCTACGTGGAGTCTACCGGGGGCCGGGTAGAGCGGCTTTCAGACCGGTCTCCATAAGGGGGAGCGTCGGGTGGCCAGCCTTCCTGAGACTGTCCAGGGTCCGAGCACGCTCGGGGAACGTGTACGAGCTGCGCGCAGAGAGCTCGGAATGAGCCAAGCGCAGCTGGCTGGCGGAGAGTTGACCAAGGGCTTCATCAGTCAGGTGGAAGCCGGCCTGGTCAGACCGTCTGTGCGTTCGCTTCAGATCATGGCGAACCGCCTGGGCCGGAGCCTCGATTACTTCCTCGGCGACGAGCCCCTCGCCGCGATGAAGCGACTGACGTTCCACCGCCTCGCGGCCGAGGCCGCCGTCGAGCGGCATGATTGGGACACCGTGCGGGCCGAGGTCGCGCGCGGGCTCGGCGAGCGACCCCAGCCGCGCGAGCACGCGAAGCTGCTGCGCTTCCTCGCACAGGCCGAGATCACCTCGGGCGACCGCGAAGCCGCGTTCGAGCACATCGCGCGCGGCCTTGGGATGGTCACCGCCGCCGCCGAACCGATCGAGGTCGCTCACCTTCTCTACTTGCGTGGCCTCGCGTACGGGCAGCAGGGTCATTACGTCGCGGCGGGCGAAGCGCTAGAGGCGGCCCGCGACGTCGTCGAAAAGTACGAGCTCACCGACCCGCGGCTCCGCGCGCGCATCCTCGTCTCGCTGGGTACCGCATACCGCCGGTTGCGCCGCACCACGAAGGCCGCGCAGACCTACGCCAGCGCGCTTTCACTCGCGTCGAGCGTCGACGAGCTCCGGCTTGCCGCGCAGGGCTACATGGGCATCGCGGTCTCGCTTTACGACTCCGGCGAGCTCGATGGCGCGATCGCCAACTACCAGCGCGCGCTCGACCTGTTCGAACGCGTCAGCGATACGGGCTTCGAGCTCTCGGTGCTGCATTCGCTGGCGTCGGTGCACCTGGAGCACGGCGACATGCAACAGTCCGCGGACCTCGCGCAACGCTGCGCGGCCCGAGCGAGAGCGGTCGGCGACAAGCGCATGTCCGCCGTCGCCGAGGTGGTGCTCGCACGCATCGCGCTCGCCGCGAACGACGCGGCGGGGGCGTTGCGGCTCGCGCAGGGCGCCGAGCGGATTCTCGAGGATGTCGGCGACGCCGTGCAGCGCGCCGACGCGCTGCGCGTCATCGGATCCGCCAACGACGCCATCGGCGATTACGAGGCCTCGGACCAGGGCTACCGGAAGTCGATCGAGCTTCTGACCGCCTCCGGCGACAGCCCCGATCTGTCCGCGTTCGCGGCCGAGTACGCACGGAAGCTGCGCGTGCGCGGCAAGGTCGACGAGGCATTCGACCTGCTCGAGCTCGCTCGCCAGGGAGCGCCGAAGACCTAGGATCGCGCCATGCCCCGAGACGCGCTGACCTTCGACAACGACGCCATCGCGAAGGTCCTGGACGAGATCGCTGACCTCCTCGAGCTCAAGGGCGAGAACGTGTTCCGCGCGGTGACCTACCGTGCCGCGGCGCGTTCGATCCGCGACCTGCGCGAGCCGCTCGCGAAGCTCGCCCAGGAGAAGCGACTCACGGAGATTCCCAAGGTCGGACCATCGGTCGGCGAGGCGATCGAGCAGATCATCGCGACGGGAAGCTCGAGGCGCCACGAGGAGCTCAAAGCGGCGGTCCCGCCAGGGCTGCTCACGCTCCTTCGTGTCGGCGGTGTCGGTCCGGCCACCGCTCGCACCATCTACGACCACCTGCGCATCACGACGATCGAGGAGCTCGAGGAGGCGGCGAGGGATCACCGGCTGCAGCAGCTTCCGAAGATCCAGGCGAAGACCGAAGAGAACATTCTGCGGTCGATCGCGGCGTTGAAACAGCGCACCGGTCGTTCGCTCATCCACGAGGCGAAGGCCGCCGCGACCACCATGGTCGATTACTTACGCACCGAGACCGGCACCGACCGGATCGCGATCGCCGGCAGCCTCCGGCGCTACAAGGAAACGATCGGCGACATCGACATCGTCGTCGCCGCGGACGACGCGGGACCGATCATGGAGACCTTCGTCCGTGCTCCGAGCATCGAGCGCATCCTCGCGCGTGGCGACACGAAGTCCTCGGTGGTCGTGGATCGCGGACTGCAGATCGACCTGCGCGTGGTGCCGCCCGCCTCGTTCGGCGCGGCGCTCCTCTACTTCACCGGCTCGAAGGAGCACAACGTCCGGCTTCGCGGGCTCGCCCTTCGGCGCAAGCTGCTCTTGAACGAATACGGGCTCTACCGGGTGGGCGCCGAGGCACGTGGCCAGGAGATCGCGTCGGCGACCGAGGAAGAGGTCTACGCCGCGCTCGGCCTCGTCTGGATCCCGCCGGAGCTCCGCGAGGACCGCGGAGAGATCGATGCCGCCCAGAGCGGAGCGCTGCCGAACCTGGTCGCGTTGGCAGACGTCCAAGGTGACCTCCACACGCACACCAACTGGACCGACGGTCGCGACCCGCTCGCCGACATGGCAAGACGCGCACGCGCGAAGGGGTATGCGTATCTCGCGGTCACCGATCATTCGCCCGGCCTGGGCATGACCAACGGCCTCTCGCTCGAGCGAGTTGGGGCCCGGATCGCGGAAGCGGCGAAGCTCAACGAAGAGCTCGCGCCGTTCCGCGTGATCGTTGGCACAGAGGTCGATATCCGCGCCAACGGGAAGCTCGACTACCCGGACGACGTGCTCGCGAAGTTCGACATTGTGAGCGCGTCCGTGCATTCGTCCTTCGGGCAGGCCCGAGATGCGATGACTGCACGGATCACCGGCGCGATGCGGCATCCGCTCGTGACCGCGATCTCGCACCCGACCGGCCGGCTTCTCGAGAAGCGCGAGCCCTACGCGGTCGATCTCGACGCGGTGATCGACACCGCTAGCGAGACCGGAACGTGGATCGAGGTGAACGGCGGACCGGAGCGCCTGGATCTTCCCGACTCATGGATCCGCAAGGCGCAAGGTCGCGGCGTCACGCTTGTCGTCAACTCCGACGCGCACGCCATTGAAGAGCTCGACTGGATGGACCAGGGGATCGGGACCGCGCGCCGCGGCTGGGCCACGGCGGCGTCCATCGCGAACACGCGTGGACTCGACGCCGCGCTGGCCGCTCGCAAGGGGCGTCGCTGATGCCGCGCGCCCGCTTCGTGGTGCGCGGGTTCGTTCAAGGGGTGAACTTCCGTTCGACCGCTGTGCGCGAGGCGATCCGGCTTGGCGTCACCGGGCGCATATGGAACCGCGACGACGGCTCGGTAGAGGTGATCGCCGAGGGCGACGTGACCGCGCTGGCGGCGATGCAGTCCTGGCTGAACGCCGGTCCGCGCGGCGCCCAGGTGAGCGACGTCGAGAGGACCGATCTCGAGGGCAAGTCGCGCTACGACAGCTTCAACATGACCTGGACCGCGCCCCGCGAAGGCTAGCGGCGGCGCTTCTTGCGCCTGCCCGCCTTGGGGAAATACGCCTGCCGCCTGCGCTCGCGCTCCCAGGCCCCTTCGCGCGGCGGCAGGTAGAACCAGTACAGGTACGCGAGCACCGCGATGTTCGCGGCGACGGACACGCCGAACGCCCAGAACGGCGCGCTTGCTCGCAACAGCACCGCAAGCCAGATAAGGAAGATCACGTTCGTGTAGAAGGCCCACGGTCGCACGCTGAGCTCGGGCGGAGCCGCGTTGCGCGTGTGCCAGTTGAACCAGACGATGTTCGCGATGAGCGCCAGCACGATCGCGATCAGCGCCGGCCAGTAGAAACGGGATTCACTGTTGAAAGGTTGAAAGAATCGATCGACGAAGTGCTGGGGATCGAAGGGCATGGACTGGCTATACTAGCCGCGCTGCGAGCCCTCCTCTCCGTCTCTGATCGCACAGGTCTCGACGCGTTCGCGCGCGGTTTGAACGACCTCGGTTGGGAACTCGTTGCCACCGACGGCACACGCGCCGCGCTCGCCGCCGAGGGCATCACCTCACGCTCGGTTGAGGACGTGACCGGTTCTCCGTCGCTCCTGGGGGGCCGCGTGAAGACGCTCCATCCGAAGATCCACGCGGCGCTGCTCGCGCGCCGCGATGACCCCACGCACCGCGAGGAGCTACAACGCGAGGGCATCGTGCCGATCGATCTCGTCGCCGTGAACCTCTACCCGTTCGCGGAGCACGCGGCAGCTGGCAGGAGCGGAACGCTGCTGCTCGAGCAGATCGACATCGGCGGCGCGACCCTGCTCCGCGCCGCGGCCAAGAACTACGAGCACGTGGTCGTCGTCGCGCGGCCGGAACGCTACGCGGCCGTCCTCGACGAGCTCAAGCAGCGCGGCGAGGTCTCGCTCGAGACGCGCCGCGTCCTGGCGGCGGAGGCGTTCTCGCACACGGCGGCGTACGACGCGGCCATCGCGTCACGCTTCGCCAGCGAGGCCGGCGTGCAGTTCCCGGATGAGATGACCCTCTCCCTGCGGAAGATTCGCGACCTCCGGTATGGAGAGAACCCGCACCAACAAGCCGCGTTCTACGCGGTCCGCGGCGAGGATGGCGCGATGACGACGATGCACCAGCTGCACGGAAAGGCCACCAGTTTCAACAACATGCTCGACGTCAACGCGGCGTGGCGGGTGGCCACCGACTTCGCGCAGCCGACGGTCGCGATCATCAAGCACCAGAATCCCTGCGGCGTCGCGTCCGACAACGAGATCACCAAGGCGTACCGCCGCGCGTTCATGTGCGACTCGGTGTCGGCGTTCGGGGGCATCGTCGGCGCGAATCGCATCGTCGCCCGCGAGCTCGCCGAGGCCATGGAGGGCACCTTCTACGAGGCGATCATCGCGCCCGGCTACGAAGACGAGGCCCTTCCCATCCTCCGGCAGCGCAAGAATCTCGAGATCCTTTCCGTGCCGGGGCACGCGATCGTCGGCGGACGCCTCATGTGGGGCGAAGCACGAGGGGTCCGCAAAGACCCCAGCGCGTTCGACTACAAGCGCGTCGCCGGTGGGATGCTTGTCCAGACACCGGATGAGTCCGCCGTCGACGAGGGGACCTTCAAGGTCGTCACCGAACGCAATCCGACGCTCGAGGAACTGACCGACCTTCTTTTCGCGTGGCGCTGCGTGAAGCACGTGACGTCGAACGCGATCGTGCTGGCGAAGGGCCTCGCGACGGTCGGCGTCGGCCCGGGACAGATGTCGCGTGTCGTCGCGGTCGAGACCGCGGTCCGCAAGGCAGGCGAGAACGGGCGTCTCGCGGTGATGGCCTCCGACGCGTACTTCCCGTTTCCCGACGGGATCGAGGTCGCGGCCCGCGCCGGCGTGACCGCGATCATCCAGCCGGGCGGCTCGCTCCGCGACGCGATGATGATCGACACCGCGAACAAGAACCGCATGGCGATGCTGTTCACCGGGCGGCGGCACTTCAAGCACTAGAGGGGACGCATATCAAAGAGCGACGCACATGCGGTGAGGGCCTGTCGGAGCACGCGCCGCTCCCGGCGAAGCTCGCCGAGTTGACCGCTGCCGTGGCCGAGAACCTCGAGCTGCACGCGAACGCGCTCGACCCGCGCGACAAGAATGCGGCGCGCGAGCTCGAGGCGTACCGCAAGCTCGCTCCTCGCCACGTCGCGCGACATGGCTGCATACCGAGACCTTCCGATGGCGCGGCACGACGAGGCTGCGATGTCCGATCCGGCGCTGCTCGAGGCATTCGAGCGCTTCGTCAGCATCGAGCAGGAGCTGCTCTGGCTACTCCAGGAGAGGCTC
>Ga0209378_1000146_pt1 | contig 49335 bp, 48 predicted proteins | sample GraSoiAngelo_156_FD_186170 | JGI IMG/M metagenome (GOLD analysis project Ga0209378, IMG submission 186170) | Grasslands soil microbial communities from the Angelo Coastal Reserve, California, USA - 14_1009_13_40cm (SPAdes) (version 2) | ecosystem: Environmental > Terrestrial > Soil > Grasslands ...
GCAAAGAGGTCCGGCACTGGCTCGAGACGACCCTGCCCGACGATCTCCGCGGGCGTGCGTTCGCGTCCTCGCGAGCCGACCGCGACGAGGTCCGAAGGCTCCGCGCCTGGCAGAAGACGATGCACGCGGCGGGCTACGTCGGCATGGACTGGCCGCGCGAGTTCGGCGGGCGCGGCGCGTCGATCGTCGAGATGGTCATCCTCTACCAGGAGATGGCGCGCGCCGAGTCGCCCCAGTTCGTGAACCGCGGCGGCATCTCGATGCTCGGGCCGACGCTCATGAAGCACGGGACGCCGGCCCAGCAGAGGCGCTTCCTGCCGAAGATCCTGACCGCAGAGGAGCTCTGGTGCCAGGGCTTCTCCGAGCCCAACGCGGGCTCGGACCTCGCCAACCTCCAAACCCGCGCGGAGCACGACGACGGCCACTTCGTCGTCAACGGCCAGAAGGTCTGGACGAGCATGGCCCACGTCGCCGACTGGTGCTTCCTCCTCGTGCGGACCAGTCCAGAAGCTCCCAAGCACAAGTCCATCAGCTTCCTCCTCGTGGACATGAAGACGCCTGGCATCACCGTCCGGCCGCTCCGACAGATCACGGGCGAGGCGGAGTTCAATGAGGTGTTCTTCGATAACGTCCGCGTACCGTCGGAACACCTGGTGGGGAGACTCGATGAGGGGTGGAGCGTCGCGATCACCACGCTGGCATACGAGAGAGACCTCCTGACCTTCATCCGACATATATCGCTCCGCAACGCGCTCCACCGCCTGGTCCGCCTGGTCCAGCAGCAGAAGAAGAGCGCCGACCCCATCGTGCGCCAGAAGGTCGCCAGCCTCTGGACCAGCGAGCAGGCGCTCCAGCTCAACGGCTACCGGAGCCTGACGAACATCCTGCGCGGGGGCGCACCCGGGCCAGAGGGCTCGACCTCCAAGCTCTTCTGGAGCCAGGTGGACCAGGACCTGGCGCAGACCGCCACCGAGGTGATCGGTCCCTACTCGCAGATCGCCCCCGGCTCGCCCTGGGCGCCGGACGACGGGCAGTGGGAGTTCTACGAGTTGCTGGCGCGGGCGAGCGGCATTCGCGCCGGCACGTCGGAAATCCTGCGCAATATCCTCGCCGAGCGCGTGCTCGGGCTCCCAAAGGACTGACCATGAGTGAGCTACTTTACGAGGTCAAGGACAAGGTCGCGACGATCACGCTGAACCGCCCCGACAAGCTCAACGCCTTCACCGCGGAGATGATCGACGCCTGGGCGAAGTCGCTCGGCGAGGCCCAGGCCGACGACAGCGTGAACGTCGTCGTCGTCACCGGCGCCGGCCGCGCGTTCTGCTCGGGCGGCGACGTGGGACGCATGCGGCAGGGTGAGCCGAGCGCGCTCGACGGTAAGAACAGCCTGTGGGAGGGCGTCCACCGAGTGCCAAAGGCGCTGGAGGCGATGGACAAGCCGGTCATCGCGATGGTCAACGGGCTCGCGGTCGGCGCGGGAATGGGCATGTGCGTGATGTGCGACATGCGCGTGGCCGCGGAGTCGGCCCGCTTCTCCACGGGCTACGTGCGCGTGGGCCTCGTGCCGGGCGACGGCGATACGTTTTTTCTGCCCCGCCTGGTGGGGCCGGCCAGGGCGCTCGAGCTCCTGTGGACTGCCGACTTCATCGAGGCGCCCGAGGCCCACCGGCTCGGCATCGTGCAGCGCCTGGTGCCGGACGCGCAGCTGAAGGAGGTGACCTACGCCCTGGCACGGCAGATTGCCGACGGCCCACAGATCCCGATCCGCATGATCAAGCGCCTCGTCTACCAGAGCCTCAAGCTCGACCTCAGGACGCACCTCGACCTCGTCAGCTCGCACATGTCGATTGTCCGCCAGACCGCCGACCATGCCGAGGGCGTCGCCGCGTTCAAGGAGAAGCGGCCGCCGAAGTTCCAGGGGCGCTGAGGACCATCTGGGTCTGGATCGTCAGCGTCAGCAGGCGTCCCGACGCGTCGGTGACGCGCGTCTCCCACACCATGGTGGTCCGGCCCCGGTGGAGCGGCGTGGAGGTGGCGCTCACCCGACCCTCCACCACCCCCGCGAAGAAGTTGGTCTTCGACTCGAGCGTCGTCGTGCCGGCGCCCGGCGGTAGGTTGAGGAACGTGGCCGTGGCGGCGACCGTGTCGGCGAGGGCCATGAGGGTGCCGCCGTGGAGCCTGCCGCCGATGGTCTTGAGGTCGTCGCGGACCGCGAGCTCGGCCACCACGCGGTCCTTCGTCGCTTCCACGAAGCGCATGCCCAAGAGCTCGGGGAGACAGCCCTTGTGATGCGCGGTCAGGACGGCGGGATCGATCATCACGACGCTCTCCTTTCGAACCGCCGCCTCGCTCAGACGGCGGAGTACGCGCGATACTCCATCTGGGCGGCAATCTTCTCGCGCGCCGCGAGGCCCCAAAACCGTTCGACCAAGTAGAGCCCGAGGTCGAGCGCGGAGGCGACGCCGCCCGCGGTCACGACCTGTCCCTCGTCCACGATGCGCCGGTCCGTCACGACCTCGCGGCAGAGTGGGCGCAAGAGATCGAACGCGCGGTGGTTCGTCGTCGCCCGCTTGCCGCGAAGGTATCCCGCTCGCCCGAGCAGCAGTGCGCCCGTGCAGACCGAGGCGAGCGGACGCTCCGAGCCCCACGTCTTGAGGTAGTCGAGCAGGTGCCTGTCGTCCATCAGGGTCCGCGTGCCGAAGCCTCCGGGCACGTAGAGCAGATCGAAGGACGCGAGGTCCTCGTACACCGCGTCGGGCTTCATCACGAGACCTGATTCATCGATGATCTCGGGCTCGGTGCCGATGATCCGGTGCGTCACAGCCGGGTCGATGGACATCGCCGCGATCCGCCGCAGGGCGTCGTAGGCGCCGACGAAGTCGAGGAGCGTCAGCCGTGGGAACACGAGGAACGCGATCCGCTTGATCGCCATGGCGTCAGCTGGGCTTGACGGACGCCTGGTGGCGCCGGGCGAGCGCCTGGTACGCCTCGGGGTTGACGCGCACCCAGTACTCGGCCGGCGTGCCGGCGAGGGGCCCGCGAATCTTCGCCGGCGTGCCCATCGCGAGCATCCCGTCGGGAATCTCGGTCTCTGGTGTCACGAGCGCTCCCGCAGCCACCATCGCTCTCGCCCCGACGCGGGCCCCGTCGAGGACCGTCGCCCCGTTCCCGATCAGACACTCCTCGCCCAGGGTGGCCGCGTGGACCGTGCAGTTGTGGCCGATCGTGGCTCCCGCTCCGACTTCCGTGCCCTGGCGCGGCGTGACGTGCACGACGGCGCAATCCTGCACGTTCGCGCCCCGGCGGACGACGATCGGGTTGAAGTCGGCGCGGAGCACGGCGTTGTACCACACGGACGCGTTCTCCTCGACCGTGACGTCGCCGACGAGCACCGCGGTTGGCGCGACGAAGGCGGACGGATGGACCTTCGGGCTTTTTCCCTCGAAGCTGAACAGTGGCATGGTCTCGACCCTCGCAGTATGCTCGGAGTGCTCTCATCTTACGCGAAGCCTCGAGGGAAGGAAGGTCGAATGGCGCTCCCGCGCATCACCGGCGTCGCGACCGCGACGCCGCCTCATCGCTACGCGCAGGCCGACCTGCTGGCGCTCGCTGGCTACGGCGACGCCCAGCGCCGAGGCTTCTTCAGCCGGAGTGAGATCGAGGGGCGCTACCTCTATATCGACCCCGCCACGTTCCGCCCGGACGAGAGCGTGGACGGATTGCAAGACAGGTTCCGGCGCGGGGCACTCGAGCTTGGCGAGGCCGCGGCGCTCAGGGCGCTCGCGCGTGCCGGCTGGGAGCCGCGCGACGTGGATTTCCTCGCGACGACGACGTGCACCGGACGGCTCACGCCCAGCCTCGACGCTCACCTGATCGGCCGCCTCGGCTGCCGGCCCGATATCCAGCGGGTCCACGTGGGCGACACGGGCTGCGCCTCGGCGATGGTGGCCCTCCAGCAGGCGTCGAACTACCTGCGCGCGTTCCCCGGCCGCCGCGCCCTCGTCGTCTCCGCGGAGATCTGCTCCGCCGCCTACTTCCTCGACGACCGGCTCGAGAGCGCCGTCGCGAACGCGATCTTCGCCGACGGCGCGGGGGCCGCGACGCTGGCGACGGAAGGCGCCGGGCCAGCGATCGTCGCCCACCGCACACTCTTCCGCCCCGAGCACCTGGACGCGATGGGGTTCGAGTATCCGGGTGGGCGGCCGCGCGTCGTCCTGTCGAAGGACGTCCGCAAGATCGGCGCTCAGATGATGGGCGAGATGGCGGAGGCCCTCCTGACGACGCAGGGGCTCAAGCGCGAGCACGTCCGCTACTGGGTGCTCCACTCGGCGGGACGTCGCGTGATCGATCGCGCGCGGATGCTCCTCGAGCTGAGCGAGGCCCAGGTGGCACACTCGCGCGCGGTGCTCCGTCGCTACGGCAACATGTCCTCCGCGACGATCCTCTTCGTGCTCGAGGAGACGCTCCGGAACGAGTCGCCGCTCGACGGCGAATGGGGGCTCATGATCGGTCTCGGTCCCGGCTTCGCGGCCGAGGGTGCGCTGCTCCGATGGTAGCGGGGATGGCGAATGGTGCACTGGCCCAGGAGTGCGGCCGGCCTTGGGGCTTAGAGCGATGGTGATAACGGTACGGAGCCGCTCGCACCTGGCTCAGGCCACCCGGGAGTGCCACCGGCCCCGCGGACCTCGCTACAAGTGATGGACCGGGCCGACGGGGCGCTGGAGATCCTCGACCGCCCGGTGGCGCTGGCGGACCGGGTCGCGTCGCTCGCCGATATCGACCGGCTCAACGCCTGGTTCGGCGGCTACGCGCTCACATTACGCGAGATCCGCCGCGTCGTCGCTGCGGTCCCTGGGGGCGACGCGCTCGTCGCCGTGGACGTGGGGGGCGGCCACGCTGCATTCGGCGTGCGCCTGGTCGACTGGGCGCGGGGCGCGCGCCGGGCGATTCGCGTGGTCGTGGTCGATCGGGATGTGGAGACCCTGGCGCTGGCGCGCCGCGCGTGCGCCGCCTATCCGGAGATCTCGCTCGTCGTCGCCGACGCGACGGCGCTGCCCCTCCGAGAGGGCGCCGCGGACGTCGTGACGAGCGCGCTCACGCTGCACCACCTCGAGCCCGACGCGGCCGTGGCCAGCCTGCGGGAGATGGCGGCGGCGGCGCGGCGCGCAGTCATCGTGAACGACCTCTTGCGCACGCGCCTGGCGCTCGGGCTCGTGTGGCTTGCGACGCGGCTCCTCCGATGCCACCCGATCTCGCGCCATGACGGGCCGCTCTCCGTGCGGCGCGCGTACTCGGCGGCCGAGCTCGCCGCGCTCGCGCAGAAGGCGGGGATCACGACGCTCACGGTCCGCGCCTATCCCCTCTACGGCAGGCTCGTGGCGGTCGCGGCGTGACGACCGGGGCGGCCGACGTCATCGTCGTTGGCGCGGGGCCCGCGGGCGCCGCGACGGCGATCCTGCTCGCCGAGCACGGCGTCGCGGTGCAGCTCCTCGACCGCGCGCGCTTCCCGCGCCCGAAGATCTGCGGCGAGTACCTGAGCCCGGAGGCGCCGCGCGTTCTCGACCGCCTCGGCGTGTTGAAGACGGTGGATGGGTTGGCCACGCCGCTCGCCGGGATGCGGATCACCGCGCCTGACGGCACGGTCGTCATCGGCACGTACCGGACGGTCGGCGACTGGCGGCCGTACCGCGAGCACGCGATGGCGATCGAGCGCGCGCGGCTCGACGAGGCGCTCGTCGAGCGCGTGCGGACCCTCCCGATCGACTTCAGGGAGCACGTGCGCGTCACCGACGTCCTCGTGGAGCGCGGGGAGGTCAGGGGCGTGGTGGCGGTCGACCGCGATGGGCGCGCCGCGCGGCTGCGCGCGCGGCTCGTGATCGCCGCCGACGGCCGCGCCTCCGTCGTCGCCGAGCGTCTCGGGCTCCGGCACGGTCATCGTCTGAAGCGCATGGCGCTCGTGACCTACGTGTCGGGTCTCGACGGCTGTCGCGACTACGGCGAGGTCTTCGTGGACCCCCCCGACTACGCGATCATCAATCCGGTCGCGGCCGACCGGGGGAACCTCTCGATCGTCGTGCCGCTCGCGCATGCGGCGCCGTGGAGCGGGCGCCTCGAAACGTTTTTCACGGCGCGGGCCAAGCACCTCCAGCACCTCGCCCGGCGGCTCGCCGGCGCGCGGATCGTGGCGCCGGTCGGCGCGATGGGCCCGCTCGCATACGAGGTGGACGCGCCGCGCGTGGGCGGTGTCCTCCTCGTAGGCGACGCCGCGGGGTTCGTCGACCCATTCACGGGCGAGGGGATCTACGCCGCGCTCCGCGGCGCCGAGCTCGCGGTGGAGACGGCGGTCGGAGCGCTCCGCAGCGGCGACTGTTCGCGGCAAGCCCTCGCCGCCTATCGCCGCGCCCGGCGCCTGGCCTTCGGCGGCAAGGCACGGGTGACGCGCGCGCTCCAGTTCGTCATCTCGCACCGCGGTCTCGCGAACCTCACCGCCCATGTCCTCGCGCAGCGACCGGGCCTTCTGGATGTCCTCCTCGGGGTGATCGGCGACTTCGTCCCGCCCAAGGCACTCGTGACTGGCCTCGTGCGCTAGAATCCCTGCCCGGGAGGGCGAGGGATGACGAGTCGATCGGACAACCTGCCGCGCCGCTTCGCGCGGATCTATACCCCCGCGATCACCGATGTCTTGGACGAGCTGGGGCTCCAGCGCCAGACGCTGCCCGCGGCGATCCAGCCCCTCACCGTCGACATGCGGCTGGCCGGCTACGCCTTCACCGCGCGGGGACGGCCCCACCGCGGTACGCCGCGCGAGCGTGACGCGACGTTACGCCTCTTCCTCAAGATGCTCGGCGCGGTCCCCGCCGACTCGGTCCTGGTGTTAGCATCCAGCGACAACACCGCGGCCCACTTCGGCGAGCTCTCCGCCGCGTGGTTCCGCGCGCGCCGGGTCCGCGGCGCCGTGATCGACGGCTCGACGCGCGACGCCGCGTCCGTCGCCCGCCTCCGCTTCCCCACGTTCGTCCGCTACCGTACGCCGCAGGACTCGGTGGGCCGCTGGCGGGTGCGTGACTGGGGGCAGCCGGTGACGATCGGCGGCGTGCGCGTGGCGCTCGGCGACATCGTCGTCGGCGACTGGGACGGGGTCGTGGTCGTCCCGCGTCGCGTCGCCCACGAGGTCCTCGTGCGCTGCGAGAAGCTCGTCGGGACCGAGAACAAGGTGCGCGCCGCGGTGCGGCGGGGGATGACGCCGCTCGACGCGTACGAGAAGTTCGGGTCCTTCTAGGAAATGGGGGGCCCCGAGATGGCCCCCCAAGCCCCCCAACGCTCGGAGCACCCCGGCTAAGCCGTGGCGCTCCTCGATCCTCCGACGCGCCCCCTAGGGCGTGGGGCGCTGGGCGTTCCGCGCGGGCGCGCGCCCGCCCGGCTCCTCGCGGCTGCCGATCTCGGACAGCCCCGCGTCGAGGAGCGGCTTCGTGATGTGGTCGCGGATCCACCTCGCGTCCCACCACTCGATCGGCGTCACCGACACCCCATGGACCAGCACCTCGAAGTGGAGGTGATCGCCAAGCGCGAGCCCCGAGGCCCCCGTGCGCCCGAGCTCCTGGCCCTTCGCCACCTCGTCGCCGACCTTGACCTCCATGGACGAGAGGTGGGCGTAGAGGGTCTGGAGCCCCAGCCCGTGGTCGAGGATCACGGTGTTGCCGTAGATCGTGAGCGGGTCGGCGAAGGCCACGACGCCGCGGTTCGCGGCCGTCACGGGCGACTGCTTCGTGGAGGCCAGGTCGTACCCGTAGTGCACCTGCGTGTCGATGTCGCGGCCGGCGTAGCGGTAGGTGCGGGTCTCGGCGAAGTTTGCGAAGACCTTCGTCTTGCGCGGCGGCACGAGCGGTCCCTCCCAGAGCGGCTGGTCGGCGGTCGTCGCGCCGATCCGGCGCTTCGTCTCCTCCGCCTGGCGCCGGAGGTCGCGGTTGATGATCAGGAAGCTGTCGACGAGGGGTTGCGACGGCTGGCGCTGCGGGAGCAGCTCCGGCACTTTCGCCTCGAGGAACGCGTCCTTGAGCTCGATCGAGTCGCGCGGGAACCGCCGCGGCCGAAGCTCCGACGGGATTCCCCGCGAGGCGACGTTGCCGGCCTCGTCCTCCGCGGTGATCGTGAGCGCCGTGCCCGGCGGGAGGTCCCAGGGCAGGGCGATCAGCGCGACGCGAGTCCCGCGCTCCGGCGGGCCCCACGCGAAGCTCGGCTCGACGAGCTTGCCCGCGCTCACCGTCGTCCGCGAGGCGCCGGTGACGCGGAACGCCACGAGGCCGCTGCCGCCCTGAGAAAGGTATCGCGTCGCGCCGAGGAGCTCGATCTTCGGCGGCGTGAGATCCACCGTGACCGGGTAGCTCGCGATCGCACGCTCGTGCGGGCGGAGCGGTCGCCAGAAATCGTCGCGCGCCCACACCTCGAGGCTGGCGCTCCCCTCGCGCAGACCGAGCGTGGCGCTCTCCAGCACGAAGGGGACCTCGACGCGCTGCCCGAACGTGCCCTCCTGTTTGGCGACGACCGAGGAGCTGCCGCCCTGGACGATGCGGATCTCGACGCGCGCGACGTTGCCGCGGGCCGCCTCGAGCGTGAACACGAACGCGGTCTTGTGTCCCACGAACCGCGGCGGTGTGGTGACGGACACGACACCCCGCACCGACTGGCGCCAGCCGAGATACGACACGGAACCGATGGCGGCGAGCAGCACGAGCAGGACGACGATGAGCCAGGCCTTCGAGCGAGACCGCTTGGGCACGAGAACTGAATGATACCATGCTGCCGGCCGGGCGCTTGCTTGACACCCAGAGCGACCTCTCGCTAGCATGACGCGGTGTCCACCGTCTGGTTGATCCCCGCTCTGCCGCTCGCGGGCGCGCTCTGCAACATCCTCTTCGGCAATCGCATCGGACGGCGGGCTCACTGGGTCGCGGTGCCCACCGTCGCCGGCTCGTTTCTCGCGGCGTGCACGGTGTTGGCGCACGTGTGGGACGGCGGAAGCTTCACGAGCCCGCTCTTCGCGTGGATCGTCGCGGGGGACTTCGAGACGTCGGTCGTCGCGCTCGTCGATCCGCTCACCGGCGTGATGCTCCTCGTCGTCACCGGCGTCAGCGCGCTCATTCACCTCTACTCGGTCGGCTACATGCACGACGATCCGGGCTACGCGCGCTACTTCGCGTACCTCAACCTGTTCGTCTTCTCGATGACGATGCTCGTGCTGGCCGGCGACTTCCTCGTCCTGTACGTCTTCTGGGAGGCGGTGGGCCTCTGCTCGTACCTGCTGATCGGCTTCTGGTACACGCGCCCGGCGGCGGCGCAGGCGGGGAAGAAGGCGTTCATCGTGAACCGCGTGGGCGACTTCGGTTTCGGTCTGGGCGTCATGTGGCTCTGGACCGCGCTGGGCACCCTGGATTACGTCGCGGTGTTCAGGGACGCGGAGACGCTCTCGCCCGCGACGGCGACGGGCATCGCGCTGCTCCTGTTCATGGGCGCCTGCGGCAAGTCGGCCCAGCTCCCGCTCCACACGTGGCTGCCCGACGCGATGGAGGGTCCCACGCCGGTCTCCGCGCTCATCCACGCGGCCACCATGGTGACCGCGGGCGTGTACATGGTGGCGCGGAGCCACGCGCTCTTCGAGCGCTCGGGTGTGGCCCTCGAGGTCGTCGCGTGGGTCGGGACGGCGACCGCGATCTTCGCCGCCACGATCGCTCTCGTGCAAACCGACATCAAGCGGGTGCTCGCGTACTCGACCGTGAGCCAGCTCGGGTACATGTTCGCGGCCGTCGGCCTCGGCGCCTACGCGGCCGGGATCTTCCACCTCGTGACGCACGCGTTCTTCAAGGCGCTCCTCTTCCTCGGCGCGGGCAGCGTCATCCACGGCCTCGGGGGCGAGCAGGACCTCCGAAAGATGGGCGGGCTCTCGTCACGGATGGTGACCACGACGATCACGACGACGATCGGAGCCCTCGGGCTCGCCGGAGTGCCGGGACTCGCGGGCTTCTTCTCGAAGGACGAGATCCTCGCCGCCGCGTTCCACGGCGGTCACCGGGCGATCTGGGGCCTGCTCCTGCTGGGCGCGTTCCTGACCGCGTTCTACGCGTCGCGTCTGCTCTTCCTCGCGTTCTACGGCGCTCCGCGCATGTCCAAGGAGGCTGCGCACCACCTCCACGAGTCGCCGTCGGTGATGACGCTCCCGCTCTGGGCGCTCGCGGTGCTCACCGCGGTGGCGGGGTTGGCGGTCGGGATCCCGTCCGAGCGCGGCACACGCTTCGCCCGGTTCCTCGATCCGGTGCTCCCGCTCCACGCGGAGGCGCACAGCGGCTCTGTTTCCTACGTGCTGCTGATCCTCTCCGTGGTCGTGGTCGCCGCGGGGATCACGCTCGCGTGGTTCATGTACGTGTCCTCACGGGTGCGGGCGGAGACGATCGGCCGGCCGCGAACGCCGCTGCATGCGCTGCTGCTGAACGCCTATTACGTGGATCGACTCTATGACTGGATCTTCGTGCGCCCGTTCTTCAGGCTCTCGACGGTCCTCGCCCGCGCCTTCGACCTCGGGGTGATCGACCGGGCGGTCAATGGACTGGGCGGCGCCGTCGTCGCGTGGGCGGCGGCGACGCGGCGGCTCCAGACGGGCTACGTCGTGAACTATGCGCTCACGATGCTGGCCGGCGCGGTCCTCGTCGTCGCATTCCTGCTGAGCCGCTGAGTGACGATGCTGCTCACGGCGGTGACGTTCCTCCCGGCGCTCGGCGGCCTCGTCCTGCTCCTCGTGCCGCGGCGTGTCGCCTCGGCGTTCAAGGTCGGCGGGCTCGTCGTGACGCTCGCGACGCTCCTGCTCTCGGTGCCGCTCTACGTCGGCTTCGACGGCGACGTCGCCGACTTCCAGTTCGAAGAGGCCCGGGCGTGGATGCCGGACTTCGGGATCTCTTACCACCTCGGCATCGACGGCATCAGCCTCCTGCTCGTGCTCCTGACGACGTTCCTCATGCCGGTGGCCCTCGCCTCTGCGTGGCACGCGATCGAGGACCGGTGGAAGGAATTCGTGGTCACCATGCTGATCCTCGAGACGGGGATGCTGGGCGTGTTCGTGAGCCTCGACCTCTTCCTCTTCTATGTCTTCTGGGAGGCGATGCTGATCCCGATGTACTTCATCATCGGCGTCTGGGGCGGCGCCGACCGCATCTACGCCGCGGTGAAGTTCGTCCTCTACACGATGGTCGGCTCCGTCCTCATGCTCGTCGCGATCCTGGCGCTCTACTACCAGCACGGCGCGGCGACCGGCACCTACACCTTCGATCTCCCGGCGCTGACGCGCTGGGTGATCCCGCCGGGGCTGGCGCAAAACGTGATGTTCCTCGCCTTCGCGCTCGCGTTCGCGATCAAGGTGCCGCTGTTTCCGTTCCACACATGGCTCCCGGACGCGCACGTGGAGGCGCCGACGGCGGGCAGCGTGATCCTGGCGGGCGTCCTCCTGAAGATGGGGACGTACGGCTTTCTGCGCTTCTGCCTGCCGCTGTTCCCCGACGCCAGCCTCTGGTTCGGCCCGCTCGTGTTCGCACTCGCGGTGATCGGAATCGTCTACGGCGCGTGGGTGTCGACCGTGCAGCCCGACATGAAGAAGCTCGTCGCGTACTCGAGCGTGAGCCATCTCGGCTTCGTGATGCTCGGCATCTTTACCCTCACCCCCCAGGGGCTCGTGGGCGGCGTCATCCAGATGGTGAATCACGGCCTCAGCACGGGTGCCTTGTTCCTCCTGGTCGGCATGATCTACGAGCGCCGGCACACACGCCTGATCGCCGACTTCGGCGGTCTCTGGAGCGTGGTGCCCGCCTTCTCGGCGCTGTTCATGGTCGTCGTCCTGTCGTCGCTCGGGCTGCCGGGGCTCAACGGCTTTGTGGGCGAGTTCCTCGTCCTGGTCGGAGCGTTCCAGACGAGCCCGTGGCTCGCCGCGGTCGCCACGAGCGGCATCGTCTTCGCGGCGGTCTACCTGCTCTGGATGTACCAGCGGGTGATCTTCGGCGAAGTCACCCACCAGGCGAACCGCTCCCTTCACGACCTCTCGCCCCGCGAGTGGGCCCTGCTCGTGCCCGTCGTGGTCTTGATCGTCTGGATCGGCGTCTACCCGACGGCCTTCACCGGCAAGACCGAGGCGACGCTCGAGGCGCTGATCGCCCAGGTGCGGACGAAGGCGAGCGTGGCGCAGTGACGGCCGACCTCGTCTTTCCCCCGGTCACGCTCGGGCCACTCCTGCCCACACTGATCGTGCTGGCGGCCGGCGCTCTCGTGCTGCTTCTCGACCTGCTGCCGCTCCACCGGAGCAACGAGCTCCTCGTCGCGGTCGCGCTCGCGGGCGTCGTGGGCGCGCTCCTCGCGACGCTCGCGCGCTGGGGCATGCCCGGCCGGGCGTTCCACGACATGGTCGTGCTCGACAACTTCGCCCTGTACGTCCACGTCGTGATCTGCTACGCGGCCGCGCTGATCCTGTTGCTTTCGGTCGACTACCTCCCGCGGAGCGGCGCTGCGTCGGGCGAGTACTACGCACTCGTGCTCTTCGCGACGGCCGGCATGATGCTGCTCGCCGCCGCGGGCGACCTCGTCGTCCTGTTCCTGGCCCTCGAGCTCATGTCGCTGTCGCTCTACGTCCTCGCGGGGCTCTTCACGCAGGCGCTGGCGTCGAGCGAGGCGTCGATGAAGTACTTCATCCTCGGCGCCTTCGCCTCGTCGTTCCTGCTCTACGGCATCGCCCTGATGTACGGCGCGACCGGGACGACGAACCTCGACCGGATCGCGGCGGCCGCCGCCGGGCGGAGCCACGACCCGCTCTTCATGATCGGGATGGGCCTCCTGCTGGTCGGCCTCGGCTTCAAGACCTCGTCGGTGCCGTTCCACATGTGGGTGCCCGACGTCTACCAGGGGGCGCCGACGAGCGTGACGGCGCTCATCGCCACCGGGTCCAAGGCCGCCGCGTTCGCGGCGCTGATCCGCGTCCTGACCGTGGCGTTCCGCGGCGCGCAGCCCGACTGGACGGCGCTGCTCTGGATCGTCGCCGCGCTGACGATGACCGTGGGCAACGTCGCCGCGATCGCGCAGTCGAATCTCAAGCGGATGCTCGCCTACTCGTCGATCGCGCACGCGGGCTACATGCTCGTCGGGCTCGTCGCCGGGGGGATGAGCGGCGCGGGCGCAGTGCTCTTCTACCTGCTGACGTACACGTTCACGACCGCGGGCGCCTTCGGCGTCATCACCCTCTGCGAGCGCGCGCGCGACGAGGCCGTGGAGGTCGGCGATTACGCGGGGTTGGCCGAGCGCCATCCGGTCCTCGCGGCGGCGCTCGGCCTCTTCCTCCTGTCGCTCATCGGCGTCCCGCCGCTCGCTGGCTTCGTCGGGAAGTTCTACGTCTTCGCTGCCGCGGTGCGGGCGGGGTACCTCTGGCTCACCGTCGCCGCCGTCCTCAACTCCGCACTCGCCGCCTACTATTACTTGCGGGTCGTCGTCTACATGTACATGCGCGCGCCCGAGAGCACGCCGGTCGCGTACACCCCCTCGTTCGCCGGCGCCCTCGCGCTGGTCGTCGCGCTGGTCGGCATCGTGGCGCTGGGAGTCGTTCCCGCGCCGTTCGTCGACCTCGCGCAGGCCGCCGTCGCCCCGCTCGTGCGCTAGCGCCGAGGGATGAACCCGCGGGTCCGAGCCACGCGCTCCGCGTCCTTCAAACTGCCGCACCGCGGCTGGCTCTTCGACCTCGATGGCACCGTGTACCGGGGCGAGGCGCTGATCCCGGGCGCCGCCGAGACGATCGCGGCGCTCCGCGCGGCTGGGCGGCGGGTGGCGTTCCTCTCCAACAAGCCGCTCGACACGCGCGCCGGCTACGCAGAGAAATTGACGCGCCTGGGGATCCCCGCCGTCGCGGACGACGTGATCAACTCCTCGCTCGTGCTGGCGCGCCACCTGCGCCGCCTCGATCCGGGCGCCCCGGTGTTCGTGATCGGGGAGCCGCCGCTCGTCGCCGAGCTCCGCGCCCACGGCTTCGAGGTCCGCACAGACGCGCGCGTCCGCTGGGTCGCGATCGCGTTCGACCGCACCTTCGACTATGCGAAGCTCTGCACGGCGCTCCAGGCGGTGCGGGGCGGCGCGCGCCTGATCGCGACCAACCCCGACCGGACGTGCCCGACCGAGGAGGGCGAAATCCCGGATTGCGCGGGCATGATCGCGGCCGTCGAAGCGGTGACGGCCGCCCGCGTCGAGGTCATCGTCGGCAAGCCGTCACCGATCATCCTCGAGGTGGCGCTCGAGCGGCTCGGCCTGCGGGCGCGCGAGTGCGCGATGGTCGGTGACCGCGTCGAGACGGACATGGTGATGGGCAAGCGCCTCGGGCTCGCGACCGTCCTCGTGCTCAGCGGGGTCACGCGTGCCGACGACCCGCGCATCGCCGAGATCGCGCCCGACGCCGTGCTAGGATCGGTCCGGGAGCTTGTTCACACGACATGACGCGGCCCTCTGCCCTCGCCGACGGTGACTACGACGTCGTCGTGATCGGCGGCGGCATGGCGGGCGCCGGCGTCGCGCGCGACCTTGCGCTGCGCGGCGTTTCGGTGGCGCTCGTCGAAAAGGGCGACTTCGCCGGGGCCACCACGTCCCGCTCGTCGAAGCTGATCCACGGCGGGCTCCGATACCTCGAGTTGTTCGACGTCGCCCTCGTGCGCGAGTCTCTGCGCGAGCGCGAGACGCTCAACCGGCTCGCGCCCCACCTGGTCCGGCCGCTCCCGTTCCTGGTGCCGATCTACCGCGACGCCTCGCGGGGCCTCATCAAGGTGCGGATCGGCCTCACGCTCTACGACTGGCTCGCGCCGGGCCGGGGCCGCGAGCGGTACCGCGTCCTCCGCCCGATCGACACGCTCAGCCTCGAGCCTGCGATCCGCGCCGAGAACCTCCGGGGCGCGGGTTACTACGTCGACGACCTGCTCGTCTTCCCGGAGCGCCTCTGCCTGGAGAACGTGCTTTCGGCCTGCCGGCACGGCGCACGCGCGTTCAACTACGCGCAGGTGGAGGAGGTCGTCCACGCGCCGGGCGGCGCCCCCGCCGGCGTCCGCGTGCGCGACCTCGTCACCGGCCGCGTCGCGACGCTCGGGGCGCGGGCCCTCGTGAACGCGACGGGGCCGTGGGTGGACGAGCTTCGGGCGCTCGCGGGTGTCCAGGAGCGCGGCCGACGCATTGTCCGCCGGACGAAGGGCATCCACTGCCTGCTCCCCAGGCTCACGGACCACGCGGTCTACTACTCGACGAGCGACGGCCGGATGATCTTCGTGATCCCGTGGCGTGAGTTCTCGCTCGTCGGCACGACCGACACCGACTTCGATGGTGACCTCGAGCGGGTGCACGCCACGCGGGACGAGGTGAGCTACCTCCTCGGCGAGGTGCGACGGGTGCTGCCGGATCCGCGCGTCGCCGTGGAGAGCGTCGCCTACACGTACGCGGGTGTGCGGCCGCTCTCGTACGAGGAGGGCAAGCGCGAGTCCGACGTCTCGCGCGCGCACAAGGTCGTGACGGAGGCGGGCGGGCGCTTCCTGTCGATCACGGGGACCAAGCTCACCTGCTTCCGGAGCCTCGCGGCCCAGCTCGGCGATCGCGTCATGCGCACCTTCGGCCGCCGTGCGCCCGCGCGCACCGACCGGTTTACGCTCGACGGGCTCGACGAGGAGCCTGGGCGCGTCGAGGCGCACACTTGGCTCGACGTGTCCGCCGAGGTCGCGAGCTCGGGGCTCGCCCGCGAGACGCTCGAGACGCTCGTGATGCTCTACGGGCGGGCGTATCCGCGCGTCATCGACCTCGCGGGCAAAGTCCCCGGCGGCGCCGACCGGCTGTGCCCCCGGAATCCCGACATCGTCGCGCAGCTTCACCTCGCCGTGCAGGACGAGATGGCCGTGTCGCTGCAGGACTTCCTGCTCCGGCGCACGGGCATCGGCACGAGCCGCTGCCAGGGGACGGATTGCGCGGAGCCGATCGGACGCCGGATGGGCCAGCTCCTCGGCTGGACGCCGCGGCGGCTCGAGGCGGAGCTGGACGCCTACCGCGCCCACGTCGCGCGCTCGCAGAGGTTCAAGACGGCGTAGGACCGTCGCGCGCGTGTGCTATAGTGCGGCGCACTTGGCACGTCACCTGTACCGGTGATTGATCACGGAGGCTCTCATGGAGCGACGGGCCGGCATCGTCCTCGTCCTGACCGTGGTCCTCCTCGTGGGCGTTCCCGCGCCCGCGCTCGCCAGGACCGAGATCCAGTGGTGGCACGCGATGACCGCGGTGCTCGGCGAGCGCGTCAACGAGATCGCCGCCAAGTTCAACGCCTCTCAGAACGAGTACGAGGTGAAGGCGATCTACAAGGGCTCCTACCCGGACACGCTGAACGCCGCCATCGCGGCCTACCGGGCCAAGCAGCCGCCGCACATCGTGCAGGTCTTCGAGGTCGGCACGCAGACGATGCTCTCCTCGGGCGCGGTGTATCCGGTCTTCCAGCTGATGAGGGACAACGGGATCGCCGTCGACTGGAACGACCTGATCGGTCCCGTCAAGAGCTACTACTCGACGGCCGGCAACCTCTACTCGATGGCGTTCAACTCGTCGACGCCGATCCTCTTCTACAACAAGGACCTCTTCAAGAAAGCGGGCCTTGCCGACACGCCACCGGCCACCTGGGACGAGGTGGAAGCAATCGCGAAGAAACTCACCGGCGCCGGCGCGAAGTGTGGCTTCAGCGCCGCGTGGCCGTCGTGGACGCTGGTCGAGAACATGCACGCGCTCCACGACCAGCCGTTTGCCGATCACGCCAACGGGTTCGACGGCCTCGCCACCCGACTTCAGATCAACGGTGCCTTTGGCGTCACGATGATGGAGCTCCTCCAGCGGGGCGCGAAGGAGGGCTGGTTCACCTACAACGGCCGGTTAAACAAGGCCGAGGCCAACATGGGTGGCGGCGAGTGCGGTATCTTCCTCTCTTCGTCCGCCTACATCGGCAACCTGACGCGCGCCTCCGATGGCAAGTTCACGTGGGGGACGGGACCGCTGCCGCGGATGAGCGGCTACCCGCAGGGCAACTCGATCATCGGTGGCGCGACGCTCTGGGTGATGAAGGGCGCCAAGCCCGAGGAGTACAAGGGCGTCGCGCAGTTCTTCAAGTACCTGGCCTCCACCGAGAACCAGGCGTGGTGGGCGGGAGTCACCGGCTATCTGCCGCTGACCAACGCGGCGGTGAAGGCGATGGAGTCCTCCGGCCACTTCCAGAAGAACCCGTCGCAGCGCACCGCCGTCACCCAGATGCTCGGCGGCAAGACCACGCCGAACAGTCAGGGCATTCGCCTTGGCAACTTCGCCTCCGTCCGCGACGCCATCGAGGAGCAGATGGAGAACATCTTCAGCGGCAAGAAGGCGGCGAAGCAGGGGCTGGACGACGCGGTCGCGAAGTCGGGCGAGATCCTTAAGGAGTTCGCCGCGCTCTACAAGTGAGGGGCGGGACGGCCACCCGCGATGAAGCGCTTCGTCTTCCGGAACCGGTGGCTGCCATACGCTCTCGTGGCGCCGCAGGTCGCGGTCACGCTCGCCTTCTTCTTCTGGCCCGCCTTCGACTCGCTCCGGCTCTCGCTCTACCGCGCCTCGCCCTTCGGTGACCGGCTCATCTGGGCCGGCTTCGCCAACTTCGAGCGGCTCTTCCGCGACCCCGCCTACCTCCGGAGCGCGCTCACCAGCTTCGTGTTCTCGTTCGTGGTGACGTTCGCCGGGCTGGCGCTGGCCCTGCTGCTCGCCTCGTTTGCCAACGCGAAGATCCGCGGCCTGGCGGTCTACCGTTCGCTGCTCCTCTGGCCCTACGGCATCGCACCCGCGATCGCCGGCATCATCTGGCTCTTCATCTTCCATCCCTCCTACGGGATCCTGCCGTGGGTCCTGTCATTCGTCACGGCCTACCAGTTCAACTGGTTCCTGAAGGGCTGGGTGGCGATGACGCTCATCGTCATGGCCGCTATCTGGAAACAGTTCGGCTACAATCTGGCCTTCTACCTGGCGGGGTTGCAGGCGATCGAGGCCTCGGTCCTCGAGGCCGCCAGCGTCGACGGGGCGGGGCCGATCCGGCGCTTCTTCGCGGTGACCTTCCCGCTGCTCTCGCCGGTGACGTTTTTTCTTTTCACGCTCAACATGACCTTCTCGTTCTTCGATACCTTCGGCCTGATCCATTCGGTGACGCAGGGTGGGCCCGGCGACGCGACCTCGATCCTGGTCTACCGCGCGTGGAAGGACGGCTTCGAAGGGCTGCAGCTCGGTTTTTCGGCGGCGCAGTCGGTGGTCCTGATGGCGCTCGTGATCCTGCTCACCGCCTTCCAGTTCCGCTTCGCCGAGAAGAGGGTGACCTACTGATGGCGCGGACGCTCGCACCGCCAACCGCCCTCGCGATCGGCGCGCCATCGCGCGTGAAGGCGCGCGACTGGAGCGGGATCATCGCCCACGCGATCCTGCTCGCGGCCGTCGCCGTGCTGGCGTTTCCGCTCTACTACGCGTTCGTCATCAGCACCCAGACGCTCTCGCAGGTGACGAGCCTGCCACCGCGGCCGTGGCCGTCGACGGCACTCTTCTCGAACTACGCCGAGGCCTGGCAGCGCGCGCACATGGGTCGGCTGCTGCTCAACAGCGCGATCGTGGCGCTCGGCGTGGCGTTCGGCAAGATCGCCATCTCGCTGCTCTCGGCCTTCGCGATCGTGTACTTCAACTTCCGCGGCAAGCAGGTCGTCTTCTGGATGATCTTCGTCACGCTGATGCTCCCGGTGCCCGTGCGGATCGTCTCGACCTACCAGGTCATCAGCGTGCTCGGCTGGGTGAACACCTACTGGGGGCTCACGGTACCGCTCATGGCGTCGGCGACCGGAACCTTCCTCTTCCGGCAGTTCTACCAGACCATGCCGGACTCGTTGGCCGAGGCCGCCCAGCTCGACGGTGCTCACCCCATGCGCTTCCTCTGGTCGATCCTGCTGCCGCTGTCGAAGGCCAACATGGCGGCGCTCTTCGTCATCCTCTTCGTCTATGGCTGGAACGACTATCTGTGGCCGCTGATGATCACCAATACCCCGGAGATGCGCACGGCGGTCATCGGCATCGAGTCGCTGGTGCCGCGAACCTCGCAGCTGCCGGAGTGGAACGTTGCGATGGCGGCGGCGATGATGGTGCTGTTGCCTCCGGTGGGGGTGATCGTGGTCATGCAGCGCTGGTTCGTGAAGGGCCTCATCGAGACCGAGAAATGACGCGCTTCGCGGCCCATCGGGGTGGCGCGGCCCTCTGGCCCGAGAACAGCCTCCTCGCCTTCCGGCAGGCACTCGCGCTCGAGAGCGACCTGGTCGAGTTCGACGTCCACCAGACCGCCGACGGCGCGCTCGTGGTCATCCACGACCCGACGCTCGACCGGACGACCGACACGACCGGGCCCGTCGCCGCGCGCTCCGTGGCCGAGGTCGGCCGCGCGCGGCTCAAGGGGCTCGACGGCGCGCTCACCGACGAGCGTGTGCCCACGCTCGAGGACGTGCTCGCGCTCGTGGCGCCGTCGCGGACCGGGCTCCTCGTCGAGGTGAAGGGGCCGGTCGCGGGCTTCGGCGTCCGCTACGAGCGGCGCGGTCGCCGCTCCACCGCCGTACCGGGCGCCCGCTACGAGGGCCTCGAGGCGCGGCTGGTCGCGTCGCTCCGGCGGGCAGGGCTCCTGACGCGGTCGACCATCATGGCGTTCAACCCCGACGTCGTGACCGCGATCCGCGCGCTCGTCCCTGGCCAGCGCACGGCGCTCCTCGTGGCGGCCCGCCACGTCAGGCAGGCGGGCGCGCGCCCCGAGAACGCGGTCGATTGGGCGTCGGCAGCCGGCGCGACCGATGCCGGCCTCCAGTACACGCTCGTCAACGACGCAGTCGTGAAGGCGGCGCGGGCCGCCGGGCTGCTCCTGGGCGTCTGGACGGTGAACGCGGAGCCTGCGATGCGGCGGCTCGTGGAGCTCGGGGTGGACGTCCTCACCTCCGACCGCCCCGACGTGGCCAGGCGCGTGCTCGGGCGGGCGCCGTGAAGCACGCGGATCGACCTCGGCGTGGATATCGTGATGACCGACCGCCCGGGCCTCGCCAAGCGCCTGCGGGGGCGATGACCGCGCGCCGCGCGCCCGATCGATGACGGCCCGCCGCTACGTTCTCGCGCTCGACCAGGGCACGACAGGCTCGACGGCGCTGGTCGTCGACCCCGACGGCCGTGTCCTCGCGCGCGGCTATGCCGAGCTCCCGCAGTATTTCCCGAGGCCCGGGTGGGTCGAGCACGACCCCGAGGAGATCTGGACGACCGTCGAGCGAGCGGCGCGCGCCGCGCTCGGGGAGGCGCGCATCGCTGGCGCCGAGGTGGCGGCGATCGGGATCACCAACCAGCGCGAGACGACCATCCTCTGGGACCGTGCCACGGGCGCGCCCCTCCACCGCGCGATCGTCTGGCAGTGCCGACGGACCGCGCCGATCTGCGAGCGCCTGCGCGCCGAGGGGGCCGAGCCGCTCGTGAGAGAACGTACCGGGCTCGTCCTCGACGCTTACTTCTCCGGCACCAAAATCGGCTGGGTGCTCGACGAGGTCCCCGGCGCGCGCTCCCGCGCCGAGCGCGGGCACGTCGCGTTCGGCACCGTGGACGCGTGGCTCCTCTGGAAGCTCACCGGCGGCCGCGTGCACGCCACGGATGCCAGCAACGCCTCGCGGACGCTCTGTTTGAGCCTCAAGACGGGAGACTGGGACGACGAGATGCTGAAGCTCCTCGGGGTCCCGCGCGCCGTGCTGCCGGCGGTTCTCCCCTCCGCGGGCACCCTCGGCGAGACCTCGGACCTCGGGTGGCTCCCGCGCGCCGTGCCGGTCACCGGGATCGCCGGCGACCAGCAGGCGGCGCTCTTCGGCCAGGCGTGCCACGCGCCCGGCGCGGCCAAGAATACCTATGGCACCGGGTGCTTCATGCTGCTCAACACGGGGACCACGCCGGTGGCCTCGTCGCGGGGACTCCTCACGACGATCGCGTGGCGGATCGGCGGCCGCACGACGTATGCTCTCGAGGGCAGCGTGTTCATCGCCGGCGCGGCGATCCAGTGGCTGCGCGACGGTCTCGGGCTCTTCACGCACGCGGCGGCGAGCGAGGCGATGGCCCGGTCGGTGGACGACACGGCCGGCGTCTACTTCGTGCCGGCCTTCGTCGGGCTCGGCGCCCCGTACTGGGACATGTACGCGCGCGGGACGATCGTCGGGCTGACGCGCGGGACGACGGGCGCGCACCTGGCGCGCGCCGCGCTCGAGGCGATCGCCTTCCAGAGCCGCGACGTGCTGGAGGCGATGGCGGCCGACGCCGGGATCGGCGTGAGGGAGCTGCGGGTGGACGGCGGCGCCGCGGCGAACGATTTTCTCTGCCAGTTCCAGGCGGACCTCATGAACGTTGCGGTGCTGCGGCCGAGCGTGATCGAGACGACCGCGCTCGGCGCCGCATACCTGGCGGGGCTGGGCGCGGGCCTGTGGCGATCGCTCGACGACCTGAGCCGGCGTTGGACGATCGAGCGGACGTTCACGCCCGCGATGGACCCCGCGACGCGCGCCGCGCGCTGCGAGGGCTGGCGCCGCGCGGTGGAGCGCGCGCGGGGCTGGGCGGACGAGCGACCCCAATGAGGAGAGGACCCATGCGACGACTCCGGCTCCTGGCGCTTCCGCTGATGCTGGTGCTCGGTGCGGCCGTGGGCGCGGCGGCCCAGGCGCCCATCGAGAGCGAGCTGGCGCTGATCACTCCGGTGTCGAAGTTCATCCACGACGCGGCGCTCAAGGCGTTCGCCGACTACGCGAAGGAGAAGTGGAACGTCACGGTGAAGGTGAGCGCGATCCCGGCGGGAACGCCCGTGGCCTACGGGCGCATCGTCGAGTGGAAGGGCAGGCCCGAGGTGGACGTCTTCTGGGGCGGCGAGTCGGCGCTGTTCGAGAAGCTCACCGTCGGGATCTTCTCCTTCTACATCGCCGGCAGCGCCAACGAGGCGGCGGCGCTCGGCGCGATCCTCATTCTCGTCGCGGCCGTGAGCGTCGTCGTCATCAACCGCATCGCCGGCACGCGCATGGGCGGGATGTTCGGGTAGGTTGTGCCGAGGGGGCTGGCCAGGATGCCGCAACGCTGCTGTAAAATCAGCCACTTGCGCCAGCTTGTGTGGGCGGTAGCGATGTGCTAGTGTCCTTCTTCACATGGCGCCGCCCGGGGAAAAGGGCACCTGGAGAGCGCTCGGCGAGCTGTCCTCGATCGGACTCACGCTGGTGCTGGCGACTGTGATCGGCCTGGGCGCCGGGTACTATGCGGATGGCTGGCTCGGCACCAAACCCTGGCTCACGCTGCTCGGCCTCGGCATGGGAATCGCCGCCGGATTCGTGAATCTCTTTCGGTCGGTCAGCCGTGCGGAGCGGGAGCTCGATGACTCCAAGTAACATGACGGCGCGTGTGACGGCGGCGACGTGCGTGCTCGTCGCCGCACTCGCGGCCCCGGCCGGGTGGCTCGGGGGCTCGACAGCCGCGCTCGGCGTCCTCGCCGGGGGCGCGCTCGCCGTCGTGAACTTCCGCTGGCTTGCCGCGCGCGCGGTCTCGGTCGCGTCGAGCGCCGGCGTCGCGGGCGGGGCGTGGCTGGTCGGCGCCGGGCTCCGCCTCGCCGCGTTCGCCGCGGCGTGCGCGGTGCTGCTCGCGCTCGAGTGGGCGCATCCGGTCGCGCTGCTGGCCGGGCTCAGCGTGCTTCCCTGCGCGGTGATCGTCGAGGGGCTGCGCGCGGCGAGCCGGGAGCGCTGACCGTGGAGATCATCGAGCATCCCCCGATCGTCCGGCTGCCCGGGATCTTCTGGCCGGGCTACGTCCCGGACCACGTGACGTACACGTGGCTCGTCATGATCGTCCTGACGGCGCTCGCGTTCGTCGCGTCACGTCGACTCGAGCTGGTGCCGCGGGGCGTGCAGAACGTGCTCGAGGTGGTGCTCGTGCAGTGCGAGCAGCTGATCGACGAGGTCATCGGGCCCCAGGGGCGCCCCTACCTGCCGCTCATCGCGACCCTGGGCCTGTTCATCCTCTGCGGCAACCTTCTCGGGCTCGTCCCGGGGTTGGCGGGACCCACGGCCAACCTCAACACGACCGCCGCCTGTGCGCTGGTCGTCTTCTGCACGTACCACTACATCGGCATCCGGAAGCACGGCCTCATCGCGTACCTCAAGCACTTCACGGGGCCGGTGCCGCTTCTGTTGAAGCCCCTGATGTTCGTGATCGAGATGTTCACCCACCTGGCACGGCCGCTGTCACTGACGGTGCGGCTCTTCGGCAACATGTTTGGCGGCCACATCCTGCTCGCCATGATGTTCTTCCTCATGGGGCTGGACGGCCTCTTGGGCTGGGCGCTGTCGGGCAGCGCCGCCGGGGCAGTCCTCGGCAGCGTCGGCGCCGTGATGATCGTCGCGTTCAACATCGTCCTCATCTATCCGCTGAAGATCCTGGTGGCGTTCCTCCAGGCGTTCATCTTCGTGCTGTTGACGATGGTGTACATCGCGGGGGCGGTCGAGGGGCACGAGGCTCACCACCACTAGCACACCACACGTACACAGGAGGCGTTCGTGCGACGTTCACTGATTCTGGCGGGGATGGCGGTACTCGGGGTTCCGGGATTGGCATTCGCGGCCGAGGCGGGCGGCGGGTGGATCGGGCCGTTCGCGGTCATCGCCGCGGGGCTGGGAATGGCGATCGCGTCCGGACTCTGCGGGCTCGGGCAGGGTCGAGCGATCGCGGCGGCGGTTGAGGCCATGGGCAGGCAGCCGGGCGCGGCCGCGCGCATCCAGACCGCGATGATCATCGGCCTGGCGCTGATCGAGTCGCTCGCGATCTACATGCTGGTCATCGGCATTATTCTGTTGTTCGTGCAGCCGATCAGGTAGCGACGATCCGGGGCATCGGCGCATTGCGCGCATCGGCGCGCGATGCGCCGCCTGAAGAGATGGCGCCACGCCCGAGCTCTCGGCTTCCCAGGATCCCCGAGATGACGATCCGTCGTCTCTCGGTCTACACGCGCTGCCTCCTCCAGCTCGAGGAGGACGGCGTCAAGACCGTCTCCTCGCAGGAGCTCGCCGATCGCTTCAACCTCAACTCGGCGCAGGTCCGCAAGGACCTCGCCTATTTTGGGGAGTTCGGCGTCCGCGGCATCGGCTACTACGTGTCGGGGCTGAAGGCCGAGCTCCAGAAGATCCTCGGGCTCGACCGTGAGTGGGCGGTGGTCCTCGTCGGCTTCGGCAACCTCGGCTCGGCGCTCTTTCGCTACAAGGGGTTCGCCCGCCAGGGCTTCCGCATCGTGGCGATCGTCGACGACGACCCGGCGAAGGCCAGGCGCGAGGTCGACCACGTGCCGATCGTCACGAGTCGTGACGTGGCCCGCGAGATCAAGGCGCGCGGCGCCCAGATCGCGATCATCGCCGTGCCCACCGAGTCGGCCCAGACCGTCACCGACCAGCTCGTGGCGGCGGGGATCAGGGCGATCCTCAACTTCGCGCCGACGCGCCTCAAGGTCCCCCGCGAGGTCCGGCTCAAGAACGTCGACCTCTCGATCGAGCTGGAGACCCTCAGCTTCTACTTGGCGAAGGGCTCGCGCTAGCCGGATCCGCGAGCGGTCGCCCCGAAGCGGCGCCGGTGGCGTGGTAGGGTAGGGTTGTTCGTTCGATGTTGAGAGAGTGGCCGGCCTTTCACGCCCTGGCGAAGACCTTCGCCGAGGGACCGGTCTGCCTGCGCATCGCCGGGCTGACGGGCGCCGCCCGCGCCCTGGCCGTCGCGGAGCTCGTCCAGGCGCACCCGCGGCCCGCGGTGGTTCTCGTGGAGTCCGTGCCCGACGCCCACCGCTGGACCCAGGATCTGAAATTCTTCGGTGCGCCGGCGCTCGAGTTCCCCGAGCCCGAGCCCCGGCTCTGGCGCGGGGGGCGGCAGCGGGAGGCCGACGCCGAGCGCGCCGTCATCTGCTGGCGGCTCGCCGCCAACGAGCCGGTGGTGGTCGTCGTCACCCCCGCGGCGCTCGACGCCGAGCTCGCGGCGCCGCCGGAGTTCGCGGCGCGCACGCTGCGGCTTGCGGTCGGCGACTCCCTCGACCGCGAGCTCCTGCTCGAGGCGCTCGAGCGCGCCGGCTACGAGCGCGTGGACACCGTCGTCGAAGTCGGGCAATGGAGCCTTCGCGGCGGTATCGTCGACGTCTTCTCGCCGAGCCTCCCGAGCCCCGTGAGGGTCGAGTTCTTCGGCGACGAGATCGAGGCGATGCGCCTCTTCGACCCGAGCTCCCAGCGCTCCAGCGCGCCCCTCGACGAGCTCCTCGTCCTGCCCCTCCCGACTCAGGGCGACGGTGCGCGGCTGGCGCGGCTCACCGACTACGTGCCGGTCGCGGCGCCGATCGTCGTCGACGTGCCGCGTGTGCTCGACGCCACCCGCGAGGACGCGCCGGGGAGCCCGCCCCTCCGCGAGCGGCTCTCCGGGCGCCAGCTCGTCGAACTCTCGCTCGTGGCCGGGACGTCGAGTGCCTTCGCGGGACCGCTGCCGGAGGCCGTCGAGGTGACGCTCGAAACGCAGGCGGTTCCCCAGTTCGGCGGCAGGTTCGCCCAGCTCGCGGGCGAGCTCGGGCGGTGGCGCGGCGAGGGGTTCAGGATTCGCCTCGTCGCGTCCGACGCGCGCCAGGTCGAGCACCTGCGCCAGATCCTGCGCGAGCACGAGCTCGAGGCTCTCCCGGCGACGACGCTCGACGGGGACACGCCGCTCGCGCTCGTCGTTGGCGACGTCTCCGCCGGGTTCTCGATCCCGGCACTCGGCGTGATCGTCCTCACCGAGGGCGAGATCTTCGGCGCTCGTCGGCGCCTGCTGCGGCGGCCGAAGTACCAGCGCGGCGCCGCGCTCACGGCATTCACCGATCTCGCGGTTGGCGACGTCGTGGTCCACGAGGACCACGGGCTCGGGCGCTACCTGGGCCTCAAGACGATGACGGTCGGCGACCGCGACGGCGATTTCCTCGTGCTCGAGTACGCGGAGGGCAACCAGCTCTACCTGCCTGTCGAGCGCCTCGACCTCGTCTCGAAGTACCTGGGCGCCGACGCGAGCGCCGTGCGCCTCGACCGCCTGGGCGGCGCCGCGTGGCCGCGCGTGAAGGAGTCGGTGCGCGCCTCCCTCCGCGAGATGGCCGAGGAGCTGCTCCGACTCTACGCCCAGCGCGCGGTCGCGGAGGGGCACGCGTGCTCCCCCGACACGCCCTGGCAGCGCGAGTTCGAGGCGGCCTTCCGCTTCGAGGAGACGCCGGACCAGTTACGCGCGATCGAAGAGGTCAAGCGCGACATGGAGTCGCCCCGGCCGATGGACCGGCTCGTCGCCGGCGACGTCGGCTACGGCAAGACCGAGGTGGCGCTCCGCGCCGCGTTCAAGGTGGTCGCCGACGGCATGCAGGTGGCGGTGCTCGTGCCCACGACGGTCCTCGCCCAGCAGCACTGGACGACGTTCGCCGACCGGTTCGCGCCCTTCCCGGCGCGCGTCGAGCTGCTGTCGCGGTACCGGTCGCCCAAGGAGCAGAAGGCGGTCATCGCGGGACTCCGGCAAGGGACGACGGACGTCGTGATCGGCACCCACCGCCTGCTCTCGAAGGACGTCGCGTTCAAGCGCCTGGGGCTCCTGATCGTGGACGAGGAGCACCGGTTCGGCGTCGCCCACAAGGAGCGCATGAAGCAGCTCCGCGCGTCGGTGGATGTGCTCGCCCTGACCGCGACGCCCATTCCACGGACGCTCTACATGTCGCTCGCGGGCGTCCGAGACATGTCCGTGATCGAGACCCCGCCGCTCGACCGGCTGCCCGTCGAGACGATCATCCGGCGGTTCAGCACGGCGGTGATCAAGGAAGCGCTCGAGCGCGAGCTCGAGCGCGGCGGCCAGGTGTTCTTCGTCCACAACCGTGTGCAATCGCTTCCCTCGGTGGCGCGCTTCATCCAGGAGCTCGTGCCGGACGCGCGGGTAATCATGGCGCACGGCCAGATGAAGGAGCGCGAGCTCGAGGCCACCATGGTGAAATTCGTGAGCGGCCAGGCCGACGTCCTCGCCTCGACCGCGATCGTAGAGTCGGGGCTCGACATTCCAGCGACGAACACGATCGTCGTGAACCGCGCCGATCGGTTCGGCCTGGCGCAGCTCTACCAGCTCCGGGGCCGCGTGGGGCGGGAGCGGCAGCAGGCGTACGCGTGCTTGCTCGTGCCCGCCGACGGGCGGGTGGACGAGCAGGCGCAGCGCCGCCTCCGGGCGCTCCAGGAGTTCACCGAGCTTGGCTCGGGGTTCAAGCTTGCGCTGCGGGACCTCGAGATCCGCGGAGCGGGCAACCTCCTCGGGGCCGCGCAGCACGGGCACATCGCGGCCGTGGGCTTCGATCTTTATGCGAAACTCCTGGCCGAGGCCGTGCGAGAATTGAAGGGCGAACCGACCGCCGCGGCCGTCGAGCCCGTGATCAGCGTCGCGGTGGAGGGTTTCTTACCTGACGACTATGTCCCCGAGGTCAACCAGCGCCTCGCCTTCTACAAGCGGCTCGCCAGCGCGGTCAGCGACGCCGAGGTCGATGACCTGCGCGCGGAGCTCCTGGACCGGTTCGGCCCGCCACCCACGGAGGCCGAGCAGCTCTTCGACGTCGTCCACTTGCGGGTGGCCGCGCGCAGCCTGGGCGTGGAGAAGCTCGAAGCCGGCGAGGGCGTGGCGCTCGTCACGTTCGCGCCGGGGACACCCCTCGACCCACGACGGCTGGTGCGGGCGATTGAGGGAAGCCGGGGGCGGCTCAAGATGAAGCGGGAGTTCACAATCGAGGCGGTCGTGGAGCGGGGTGAGTGGGCGCGGGTCCGCGCCTCGCTGCTGCGCCTCCTCGAGGGGCTCGGCCGCCCGTGATCCGTCGGCCCGCGGCGGCCTGGCTGCTCGCGCTTGCGCTGGGCGGCTGCGCGGCGCCGTCGTGGATGCCGTGGCTCGGCAGGACCAAGGACGAACCCAAGCCCCAGCCGATCGTCGCCGCGGTGGAGGCGCCGGAGGCACCGAAGGAGGCGCGACCGCCGGGGCCGGGCGCCGCGGCGAAGCCCAAGGACGAGGACGTGACCGACCGCGTCGTCGCCGTGGTCAACAACGACGCGATCACCCTGGGCGAGCTCCAGGAGGCCATCACCGCGTACCGGTACCAGACTCGCCAGGAGGCACCGGCCTCGGACGAGTTCGTCCAGCAGTTCCTCACGAAGATGATCGAGAACCGGCTCCAGGTCCAGGAGGCCGAGCGCGAGAAGATCGCGGTGGATGAGGCCGAGGTCGAGGAGGAGCTGACGGAGCGGATCAAGAAGCTGGAGGTGCGGAGTCGCGAGGAGTTCGAGAAGCTCCTCAAGGCGCAGGGCCTCACCATGGAGGCGATCAAGAAGCGGGTCCGCGACGAGCTCCGCGTGGCGCGTGTGATCAACAGGAAGGTGCGGCTCCGGATTTCGGTGACCGAGGCCGAGATCACCAAGTACGTCGAGGCCAACCGGCAGAAGCTCGAAACCGGCCTCGCCTACCATGCGCGGCACATTCTGATCGTGCCGGAGGGCGGCCCCTCCGACGCGGCCTGGGAGGCCGCGCGCATCAGGGGCGAGCTGCTCCGCACCCAATCGGTTCAGGGGGCCGACTTCGCCGAGCTCGCTCGCCGGCACTCGCGCGACGCCAGCGCGAAAGACGGCGGCGACCTCGGAATACTCAAGCGGGGCGAGCTGGCTCAGGACATCGAGGCGCAGATCCTGAGCCTGGAGCCGGGCGGGGTCTCCAACCCGTACCGGTCGTCGCTCGGCTACCATCTCTTCCGGCTCGAGTCAAAGGAGAGCCTCGAGGGGGAGGGGCTGGTCCGGGCCAAGGCGCAGATCCGCGAGATCCTGTTCCGGGAGAAGTACGAAGCGCGCCTGGAGGCCTGGCTCAAAGAAATCAAGCAGCGGGCCGTCATCGAGGTCCGCCTGTGAAAAATCGTTGACAATTCGTCGCCAGGATGGGAAGCTAATGCTTGCCGTTATCTTCCTAACCCCGCAGGAAATCTGCTGTCGTCGCGTAACCATTTCACTAGCACGCGGCCTCTAGAAGCCGCGCCCGGAGCCCGTTGATGAGCGCCCGCCGAGAGCGAGGTCAAGGAAACCCGACGCAGCACCCCGATGCGCCCGGCCTGAACCTCTCCGAGCTGAAGGAAAAGACGATCGGGGAGCTGAACCAGATCGCGCGCGACCTGAACGTCCAGAACATCGGCGGCCTGCGCAAGCAGGAGCTGATCTTCAAGATCCTCCAGTCGCAGGCGGAGAAGGACGGCCTGATCTACGCCGAAGGCGTCCTCGAGGTCCTGCCCGACGGCTTTGGCTTCCTTCGAGCGCCGGACTACAACTACCTGCCGGGTCCCGACGACATCTACGTCTCGCCGTCCCAGATCCGGCGCTTCGAACTGCGCACCGGCGATACCATCTCGGGCCAGGTGCGGCCGCCGAAGGACACGGAACGATACTTCGCGCTCCTGAAGGTCGAGGCGATCAACTTTGAGACGCCGGACCAGGCGCGCGAGAAGATCTTCTTCGACAACCTCACGCCGCTCTACCCGATGGAGCGGCTGCGCCTCGAGTACGATCCCGAGAACCTCACGACCCGGGTGATGGATCTGCTGTCCCCGATCGGCAAGGGGCAGCGTGGAATGATCGTGGCTGCGCCGCGCACCGGCAAGACGATGATGCTGCAGTCCATCGCCCACGCGATCGCGACGAACCACCCCGAGGTGTACCTGATCGTGCTGCTGATCGACGAGCGGCCGGAGGAAGTCACCGACATGCAGCGGTCGGTGAAGGGCGAGGTCATCTCGTCCACGTTCGACGAGCCGCCACAGCGGCACATCCAGGTGGCCGACATGGTCATCGAGAAGGCCAAGCGGCTCGTCGAGCACAAACGCGACGTCGTGATCCTGCTCGACTCCCTCACCCGCTTCGCCCGCGCCCACAACGCCGTCATCCCGTCGTCGGGCAAGGTCCTGTCGGGCGGGCTCGACGCCAACGCGCTGCAGCGCCCCCGACGGTTCTTCGCCGCGGCCCGGAACATCGAGGAGGGCGGCTCGCTCACCATCATGGCCACCGCCATCGTGGACACGGGCAGCCGGATGGACGATGTGATCTTCGAGGAGTTCAAGGGCACGGGCAACATGGAGGTCCACCTGGACCGCCGGCTGATGGACAAACGCATCTTCCCGACCATCAACATCGAACAGTCTGGCACCCGGAAGGAAGAGCTCCTGCTCGAGAAGGACGAGCTACAGAAGGTCTGGCTCCTTCGCAAGGCGCTCTCCCAGCTCAACCCCGTGGAGGCCATGGAGCTCCTGCTCGACAAGCTCAAGCTCACCAAGACGAACAAAGAATTCCTGGCCTCCATGCACAGCTTGGGGTAACCACGTCGGAGGGGGCCTTCCCTCTCCCCCTTTTGGGGGGAGGCACGGGCAGAGCCCGCGCTCGAAGCGGCCAAGTTCCTGCGCTCTTTGCCTTTTTCGTCCCGTACTGGTATCGTTGTCTTCTCGCGGGAGGTGGCGATCGTGAAGGTGGGTATTCATCCGGAGTATGTGGAGACGACGATCACGTGCGCGTGCGGCGAGGTCGTCCGCACCCGCTCGACCCGGCCCGACATCCGGGTGGAGATCTGCTCGAAGTGCCATCCCTTCTATACCGGCAAGCAGAAGCTCGTGGACACTGCCGGGCGCGTCGAGCGCTTTCAGCGGAAATACAAGCGGCAGAGCGCGTCGTCGTAGCGAACGCTCCGCGACCGGCTGGGGTGGGCTCCAGCCGGTTTTCTGTTTGCGGGAGGCGCTGAGCCCCGATGCTGTTTGACAAGCTCCGGCAGATCGAAGAGCGGTCGAACGAGATCGCCCGGATGCTGTCCGATCCCGCCATCCTCGCGCAGCCGGCCGAGTACGCGCGTCTCCGCAGGGAGCACGCCGAGACGGTCGAGACCGTGGAGCGGTTCACCGAGTACCGCAAGGTGTTGAAGCGGCTCGGGGAGGCCCGCCATATCCTTTCGGAGGGCGGTGACCGCGAGCTCGTGGAGCTCGCTCAGGCCGAGGTGGACGACCTCGCCGCCCGCCAGGCGGCGCTCGAGGACGAGCTGAAGCGCCTGCTCCTACCGCGCGATCCCAACGACGAGAAGAACGTCTTCGTCGAGATTCGCGCCGGCGCGGGCGGCGAGGAGGCCGCGCTGTTCGCCACGGACCTGGCGCGCATGTACACGAAGTACGCCGAGCGCCAGCGCTGGAAGATCGAGGTCATGGACGCCAGCATGACCGGCACGGGCGGCTTCAAGGACGTGGTCCTCTTCGTGCACGGGCGCGGGGCGTGGAGCCGGCTCAAGTTCGAGCGCGGCGTCCACCGCGTCCAGCGCGTTCCGGTGACGGAGGCGAGCGGCCGGATCCACACGTCGACCGTCACCGTCGCCGTGCTCCCCGAGGCGGAGGACGTCGAGGTCAAGATCGACGATAGGGACCTCAAGGTCGACGTCTACCGCTCCTCCGGGCCGGGCGGGCAGGGCGTCAACACGACCGACTCCGCGGTGCGCATCACGCATCTCCCGACCGGGCTCGTCGTCACGTGCCAGGACGAGCGCTCGCAGATGAAGAACCGGGCGAAAGCGATGCGCGTCCTCAAGGCGCGGCTCCTCGAGCGCGCGCAGCAGGAGCAGCAGGCCGCGATCGCCGCCGATCGAAGGAGCCAGGTGGGCACCGGAGAGCGGAGCGAACGGATCCGTACCTACAACTTCCCTCAGGCGCGTGTCACCGACCACCGGATCGGCCTGACGCTCCACCGCCTCCCCGCGGTCCTGGAGGGCGACCTCGACGACGTGATCGATGCGTTGACCGCGGCGGAACAGGCGGAGCGGCTCACGCGGGTGGCGAGCTGATGCGCGCCGCCCCGGGGACGCCCACGCGCCGCGCCGAGCTCGCCGCCGCGGTCGAGCTCCTCTCTGCCGCCGGGATCCCGACCGCGCGGGTGGACGCCGAGTGGCTGCTCGCCGCCGTGCTTGGGGTCGGTCGCTTCCAGGCCCAGCTCGATCTCGACCGCACGCTTCCCGCGCCGGTCGCCACGCGCTACGCGACCGCCGTCAGGCGGCGAGCTCGACGCGAGCCCCTTCAGCAGATCCTGGGCTGGGAGGCCTTCCGCGGGCTGCGGCTCCGCGTCACGGCGGACGTGCTCGTCCCCCGGCCCGAGACCGAGACGCTGGTCGAGTGGGCGCTCGGGCTCCTGCCGGCGCGGCGCGACGGCGTCCGCCTGCGCGCCCTCGACCTGGGCACGGGCTCGGGCGCCATCGCGTGCGCTCTCGCCGCGGAGCGCGGTGACGTCGAGGTGATCGCGAGCGATGTTTCGCAGGCCGCTGCGGTCGTCGCGCGGGAAAACGCGCGGCGGCTCGGTCTCGCGGGGCGCGTCCGCGTCGTCGTCGCCGACCTCGCCGGCGCGCTGGGACGGGCCCGCGCCGATCTCATCGTGAGCAATCCGCCGTACCTGCCGAGCGTCCTCGTCGGGGGCCTCGAGCCGGAGATCCGGTGTCACGAGCCCCGCCTGGCGCTGGACGGCGGCGACGATGGGCTCGCGGTCATCCGGCAGATCGTCGTGTCCACACGTGAGGCGCTGCGGCCCTCGGCGCCGCTGGTTCTAGAGACCGCCGGCGGCGACCAGGCTGACGCCGTCGCCGGGATCCTCCGCGCGGCGGGGTTCGGGAGCGTGGCGGTCCGCGCCGACCTCGCGGGCGTGGACCGGTTCGTCGCGGGGAGGGCGTGATGCCGGCGCGGCTCGAGATCGAGGGCGGCGTCCCGCTCCTTGGCACGGTGAAGGTGAGCGCGGCCAAGAACGCTGCCCTGCCGGCGATGGCCGCTGCGCTCCTGACGTCGGAGCCGGTCACGCTCGCGAACGCGCCCGACCTCGCCGACGTGCGCACAATGGGGAGGCTCCTCGAGACTGTCGGCGCGAGGGTCTCCCGCATCGCCGGCGGGCTCCGCGTGCAGGTCGCGCGCGTCACGAGCGACCTCGCGCCGTACGAGCTCGTCTCGACCATGCGTGCCTCGGTCCTCGTCCTCGGCCCCCTCGTCGCCCGCCACGGCACGGCGCGCGTCGCGCTGCCGGGCGGCTGCGCCATCGGCGTGCGCCCGATCGACCAGCACCTCAAGGGGCTCCAGAAGCTCGGCGCCGACATTGCGATCGAGAACGGCTACGTCAGCGCGCGGGCGAGCCGGCTCAAGGCCGCGCGCATCACGACCGACCTGGTGACGGTGACCGGGACCGAGAACCTCATGATGGCGGCGGTCCTCGCCGAAGGCACGACCGTCATCGAGAACGCGGCGCGCGAGCCCGAGGTCGTCGACCTGGCGACGCTGCTCACCGCCATGGGCGCGCGGATCCAGGGCGCCGGCACGGCGCGTATCGAGATCGAGGGCGTCGTCGAGCTCGGCGGGGCCGTGCACCGCGTCGTCCCGGACCGCGTCGAGGCGGGGACCCTCATCGTCGCGGCGGCGATCACGGGGGGCGACGTCACGGTCACGGACCTCGTGCCCGACCACATCTCGTCGGTGCTCGCCAAGCTCGACGAGATCGGCGTGGTTCTCGAGATGGGGCCGACGTGGGTCCGCGCGCGCTGCCCCGAGCGGCCGCGCCCGGCCGACGTGACGACGAGCCCGTTCCCGGGCTTCCCGACGGACATGCAGGCGCAGGTCATGGCGCTGCTCGGCCTGGCCGACGGCCAGTCACGTGTCACGGAGACGATCTTCGAGAACCGGTTCATGCACGTCGCCGAGCTGGCACGGATGGGCGCCCGTATCGAGACCGACGGCGCCATCGCGATTGTCCGCGGCGTGCCCGGCTACCAGGGCGCGCCGGTCATGGCGTCCGACCTGCGCGCCTCCGCCGCGCTCGTGCTCGCGGGGCTGGCCGCGCGTGGGACGACCATCGTCGCGCGCGTCTACCACCTGGACCGCGGTTACGAGCGCCTCGAGGTCAAGCTCGGAGCGCTCGGGGCCCGGATCGTGCGGCGCGCATGAAAGACGTGCTCACGCTCGCGCTCCCCAAGGGCCGGTTGCTGGACCCGGCGCTGGTGCTCCTGCGCGACGTTGGCGTGGAGGGGATCGACGAGGACTCGCGCAGGCTGATCTTCACCGACCCGAAGCGCGACCTGCGCGTGCTGTTCCTGAAGCCCGCCGACATCCCGGCGTACGTCCTCTACGGCGCCGCGGATCTCGGGATCGTCGGCAAGGACATCCTTCTCGAGCAGGAGCCGGACGTGTACGAGCCGCTCGATCTGGGGTTCGGTTTCTGCCGCCTCGTCGTTGCCGAGCCGCGAGAGCTCTGGGAGCGTGACGACCCGTCGAAGTGGTCGTGGGTGCGGGTGGCCACCAAGTACCCGCGGCTCACCGAGGCCTACTTCTCCAACCGCGGTGTCCAGGTCGAGATCGTGCGGCTCGACGGTTCCGTCGAGCTGGCGCCGCTCGTGGGGCTCGCCGAGCGTATCGTGGATCTGGTCCAGTCGGGGGAGACGCTACGCGTGAATGGGCTTGTCGAGGTCGCGGAGATCACGCGCTCGACGGCCCGCGTCATCGTGAACCGCGCGTCGATGAAGACCGAGCACGCGCGGGTGACCGGTCTCATCGAGGAGATGGGGCGCGCACGGCGCCACCCGGCGACTGTCTCAGGCCACCCACCGAGTGTGGCGGCCCCAGGGGCGTTGGAATGAAGAGCGACGAGCGGAACGGAGCCGACTCGCCCCTCGTCTCAGCCCACCCGATCCGCGTGATCGACGCGCGGCAGCTCGGCGTTGGTGCCGTTGTCGAGGCGCTTGCGCGCTCGCCGGCGGCCGTCCCACCCGAGATCCACCGGGCGGTCGACCGGATCCTGGCCGACGTGCGCGCCCGCGGCGACGCGGCGCTCCTCGAGCTGACCGCGCGCTTCGACGGCTTCACCGCGGCGACGCCGACGGAGCTCGTAATCACTCCGGACGAGTTCGAGACGGCGGAGCGACGGCTCGCGCCCGAGGTCCGCGCGGCCCTGGCCTACGCGGCGGAGCGGATCGAGCGCTATCATGCGGTGGCGGCGCCGAAGTCGTGGCGCCTCACCGACGAGCACGGCTCCGTCCTCGGCCAGGAGGTCCGGGCGCTCGACCGGGTGGGGATCTACGCGCCAGGGGGGCGCGCGGCATACCCGTCCACGGTGTTGATGACCGCGGTGCCGGCGCGCGTCGCGGGCGTCCGCGAGATCGTGCTCGTGACGCCGGCGGGCCCCGGGGGCCGCGTCGAGCCCGCGATACTCGGCGCCGCCCGCCTCGCCGGCGTCACCGAGGGCTATCGCCTCGGCGGGGCCCAGGCGGTGGCGGCGCTCGCGTACGGCACGGCGACGATCCGCCGTGTCGACAAGATCGTCGGCCCCGGGAACATCTACGTGGCGTTGGCGAAGGCGCGCGTGTTCGGCGAGGTCGGCATCGACATGGTGGCGGGGCCGAGCGAGATCGTCGTCGTGGCCGACGGCGCCGCCGATCCCGCGTGGGTGGCGGCCGACATGCTCGCGCAAGCGGAGCACGACCCGATGGCCCGCGCGCTCTGCATCACGGACGCGGCGGACCTGTTGGCGCGCGTCGCGGCGGCGCTCGAGCGCCAGCTCGCCACGCTGCCGCGCCGCGAGATCGCCGCGCGGGCACTCGAGGCCAACGGCGCGCTGATCCGCGTGGCGTCGCTCGACGACGCGGTCGAGCTGGCCAACCGCCTGGCGCCGGAGCACCTCGAGCTGATGGTGAGCGTCCCCGCGGCTCTCGTGCCGCGCGTCCGCCATGCGGGAGCGGTCTTCGTGGGCGGCCACACCCCGGAGGTGGTCGGCGACTACGTCGCGGGTCCCAACCACGTCCTCCCAACCGCGGGCACGGCGCGCTTCGCGTCGCCGCTCGGCACAGAGGATTTCGTCAAGCGCTCGAGCGTCATCGAGTACTCGCTGCGCGGGCTCGCCGCCGCCGCGCCCCATCTCAGGACGCTCACGCGGATCGAGGGGCTCGCCGGGCACGGGCGCGCGGCCGAGCTACGGCTCGGGAACGACCCAGGGAGGAGCGAATGAGCGCGGAGACGACGGCACGGCAGGCCCGCGTCGAGCGCAAGACCAAGGAGACGGAGATCTCGCTCCAGCTCAACCTCGACGGCACCGGCGCCTCGAAGGTGCACACGCCAATCCCGTTCTTCAGCCACATGCTCGAGGCGTGGGCAAAGCACGGCCTGATGGACCTCACCGTCGAGGCGCAGGGGGACGTCGAGGTGGACCAGCATCACACGGTCGAGGACGTCGGCATCGTGCTCGGGCAGGCGCTCCGGCTGGCGCTCGGCGACAAGAAGGGCGTCGTCCGCTACGGCACCGCGTTCGTCCCGATGGACGAGGCGCTCATCGCCGCGTCGGTGGACCTGTCGGGACGGTCGTTCCTCGTCTTCGGCGTGCCGGTGGCGCGGACGCGCGTGTCGAACTTCGACCTCGACCTGCTCCAGGAGTTCTTCCGCGCCTTCGCCTTCAACGCCGAGCTCACGCTGCACGTGACCATGCACTACGGCCACAACCTCCACCACATCACGGAGGCGGTGTTCAAGGCGGTCGGTCGCGCTCTCGCCGAAGCGACGCGCATCAATCCGCGGATCGCGGGTGTCCTCCCGTCCACGAAGGGAGCCCTGTGAGCCTATGATCGCCGTCGTCGACTACGGTCGGGGCAACCTCGGCTCCGTCGAGAAGGCGTTCGCCCGCGTCGGCATCCCGGCGGTCGTGACCCAGGATCCGCGGGCCGTGGACGAGGCGGACGCCGTCGTGCTCCCCGGCGACGGGGCGTTCCACGACGCGATGGAGAACCTCGAGCGCCTGGGGCTCCTGCCGGCGCTCGGGCGGGCGCTGGACGGGAGCCGGCCCTTTCTCGGCATCTGTCTGGGCTACCAGCTCCTGTTCTCGACGAGCGAGGAGTTCGGCGAGGGGCGCGGCCTCGACGTGATCCCGGGTCTGGTGCAGAGGTTCCCGCCGGGCCGGAAAGTCCCGCACATGGGCTGGAACCGCGTCCGCCACGCGGGCGACCTGCGCCTCTTCGAGGGGATCCCGCCGGGGGCCAGCTTTTACTTCGTCCACTCCTATTACCCCGTTGTCGCGGGGGCCGCGAGCCCGGCTCCGGGTCGCCCGATCCTTCGCGCGGCATGGTGCGATTACGGGGTCACATTCGCCGCGGCGATCGAGCAGGGGCGGATCTACGCGACCCAGTTCCACCCGGAGAAGAGCCAGCGCTGGGGGCTCCGGCTGCTCGAGAACTTCGCGGCGATCGTGAAGGGTGGCGCCCGGTGATCGTCATTCCCGCCATCGACCTCCGCGACGGGCGCTGCGTGCGGCTCCGTCAGGGCCGAAGCGACCAGGAGACCGTCTTTTCCGAGGATCCGGTCGCGACGGCCGTGTCCTGGACGAGGCTCGGCGCAGGGCGGCTCCACGTCGTGGATCTCGACGGCGCGTTCGCCGGCGAGCCGCGCCAGACCGCGCTCGTCGCCAAGATCGTGGCGGCGGTCTCCCCAGTCCCCGTGCAGATGGGCGGCGGCCTGCGCGATCTCGAGGCGGTCGGGCTGGCGCTCGAGACCGGCGCGCGCTGGGCCATCGTGGGGACGCGAGCCGCGCTGGATCCGGAGTTCCTCCGCGAGGTCTGCCGGACTTGGCCGGCACGGGTGATCGTCGCCGTGGACGGGCGGGGGTCGCGCGTCGCGGTCCGTGGCTGGACCGAGGTCACGAGCGAGACCGTGATCGATGTAGGGACGCGAGCCCGCAACGCGGCAGCGGCTGCGCTCCTGTACACGGACGTGACCCGCGACGGCACCGGGATCGGGCCCAACGTGGACGAGACCGCGAGGCTCGCCCGCGCGGTCGCCGTGCCAGTCCTCGCGTCTGGCGGCGTGGCGCGCCTTGACGACTTGCGACGGCTCGCCGAGGTGCCTGGCGTGGAGGGCTGCGTGGTGGGGCACGCCCTCTACACCGGCGCGATCGATCTCACCGAGGCCCTGCGGGAGCTGGCCAAATGACGCAAAGGGCGTTGGGGAGTGGGGCGGCCTCGCGGATGCCCGGCGTGAGGGCGGGAGAGGAAGGGAGCCGGGTCGCGCCTGGATCAGGCCACCCCCGGAGTGTGGCGGCCTCGCGGACCCCGTTACAATAAATGTTAGCCAAGCGCGTCATCCCGTGCCTCGACGTCAAGGACGGCCGGGTCGTCAAGGGTGTCCGCTTCGTGGACCTGCGCGACGCGGGCGACCCGGTCGAGGCCGCGCTCGCGTACGACGCGCAGGGCGCCGACGAGCTCGTCTTCCTCGATATCACCGCCTCGCACGAGGCGCGCGAGATCATGCTCGACGTCGCGCGCCGCACCGCCGAGGGCATCTACATGCCGCTGACCGTCGGCGGCGGCATCCGCTCGATCGACGACGTGCGACGGCTCCTGCGGGCGGGGGCCGACAAGGTCTCGCTGAACACCGCCGCGCTCGAGCGCCCGGCGCTCGTCCGCGAGGCGGCCGAGCGCTTCGGGAGCCAGTGCATCGTGGTCGCCATCGACGCGCGTCGTGAGGGCCGGGGAACGCGGCAGCGCTGGGGTGTTTACACCCATGGCGGCCGGCGTCCCGCGGGGCGCGACGCGGTCGCGTGGGCGCGCGAGGTGGTCACGCTCGGCGCGGGCGAGATCCTCCTCACGAGCATGGATCGCGACGGCACCAAGGACGGCTACGACCTCGAGCTCACGCGCGCCGTCTCCGACGCGGTCTCGGTGCCCGTGATCGCCTCTGGCGGCGCCGGCTCGCTCGAGCACCTCTACGAGGGGCTCGTCGAGGGACGCGCCGACGCGGTGCTGGCGGCGTCCATCTTCCACTTCGGCCTCCACACCATCGCGGAGGCCAAGGCCTATCTCGGGGCGCGCGGCGTCGAGGTGCGGTGCGAGCCATGAGGGTCGAGGAGCTCACGTTCGACGCGCAGGGCCTGATCCCCACCGTGGTCCAGGAGGCGGACACGGGCGAGCTCCTGATGGTGGCCTGGATGGACCGGCCGGCGGTGGAGAAGACGCTCGCGAGCGGCGTGACCCACTTCTGGTCGCGCTCGCGCGGCGTCCCGTGGCGCAAGGGCGAGACCTCCGGCCACACCCAGCACGTCCAGGCCGTCTACGCCGACTGCGACGCGGACGCGCTGCTCGTGCAGGTCCACCAGGAGGGCGTCGCGTGTCACACGGGGCAGCGTACCTGCTTCTTCACGACCCTCCAGGCGGGCGGAGGCCCGCCCGGGTCACAGCCGCCCGCGAACATGCTCGAGCGGCTCGAGCGGACGATCGAGACGCGGAAGACGAACCCGCCGTCGGGCTCGTACGTCGCCGGGCTCCTCGCGGCGGGCGAGGCGGCAATCTGCCGCAAGATCGGCGAGGAGGCGACCGAGGTCATCACCGCGGCGCTCGGGGGTGAGGGCGATCGGCGTCTGATCGAGGAGGCGGCCGATCTCTGGTTCCACACGCTGGTCCTGCTCGGCGCCCGGGCGATCCCGTTCCGCGAGGTGGTCGAGGAACTCGCGCGGCGGCACGCGGAGCGGACCACGCCGGACCGTTAGGGGACGGTGGGAGCGCGCGGCGTCGTGGCGCTCGCCCTCGCGGCCGTTGTCGTGACTGCCGGGTGCGCCGGCAGGCGGATCGAGAGCGGTGTCTTCCACTCGCCCAAGGGCTACCGCGTCGGACTCCCGGGGGCCGAGTGGACGGTGGTCGACGCGAGCCGGGCGGACCTCGAGCTCAGGCACCACGCGGCGCCGGCGGCGATGCTGGCCCACGCAACATGCGGGGGCCAGGCACCGGCGCCGCGGCTGGAGGCGCTGTCGCGACACCTCTTGATAGGGTTTCAGAGCCGTGCCATCGTCGAGTGGGGGGACGTCTCGGTCAACGGGCGGCGCACCGCCCATGCTGTGCTCGACGGCCGCCTCGCCACGGGTGGTGCGCTCACGAGAGTCGAGACGTACGTGCTGAAGGACGGGCGGTGCGTGTACGACTTCGCCCTGGTCGCGCCGCCGGCGTCCTTCGAGACCTGGCGGGCCGCGTTCCGCGGGCTGGTCGACAGCTTCGCGGCGGAGTGATGGGGTGGAACTCTACCTGATGCGCACGGTCGTCTGGTACGGCGGACTCGGCCTCCTCACGGGCCGCGTGCTGCGGAGCCTGGCGCTCCCGCCCAAGTACTTCCGGCTGATCCTCCGCGAGATCGAGTCGATGGGCGTGCAGTCGCTCGGCGTCGCGCTCACTGCGGCGATCTTCACGGGGATGGTGTTCACGATCCAGAGCGCGGTGAACATGGCGCGCTTCGGCGCCGAGACCTACGTGGGCCCGGTCGCGGCCCTCGCGATCCTCCGGGAGCTCGGGCCGGTGCTGACCGCGATCCTCGTCGGTGGCAGGGTCGCCTCGGGGATCACGGCGGAGCTCGGCTCGATGAGGGTCACAGAGCAGATCGACGCGCTCAGGACGCTCGGCGTGAACTACGTCAAGCGCCTCGTGGTCCCGCGCGTGCTCGCGTCGCTCGTCGTCTTCCCGCTGCTCACCGTCCTCACCGACGCGGTCGGCGTCCTGGGCGGCATGGTGATCATGTCCGTCGAGCGCGGCGCGGACCTCTACGCCTACTGGAACACGACCACGTACTGGGTGGTGCCGAAGGACTTCTTCACGGGCGTTGGGAAGTCGGTCTTCTTCGGCGCGATCGTGACGCTGATCGGCTGCTACAACGGGCTCTCCACCGAGGGCGGCACCGAGGGGCTCGGGCGCGCGACGACGGCGACGGTCGTCCACGTGACGATGGGCGTCATCGTCTCCGACTTCTTCCTCACCAAGCTGTTCCTGACGCTCTTCTACTGAGGCCCTGTGGCGCAGACGATCGTCGAGGCCATCGACGTGTGGAAGGACTTCGAGCCGGTCGAGGTGCTCCGCGGCGTCTCGTTCGCGCTCGCCAAGGGCGAGACGCTCGTCGTGATGGGCGGCAGCGGCTCGGGGAAGACGGTGCTCCTGCGGCTGGTCGCCGGCCTTATCCGTCCCGACGCGGGCCAGATCCGCGTCTTCGACCACGCGATCGAGCGTCTCTCCGAGGAGGACCTCCTGCTGCTCCGCCGTCGGATGGGCTTCGTGTTCCAGGGTGCGGCGCTCTTCGACTCGCTCTCCGTGTACGAAAACGTCGCGTACCCGTTGCGGGAGCACACGAGCCTGGGGGAGGCCGAGATCCGGGAACGGGTCGTGCGTAACCTCTCGCTCGTGGGGCTCGGGAGCGAGGTGCTCGGGCTCCGGCCGGCGGAGCTGTCCGGCGGGATGAAGAAGCGCGTCGGCATCGCCCGCGCGCTCTCCGTCGAGCCGGAGGTGCTCCTGTTCGACGAGCCGACCGGCGGGCTCGATCCCACGAACGCCAAGCTCGTCGGCGAGCTGATCCGGGAGCTGCGCGCCGGCGTGTGCGACACCGCCATCGTGGTCACCCACGACATCGAGCTCGCCAAAGCCGTCGCCGATCGCGTGGCGGTGCTGATCGCCGGACGGTTCGCGACGCTCGGTCCGGTGGCCGCGGTGCTCGAGACGACCGACACCGCCGTCCAGGCCTTCCTGGCCGGCGAGGCGAGGTGAGGCGATGAATATGGCAGTGCGAGCCGCAGCCGAAGGCGAGGTGAGGCGATGAGTGAGGAGCAACGCGAGCTCGCCGTGAAGTTCCGCGTCGGCCTATTTGTCCTCGTGGCGCTCGCCGCCTTCCTCGGTATGGTGTACGCTCTCGGCGCGCGGGCGCGGCTCTTCGAGGCGCGCTACACGATCCACGCCGACTTCACCGAGGTCGCCGGGCTCACGGAAGGCGCGACGGTCCGGCTCGCCGGCGTGCAGATCGGCCGCGTCGGAGGCGTGCACCTGCCGGGCCAGCCTGGCGGCAAGGTGCGGGTCGACCTCAACATCGCCCGGCGCTACGCCGACCGCATCCGCAAGGATTCGATCGCGCGCATCGAGACGCAGGGGTTGCTCGGCGACAAGGTGGTCGAGGTCACGGTGGGAACGACCGCGACCCCGCCCCTCCAGCCTGGCGAGGTCCTCGCCGCGCGCGACCCGAGCGACTTCGCCCGTGTGCTGACGCAGGGCGCCGACATGACGAGGGACGCCGCGGCGCTCGTCGCGGCGCTTCGCAAGACGGTCGAGGATGTGAACCGGGCGAAGCTCGTCGCGGAAGTCTCGACGACGGTCAACAAGATCAGCCGCGTCGTCGATCAAGTCGAGCACGGGCGTGGCTGGGCTCACGCCCTCTTGTTCGAGGAGCCGGTGGCGCTCAAGCGCTTGAACGAGGCGGTCACGACGACGCAGAAGCTCGTCGATCGCGTGGCCGAGGGCCAGGGCGCCGCGGGCGTGCTCCTCTCGCCAGACGGGACCGCCGCCGCGAAGCGATTCGCGGCGGCGATGGACCGGGTCGGGCGCCTGATCGACCGTCCGGGCGCCGAGGAGGGCATGCTCCCGGCGCTCCTCTTCGACCCGAAGTATACGGAGACGCTCGAGAACCTCCGGACCGTCACGCGGAACCTCCGCGACGTGTCCGACCGGGTCGCCGGGGGGCGCGGCGCGCTCGGTGCGCTCGTGGCTGACGGGGACGCCGGCGGTTTGCGTGGGGCCGTGCAGGACCTGAAGGTCGCGGTGACGAACCTCAAGGCGATCAGCGAGAAGGTCAAGGACGGCGAGGGGACGATCGGCGCGCTCATCGCCGACCCGACGATCTACGAGCGGCTCGTGACGATCCTCGAGGGCGCCGAACGGTCCTTCCTGCTCCGGTCGCTCATCCGGAGCCTCGGCGAGCAGGGCGCGGAGTCGAAGGGTGACAGCACGCGACGCTAGCGTCTACCGCTGCCAGCAGTGCGGGTACGCGAGCCCGAAGCCCGGCACCTGCCCCGACTGCCTGCGGGCCGGCGCGGGCTACATCCAGCTCCTGGAGGAGCGCGCGGCGCCGGCGCGCGGCGCCTGGCGGGCGCCTGCCGCGGAGGGGCGGCCGCGGCCGCTGCGCGACATCACGATGGAGCCGCACGACCGCGTCCGCACCGGCATCGGCGAGCTCGACCGCGTGCTCGGCGGCGGCGTCGTTCGCGGCTCGCTCGTCCTGGTCGGAGGGGATCCGGGAATCGGGAAAAGTACGTTGCTGATTCAAGCCGCGCGGGCGCTCGCGCAGGTCACGCCGCCCGTCCTGTACGTATCGGCGGAGGAGTCGGCGGCGCAGGTCAAGATGCGCGCCGATCGGCTCGGGATCGCCGCGGACGGCCTGCTCCTCTGGACGGAGACCGACCTCGCTGCCGTCCAGGTCCAGCTCGACGACGTGAAGCCCCGCGCGCTCGTCGTCGACTCCATCCAGACCGTCTTTCTCCCCGAGCTCGAGTCCGCGCCGGGCAGCGTCGCTCAGGTGCGCGAGTGCGGCGCCCGCCTCATGATGCTCGCCAAGGGGCTCGGGATCGCCACGTTCCTCGTCGGCCACGTGACGAAGGAAGGGGCGCTCGCGGGACCGCGTGTCCTCGAGCACCTCGTGGACACCGTCCTCTACTTGGAGGGCGAGAGCCACCACGCCTACCGCGTGCTCCGGGCGGTGAAGAACCGCTTCGGCTCCACCAACGAGATCGGCGTTTTCCAGATGGGCGAGGGAGGGCTGGCGGAGGTGACGAACCCGTCGGAGTTCTTCCTCGCCGAGCGGCCCGGCGACGCGCCGGGCTCGGTCATCGTCTCGAGCCTCGAAGGCACGCGCCCGCTGCTGCTCGAGCTCCAGGCGCTCGTCGCGCGCGTGTCCTTCGGCACGCCGCGGCGGACGGTGCTCGGCGCCGACTACAACCGGGTCTGCCTTCTGCTCGCGGTGCTCGAAAAGCGTGTCGGCATGCCGCTCGCGAGCCAGGACGTGTTCGTCAACGTCGCGGGCGGCGGCCGCGTGACGGAGCCGGCGGCGGATCTCGGCATCGTCCTGGCCGCCGCGTCGAGCTACCTCGACCGGCCGGTGCCGGGCGACGTCGTCGTGCTGGGCGAGGTCGGGCTCACGGGCGAGGTGCGCGCGGTGACGGGGCTCGACATCAGGCTGAAGGAAGCGGCCGCGCTCGGCTTCCGGCGCTGCGTCGTGCCGAAGAGCGGCGTCGGTGCCGGCGCGAAGTTTCCCCTCGAGGTCCGCGGTGTTGCCACAGTCAACGGCGCGCTCGAGGCGCTCCTCGGCTGATGGCGGGTCAACCGTCCTGACCAGGAACGTCGTCCGGCTGCTCGTGCTGGTGGTCTCGGCCGCGGCCGGTGGGGCGGCGGCCCGCGTGCTGGGGGCGCCCGTCGCGGCCGGCGTCGCCGTCGGCGCGCTCGCCGGTGGCGTCGCGGCCCTGCTCGAGGTGCTCGCCGCGTCGCTCCCGATCGAGCGCCTGTTTTGGGGCGTCGCGGGCGGGCTCACCGGCCTCGGGGCCGGGCTGGTCCTGGGCCTCGTCGCGGCTCTTCTGATGGAGCGCGGGCACGCCGCCGTCGTCGGGCTGGCGGCGGCGCTCGGCGCGTACGTCGGCGCCGCGGTGGCGCTCGGGCGGCTCGCCGATCTGTCGGCGATCTCGGGGCGGCTCTTCCCCGTGGCCGGCCGGCTCCGCGGGCTCGACAAGATCCTCGACACCTCGGCGATCATCGACGGCCGGCTCGCCGACGTCTGCGGGGCGGGATTCCTCGATGGCACCCTGGTCGTCCCCGGCTTCGTGCTGCGCGAGCTCCGGCGCATCGCCGACTCGCCGGACGTGCTGAAGCGCAACCGGGGCAAGCGCGGGTTCGAGGTGCTCGGGCGGCTCCAGCGGATGCCCGGCCTCCGGGTCGAGATCGCGGAGGTCGATTTCGCCGGCGTCGCGGAGGTAGACGAGAAGCTCCTCGAGTTGGCGCGGACGCGCGGGGGCAAGGTCGTCACGAACGACTACAACCTGAACAAGCTGGCGGAGTTGAGCGGCGTGGCCGTGCTGAACGTCAACGAGCTGGCGAACGCGGTGAAGCCGATGGTGATCCCCGGCGAGGCGATGACCGTCCAGGTGCTGCGGGAGGGGAAGGAGCCGGGTCAGGGCGTCGCGTACCTCGACGACGGCACGATGGTCGTCATCGAGCAGGGCAAGCGCTCCATCGGCCAGGCGCTCGAGGTGGTCGTGACAAGCGTGTTGCAGACGCCGGCGGGCCGGATGATCTTCACGCGCACGCGCGACGACGCGCCGTCGGCCGCCGCGGCCCGGGAGCGCGGCGATGCCTAAGGTGGCGGCGCTCGTCCCCGCGGGCGGTGTCGGCACGCGCTTCGGCGCCCGTACGCCCAAGCAGTTCCTGCGCCTGGGGACGATGCCGATCCTGGCCGCGACCGTGCATCACTTCGCGCACCACCCGGCGGTGCGCGCCGTCGTCGTCGCCGTGCCCGAGCCCTGGGCGGCGCGCGCGCGGCGGATCCTCGGGCCCGTGGCGAAGCACACGCGCCTCACCGTCGTCGTCGGCGGGCGCACGCGCCAGGACTCGGTGTGGCTTGCGCTGCAGGCCGCGCCCGAGGACGTGGAGATCGTCGTGGTGCACGACGCGGTCCGCCCGCTGATCACGCGGCGCCTCATCGACGCCGCCGTGCGCGCTGCCGTCGAGGAGGGCGCGGCGATCTGCGCGCTGCCGATCACGGAGACGGTCAAGCGGGTGCGTGCCGAGCGGGTGGAGGCGACGCTCGACCGCTCGGAGCTCTGGGCGGTGCAGACGCCGCAGGCGTTCCGCGTCGATCTCCTGCGCGAGGCGCACGAGAAGGCGCGGCGCGACGGCGTCGTCGGCACCGACGACGCGATGCTCGTCGAGCGCCTCGGCCACCCGGTACGGGTGGTGCGCGGGCTCGCGGAGAACGTCAAAATCACCACGCCCGAGGATCTCCGGCGGGCGCGCGCCCTGGCGGGCCGGTGACGCGCGTCGGCCTGGGGTTCGATCTCCATCCGCTCGTGGACGGCCGGCCGCTCGTCCTCGGCGGTGTGACGGTGCCGAGCGCTCGGGGCCTCGGCGGCCATTCCGACGCCGACGTGCTGGCGCACGCGATCGCGGAGGCGCTTCTGGGGGCGCTCGCGCTTGGCGACCTCGGCCGCCACTTTCCCGACAGCGACTCCCGCTACCGCGGGATCTCGAGCCTGGCGCTGCTCCAGCACGTCGTCGCGTTCGTGACGTCGCGCGGCGGGCGACTCGTCAACGTGGACGCGACGGTGCTCGCCGAGGCGCCGCGGCTCGCGCCGCACCTCGACGAGATGGCCAAGCGGCTGGCCGAGACGCTGGGGCTCGACGCGGACCGTGTGAGCGTGAAGGCCAAGAGCCCCGAGGGCCTCGGGCTCCTCGGACGGCGCGAGGGCATCGCCGCGATGGCGGTCGCGAGCGTGGAAGTCGCCGCGTGAGCGTGAGGGTCTACAACACGCTGACGCGGAAGAAGGAGGAGTTCGTTCCCCTCACCCCCGGCCACGTGCGCATTTACGCGTGCGGCGTGACGGTGTACGACCTCTCCCACGTGGGCCACGCGCGCAGCGCGATGGTCTTCGACGTCATCCAGCGCTACTTCCGCTTCAAGGGCTACCGCGTCACGTTCGTCCGGAACTTCACCGACGTCGAGGACAAGATCATCCGGCGGGCCAACGCCGAGGGCGTTCTGGCCGCCGAGCTCTCCGAGCGCTACGTCCAGGCCTTTCGCGAGGACATGGCGGCGATCGGGGTCGCGCCAGCCGACGTCGAGCCGAAGGCCACCGAGCACATCCCCGAGATGGTCGCGCTGATCGAGCGCCTCGTCACCAAAGGGTTCGCTTACACCGTGGACGGCGACGTGTACTTCGAGATCCGGCGCTTCCCACCGTACGGACGGCTCTCGGGCAAGAACCTCGACGAGCTCCTCGCCGGCGCCCGGGTGGAGGTCGACGAGCGCAAGCGCGATCCCCGCGACTTCGCCCTCTGGAAATCGTCGAAGCCCGGGGAGCCGGCCTGGCCGAGCCCGTGGGGACCCGGCCGCCCCGGCTGGCACATCGAGTGCTCCGCGATGGCGATGAAGTATCTCGGGGAATCCTTCGACATCCACGGCGGCGGTGAGGACTTGATCTTCCCCCACCACGAGTGCGAGATCGCCCAGTCCGAGGCCGACACCGGGCGCCCGCTGGCACGCTACTGGCTCCACAACGGGATGGTGACCTTCCGGGCCGAGAAGATGTCGAAGTCGCTAGGCAACATCCTCTCCATTCGGGAGTTCGTCAAGCGTCACGACCCCGACGCCTTTAGGCTCTTCGTGCTCGGCACGCATTACCGCCACCCGATCGAGTGGTCGGAAGAGCGTGTGCAGGAGTCGGCGCGCGCCGTCGAGCGGCTCACCCGGTTGATCCACGACGTTCAGACGTTCTGGTCGGGCGCGGGGGGCGATTCGACGCTGCCCGACGAGCTCCGTACGTTCCGCACGCGGTTCGTGGCGGCGCTGGACGACGACTTCAATACGCCCCAGGCCCTCGGGGTGCTCTTCGAGCTGAGCCACGTGCTGTACGAGTATGCCGAGCACGCGTCCGTCGACGCCGGCGCACGCGCCGCCGTCATTGTGGGTGTTCAGGAGATGACGAACCTGATGCGCGTGCTTGGGTTCCTCGAGCGCGGTTATGAGCCCTCTGGCGCCCCGCCTGAGATCGAGCGGCTCGTGCAGGAGCGAGGCCAGGCGCGCGCGCGCCACGACTGGAGGCACGCCGACCAGCTCCGCGACGAAATCCAGGGGCGCGGCTTCAGTGTTGAGGACACCCCGAGCGGGCCGCGCGTCACCCGGAGGAGCGCGTGACGGAAGAGCGCGTGACGGAAGACCGCGTCTGGGGGCGGAACCCGGTCCTCGAGCTGCTCCGCCGCGGCGGGCGGCGCGTGGACGAGATTGCGGTGCTCGCGGGCGGGCGGGGCCCGCTCGCCGAGGTTGTCGCGCTGGCGCGCCGCGCCGGCGTCAAGGTCTCCTACCGCACGCGTGAGCAGCTCACGGCGATTGCCGGCACGGACCGCCACCAGGGCGTCGTGGCGCGGGTCGCGTCGGGTGAGTACGTCGAGCTCGATGCGCTCCTCGGGATCTCCGGCGAGCGCGGCGAGCCGCCCTTTTTCCTGGCGCTCGACCGGATCCAGGACCCCCGGAACTTCGGGGCGATCCTGAGAACGGCCGGGGCCTTCGGCGCCCACGGCGTGATCGTCGGCAAGCACCACCAAGTCGGCCTTACGGGCGCTGCAGCTCGGGTGGCGATGGGGGCCCTGGAGTACGTCCCGGTCGCTCGCGAGACGAACCTCGTGGGTGCCCTGGAAGCCATGAAAAAATCAGGGATTTGGATCTATGGGAGCTCTGTCTCGAATGGGGTCTCCCCTTGGGCTGCGGATCTCACCGGCCCCTTGTGCCTCGTGCTGGGGAGCGAGGGGGAGGGCGTGAGACCCCTGGTGGCGCGCACCTGCGACGTCCTGCTCACGATTCCGATGACGGGGACGATCGGTTCGCTCAACGTCGCCGCTGCGGCGGCAGTCCTCTGCTACGAGGTGGCCCGTCAGAGGCGGCCAAAGGCCGAAACTCCTTGACTCAACGAAGCTTCGCAATTAGAGTGAAATTTTGTCTGTGCTGGCGTAGCTCAGGGGCAGAGCAACTGCCTTGTAAGCAGTGGGTCGGGGGTTCAAATCCTCCCGCCAGCGCCATGGCAGTGCGAGGCGCAGCCGCAAGGCGAGCCGAGCCATGCACTCGAGATTCGAGGGGTTCTCATCGCGTGCCGGCGGATTCGGGGAGGTACCCAAGTGGCCAAAGGGGGCAGACTGTAAATCTGCTGGCGTACGCCTTCGGGGGTTCAAATCCTCCCCTCCCCACCATCTCGGTTGACGCACACGTGACTCGGAGGGGCGGGAATAGCTCAGCGGCAGAGCGCCAGCCTTCCAAGCTGGGGGTCGCGGGTTCGAATCCCGTTTCCCGCTCCAGGAATTTTGGGCCCGCGAGTTTTTCGTTCGCCCATGTAGCTCAGTCGGCAGAGCGCGTCCTTGGTAAGGACGAGGTCTCCGGTTCAATCCCGGACATGGGCTCCACTTCGACTGTCGCAATCGTGACTGCCAACGGGAGGAAGTGAGGGATGGCGAAGGCGAAGTACGAGCGGACGAAGCCGCACGTGAACGTGGGGACGATCGGGCACATCGACCACGGCAAGACGACGCTGACGTCGGCGATCACGAAGGTATTGCACACGAAGATCAGTGCGG
>Ga0209378_1000148_pt1 | contig 49074 bp, 47 predicted proteins | sample GraSoiAngelo_156_FD_186170 | JGI IMG/M metagenome (GOLD analysis project Ga0209378, IMG submission 186170) | Grasslands soil microbial communities from the Angelo Coastal Reserve, California, USA - 14_1009_13_40cm (SPAdes) (version 2) | ecosystem: Environmental > Terrestrial > Soil > Grasslands ...
GATTATTGACTCTCGTCCGGATTGTGATTGTGGGTGCGGGTGGCCGATGCTTTCACAACCCTCTTGGCCCTATCTAGACAAGACCCGGGCTCTCTTGTTTGGCGTCTCTAGTGCTCGCGATGAAGACGGTCAGACAGAAACATCAGGTCTCACCCGAGGTCCTACGTCTGCTTGACGAGTTCAGGCGCATGGTGAACGTCTGCATCGCGGTCGGAATAGAAGAGAACGTTTCCAGTCTCAAGACCCTCTCGATGAAATCCTATCATCGCCTCAGCCGAGACATGCTCAGCTACTATAGGCTGTGCGCTATCAGCAAAACCACCATAATACTCCACAACTATCGAAAAGCCAAAAAGAAGAGTCCCGCACAAGGTTTCCAAATGCTAGGAAGCTGATGCTGACCACATGTTACGGGTTCAAAATCCAGAATGGTCTTCTCAGACTGCCCGTTAGACGACGACGTTACGTCTATGTCAAGCTGAACAGTCATACTCTGCATGTACTCTCCGGGGTTAGCGTACGCTCGGTCACGCTGACCCCAGACTCGCTAAGCTTGACGTACTCCAAGGAGACAATTGAGATCGAGCCAGAAGGATACGTTGGAATAGACAGAAACCTAGACAATGCGACAAGCGCATCAACGGACGGGACAGTCAAAACATTCGACCTGTCAATGGCAACAAGGATCAAAACCGATTATCGCATTGTCAAGAGCCAGTTCAAGAGAAACGATGCCCGAATCAGAACGCGAATCTCCTCCAAGTGTGGCGAGAGACAGCGTAACCGTGTACAGCCGCTACTCCACAACGTGTCCAAGAGAATAGTTGAGGATGCGAAGACAAGACGGGTTGGGATAGTCATGGAGAAACTGACAGGGATCAGAAGACTCTACCAGAAGGGCAACGGGCAGAGCAGAAACTATCGGGCCAGGATGAACAGCTGGAGCTATGGAGAGCTACAGCGACAGATAGAGTACAAGGCTCGATGGGAAGGAGTCAGGGTAATCTACGTTCCTGCTAGAAACACATCCAAACGGTGCTCGATATGCGGGTACAAGACCCTAGAGAGCACCCAGCGAAGACTATGGTGTCCACACTGTGGAGCCATACTAGACAGGGACGAGAACGCGGCTAGGAACATAGCTGCGGGAGGGCTGAGGTTCAGCCCCAGCGGGCCTCCAGGTGAAGCAATGGTAGAGGAACGGGAACCGGAGAACGCGACCCTAATCTTCAAAGTCGATGGAGGCAAGATAAGTCATCAATGCGACGAGACTTACCAGAACCCCTAAATCATAATCTACTCGAGCGTGGTTTGCGTGTTCTTGGTTTGGGCCGGTAGTTCAGCCTGGTTAGGAGTGTTGACTCTCCGGATAGAACGTCCGCCTTACACGCGGAAACCCTCGTCTGAGGGCCGTAGGGTCGGGAGTTCAAATCTCCCCCGGCCCACCAAGTTCGCCTACTTTCGACCCGTCTTTGTTTTTCCTCTCTGCGTTGCACGTGCTTGGGGTGATTTGCTTCGAGTGCGCTTCTCGTACTTGGGCTGGTATAACTCTACCTCCACGTCGCCGGGCATTCGAAAGTGCGTCAGCAATCCCCAGCCCTCATCAGTGATACCTGATGTGAACTCGACACCCCGAGATTTTAGTTCTTCAACCGTTTTCATGATGTCATCGCAATAGAAGGAAATTGAATGGAATACTCTCTCTGATGGATGACAGCCTAGATCGGCTTCTGGAATGTCAAAGATTAGCCAGCCTTCGCCCGTGTCCGTGAAAGGGAACCTGAGTTTGTCCCGAATAAACGCCCGCAATTCCTCTGGCTTAGGCGTATAGAGTAGTGCGTGAAGTCCCTTGATCAATTCTCACCCTCCCTGTTCGCAGCTCCCGGCTCCAAATGACTCTAGCCACTCTCAGGCCTGGAGCAGATAAAGAGGTAGCATTTGCTAGAGGTTTGCTGTTACACCCAGCCTGCGTGGGATGTCACGATTTGAGTGCGGGACCGGGTGTCCGGGCGAGAATTTTTCTAGTCTCTTGATTGCTCGATGAATCGTCTCTGATTTCTTTGAGAAGGAGAACCTGAATCGTAGCCTCCCATCAGATGGATTGTGGAAAAAGCTCGACCCCGGAACGCCACCGACTCCTATCTTGGTGATAAGGTGCAGAGCCAGCTTTCGGTCATCCTTGAAGCCCGTGGTATTTGTCGTGGTCCAAACGTAGTAGGCGCCCTCCGGCTTGAAGACACCGAATCCCGCATTCTTCAACGACTCAACCAACATTTCTCTGCCTGCGCGATAGTTTTCTCTTAGATGTTCATAGTAGGACTCTGGAAGTTGGAGAGCAGATGTGCACGCTTCCTGTAGCGGTGTCGGGGCGCACACGGTGAGGAAATCATGAACTTTTCGGATAGCCGAGGTGAGGGGCTTTGGAGCGACCACGTATCCTACGCGCCAGCCAGTCACGCTGTAGGTCTTTGAAAATCCTGAGATGGTGACGGTTCGATCCTCCATCCCAGGGAGACTTCCGATGCTCACGTGCTGGTGTCCATCGTATAGGATGTGCTCGTAGATCTCGTCGGTGATCGCATAGGAGTCGTAATCTTGGCAGAGATCGCGAACCAGACCTAGTTCCTGACTCGTTAGAACTCGTCCTGTAGGATTGTGAGGTGTGTTGACGATGACGGCCTTGGTCTTGCGATTGAATGCTTGTTTGAGAGTTTCTTCTTCGATCCTGAAGCCTGGCTCACGCAGTTTGACGAATCTGCATTTTGCACCCGAGAGAATCGCGTCCGGCCCGTAGTTCTCGTAGAAGGGCTCGAAGATCACTACTTCATCTCCACGATCCAACAGCGCTAGCTCCGAGGCAATCATGCCTTCCGTTGTGCCGCAAGTGACAGTGATCTCGTCTATATCGCAGTCAATGTGGTTGTACGCTCTCATCTTGCGCGCGATGGCTTTCCTCAGATCTACAGTCCCATACGTGGTGGAGTACTGATTGTGTCCCTTCGAGATAGCGGTCGCGGCCGCCCGTTTGATGCTGACTGGAGGGTCGAAGTCAGGAAAACCTTGCGCAAGATTTACTGCCCCGTAAGCCTGGCAAAGCCTAGTCATCTCCCGGATGACAGACTCGGTAAACCCAGAGGCTCTGGTGGAAGGCCCCTTTCTCATAACGCCGACTTGCACATCGAGGCTAGTAAGGATTCCTTCACGATCGCGCTGGGTGGAATCTAAATAAGCCATCAGTAAGAAGAACCCGACGTCGATGGTCTACTGCTCTGTCTTTCTCTATCGGGTCCCGAAGAAGAAAGCGGACGCCTTCATCCAAGCCTTGAAGCCGATAATGAAATTATTTCTAGACTCAGGTGCACTCTCCGAGGAACTTCTTCAGCCCAAGGAAATGGAAGGAAAGTTTGGATCGAAGAGTCTTCCTCCGGCGATCGGGATGTCCGAAGAGGAGGATCTCTGGGTCGAGATTGCTCGCTTCAAAGACGTCTCCCACATGAAAGATGTTCATGCGACGGTGGCCAAAAATCCTCATCTTGAAAAGCTCCATTCCCGATTCGACCTGCTCATAACGGGAAAACATGTGTATCACGCGGAGTTCGAGTCCCTCCAACAGAAATAGCCGGGACGACATTGTCCATTTGAAAGGAAAGACTTTCTCCAAAACCCGCTACCAACAAAGTGTTATCCGAGGAGTTAGATCTTGCAGATAGAAACTGATGTTTGCATCCTCGGTGGAGGAGTGGTGGGGGCCGCAACTGCATATGCAATTAGTCGGGTGTCCGAGAACAGGATTCTATTGCTCGATCGATACGGTGTCGGGAACGAATATTGTAGTTCCAATGATGTCAACAGGGTCTTCCGTTTCGCCTATGGAGCTGATCGGCTTTACACCGAGATGGCAATTGAAAGCCTGAGACTCTGGAAGGAACTCGAAAGAGAAACCAGTCATGAGTTGCTGATCCGTACTGGTTTGCTGATGCTAGAAGGCGATGATGAACATGCCAACAGGTTCAATGAATCAAGCTTCAGAATGTTGACCAAACTAGAGCTCGGCGCCCACCTCTACGATAGATCGGAGCTGAGGAAGCACTTTCCACAGTTCCAAGCGGGAAGTGCATTCTTCGACCCTCACGGAGGAGTTCTCTTAGCATCGAGAAGCCTGGAGACCTTTGCCTCCGAAGCTGGCAGCCAGGGAGTGAAGATTCTGAAAAAACATGTCACCAGGTTTCGTGACAAGTCTGGCCTCGAAATAGAGACAGCGGAAGGAGAGACAATTCGAGCCAAGAAACTGGTCGTGGCAGTAGGACCTTGGACTAATAGTCTGCTGAAAGATGGGCTCACTGGAATGATCCCGACTAGACAGCAGGTCGTCTATCTCAAACCTTCCCGGGACTTCGAGAGGTTCAGGCCAAGCTCTTGTCCAGTCTTCTTTACGGATCATCACTATGGTCTTCCAGCCGCAGGTATCGACGGGGTCAAGATTTCTAACAAAGAACTCATCGACTCTGTCGACCCTGAAACCGCTAGAAGATCAGTTGACCTGGAGCAAATAGAACAGTGTAGGGATGCATGCCGCAAGTTTGTCCCCGACCTAGCTGAGGGAGAGGTGGTCCAGACGAAAGTGTGCCTCTATGACATGACCGAGAATTCTGACTTCGTCATAGACCGGGACCCTGGGCATCGAAACATCGTTTATGGGTACGGCTTCTCAGGGCACGGATTCAAGTTCGCACCTCTCATAGGTAAGTTGTTAGCTGAGCTGGTTCTGGACATAGATCCCAGCTTCGATCTTTCTCGATTCTCGGCCCAGAGGTCTCAGAGAAAGCCCCGGTTGACAAGCGGCCAGCTAGGCAAGGGAGAGTAGTCCGGCTAATACCAGCGCTCCCAGTAGAGCCTCTAGGTGCATTAGCCTAGCCTTACGCCAATCCAATCTCTTCCACTCGTCAGACCCTACCTCCATTTTCGTACCAGACCTTCCAAAGGTCATTCCCGTAGGCTCGTGGAGTTCGTAAGTGCCCCTGGAGGCGTGAAGGACACAGAACGACACCGTTCCTTCTAAGACTGCCAGCATGCCAACGTAGAAGGGGATAAAGAGTAAGAGTCTAAAAGCGGCGGAAATCGACCCTAGCGCAAGAACGTCTAGGGCGACGAATAGAGCTATTATCCCTAGTCCTGTGGCTAGTCGTATGGCCCGTCCCCGGGGGCCAATATTGCACCTGCCAGGGACGTATTCCGGGGCCATTTTTATCGACTTTTTGAAAAGAGTAACAAGCTTCATTTGTGGCCCCCGACACCTATATGAGTACAATTGGCGGGCACTTCCACGGTCTCACCGGAAAAGGATAACCAGCTTAACCCAGCCCGGACCCCGCAGACCACGTATCCTGCTGGGGGCTCGGTGATGAGCCGCAGGAAGACACGACCCCGAGACGAGGTCGGACACTACGTCTGCCCTAACTGTGGCAGCCCAAGTCTAGTTCGAGATGCTGAAACAGGCGAGGTCATATGCACCAACTGCGGCTTCGTCCTATCCGACCCTGCCGAACAATATGCGCCACCGGTTCCTAGAAGAACCGAGGAGGGACTCCTCGAGAGCCAGTCAGGACCCCCAGGAAGATTCTCGGCGTTTGACAAGAACCTCTCCACGATAATCTCCAGGGCTCAAGCATCTAACAGGTCGCTTAGCGCCGACGAGAGGTTGCAATTATGGCGGTTGCGAAGAACTCAACTTCGCGCATCCGCGGGATCATCGACTGCCAGAAATCTGTCCCGGGCGATGAGCCAGCTACGAGGATTGGCGGGACGACTGAACCTACCAGAGGTCGTCACCGAGCGGGCGGCGCTGATGTACAGAAGAGCGCTCAACAAGGGTCTTGTCAGAGGCCGACCGATAAACGGAATGGTGGCCGCCTCGACCTATGCAGCCTGTCGATTAACCGATGTGCCTCGCTCTTTGAGCGAGATCGCGAAAGCATCGGGGATGAGCAGGAAACTTCTAGCGCACTACTATAGAGCCCTCGTCCGATCTCTCGACGTGACCATGGCTATTGAAGACCCATTGAAGCGGGTCTCGAAAATAGCGTCTAGAGCGGGAGCAGACTCCCAGACGGAGATGCTGGCGGGAAAGATTCTGCGAGAAGCAATTCGACTGAGGGTTAACGTTGGAAAGGACCCAGATGGTTTGGCAGCTGCCGCACTCGACCTTGCGGCCAGAATAAGGGGCTCGATGGTCATGCAGAGAGACCTCGCTAAGGCGGCGGGTGTTTCCGAGGTTACCATACGAAGCAGGATGAGGGATCTCAAGGCTGCGGCCAAGTCTCTTGGCCTACCTGAAGTTGCATAGCAGTCACTATTCCAGTTCTTCTCGGGTAACACGAGTCTAAACCCAGATCGGCCCTTGCATAGGCTTCTGCAAAAGGAGGGTGTTGAGCCAGCGTAGACGCTGGCGTAGGTCAAGCCTAGAGGGCTGAAAAAGACGGAACCTTACATAGCTGCAACTCTAAACATTGGAGCAATCATAGTAGACGCTCTAATGGTTCTTGTCCTAATAAGAGAACCACTCTCTTACTTCAGGCCGTACAAAAGCTACTTCGAGGCCATCTACGTTTTCTTCTTCGCATTTCCAATTTCGCAACTGGCCCTGATATTCTATCCAGATGAATTTCTGATTCGATTCACTACCCAAGCCTTCGCAGCTGCGGCAGCGATTATTGCAATTTTATGGGGGCTTTTGGTTACTAAGCTGTACTTCTATCCAGAAAAGTTCTCACTGAGGTTGGCATTAGCCAATCCACTCAGGAAGACGAACTTTGCTTACCTCCTCTACCTAATTCCAATGATTTCACTAGTGATCTTAGCAATCGTAGATACGACATCAATAGATCCAAGCGCCAGTAGGGTTGCGTTCTACGTTCCTGACAATACATACTATCGAGCGATTGGATTCAGTAATCTCCTTCTTGCTCTTGCCGCAACGGTAATTACGACATTTACGGTGTATCAATTTGTAACGCTATCTCGACTCCGATCGCAACTCAAGGATCGTGAGGTCAGAACCGCTCTTAGAGTCATCTCAACATCCTTCGTGGCAATCGCGGCATTGCTACTATTTGGCTACTCGTTGTCAAGTTTTGGATACAGCTTGCTGGGGTCAGTGCATCTCGTCTGCGTGATTCTTCTAGTTGTTGCTGTTCGTGGCTTCAAGAAACCCACTTTTCTGAGAGCATTTCTCGGACTCGTTCCCTCACTAGGTCCAAATCCAGCTGTGATGCGAGGCGACCAAGTAGTTCTAATCTACAAAAGTGATGAAGCGAAAATTGCCCCAATTGTTAGGTTTGTCAATGAGGGGGTCAACCAACAAAACCGTGTTTTGTATTTTCACTCTAATGACGAGGCGACTGCCCGAGAAGAACTCTCAAGAAATGGAGTCGATGTAAAACATGACCTCACCAAGGGAAACCTTCGACTACCATCTATCGACAGCCTCTACCAAGGCGAGAACCTTCTCGACGAAGAAGCAGCAATCAGTCAATGCCAAGAACTCGCCAATGAGACCAGAGCCTTGGGCAAGAATGGGCTAAGAATAGTGATAGACTACGCCGATAATACGAAGCGTCCGTATCAGAAATTCGTGAACCACATCGCAGACTCCAGATGGTCCTCTCAGGACCACTATGTCCAGGTAATGATGGCTTTTGCCGACCGCGCATTCGAGGATGAACGGGCAACTCTTGATCTTCTGAAATCGAAGGTCCCTGTCATTGACCTGGCTGAGTCGGGAGACTTATTCTCTCGTACGGTTGGACTGTCCCATGATGAAATTGCAGGACAAAAAATTCTCCTAGAGTACGATCCTCTCTCAGGCTATGAAAAGATACTCAGATCTCTAGCCACGGAAGCTGCTTCCAATTTCGAGAGGGTCGTTCTATTCACAAGAAAAGAGAGCCCAATCCATTCGGCCATGGAGGACGAGGTGGGATTGAAGATGTTCGTCTTAACATCAAGGGTGTCGTACCCGAAGGTCGAGAGCGAGAATGTGGTCCTCATACCAGCGTTTGATAGCTCGCTAATTCTTGACTCGATGAACAAGACGATCGAAGCCTATGCGGCAACTCCATTCACCATGATCTTCGACAATATTTCCCACCAAATCTTCACCCTTGGAACGGAAAGAGCTCACTCGTTCGTTCGTCAAGCACTTGAACTAATGGCCTCAAACAGGATCACAGGTGTCTTTCTTCTAAACTACCCAGCACACGACGAGAAAACAGTGTCTATGTTTGAGAACCTCTTCGATCTTGAACTGTTGTCTAGGCCTGGAGCCCGTGTTCCTGAGTTAGGAAGAAACTGAGCTTAACAGCGCAATAGCCCATCTTCGACTGAACCCATAGTTCTTCCGGAAAGAATCACACGTTAAGAAGAAAGGCGTTCCAATGGCCCCATCTGAGTGAACTCGGCTATCGGAGGGAACTACTCTCTGCGAACTTTTCGAAGAGTTCGGCGAGGTACTTCGAGAATCCTCCGATGTTCACACTTAGAATCTCTTTTTCGTAGACACTCACTTTCTGGATGTGGGATTGAGCTCTCTTCTTGAAGATTTCTTCAAGTTTCTTGATTCTGGGCAGCACGGACATGTCTCCGAGTTCTTCCTTCTCGATCAGACCTTTACGGACGGCTAAAGATATGATGGGACAGGACAGGTCCCGTTCAGCAAGCTCTCCGGGATATGTGATGAGCATGTTTCCAATGTGAGCCACCTCCTGTGCGAGGTAAGACACCTTCCTCATTTTTCCTAGGTCTTTAATGTCGAAAGTTGGAGAGCACATCAGGTCCATGTCAACCGCGAGCATGACCATGCAGCCATGGGGAGAGTAAACACTCATCTCTACCGAATTGTCGAGATTAAACGAATTGACTAGAGAACTGTAGACCATTGCAGCAAGAGCCTGGCGTAGGTCGAAGTAGAACACCTTTTCGAAATCCCTGAACCTAGGATAACCCACCACAGAGCCAATGTAGTCTTCCCAGATCTTGTTGCCCACATCCAAGTATTCGTTTTTTGTCCGACTATCTTGCCATGGAATCTGGAGAAACTCTTCCATAAGAGCTTGGTTTCGCGTGTCATAATTGTCCGCAAGATCGTCAAGCAACACGTCAAAGATCATCATCTTCGTCTTGTCCTCGCCTAATGCCTTTCGACATTCGAAACCAACGCAAGGTAGGCAAATCCAGGAATAGACACTGTGGATCCAGTGGAAGTATTCTGCGTTCCTACGGCCAACCGCCTTGTACATCTCAATGACCTTTTCCAGCTCCAATCGCTTTGGAAGAATCTGGGTCGTGGGTGCTTGCACAATTGGCCGAACGTTTGTTCTTTCAAGAACTTGGTCGGCCATTGACAACCTGTTTTATCCCTACTTTGCTTCTGTTTAGTTTCAGCTATGTCCCAAGCATATAATCGTCACCTACCTTTCATGTGAAAAAACCTCTACGACCGTTTATATTCGTGGAGTCTACCTTTTGGTAGAAATTTCCAGCGTCACGGCGGGCGACCGTCCCATTACTCAACGAGGGCGAACTGGAAATGACCAATCAGGCGAAGTGGTCTTTGCTGGCCCAGAACAGGAAATTCTTTCTCAGTCCGAGGAAGAGGAATGACGCACCCACAGTCTCCAACACACCCCCAACGGGCAGCAATCCCATCGGAGCCAGGGACTCGATGAGGAATGCCACAACTCCCATACTGGAGAATATTGCACTGAGACAAATATAGATCCAGGCTCTAGCTGCAACATTTCTTTTGAAGAGAAACAGAGTTCTGAGGCTGTAGTAGATTAGACCTATCGTCACCGTTACGCCAATGAGAGAGACGACCAGAATTGTAGGGTCCAAGGATATCTTTGACCCTAGCGACCCTCTTTTACTTAGAGGCCTTGTAACTCCCCAACTTCGCTTATGGGTCTGGAACTCAGAGCCGAACCCATAAGGGTCAAATTGTTAAACTGGAACCAAGAAGGGCAGAAACACTAACAACGCTTCTAGGAAGACCAATTGACTGCTTCTGCCGATTTCAGTTTCCTATTTGACCTCGGGCTAGCCGTGTTCGCTGCTTTGGGCTTCAGCTTCCTCTTCTCAAAAATCAAGCAACCCGTTGTTGTTGGCCAGCTGATCGCGGGGATAATCATTGGACCTTTCGGGCTTGGACTTATCCAAAACCTCAATACGATCAACCTACTCGCTTCTCTAGGGATCATACTTCTCCTCTTCACCGTAGGACTCGAACTAGATCCACTTGAGATCAAAAAGATTGGACCGGACAGCTTCATACTTGCAGTGGTCGAACTAACCGTCACCTTCATCACGGTTACACTTGTCGGACTAGCAGTTGGCCTAACTCAGCTCGAAGCAGTCTTCGCAGCAGCAGTAGTCGCTACCACCAGCACAGCGATAATGAGCAAGATTCTACTTGAAACAAAGAGCCTGCGAGCGAAAGAGGCACACACAGTGGTGACCGCATCGGTAATCGAGGATTTTGCGACGGTGTTCATGCTTCTATTGCTGCCCGGTCTCGTCGCGGCCAGCAACCAAGTCCCCCCAACCGAAATTGTCTTCCTCGTATTGAAAGGGGCTTTGCTCGTGGGAATCATCTTCTTCTTCGGCTGGAGAATCGCGCCCTGGCTCATAGACAGGATCAGCAAGGGAGACCAAGAATACAAGGAGACCGCGTTCCTGCTCGCGCTTTCGTTCGGCTTCGCGTTCGCGCTTCTCTCTTCCTACCTAGGTTTCTCACCTGCGGTTGGCGCGTTCCTAATGGGCCTGATGATTCGAGGACCCCAGGCCCATTTCGTCAAAGAGAAGGTAGGCCCGATCAAAGACCTATTCATCGTACTATTCTTCGTCTCTATGGGAACACTCATCAACATTGGAGCGCTCCTCACAGTCACACTACCAATCATCGCGGTCCTTGCAATTGCTATCTTCGGAAAGTTCATCGGGTGCTGGGCCGGCGCGAGATTGTCCGGCGCAAAAGATGAAGCTACTCTGGTGGGCCTCTCGATGCTGCCCCGTGGAGAATTCTCCTTCATAGTCGCCCAAGAAGGCACGGGTCTAGGCGTCGCAGCACAGATCCTCTATCCCGTAGCAGGGCTCGCAACACTGATCAGTTCGATCATGTCCTCAATCGGTCTTCGAGTCTTCAAACCCAAGGCAGCTTCTGACGCTCCGAAAATCAAGATTTCTCAGCGCCTAAGACAACTGGGCCGCTCCCGAAACACAAATAGGGAAAAGAGTTGAAAGTCCCTCCGGGAACTGGCTTCTTGTTCGCGGGGTCGGGCCTATACTGGGTCCTATCGGGTCCCCTCATCGGCTGGTTCAGCGTGCTAAATCCCACAGAAGTACATCTATCACAAATGGGATTGACCCTAATCCTCATCACAGGTATCGCAAGCCTGGTCGTGGGACTCTGGATCATTCCAACAGATCTCCAAGAACTCTACAAGCTCTTCGCCAGAAACGACGGTTGGATATTCACTATCCCAATCGCTCTGGTCGTTGCTGACATTTACCTTACTCTGATTGGTTTGTCGGAGGGCAATTGGGAATTGAACCCGTTCGTCGCATCAGCAGTCCAGATCGGACCATGGGCGGTCGTACCCTTCGTCGCATCTTACATTGCTCTGTCGGAAGGATTGGCCTTAGGGATGTTGAGCGTTGGAAAATGGTTGTTTGGCGCCGCGCGATCGTCAAGATTCATGCCTTTCGCAATAACCTGCGGAGCCGCTTCGTTCGGACCCTTGAGCAATGCAGTCTTGCTGGCATTTCCTCCAGAAGATCCGGTCATCTCCTTTGCTGGCCCGGTCATCGGGGTGGTAGCACTGTCCACTGGAATCTATACGCATTTCCGAAAATTTGAGTTTGAGAGATTGTCTACGTCTTTGTCCTAGGTCTCCGACGCAGGAAGTAGACTATCGCGGCAACGACTGCGACAACTGACGCAATTCCTACTCCTATGATGGCTGAGGTTGGGAGGGCTCCGGCTCCTGAAGAGGAGCCTACGGTCAAGGCAACGGTGGCTGAGTGAACCAATGATCCGCTTGTCCCCGTGACATTCACACTGTAGTTCCCTTGGGGGACGGGGCTGGAATAGCTTCCCGAAGACGCTGCAGACACAGTAAGAGTTGAGGACACGGACCCGCGTGAAGACAATGTGACAGAGGGATGGCTGAACGTTACCTGCGGTCCAGGGGACGAGAGTGTGAAGGTTAAGGAGACGGTGCCAGAGAACCCGTTAAGGCTGGTCAATGTGACCGTGACATTCTCGGAGGAACCTGGAGCAACTGTCAATGAAGAAGAACTCAGAGCGATCTTGAAGTCTGGGATGACTACTGTAACCGAGACTGTCGCAGAGTGAGAGAAGGTCGTCGAGTTCTTCGCCGTGACAGTGATACTGTAAGAGGCTGGGGAGGTACCCGTGGGTACTGAGATTGTAAAGTTTGATTTTGCTGTTCCACTCGGTGGAACCATGACGGGATTCACACTAAAGCTGCTCGTTAGAAGACCAGGCGGCGATGATGATGACGATGTCAGTGTAACCGAGCCAGCAAAGTTGTTGAGACTCGTTATCGAAACAGTTGAGTTTGCGCTTCCACCCTGAGGAATCGTGAGAGAGGATGGGTTGGATGAAACTGAATAGTTAGGGCCAGGAGGCGATTGAACGATGAAATTTCCAAACATTGGCCCTTTGTGCAGGTAGCACCAGTACGTGTAGATACCGGGGGTCGTCGTCGCAGTAAAGCTGTAAGTCTTTCCTGTTGAACCGAAACTATTGGATAAGGGCTCCCCAATATCAGGGGTTCCATTTCCATTGTAGTCTACCCCCCAATTGTGGGGGATGCCATCATCAGACGTGAGTGATACGGTGACAGTCTCGCCGGGCAATACTGTGAGGTCGGGCCCGGGAGACGTCACCGTAGTCGTCGTTGGGCCCCACCCTGCTGGAAGGGATATTCTACCGAAAAGAGTGAAGGAGGCAGGGCTCGCTCGGGGAAGGGCGGGCAAGAGGGTCAATCCCAACATTCCTGCCGTGATGAGAAGGAGTGGGAGGGCGACTGGTTTGAGAGGTCGGATCATGGCTGACACACAGAACCTCCTATGGCAATAGCATCTCCCAAATAGACCTTTTGATGTTTTGGCCTTTCGTTCTCATCACAAATCTTGAAAGATAAATCCTTCTGGGACTATGACACGAGTGTGCCGCGCAACCGCGCTCCAGAGAACGACTCAGTGACGAGAGTCTCGAAAAACGCGAACTCAACAGAGATTCAGACATTACGATTTATTGTTCAGGAGCATCATGCGCGTAGGTTGCACTGGGACTTCCGACTTGAGTTGGATGGGGTCCTGAAAAGTTGGGCTGTTCCAAAAGGTCCACCAATCGAGATTGGGATCAAACGGCTGGCCGTCGAGGTTGAGGATCATCCATTGAGCTATTTTGGGTTCGAGGGGACTATTCCGGCAGGCGGGTATGGTGCCGGGGAGGTTAAGGTCTGGGACAAGGGGTTTTATGTCCTAGAGCTTAGGGAGCCACGAAAATACCATGTGCTGTTGAAAGGACGGAAGTTGAAGGGAGACTATCGCCTGATCAATTTCAAAGACAAGAACTGGTTAATCTACAGAGTGGCCTGAACGATGAAGACTAGGTCTGTCTTTCTTTTCGCCGGCATTCCTCTAACATCTCCACTGCACTCCTAAGGTGCGGTATCGCGATCGACCCGCCAACAATCAGTCCTATGTTGAAGGCTTCGAAAAATTCTGCGTCGGAGACTTTCTGCTCGACACACTGGATGATGTGGTAGGTGACACAATCGTCACAACGAAGAACGAGTGAAGCGACAAGTCCCAGCAGCTCTTTGGTCTTTCGAGGAAGCGCGCCGTCGTTGTAGGCCTGGGTGTCTAGGTTGAAGAAGCGTTTGATCTGAAGGCTTCCTTTTTCAAGAATTTTCTCGTTCATTTTCTCCCGGTAAGCTTTGAACTCTTTGAGAAAGTGGCCGTGGCTCGCCATTTCTGGGCTCATCTGTAAGCAGGTCGAGTCCCGATATTAGAATGTGGGTCGAGAAATTCAGGGAAGACTGAGAACATTAGGGTTCAGCAGCAACAGATAGTAGGCTACGGCTAGGATTCCCACGACGATTATCAGATATCCGATCGCTTCTAAGGCTCTCTTTGCCGGGGCCAAGCCGATCTCAGTTAGGGTTGACTGGAACCGGAATATTCCATGGTACAGGGATCCCGCAACGGTTACGAACAGGAATAGAGTTCCGAGGTGATGGTGGTTCAGTATCGCGCTCGTGGGATCAGCGTTCGCCACGGGCCATAGACCTAACGGGTATGCTATTCCCACCAGGTAGATCAATACTGGGAGTAGGAAGGCTGCGATGAATCCTCCCATGGAGAAGACTCCCCAGAGAATTGCGTGTAGACGTGCGACTTTTGGCATAGTCGCTACCTCAGAACGAGTATCTGAATTACCGCGTAGAAAATGATCAGCAACAAAACAATGTTGACTAGTAAGGCCTGCCAGGGTTTGCTCGTCGTTTTCCCCATCCTGATCGGTTGGACCTTACCAATCAAATAGAACCATGTGAACGCGTGGTACAACGTGAACAGCAAAGCTAGCACGTTGAAAGCGATTATCCCCGGATTCCTCATCAGGGCGAGAGCGCTGTCCTTCGCTCCTGTCGCGAACAGAGACAGTTCGTAGATGTAGATGAGGCTGAATACTGCCACAAAGAAGCTAGTCCATTCTCGGATCATATACTGGGTGAAGTGGCCGTTGGAGAGCCACCATCCGGGCCCCAGTTTGCGCCTGTATTCGGGAAACGGTTTCTGTTTGGACAATCCTATTTTCCACCCCGCGGCATGACAAGCGATTTCAGAGCGTTTGTAGCTCCGAGGATCTTCGTCTTCTGAATAGCAAGCATGGGGTCAACGCCCTTCGGGCATACGACACTGCACTCTCCCACGAGAGTGCATTCCCAGACTCCTTCTAGCTCATGCACGATCGGGAACCGGACAGCCTTGCCCTGGTCTCTGGAATCCTCGATGTAACGATAGGCAATGGCCGTAGCCGCCGGACCTAGGAATTTCTCGTTGAGCCCGTAGACCGGGCAGGCGGAGTAGCAGAGCATGCAGTTGATGCATGAGGAGAACTGGTCGTACCTTTCCAGTTCCTCAGCGCTCTGTCGGTACTCACCCTCTTCCGGGGGAGACTCTTTCTCCCTGATTATCCATGGCTTGATCTCCACCAGCTTGTGCATGAAGTCGTCCATGTTGACGACCAAATCCTTGATGACTGGAAAGTGGCTGAGGGGTTCCACCTTGATCGTCCGACCTTTGAACTCGTGGAGAAAGCTAGCGCAGGTGAGCTTCGGGACCCCGTCCACATTCGCGCCGCAGCTACCGCAGACCCCCATTCTACACGACCACCGATAGGTCAGGGTCCCGTCCAGGTTGGCTTTGATATAGTTCAGCGCGTCAAGAACAACCATGTCCTTCCGGTAGGGCACCTTGTAATCCTGGAAGTAGGGTTTGCCATCTTTCTCAGGACGATAACGCGTTACCCTTATCGTTGCAACATCTTGGCTCATTAGTAGACGCGAGCCTCCGGTTTCCATCGCGTAATGCTTACTGGCATCGTGTCTATCCTCGGAACTGTTCCGGTCGCATAGACAACCAAGTGCTTGAGGAATTGAACATCGTCACGTTTCGGATAGTCCGTTCGAGAATGCGCTCCCCTAGATTCTTTTCGCGCTAGCGCAGCATAGGCGATGGTCTCTGCGACATCAAGCATGAAATCCAGCTCCAGTGCAGAGACAAGGTCGGTATTGTAAACGCGGTCCTTGTCTTCAACCACAGCGTTCTTCATTCTCTGTTTCAAATCTCCAATGAGCCCGCAGGCCTGTTTGAGACTGTTCTCGTCACGGTAGATACCAACATGCTCTTCCATAGTCTTCTGCATTTCTGCTCGAATGGTCGAGATTTTCTCGCCCCTCTCAGATTTCAGAACCGTGTCGTAGATCCTCTTCTCTTCCGCTAGCGCGAGTCCTTGAACAGGGTTTCCGAAGCTCGGCGAACGCTGCCTGATCGCGTACTCAGCCGCACCGATTCCAGCCTCAGCGCCAAACACTAGGCACTCGGTCAACGAGTTGCTGCCTAGACGATTTGCGCCGTTCATGCTGACGCAGGCCATCTCTCCCGCAGCATAGAGTCCGGAGAGGCCTGTGTAGCCGTGAATGTCAGTATGGACGCCCCCCATCATGTAATGCTGACCTGGTCTTACGGGTATCATCTCATGAACAGGATCTATTCCCAGATATCTCTCGGCCAGTTCTTTCACGAAGGGAAGCTTCGCCTCGATCGTTTCAGCGCCCAGATGTGTAAGGTCCAGGTTGACATAGCTCCCGTATGGGCCTTCGAATCCCCGGCCTTCCTTGATCTCGGTCATCTCGGCCCGCGACAAGATGTCTCTTGGCCCGAGCTCCATCTTGTTGGGAACGTATTTCTTCAGGAACCGTTCGCCATCCTTGTTCAGTAGATGACCGCCTTCTCCCCTAGCGGCTTCGGTGATCAGTATGCCGGTATTCGGTAGCAGTGTGGGATGGTACTGGACCATTTCCATGTCCTTGAGGGGGACCCCAGCTCGGTACGCCAAGGCCATCCCATCACCCGTCTTGATCCATCCGTTCGTTGTGAACTGATAGATTCTACCACATCCGCCGGTCGCGATCACAACAGCTTTGGCTAGAATCGAAAAGAGCTCGCCTGAACGTATGTCGATCGCGGTGACGCCGTCGACTCGGCCGTTATCCACGAGGATCGACGTAGCGAACCATTCGTCGTACCTGTGGACATTCTCAAACTTTAGGCTGGTTTGAAAAAGAGTGTGCAGAAGGTGGAATCCGATCTTGTCTGTGGCGAACAATGTTCTCTTAACACTCATTCCTCCGAAGGCTCGCACGCTAATCCTGCCGTCCGGGTCACGGCTGAAAGGACAGCCCCAGTGCTCAAGCCGTATTGATTCCTTAGGCGCCTCTTTCACGAAGAACTCTACCGCGTCCTGATCTGCAAGAAAATCGCTTCCCTTGATTGTGTCGTAGGCGTGCAGGTCGAAATTGTCATAGTCTGTCCTCAGAACAGCGGCCATGCCGCCTTCCGCGGATACAGTGTGGCTACGCATAGGATAGACCTTGGACACGATTGCGATGTCCAACTTGGGATTGAGCTCGGCCGCAGCAATAGCAGCCCGGAGTCCAGCCGCGCCACCCCCGATGATTAGGATATCGTGACTGAGATGTTCCACTACGTTTCAGCTTCCTGCCTTCGACGAGCGGCTGTTAACGAATCCGCCCGTATTTTAAATGGTGTCAGGAATCGAGGGAAAAATCGCCGACTGACGGATATGGTCTAACTGATCAGAACTCTGCCTTCACAACTCTGAGACCTTGGTTCTCCGTATCGTCAAGCCTCATCTGGACAGAAAACAACCCTCTCAGCGCCCCTAAGAATCGCTCCTCAGTCGTCTCCTTACTGACGAGAAATATTGCTGTGACTGTTGAAGGGTTCAATAACTCGATCATCTGCTTGATACCCGAGTAGACTTGCTCCCATCTTTCCCCCCGGATTAGCTCGGTGATACTGTCGAAGACGAAGCTCAAAGCAACAGACTTGTTGTTCTCAAACAGATCTGTAACCAACGAAGTCACCAGGCCCAGCTCCTTGTCTGGAATCTGGATTTCCCCATCAGGCAATTCGTCCGGGGCAGATACAAGAGAAGAGGCGGCGATTATCCTTACCATTCTCTTTCCCTTCAACGCCCTGTAGAGCTTGCTCGACTTAGATGTGAAGAGGGTGCACATCTCGGCATTGGCGATTCCCTCGTCGAAGAATTTTTTCACCAAGTCCTCAAAGTTCGAGTTCGAGGAGTACTCGAGAAGAATCTTCGAGCCCTCGATTCTTGGATGGTCCAGGTTGACAAGGGTTGAAAACGGATCGGACGCCTCTGACAGATTGACGAGCTCAACGTCCCCGTTCTTCTGTAGGAAATCAGCGACTTGGGGTCGAGGTGCCTGGTTGGACTCTAGCAATAGCACTTCTGCTTCCGGTTCATTCTTTGAATCTCTCGCAATAGACACCATCGAGCCTTGAAGATCCTGCCGCTCCAGCTCTTTCACGAACACGGTTGCCGTCTGGCTCAAGCCAAACTTTTCGGAGAGACCCTCTTTCGCGGACCTTTTGTCATCAGAATGAGCCGAAGAAGTGACAAACTTTCCGTTCTCTGCCCACTCCTTGAATCGAGAATCGTTGCGTGACAGTCCCTCTACGAGCCAGGTGGCCGGAGATTTGAGAACTACCTTGGCACCAGCCTCTATAGTACTTCGAAAGGCAGAAGAGAGGAAGGATATCGATCGCATACTGGTATCGTGTAGAACTAGGTATCGTTTTCCAAATTTTATCAGACTTTGAGGGAAAAGGCTGGTTTTCAAGAATCTAGTAGTTCCGGGAAGGGTCCGAATGGAAATGGCTAGCAGACAATAGAGAGCGGAACTGAGAATCAAACCCAGCTCGTAAGAGAATGGAATCATCGGAGATAAGAGAAAGAAAACGACCAGTCCGACCGTGGGAAAACAAAGCCAACTGGACAACATCAGGAGAAGAGAGTTTCTCGTATACGAAGTCTGGGCACGGTGCAGAGACGATAGAAGTAGCAGGGAAGGATACAAGACGATGGGAGCCGCAACGGCAAAAGTGAACCCAATGTACCATGTGGGAAAGGCAGGCAACACATATGCCTCGTTTCCGTAAAACGTTAGGGAAGAAGTGACTGGTTCAAAGGCGAGAGTGACTACAAGCCATGTCCCAAGAATGAGAAGAAACAAGGGAAACAACATGGTTCTCTTGAAAATGACCTTCATAGATTCTCCCCATGTTCTAGCTTCAGGACAAAACTGAACAACTGCTGCAGCGTGGCCAAAGTTCATGGCGACTAGGAAAAAGCCGGCAAGCATTACGTAGGTTGCGATAATGCTTTGGGTTAGGATTCTATCTATGTCGGCCGCCAGAATTAGGAAGAAGTAGATGTTTAGCTGGATCAGGTTGCGTCGGGCAATCCCGACAAACGAAGGTTTCTGTCTGATAAGCAGCCACAAGGAAAGGGTTGGAGCAACCATCGCAACTAGGTCTAGATAGACGGGGATGGACATGTTACCCTTTCTTGGCCCTCTGGGTGTTCGTGAGTGTGTGTTGGAGATTGGCGGAGGTTTCAAGATAACGTAACTGAGCGGCGTGGCCTATTGTTACTCGACTTGTCACGCGCACGGGTCCCTCTCATGAGACTCGAAATCGCGGCTTTGACCCTTCCCGTTAGCAGTTCGTATCCTTCCGCGTTCAAACGCTTTCGACGCCGATTGCCAGCCCAGATGGGGCGTCCCCACATTGGGTCTGAGGCGTATCTAGGGACCAAGTGCCAGTGAAGATGCGGCATCGAATTCCCCAGCAGCTCATAATTCATCTTGTCAGGCTTGAACGCCCTCGAAAGAGCACTCGCAACAAGTGACATGTCCTCTAGAAACTGTCTGCGATCTTTGTCAGCCAGTCTGTAGAGTTCTTCTTCGTGCCACCTTAATGTCAGGAAGGTGTACCCTTCAAACGCTTGATCCGGATTCAGCTTCGCAACTGACACCCGAGACTCGTAGAAGACAAGATTCTTGGGCTCATAGATTCCTTGGCACATCCAGCAGTCGGGCTGCAGACGCGACAAGATAGACCATACCGAATCGGAATCCGATTGTTTTTAAGATGATGATGAGATCGCACGCGTTAGAGGTCAGAGACCTTCGATTCCAAGAGGACGACTGGTTTGGGTGTCAAATATTGACTCCTGGAATGGTGGGAAAACTCGCCAGAGAATATGCCCCTCACCAGACCGAGCAGGAGACGCTCACCTGGTGGACTACTAACCGAACTTATCAGAAGACTAAGAAAAAGCTCCTCAAACGTCCCAGGTTCTACTTCCTAGATGGTCCTCCATATGTGACAAACGCTCCGCATGTTGGGCTTGCCTGGAACAAGACGCTGAAAGACATCGTGATCCGATACTACAGGATGAAAGGGTTCAACGTCCACGATCAGCCTGGCTATGACTGCCACGGTCTTCCAGTTGAAGTAATGATAGAGAAGTCGTTGAAGCTTGGCTCGAAAAAGGATATTGAGAATGTTGTCGGAGTGGACCGATTTATCGTCGACTGCAAGAAATTCGCAGAGGAAAACGTCCAAGCTCAGACGAAGGTTCTGAAAGACCTCGGGATCTGGATGGATTGGGATAATCCCTATCTGACATACAAAGACAGCTACATCGAATCTGTTTGGTGGACTATCAAGCGAGCCCAGGAGAAACGTCTTCTCTACAAGGCTTTGAAGGTAGTCCACTGGTGTCCCCGCTGCGAAACTGCCCTCGCCGGGTACGAGGTGACAGACGAATATCGAACCGTTCAAGACTTCTCGATCTACGTAAAACTCCCATTGGTCGAGAAACCAGGAGAGTTCATACTCATATGGACCACAACCCCTTGGACCCTGCCAGCAAACCTCGGCGTGATGGTTCACCCAGACAAGCCCTACGTCTTGGTCGAGGTTGAGGGAGAAAAGCTCATACTTGCTAAGGAGAGGCTTGAACAAGTCCTCGGAGGACGAGCCTCCAAGATCCTAGAGGAGTACCAAGGACGAGAACTGGAGGGCGCACCGTACCATCCACCACTCCAAGAGGAGACCCATGCCCATACCGGGGCGGACAGACATCGAGTTCTGCTCAGCGCTGAACATGTTTCAATGTCTGAGGGAACAGGGGCCGTCCACACGGCCCCAGGACATGGAGAAGAAGACTTCGAGGTCGGCACGAAATACGGACTGCCCGCCTTCTCACCAGTAGACCCCTCAGGTCGCTTCACCAATGAAGCTGGGAAATACCATGGACTATCGGTTAGGGACGCAAACAGAGTCATCATCGAGGATCTCAAGGCCAAGAATCTTCTTTGGAAAGAGGAGACAATCGAGCACTCGTACCCTCACTGCTGGAGATGCAAAACAGCCCTCATCCTTCGAGCCACAGACCAATGGTTTGTCAAAGTCACCTCGATCAAGAAAAAAATGCTGAGCGAGAACACGAAGGTCCGATGGGTGCCAGAATGGGCCGGGTCCAAGAGATTCCACGACTGGCTTGAAGGCGCTCGAGACTGGGTAATATCTCGCCAACGCTACTGGGGAGTGCCAATACCAGTATGGACCTGCCAGAAGTGCGGGGAACATACCGTGATCGGCTCGAAAGCAGAACTTGTCAAACTCGCTCTACACCCCCCAAAAGAGTTTGAACTTCACAGAAATGGCGTCGACAAAATACAAGTGAAGTGCAAATGCGGGGGAAACGCAAAGAGAGAGCCTGACATTCTGGACGTCTGGATGGACTCCGGCACCGCGTCTTGGGCCAGCCTCGGCTATCCAAAGAGACTTGTAGAAATGAAACGATGGTGGCCCGCGGACCTTATCCTCGAAGCTCATGATCAGACAAGAGGCTGGTTCTACAACCAGCTCGTTCCAGGCGTCCTAGCCTTCAACCGAAGCCCATACCGAAGGGTGCTGATGCATGGACATACCCTGGATGAGCTGGGAGAAAAGATGAGCAAGTCGAAAGGAAACTTCGTCAGCCCAGATGATGTTGTAGGCAAGTATAGCCGTGATGCACTTCGATTCTATACAGTTCAGTCGACCCTCTGGGAGGATTTCCAGTTTTCATGGAACGCTGTTGAAGTTGCAGCCAAGGACCTCCAGATTGCGTGGAACGTCTTCTCGTTCGCCACACTCTACATGAACCTCGACAAGTTCAAGCCGGACTCGTGGTCGGTTAAGAGAGTCTGGAACAACCTGAGGCCCGAAGACAAATGGCTTGTCTCTCGGAGCGAGAGCTTGCTGAAAGATGTGACCGGCAATATGGAAGGCCTCGAACTGCATCTTGCCCTGCGCAGACTGAGAGCGTTTGTAATAGAAGATTTGAGCCACTGGTACATCCGCCTAGTAAGAAGAAGATTCTGGCAAGAGAAACAAAACAAGGACAAACTAGCCTCATACGCAGCCCTCCACCACGCACTGAAGACCTGGCTGATCCTCTCATCTCCATTCGTCCCACTCTTGACTGAGACAGTGTACCAGCAGGCCTTTCGGAAGACTGTGAAGTCCGACCTTGAGAGCATTCACATGTCCTCATGGCCAAACTCTAGACCAGAGTGGGTTAACAAGAGGCTTGAAGAGAACATGAAGATAGTGCAACAGGTCTCGGCGGCATCATCCTCTGCCAGACAATCGAAGAAGGTAAAATTACGCCAACCTGTCGCCAGAGTCCTAATCGTAACCGATAGCGACAATGTAAAGCGAGCGGTCAAGAGCCTCCGACCACTATTCCTTCAACAGACAAACTCGAAAGATATACGACTCGTCGGCCTCGCGGAAGAAGAGCAGCTGAAGAAACTGGCAGCTGAACCGAACTTCAAGGGACTCGGACCAGTCTTCAAGGGAGATGCCAACAAAGTAGCAGAAGCGCTACGATCAGCAGACGGACGCCAGCTCTTCCAGGCCCTTCAAGGCGACAAGTCTTACAGGTTGAAAATCGATAACCGGGACTACAGGATTACAAGTCAGATGGTCTCATTCAAAGAAGAAATGCCAGAGAACTTCGCAATGGGAAGCTTCGACGATGGCCGCGTCTACATCGATCTGACCATTCCAAAAGAGCTGGTGAGAGAAGGCTTCGTGCGAGAAATTGTCAGGCGGTTGCAGGAAATGAGGAAACGCCTAGACCTCCCAGTGGACGCTTTCGTAGAAGCCTACGTGACAGTTCCTGACGCTCAGAAGTTGGAATGGCTAGAAGACGAACGAGACTACCTCATGGGAGAAGTCAGGGTAGAAACACTTCATCTTCTACGTTCCGACCAAGAAAAACCGAAAGTGAAAGCGGAAGAGAACTGGGAGATAGAAGGTCGCACGTTTCAGATGGGGCTCTCGTCGAAAAACGCTCAACACTAAACCGATTGAGTCTGGACAATGTGAAGAGAGTAGGCTTTCTTGTCAACCCAATTGCTGGAATGGGGGGAGCAGTTGGTCTAAAGGGAACTGACGGAAAGAAAACACTGCGCCATGCCGTTCGAAAGGGCGCGAAGCCGATCTCTCTCGAACGAGCATTGAGATGCTTGAAAGAGATCCAGAAACGAAGCCAGGGCATCGATTTCTTGATCGCCCCGGAGAAAATGGGAACGACCATTGCTGACCAATTGAAACTTGAATATGAATCCGTTGGTCGAATTGGAAAAAATACCACCTCTGATGACACCATAAGAATCGCTCATCTAATGAGACGGAAAAGAGTGGACTTGATCATCTTTTGTGGCGGAGACGGAACAGCCCGAGATGTGTTGGAAGGAGTTGGCCAAGACGCTACTGCGCTTGGTGTTCCGGCCGGAGTGAAGATCTACTCGTCAGTCTTCGCCATAAATCCAGCAGCAGCGGCGGAGTCTACCGTCGCGTTTCTTGGAGGTCAGATTCCCACAAGATTTGGAGAAGTTGTCGATGTAGATGAAATCGCGTTTAGGAAGAATCGCCTGTCAGTCAAGCTGCTCGGCTATCTCACAACCCCCGATTCGGGACCACTTATGCAAGCATCAAAATCGGCTACGGGATTATCGGAAGATTCTGAACTAGACGCGATCGCCGAATATTTCATCGAAGAGATCGACCCGGGAATCACCTACATCCTCGGTCCGGGATCAACGGTTGAGAGGATCGCAAAGCGTTTGGGAGTCAACAAATCACTTCTCGGAGTCGATGTTGTCAAGGGAAATGGGACGACATTGCGGCTTGATGCTGACGAGGCAACTTTGATGTCCTTGATCAACAAAACTTCACCAAAGAGTTTAACGAAGATCATCATTTCCCCGATTGGTGGACAAGGCTTCCTATTCGGACGCGGAAACCAACAGATCAGCCCCCAGGTAATTCGCAGAGTAGGTGTCGAGAACATTACCGTGGTTGGATCGAGAAGTAAGATCGAAGCACTGCATCCCCGACGTCTTCTTACCGACTCCGGTAATGACGAGATAGATCAACAGTTACGAGGCTACCTTCGGGTAATCACGGGATATCGGGAAGAAATGGTCGTCAAAGTGGAGTAGCGCAACCCAGGCTTCTGAAGACAGACCCAGCTGCGCCCCCCCGTACCGTTGACCAACGGTAACACTACGCTCTAAGTCAGACGGACCCCTAAGCCTGGCGATTGCTCATGCCTTCAACCAACGGAAAGATTGCGAAGAAGACCAAATCCAAACCGGCAACAAAATCCCGTAAGACCTCTCGGCCCCACAAGGCCTCTAGAACTATTCGTTCTCATCCCAAGAGAAAAACGGCTGCGAAGAAAGAGGATGTAACCTACGTTTACGAATGCAACCGCCCAGGGTGCGGGTACAAGATCTGGCGAGACGACAAGGGCGAACCGGGACAATTACGTACCGATCTGAAATGCCCGAAGTGCCATCATGTAGAATTCCGATGCCTTGGCAAGGGCGACCTACCAGAGAGCTTCCAAGTTCCACTTCCGACGAACCCTGTCAACTTCGACGCTGTCAAGGGATCCGAGATTGGATCGTACTAAGAATCCTACTTCGATAGAACGAACACACAGCATTATCTGCCCGGAAACTTTGCGAATGGAATTTGTTCGGTCTACAAAAAAAAGGCTAGAGAGCCCTACTGTTGGTGCGGGGGGTGGGATTCGAACCCACGAAGGCCTACGCCACAGGATCTCTCCTGAAGCCGGATCTTAAGTCAAGCACCACTCCCCATCGGAGCGGTCCTGCCCCTTTGACCTGAATCCCGCCCTATAGGACAGGATCCCATAGTAGTCTCGGGAACCCCCGCTTTCGGGTTTCACGAGGCAATGTCCATTCTTAAAGCCAATCTAGTAGGAAGCGCCTGGATTCGGGCATAAGCATCAGGACGCCTCTAGATCAAGACCCCCTGTTCTCGGGTCTGAGATACAATCTCTACAAATCTCGCGTGTGTCCGCTTCCTTCTTGCAGAAGGGCTTGGCGCAAAGAGATGTCTCACAGTAGGACCGTTCAGAGGTCCGTTACGCCAGATTCTGTCAAAGCCCTCATGATAATCGAGGCGATTGTCATCGCATTCTTCTCGTTTTGGCTTGCTAACGAGTACGTTTACAACGTATACTTCCGAATATACGTGAACAGCGTCTTCATAGAACACTTCAAAACCTACACTATCGCACTGGGACTTGGAATTGGACTAGCGAGTACGGCTGCCGCAGCGACTCTCTACAAGAAGCTTAGAGAAGCCAAATTGAAACTAGAATTCGTCGCCCCCAAGATCAGAGGTTCTCTTGAGCAAATGCTAGCAAGTCTTCCCTCCATGGAACCGCAGGCGGTCATTCTACCCATTAGCAATGCTCCTGTCGTCACAACTCAACCTGCCCAGGCGGCTACGAGAACCGTTAGTCCCATTTCCCCTGCTCCTCCTCCGCCGCTTACGGAAGAGAAGAAGTAATTTCTTTTAGGGTCTCTCGCCTAGTTCCTTGGCGAACTCTGTCAAGAGTTCTCTCTGCCGACGAGATAGATCCCTCGGAATCTCAACATCAATTCTTACAAGTTCATCTCCTCGCCCCCATCCTCCAACTCTTGGGAAGCCCTTGCCTTCTAGGCGAAACACTGTTCCGGGTCTTGTCCCTGGTGGAATCTTTAGTTGTGCCTTACCATCGATTGAGGGCACTTGAAGCTCTCCGCCGAGGGCGGCTTTTGGAAAACTGACTCTGGTTTCGTACAGAATGTTGTCGCCATCTCGTTTGAAGTCGGCGTGAGGCTTCAATCGTATCCGGACGTACAGATCTCCACTTCGTCCTCCCTGCGCAGCATTACCTTCTCCTCTAATGCGGAGGCTCTGACCTTCGTCAGCTCCAGGGGGAACTTTCACCTGAAGCTTGGTCCTTGAACGTGCAACGCCGCTTCCGCTGCAGTTCTTGCATGGCTTGTCGATGATGCTTCCTTCTCCTCTACACTTTGGACAGGTGGTTATCTGGACGAGCTGGGCGAACCCCGCTCGACGGACAGTTTGGACCTGGCCTCGGCCATGACAGTTGCCACAGGTCCTCCTAGAGCTCCCTGGCTGGGCCCCGGTCCCGTTGCATTCCTTACACTCGGCAAGTCGGGGAACTTCTATCTCTCTTGTCGCTCCGTGCGCGACCTCATCGAAGCTAATCTGCAAATCGTAGAGTAGATCCTCGCCTCTGGAGGGAGCGCTTGGGCTTTCGAAGTTCTGGAAGCCTCCGAATCCACCGAGAATCCGTTCTACGAAGCTGCTGAACCCGCCCCCGAATGCGCCGAATCCCATGTCTCGGAAGATCGAGTCGAAGTCCGCGCCCCGGAAAATGTCTTCAGTATTATATTTCTGATAGATTCCCTCGCGCCCGAACTGGTCGTACTGTTTCCGCTTCTCTTCATCGGACAATATCGCATAGGCTTCGGAGATTTCCTTGAACTTCTCAGTGGCCTCAGGCGCTTTGTTCCTGTCCGGGTGATACTGTAGGGCGAGTTTACGGTAAGACCCCTTTATGTCGTCCTTGGACGCGTTTCGAGGAACCCCGAGCACGTCATAATAGTCTGGCCTCTCCATTCTTTCCTATTCATCTCGCTCTACCGGGAGCCTTCGTCCTTTACTTCTCTGAACTCCGCGTCTACGACATTATCATCCTTGGTCGGGTTTGCTCCGGGCCCCGTTGCCTGCTGCTGGGCGGGCTCGCCTGGCTTCTGAGCGACCTTCTGGTAGATTTCGGCCCCAATCTTCTGGAGTATTCGTGAGAGATCGTCGCTAGCCAATTTTATCCGGTCAGCCTCCTTCCCAGATAGAGCCGCTCGCAAGGTGCCTGCTGCCTTGTCGATGGCTTCAACCTGTTCTTTCGTAATCTTGTCTTTCAACTCGTCTTTTGTCTTATCAGCGGTGTAGAGCATACTTTCCGCGGTGTTCCTGAGTTCCACCTCCTCCTTTCGTTTCTTATCTTGATCCGCGAACTGCTCAGCTTCGTGTACCATCTTCTCCTTCTGATCCTTCGAGAGTTTGGTCGAGGCGGCTATCGTGATCTTGTTCTCTTTCGATGTTGCGAGGTCCTTCGCAGACACATTTAGGATACCGTTTGCGTCAATGTCGAAGGTCACCTCAATCTGGGGAATCCCTCTAGGGGCAGGCGGAATACCTGTTAGGTTGAACATGCCAAGAGATATGTTGTCCGTGGCCATGGCGCGCTCCCCCTGGAGGACATGAATAGTGACAGTGGTCTGGGAGTCGGCTGCTGTCGAGAATATCTGGCTGCGTTTTGTCGGGATGGTCGTGTTTCTCTCCATAATCTTTGTAGCGACACCTCCCAGTGTTTCTACGCCAAGTGACAAAGGCGTGACGTCCAGCAGGAGGATGTCCTTGACCTCACCCGCGAGAACCGCGCCTTGAATCGCCGCTCCAACAGCAACGCATTCCATCGGGTCGACTCCACGCTCAGCTTGCTTGCCGATTATGTCCTCAACGAATTTTCGCACGAGTGGCATGCGGGTCTGGCCGCCAATGAGTATGATCCTGTCTACGTCCTTGGGCGTAAGTTTGGCATCGTCGAGAACTCTCTTGATCGGTGTCTCAACTTTTCGGACTATTGGATTAGCGAGCTCTTCTAGCTTTGCCCTCGTCACGGTCGTGTGGAGATGTTTGGGCTGGGATGAGTCTGCTGAGATGAAGGGTAGATCGACATCTGTAGTGAGAAGAGTGGAAAGCTCGATCTTCGCCTTTTCCGCGGCTTCTTTGAGACGGGTCATGGCCATGCGGTCGTTTCGAAGACTTATGCCCGTCTGGCGCTGGAACTCGGTGAGCAAGTACTCGACTATCGCGTTGTCAATATCTGTCCCGCCTGTCTGAGTGTCTCCACTGGTTGATAGGACCTGGAAGACTCCGCCCCCGAAGTCCATAAGAGTGACGTCATGCGTTCCTCCTCCAAAGCTGAACACCATTATCTTCATCTCCTTGTCCGCCTTGTCCAGTCCGTATGCGAGACATGCAGCGGTGGGTTCATTGATTATTCTAGCGACCTCGAAGCCCGCGATTTCTCCAGCGTCCTTAGTTGCTTGTCGCTGGTTATCGTTGAAGTGCGCCGGGACGGTGATTACCGCTTTCTTGGTCGCGCGTCCAAGAAACGTCTCGGCGTCTTGTCTTATCTTCTGAAGTATGAAAGCGGAGAGCTGCTGTGGAGTGTAGTCTTTCCCGGCGATATGGACCTTGTAATCGGTGCCCATCTTTCTCTTGATCTCTATGATGGTCCCGTCGGGGTTTGTTGCTGCTTGCCTCTTTGCAGGTTCGCCGACTATCAACTGGCCCTCTTTGGTGAATGCGATGACCGATGGAAACATCTTTCCAGCAGCGGTCTGTCCCTCCGCGCTTGGGATAACGACGGGGCGTCCGGCTTCCATTATCGCCGCAGCAGAATTCGTCGTTCCTAGGTCTATTCCTATGATCTTCTCTGTTTCTGGCTTACTCATGGTCCCTGATCTCCTCTAGAAGTGACTTCTCTGATTTAGACTCACGCTCAGCGGAATTCTCAGCTACTTTGACTATGCTGGGTCGCAGAACCTTCCCCCGCAATGTGTATCCCTGGCGAATCTCTTCTACGATGGTTCCCTCCTCCTTATCTGACACAACTCGAAGCGCCGCGTCATGGAGGTCAGGGTTGAATTTTGACCCTAGGCTGTGAATCTTCTCCACGCCGTCTTTCGATAGGATGCTCTGTAACCGTTTGTGGACCATTCCGACTCCCTCCACTATCGTAGGGTCCTCTCCACTTTCCTCTGCCTCTCTGAGAGCGAGTTCCAGCTCGTCGTTGACCACTATGAGCTCGGAGAGGAGGCGTTGGTTTCCGAACTGTCTAATGTCAGACATCTCTTTCTCCACTCTCTTTCTGTAGTTTTCGAAATCCGCCTGAAGGTACTGCAGACGCCGCAGATAGTCCTCCGATTTCGACTTTTCCTTCTCTAGCTCTGCACTGAGCTCCTTCAACATGGTTTCAGGGTCTTCGCCATCCAGGGGCTTCTTGGAAGGCGGTTGCGCCTCTACAGTTTCAGTTGCAAGATGTCTCTTTTTCTCGCTCACCAAGATCACTCCCTTCTGCCTTCTCCGAATTCCATTAGGCCAAGCTACAATCGATTTGGAGTCAGGGAAAAATTAAACCTTCTGACACGCCGAGTATCGATACCGTGCAATGACTGCGAGCTAATGCTACCAGCCTTTTTCCGAAACTTTCCCGAAAGGACAGCATGTTTCTCCTAAGAGGCTGGTTTGGTTACGCTCGATTGATAGCGCACATAGAACTTGATAGAATCCATTCGGAGGATCACGTTTGGGTCTATTGAGTCATCTTACCCATCCAAAAGGCAAGATTTGGATCGCTCTTGACAAGGGGACTTTCCAAGAGGGAGAGCCGGTCGCGGGCAAGATCCACGTGGAAGCAGAAGAGTACATTCCGTCCATCGGATTGAAGGTTGAAGCAAGGGTGGTTGAGAGCTGGAACGAGATGGTCTGGGTCACTCTCCCCAACAACCAGAGGATCCAAGAGAACCAGCGTCGGACCAACAATCTCTACCAACGCGATGTACAAGTCGCCGGGGCTACTGATTTCGGAAAAGGCCCAGCCCGAGAATTTCCGTTCAGTGTGGGCATTCCTCCCTGCAGAGCGACACGGGGTGGAGCTTCCGTCCAGAACTTATTGAAGGCGGTCTTGCAGGTCAAGGGAAGACCCGACATGACCAACGAGACTCAAATCGCGTTTGTTCCAGCGGGGGCCTACGGTTCCATGCCGATGAATGTCGGATATGGCCCGGGACCCATGCCCGCAGGTTATGGACCGAACCCCGGTTATCAGCCAAATCCTGGCTATGGGATGCCACCCATGAACCAGGGCTATCAAGGCTACCAAGGCTATGGTCAGCCTGGATACGGTGTTCCACCGCCACAACAGCAAGCGCCATCGGTGAAGGTCCGCTGTAAGTACTGCACGGGACTGATGGACGCGAATGCGCCCAATTGTCCTACTTGCGGCGCCCACCAGTAGTAATCTCGTTCTAGGACGAGGACGAAACTAATAGGACACCGGTCACTATCAGTACAGCGCCTGTTCCTGAGTATATGTTGAACGGGTCATCGAAGATTATCACTGATAGCGCGACGGCGACGATCACCTCTATCGGAAGAATGATCGAGGACACGGTAGACGACACGGTTTCTAATCCTTTCATTAGGAAATAGTAAGCTCCTACCGTTGCAACCACCGCTAGGAACGCGGTGTAGAAGGCCGCTTCCCAGCCTAGGTTGACGGATGCACCCTGGTCCAACGGAATGGCTAGGACAAGAAGAATACTTGTGATGAGAATCATACCCCCAGTGACCGCTCGTCCTCCCTTCTGGACAACGATGTCCTTGGAATAGATGAAAACCAAAGCTATGGTGACAGCTGTTCCAAGTATCAGCACGTCGCCCAGAAACTGGGCCTGACCCAAGCTCACGACCTGACCCCGGGTAACTACCAAGCTCGCTCCAAGAAACCCTGACAATACTCCGAGACCTTTCTTCGCTCCTATCATTTCGCTTCCACGAGCCCAAGATAGAATCGGAATCATCAAGGCCGCTGTGCCTATGATCAGGGCTGCATCCGAGGAGGTTGTGAACCTCTGTCCCTGAAACTGCAGCACGTATCCTAGGGCATTGACGAATCCCACAACCCAGATGGGTCTTGTCCGGAGAAGGGTCCAGTCAACCCATCCGTTTCGACGAAGAAACAAGAGAACCAGAACAGAGGCTAGTGAAAATCGACAAGCCACGAATAGGTCTGCGGGAAGGAGATTCAGTCCGAGCTTGATTATCGGCACGCTTGTACCGAATAGTATCCCGGAGAGAACTGTTGCCAAGATTCCAGTTCTGGGAGCCGATTTTTCTCGCCTTTGGATGAGCAGTCTTGAGCGCTGGCTTTAGAGTATAACTCCGGCTTGAGAAAGCCAAGCGCGTGGAGAATCAGCTAGGCTTATCTTCTGGTAGAACCCTAATTCCAGCACGACATGAGCGCTACAAGTCTCTTGGAGAGGGAAGAAATCGAGTGCGCTTACTGCAAGGATTCCAAGCCGGCTTCAGAGACGACCTGGTTCATGGCTGAACCAGGCGAGAAATCAGTACGGTTGTGCGATTTCTGCTACGAGGAAGCAAGGAAACAACTCCGCCTCCTCCGGATCGTCCGAAACCGAGGAGACTACCCCCTAGAAGCAGCATCGTAACTGAAGTAACGACCTCTTCGAAACAGCAAACTCGCGCGCTTGCATCAGCGTAGCTTCTGACTGAGGGCCTTCGTCCCATCACTCGCAAGGGTTATTGCCCTTCACATCCTCAACCTTTGACCACTTAACGTTGCCATCGAACGATAGAGTCGTTATCCTCGGTTGCGGGATGGGAGGTCTGGCAACGTCAAGCCTCTTGGCCGAGCGTGCACCATCCGCATCGATCACGATCGTCGAACAAAAAAAGATTTTCGAGTTCCAGCCATCCTTCCCTTTGCTTGCAATGGGTCGCCGCGAACCTGGAAAAGTCCGACGCGCCCTCTCGATTCCGAAGAAACGGAGGATCCGACTGATCAATGATCGGGTCCGTTCAATTGTGACGTCTTCTAAGTTGGTCAAGACTGAATCTGAAGAGTTGCACTATGATCATCTAGTCATTTCGATGGGCGTCGACTACTCGCTTGGCGACGTTCCGGGACTGGAGAGGTACGCTCACCAGTTTTATGATTTCGACTCGGCGATGAAATTGCGTGATGCGCTAGAAGGTCTTGAAAGTGGAAGGTTGGTAATCGGAATATCTCGATTGCCTATCAAGTGTCCTGTCGCACCTTATGGTCTGGCGCTCCTCTTGCAGGATCACTTTGCCAGGGCGAAGAAAAAAATTACAATGGAGTTTTTCACTCCGGAGCCTCATCCAGCTCCAGCTGCAGGTCCTGTAATTGGTAAACAAGTAGAGAGGCTCTTGGCAGCCAAGGGAATAGCGTTTCGCCCCAAGGTCAAGCTTTCAAAAGTAGAAAAGGAAAAGATAGTGTTTGAGGAGAAGACAGAGCTCCCATACGATCTACTAATCATTGTTCCGCCTCACAAGTGTCCAAACGCCGTCGTTGAGGCTGGGTTAACCGATTCGTCCGGTTGGGTTCCAGTCAGTCCGCAGACCTTGGCCACCAGGTTTGAAAACGTCTACGCTATTGGAGATGTCACTGCAATCGAGACGCCTCATGCGCACGTTCCCTTTCTGCCGAAGTCAGGGTCGTTCGCCCTCGGCCAGGCTGAAGTTGTATCAAACAATATTGCAATGTCTATCACGGGAAAAGGGGAACGAAAGATTTGGGATGGGACCGGGTCTTGTTTTCTCGAAGTTAACAGGGGAGAAAGCGCCATGCTTAGGGGTGAGTTTCTCTCAAATCCTCCGCGGCTGGAGTTTCACCCGCCTCGCAAGAAATGGCAGGTGGAGAAGACTAAGCTGGAGGAATATTGGATGAAGTATCGATTCTAAGAAGCGACGCACCGTGGAAGGATTGAGCTGAATCACCTTCTGACCTCGAATCCGGGGCCCCTTTGGGCTTGGGGGAGCTAGGCTTCGGCTTCGATTTCTCCGCGGTGGACCTCGTGCCCACATGAGCCCAAGAAGACGTCCAGCCCGTCCGGTACGGCATCGCTTCGGAATGGGCTCACATGCACAAACACTCCTTCCCGATGATCGATAGGACACTCTGCTTTGATCAGATTCTTCGCCTTGGTTCTAGGCCTCTGCCTGGAAACTGGGTCCAATCTCGCGGACAGCCTTTCAATCTTAAGTCCCAGGAGCCCGGCGTATAGCCCGCCGACGCAAAATAAGCCGCTTCCCGCTAGCAATCCTACAACGCCGGCCAGACCTAGTGCGTCGCTGGATGTCATTGCAAAATATAGAGCGACGACAGGTGCGATGACGGCTATGCCGATGATGGTCTTGCCCATAATGGAGAGAAAGCCCATGTTCTTTCGACCTTATGGAATTCACTTCTTTTGAAAGGACTTGGCTTTACTGTTTCTTTTTGGACTCTCTCTCGCCTACAACGCTCTCGACATGTTCGATGATCGTCTTGAGAGGGGTCCCCGGCCCAAAATTGCCGGTAATTCCCTGCTTCTCCAACAACGGCTTGTCCTCGTCTGGGATGATACCGCCACCCACTAACAGAATATCGCCTCCACCTTTCTCCCGGATGAGCTTTGCAACCTTTGGGAAGGCAGTCATGTGAGCACCGTTTAGGAGACTCATCGCAACAACATCCACATCCTCATCAATAGCCATCTGGGCAACCTGTTCGGGAGTCGCTAGAAAGCCAGTGTAGATTACCTCCATGCCCGCGTCCCGGAAAGCCCGAGTCAAGATCAGCGCACCTCTATCATGCCCGTCTAGTCCAGGCTTCGCAACAAGAATACGAATCCTCTTGGCCGGTTTCGATACTGATTTTTTCTGCGAGGGCATCGGATCGTTCTGATCATCCGAAGAACCCGTTCGCTAATAAGGACTATCGGATCCATTCAGTTGTAGAGTTCGTCATAGCGCTTGTATTTCCAGTAAGCCATGGAAGCAAGCCATGATACTACGAATATGCCAATTATTCCGAAACCCATCGTCTCGAAATCGAGGGTTCCAAGCCACTTCCAGAATGGACCGGTCAGCTTCAGCTCGTTAGAGAGGACTTGGAGAAGTTCGACTCCGCCGATTGCAAAAGCAACCGCGACGGATATTATCGTCACAGTAAGATTGTAGTATATTTTTCGAATGGGCCTCAGAAACGCCCAGCCATACGCGGTGAGCATCGTAATCCCATCAGTCATGTCGACCAGGACCATTCCACAAGTGAACATCAAGGGGAGAACGAGGATCATCCAGAGAGGAACAGCCGCTGATACTCCGACTCCCACAGTGATGGCTATCAGGGCGATCTCGCTGGCGGTGTCGAAGCCAAGTCCGAACAGGACTCCAATAGGATAGATCTGCCAGGGCTCACGGACGAGCTTGAAGAGTCCTTTGAAGTAGCGGTTTAGGAATCCCCTGTTTTCCAGGAGAATATCCAGTTCCGACTCGTTCATCTTTCCCTGTTTGAGGGTCGTGAACACTCGATAGATTCCCAGGACGATGATGACATTGATGAGTCCGATGAGGAATAGGAAGACTCCGGAGACAGTTGTTCCTATTATCGCGCCGCTGCTTCGAAGGGCGGGAATCTGGTCTTTTACTGCGTTGGTGGCGAGAATGAGTGAGACGACAAGGCCGACGACGACCGTCGAGTGGCCTAGGGAGAACCACATACCAACGGTAAGGGGGCGCTTGCCTTCTTGGAGGAGTTTCCTTGTAGTATTGTCGATCGCTACAATGTGGTCGGCGTCAACTCCGTGACGCAGTCCGAAGGTGAATGCAAGGACTCCCAATCCCGCGAGGAGGGCGGACAATTGTCCTATGATGATGGAGGCCGCGAGGCCAGCGAGGGTGGCGATGCCCAGCGCTGAGTATATGATTGAGATTCTGAGTTTCTCTGCTGTTGAGAGTCCGAGCTTTGAGTGATCTAATTGGATTTCAGTCAATTCGGAAGACGCCCTCTCCAAGAGCTCTTACGGCTCCCGGCGCACATTGACAGGTTGTCTCGACCAGACCCCTCTATGTGGTAATATAAAGTCTCAAGTTGGTAATACTTTTAGCCGACTCGGCCACGCTGAGTAATACTATGAGGCGAGTCATGAATTGGTGTTGAGTGATGTGGGAGTTACCAGAATAAGCATGTCTCTGCCACCTGAACTTCTTGGAGCCTTCGACAGGGCTTCCGAGCACAGCGGCTACAGAGACAGGTCCAAGGCTCTGCAAGCGGCGATGCGATCCTTCATCTCGGATTTTGAGACAGGGGTCAGAGGAGGCCATGTTGTCGGGTCCATCGTCATGGTCTACAACCATGAGACTCACGGCGCCGATGAGGGTATCACAGAAACATCTCACCACCATAGACAATCCATTCTCTCATCACTGCACGCCCACATCGACGCTGCGCACTGCCTTTGCGCTCTGCTAGTCCGCGGCAGGGCCCAAGATATCACGAGATTGGAGGGTGAGCTGAAGCGACAGAAGGGAATCATGCAAGTCAAATCCTCTTATCTGAAAACAGAATCGGTCTAAGGAATTACCGTAGAAACAAGAACGTTCAGCTCGGGAGTTGTTCTACTTCCTTGTCACCCGCTAGAGAATAATCTAAACGGATCTTCTGGTCGCGGACGTTAGGTATGCTCTCCCACCATCATTGTGGAATCGCGTGGCGAATAATGCATCCCTGATGTAGTTGATCTTGAAGAGCTGCGAGAACGTTACCTCGATCTCCCCTCTCGTAACTCTTCGTGGTCCACCCCAGCCAGTGGGCTCTTTCTCGCTGAAACATAGCATGAAGTACTTTCCATTAGTAACTAGAACTCTAGAGATCTCGTGAGTGTAAACTGGCCGGTCGTTATCGGGAAATGTGTGGAAGAGTCCCGAATCGATAATATTGTCGAAGAGACCGTCCTTGAAGTCCAGTGAAAGAACGTTTCCAGCTCGGAAATCAATTTTCAACCTTTTCTCAGCGGTCTTCGCGCTTGCCACGGCAACCGCTCGGCTTGACAGATCGACTCCGGTAACAGAGAACCCGTTCTCCGCGAGATAGAGCGCGTTCTCACCTGTTCCGCACCCGACATCGAGAACTCTGCCCTTACTCAGTTCTCCGGCCCGCACGAGCTCTACGAAGGCTGGTTGCGGCCGGCCTACGTCCCATGGTGGTACGGTCTTGTAGGCGTCCTCCCAAGAGCTCAAGGATAGACAAATTCGTTCACCGACGCCAGATTCAAGAACATTATGGAATTGGATTCCTGGCGGATCGCCTCTGGTGGTTTCCCGATTGCAAGAAGACTCTTTAGACGAGCATGTATAGCATTCGTGAGCCCGATTGGAACAGCTTCAGAAAGAAAGCCTCCTCTCACCGACCGTCTCGAGATGGTTGCTTGAAGAAAACGAACCCTCCAGTCAATACTTCACGCTTACTGAGCTGATGGGACAGGACAAACAGGATACTTCTGTTCGAAAGGCTAGAGAGGGGATTGGACGAGAAGGGTGGGCCGCCAAGATTTTCGCGAAACAGAAAGATCACACGTACTGGGAGAACAAAGAGTCATGTTATGTTCCAAAGTTCAGCTCCACAGGATGGCAGCTAGCGGTCCTCGCGGACCTCGGAGTAACATCAGATGATCCAAGATTCGCGAACGCTGTCGAGCATTTTTTCGAGCTTCACAATGTTGAGAGCGGTGGATTCTCTCTACGCTCCAAGGGTGAGGAACAGTTCCATCCCCATGTTTGCAACACCGGCAACATGGTCAGGGCCCTCGCAAAAGCGGGATATTCGAAGGATGATAGAGTTCGGAAGGCAATGGGCTGGCTTCTCTCCAAGCAACTATCCGACTCCGCCTGGAACTGTGCCCCATCAGGCAAGCACGGGTCTTTCCTCGCAACCGTAGAGCCAATGTGGGCGCTCTCCGAGATGATCAAACATGAGCTGAGAGAAGAGTGGAAAGAGTCTGCTGCCAAATCCTCCGAGTTCGTTCTCAAACACAAAATTTACAAATCCGATCGGGACGATTCAGTCGTCCTGTTCGACTTTCTGAAAATACACTATCCAACACACTACTGTTACGATTTCCTTCATGGGTTACGGGTACTAGCAGAGCTAGGGGTCCCGAGAGATGATAGAATGGATGATGCGCTCCGAATGTTGCGCGCCAAGCAACTGGTAGATGGACGATGGCCACTGGAAGCGGTGTATCGAGGCTGGCGACACTCCCACCCAATGCACGGAACAGAAACGGTGTCAAGACCGGAGGAGAGAGAGCTCGTAACGGAAGGATGGGGAATGGACCGAACCTTGCAACTGGAAGAGGCAGGTAAACCCAGCAAATGGGTAACTCTCCAGGCGTTGCTAATCCTGAAACGATTGCGATTGCTCAATCCCCCGTCCTGATTCTCAAATTCGGACTTCACTTCAGCCAATCACCTTCTGAATCGGGTTCAATCGTTATATCGAGAGGCCCAATCATCGAAAAAAACCGTTCTAGTAGGGTAGAAGACCTTGTTTGAGATAAAGGCAGCCACGAAAGTGTTCTCGGCCAAACAAGGCCCCGCGATAAGCTCCGTCAGCTTCGACGTTAGGAACGGAGAGATTGTCGGGTTTGTCGGGCTCAACGGAGCGGGAAAGACAACAACGATTAGAATTGCAGTGGGTGTTTCTCTTCCAACATCTGGGACCGTCGTGATTGACGGTCGTGATATCACGCGGGAGAAGCCTGAGGCTTCCAAGAGCATCGGCTGGGTCCCGGAGATTCCGAACTTCGAGCCCAACGCGAAAGCTTGGAAATTGATGCGATACCTAGCAGGCTTCTATGGAATAGACAGAAAAGAGGCGACAAAGGAATCGAAGGATCTCCTCGCTTCCGTTGGACTCTCAGGCTTCGAGAACCGCAAGTTCCGAACGTATTCCCAGGGAATGAAGAAGAGATTCTCCCTGGCAGTCTCGATGCTGTCGAACCCGCAGAACTTCCTATTCGACGAGGTTCTCAACGGTCTCGACCCCGAGGGAATACAATTCTTTCGACAACTGATGATGGGACAGAAGAAGGTCAACAAAGCAATCCTGTTATCCTCCCACATACTCACCGAGGTCGAGAACCTGGCCGACAGAGTCGTCTTCATCCACAAGGGAAAGGTTGTCAAGACAGCGACCCGCGACGAGTTAGCCTCGTACGCCGCGAAGGGCACAACACTCCGAATACAATTCCAAAACATTACAGACGATGCCGTGTCCTACCTCAAGACACTAGGAACGGTACTGATAGAGGGCAACGCAATCGTTCTCTCAGACTTCCAGGGAGACTCGTCCCAGGTCAACACTGAACTGGTCAAGAGGGGCTTGCAGGTGCGCGAGATCAAGCATGAAAGGACAGGGCTGGAGGAGTACTTCTTCGAGATCATCCGGAGGACAGACACAGCAAAATGATGATACGCCCGTTCCTCTACGACTTTAAGCGGACGATAACTAGCACATCAGTACTGATCCTCATTGGAATCATTCTTCTCATAAGCCTCGCCATAATTCCGTTTACTACTCCCATTGTATCATCGTTTCGCGGTTCCGGTTCCGACATCCTCTATTATCGCGACCCCGGTGCTTATCATTTCATAGTGTTCTCGTCCGACCAGTACGGACAGCCACTCCAAGGAACCAAGATATCCATGAGCCTTTCCGGGGTGAAGACCTACGCTAACGCAACTACGACAAACTCGGAAGGTTACGCATTCATCACCCTTAGCGCGCCAAACGGAACCTATACCCTCGCTGTGAACGAAACAAATGGAGCTAACATGGCCTCCTTCGGATGGTACATGTTCGCCTCTCCAATTGGGGAACCACAGTTCTCAATCGGATCTCCTATTTCAACGGTGCAGGACAGGGCGAACGCGTCAAAGAGGGACGTTCAGACTTTTTACGCAGCACTATACGGTGCCAAACCATCAGGCTACAGCATCCGTTACAAAGTGGCAGCAACGAGTCCACCTCCGCCCTACAAGGATAGCACTCCTTACACCAAGGACCAAATGGATTTTCTTGGAAACCTAACTAACTATCGTCAGGTCTTCGACCCAGCGATCGCTGACGGCCTACCGGGAACCACAAGCGTATGGTTCGAACTGTTTGCTCCAAACGGAACGGCCGTCTCGGGGACAGAGATACCTGTCTTTGAGCTGAGACAACAACAATTCCGTCCTGAAGCGACTAATATTGCATCTTCTTTCTTCTCCACCATCTTGAGCTTCTTCATGCCTCTAGCAGCGATCCTTGGGGCTTACTCTTCCTATGGCAAGGACCGTCTGACTGGCGTGCTGGAATCTATCCTTGCTAGGCCCATCAGCAGGCGTGGACTCGCAATCTCAAGGTTTCTCTCGACCCTCACAGCCCTTGCGGTCGCCGCCATCGTCTCTGTTGGGCTAGTAGACCTCGTGCTGAACGAAGTTGTTGGATCCGTTCTCCCCCAAGACTATGCTCTAGCTATAATCTCTGGACTCGTAGTAGAGATAGCCGCTTTCACAGGCCTAGTCTTCCTACTATCCCACCTCGTCAAGTCGACAGGGGTCCTGCTAGGAATTAGCATCGTGCTCTTTGTCGTATTGGACTTTTTCTGGGGTCTGATAATCTTCTTGCTGACACTTCTCCTCGGAGGGACTTCAGGATCGGCTGTGGCATTGGAGGCGACTCTTGTCTCCTACTATGCTAATCCAGCACAATTTCTGCAGCTTATCAACGTGTACGTCTTCCAGTCGTCCTCCGGAACCACGCTCCAATCGTCAAACTACGGAGTGACACTCCCGGCTATCGTTCTGGACGGGTTTTTGTGGGCCATCCTCCCCTTCCTCGCGTTCATGTACCTAGCTGTCAAGCGAGACTAGACAAGTCCGTTCGATTAGCGTCTGCGAGTATTCCTTGAGACCTTATCTAGAAAACAGCTCTGATCAACCCTCCGTCCAATGCGAGCATTGTTCCATTCAAGTAACTCGCTTTCTCGCTAGCCAAGAAAGCAACGAGATACCCGACTTCTTCGGCCAGACCATACCTTCCTGATGGTACATCCTGGAGCATCTGTTTCATGGCTTCGTCAATGCTCGTTCCCGTTCTCGATGAGACGTCATGGGCAACTTGTCTCTGCCTATCTGTGAGTATGTGGCCCTGCATGATCCCGTTCGAGGTAATCCCCCTCGAACCATACTCGAGTGCAAGAGACTTCGACAATCCTGCAAGACTCAGCCTGACCGTGTTGGACAAGACTAGATTCGGGACCGGCTGTCGCAGCGTGGAAGAAGTGATGTAGATCAAACGGCCCCATTTGCCCTGAACCATCCCTGGAACGACCCGTTTCGTGAGCCAGACGGCACTCATCAAGAGCAGTTTCACGCCTTGCTCCCAGTCAGCATCATTAAGATCAGCAAACGTCCCGGGTTTCGGTGGGCCGGTATTGTATGCGAGAATATCTATGGTCCCGAACTTGCTTGTTGCCTCATCCACGAGAATGTCAACGTCCTTCTTGATGGCCAGATCGGCCTTGACCGAAAACACGTTCTTGTTTCCAGTTTCCTTCGCGATCGTGTCCCGGGCCTTCGAGATCGAGTCTTGATTCCTTGAAGAGACTATTACCTTGCAGCCTTCTGTGGCGAGAACTTTGGCCACGCCAAGTCCTATTCCCTTGCTAGAAGCCGGGACCAGAGCTACCTTGTCCTTGAGTCCAAGTTCCAAGATAATCCGGCCTTCCGACCTAAGGAGATTAAAGTTCGTACGAGTTGCGAGACTCTAATGGACACCAACGCCTACTTGGAACGCATCGGGTACCATGGGCGAATTCAACCCAACCGTGAGGTTCTGCGCAGACTACACCGGAAGCATTTGCTCTCGATCCCTTTTGAGAATCTCGACATTCACCTCGGCAGGCCAATAATCCTGAGCGAGAAAGCGTTCTATGACAAGATCATCAAGCATCACCGCGGAGGATTCTGCTACGAGCTGAACGGTTCGTTTGCTAGTTTACTAAGCGAATTGGGTTACAAAGTGTCGATGCTTTCAGCGCGAGTCGCCCAGAAGGGTGGAGGATTCAGTCCAAACTTCGATCACATGACCCTGCTCGTGCAACTCGAACATCCATGGCTCGTCGACGTGGGATTCGGCGACTCTTTCACAGAACCTAAGCGACTCGACATGCCAGGACCACAAGCTGACCGTGAGAAACAGTACCGTTTCACTCGGAGAGATGGCTGGACCCTGCTGTCTCGGAGGCCGAAAGGAAATGGTGTGTGGGAGCCTCAATACATGTTTAGCCTGCAGCCGCGAAAGCTAGAGGAGTTTATTCCGAGATGCCGCTGGCAACAAACCTCTCCAAGGTCGCATTTCAGAAAAGGCCTCGTATGTACTCGCCTCACTTCCAACGGAAGACTGACTCTTACTGACACGAAGTTTATTGTGACCCGAGGCGGTAGGGAGGTTGAGCGTCCGGTCAAGGACCCAGAAGAATTCGCCGCGCTGCTACGACGGCATTTTGGCATCGATCTGAATGATGTGATTCAGTTCACTGCGAGGTACTTGTTCTCGAGATAGCCGACGAGTCCTGATGGATCGTATCCTTTGCCGAAGACCCGGTTAAGCAGCTCCTTCGGCGAATATGTTGACCCCGGTTTGTGAATGTTTTCCGCTAGCCAGCTCTTTAGAGGAGCTATGCTCTTGTCTCCTTTGATCGGGAGCAATCCCTTCTTTGTTAGAGCGCTCCACAGCATTCCAGCGATGATGTTTCCGAGAGAATACCCAGGGAAGGTGGCGAACTGTCCCCAGCTCCAGTGTATATCCTGGAGAACTCCATCCGCGTCCTTCTCAGGTCTTTTGCCGAGATAGTCCTCGATCATATCATCCCAAACAGAAGGGAGCTCTGAGACTTTGATCTTTCCCTGCAGGAGTTTCTTCTCAAGCTCATACCTCATAGCGATGTGGAAGTTGTAGGTCAGCTCGTCCGCTTCTACCCTGATCAGACTTGGTTTTACAGTGTTGAAGTACGAGTAGAGTTGCTTCTGGTCATAACGGGTAACAAAGCTCAGGTTAGCCTTCAGAAGGGGGTAGAGCAGCGGGACGAACTCTTTGCTCCTTCCAACGATATTCTCCCAGAATCGTGATTGAGACTCATGAACCCCCGCAGATACGCCTGAGGCTGTCGGTGTGAACTGTAGTTCATGGTCTACTTGAAGCTCATAGAGGGCGTGGCCGCACTCGTGCATTAGTCCGAACATTGAGGCCTTGAAATCCTTAGGCTCATACCTCGTCGTTATTCTCACATCATCGCTCCCGATCCTGACCGCAAAGGGATGAGTAGAAACATCCTGCCGGAACCTCTTCTCAGGCATGCCTAGCAGCCGAAGGATCCTCTCATTCACCTGCTTCAACGAATTAACATCATAATCTGCATCCTCCAAAGCATGTTTCTCTGGAAAGACGCCTTGGGAGAGAGTCTTGGAGAGGATCTTCTTGAGCTGGGGGATAAGTTCGGAAAAGATCTTGTCAAGGTCAGTGGTTGTCAGTCCTTCCTCGGAGAGGTCCATGAGGGCGTTGTAGGGGTTTCCTGACGGGTCGAGATGGTCCGCTTCCTCCTTTTTCAGCTCGGTTATTTTCTCAAGATGGGGCTTGAATATGTTGAAATCGGACTTTTTTCTCGCCTCTCGCCAGGGTATGTTCGCATCTATCGTGGCCTTTTGTAATTCTTCAACTAGTTTCGGCGGGACTTTTTGGTAATAGTTGAGCTCCCTTTTAACAACCCGGACAACGCCCTTTTCTGCATCGTTGAGCGCCTTCAGTTTCTCAGCTTTTTCAACAGGACCCGTTAGGTCGATGGTCATTTTCTGCCGGAGAAGCTCGATCTCTGATTGCGCTTGGCCTCTGGCGCTGGCGCCGGCCTCTGGCATGTTGATTTCCAGATCCCAGCCCAATAGGGACGAGGCATGGCTCATCGCCGCGACTGATTTGTATCTGGCAAGAATATCTAGGACAATGGGATTATTGAACGGGCTCAAGGAAGCGACCAGGCCCCTCGCCTTCTAACTGCCTAAAAACCTTGAAGGATTATGACTTGGACCGAGCCGGTGAGCCGCTCCTCGGAGATTTCTACGAGTAAGAAACCCGAGGGATGAGGGCATTTTCTCTAGCAAGAGCTAAAACTGATCAGAAACTACTGTCAGAGCCGTGGCGAAGAGTGTGGCTGATTTCGTCCGCGTTGCCTCTACCAGCGAGGTTCCTGAAGGCAAGATGAGAAAGGTCATCGTTGGTAGTCAACAGGTTCTAGTTGCCAACGTGAAGGGCAAGTACTACGCTATTGGAAATGTCTGCACCCACCTTGGCGGACCCTTGGACAAGGGTATTCTTGAAGGTCATGAGGTAGAGTGTCCTTTGCACAGGTCCCATTTTGATGTCACCAATGGTCAGGTGAAGAGAGGTCCCGCCACGAGGCCAGAGCCTGTCTATGATGTTAAGGTTGAAAGTGGAAGTATTCTAGTGCGACCGAAACAGTAACTCATGCAATCTTCCCAATTCGGTTAGGCTACGCCTGTTTTGCACCGCAACTGGTGCAGAAAACCGCGACACTAGGAAGCTTGGCGCCGCACTTGAAACAGAATTTTGACTCGACCTGAGTTTGCTGTTGGGACATTGCTGGTTGCTGTGGCACTAGAACGGCCGAAGAGGTCTGTGGGGCAGGCTGTCCCCAGCCCGGGGACGGTGGCCGATCTTGGATGGAGAAGTACGCGACGACTTGGAAGATCAGGGCAACTAGGAGGATCAGGAAGCCTACGAATACGATCGTGAGGGCCGCGCCAATGAGGTAAAGTAAACCGGTGGTTGCGAACGCGCTCACGTTCAGTCGCTGTGATATCTTCTCGTATGAACGTTTGAGAAAGATGGCAGATATGATCGTGAAAACCCAGAACGCTCCGAGTATACCGAAGAATAGTAGAAATCTGGGGAAGCCGAAACCAAACGTAAACAGTCCTGCGATGGACCCTGTAACGATAAACGCGACAAAAACAACCGCTCCAATTATTGCTGTTATGGCGGCGAGGAGGGCGTCGTCGAAGATACTCTTGTCCTGAACAGTCTCGGATATTTCCTTTGTCGCCAGTAGAACTAGTACCCAGCCAACAAGGCTGAGGAAGGGGAAGAAGACGAGAATCCCGCCCACTCCACCAAGGGTCTTGGCTGATGACAAGGAGCCCATGGCGGGAGCCTCTATTGTCTCGAATTTAAGGCTGGAATTATCTGGGTCGTCATTGGTGCGACTACTCTTCTTTCCAGTTCATCAACATACTGCCAAGTACGATGAAGAATGCCGCTAAGCCTAGGGCGATGATGGTGTTTGTCAATGCTTGGGCCGGTTCCGCGTAGATCAGCGCGTCTCGCAGCCCATCGTTCACGTATGTCAACGGCATGAAGTTGGCTATGATTTTCATGATGTCAGGCAGTGTCTCGCGTGGCCAAAAGGTTCCGGCCAAAAACATCATCGGGAAGGTTATCGCATTGGCCGCTGCATCCGCGCTCTCTGCTTCTTTTACAAAGTTTGCGAGCACCATGCCGATGCCTGGGAAGAGGAGTGCGGCGGCAACTACTAATCCCACCGTGTAGATGTCGATGGTCGCTGTGACCCCGAATATGGCATAGCCGAAGAAGAGGATTACAACGAGTGAGATAGTGGCTAGAATCATCTGGTAGCCAATCATTCCTAGAATCCATTCGATCTTGCTAAGGGGTGTCGTGGCGAGTTTCTTGATAATCTTCAGTTCGCGGTAGCGTCCGTTAGTATTCACAGCGCCAAAAACGCCTGTGGTGAGGAGGGTCATGCCGATTACTCCGGGGATGAAGAAGTCGATGTAGCGGATGTTCCGGGTTACAATGCCAACTTGTTGAAGACTTAGGTGGTCGGGGGCACCGGCAATGGCAGCGGCATAAGAGGTGGTGACCGAGTGCACTATTCCTGCGAGCGATGCGGAGGCTTGGTCGCTCTGATCCATATAGAGCTGAATCGTAGCGTTCTTTCCGTTCATCAATGTAGCGTTGAAACCTAACGGGATGACCAGCAGTCTCTGGCCTCGATTATGGAGCTGGGCGTCGCTTTTCACGTATGCTAGCGGGTTCGGTTGTTCTGCGGCGACCGTGTGGAGGTTGAAGGCGCCGGTCTGGTTCAGCACGTTGACGTATCCCTGGGATAGAGGAGTCGGCACGTTCCCAGTCAAGTCCTGGTTTTGGAGGTAGAGATCGAACTTGGTGCTTCCGTTGCCGAAGATTGCTCCGAAGAGGACGATGAGGAGTAGTGGGAAGGCGATTGTCCAGAATATGTTGCTCTTGCTGCGGTACCAGCTCTTGAAGTGTCCACTGATGATAGTGTAGATTCGGCTCCTCATGGTTAGTTTCCCTCCTCCGAGACTCTACGCCCGGTCAAGTTGAGAAAGACGTCGTCTAGAGTGGGACGTCTAACCTCGATCTCTTTGTCGTGCAATGGGGTTGCTCCCAAGCTCATGAGGATGTTTGTGAGTTCTCCGTTGTTTAGGGGAACGGCGATATCTCCGGCGTTTCTAAGCTCGGCTTTAGGTAGGCCCGGCGGTAGTTGTTTGAGTCCCTCCTCGCCGGCTTCTCTGATGATTAGTGTTTTCTTTCCACCGTGAGCATCTATCAGCTGGTCCGGTGTCCCGGACGCGATTATCTGTCCGTGGTCGATTATCGAGACGATATCGGCGAGGTATTCTGCCTCGTCCATGTAATGTGTTGTGAGGAAGACTGTCTTTCCCTGGCTCTTCAGCCGCTCGACGACCCCCCAGACATCCCTGCGAGCTCTAGGATCAAGGCCTGTAGTGGGCTCGTCAAGAAACACGACATCAGGGTCGTTTACAAGGGAAACCGCAAGGCCGACCCTCTGCTTGAGACCACCTGATAGCTTCTTGAACTGCTCGTCCCGTTTGTCCTTGAGATCGACTAGCTCGATGAGCTTGTCCGCGTCGAGCTGGTGTTTGAACATTGCTCCAAAGTAGTTGATGTTCTCACGGACGGTAAGACGATCGATGGCATTGAAATCTTGGGGCAGGACGCCGATACGTTTTCGGATCTCTGCCTGGTCCGAGCGTTTGCTGACATCGTAGCCAAGGACTTTCGCTTGACCCCCCGTTGGGTTTCGGAGACATTCTAGAATCTCTACCGTGGTGGTTTTTCCCGCGCCGTTTGGGCCTAGGAAGGCGAAAACCTCGCCTTTTGTAAGGCTGAACGATATGCTGTTGACGGCTACGTTCTCGCCGTATTTCTTGGAGAGGTTCTCTACCTGGACAATCTTGTCAGACTGCCCTGGGAAAGGTGCCGGTTGGCCGATGCTCATTGAAGAGCATCTCCTACCGAGCGATTCTCAAGAGACTTGTAATAATTACGGTTGCCGCGATTGCTTCCGGCTTCGATCGAGTGTGAGTTTCCATCAGATTTCACCACGATCACTGCACTGAGACCGTTGTTGCTTTTAATGGTCGGGCACGTCTCGTAGTCACATAATGTGATTACATCTCGCTGACTCGCGAGATCCGTTTCAACTGGATGCATACCGTTCATCTCGAATTTCCTTTCCATTGTGGAAGAAACTAGGAGAGACGGGTTAGTTTTGCGCTGACATCCCAAAGTCTCTGCGCGATCTCCTCATTATAGGATTCGTCTGACGATTTCTTCACTTTCAACTTCTCAAGATATTCTCCACTGAGACTCTTTGCATCGGGTGAGGAAGCGAGATACACGATTGTCTCCGCGCCTTTCTCGGGACTTGTCATGAACAATTTCGGCAGGGCCATAATGAAGCCTACTGGACCTAGAGGTCTACTCCAGATGTTGGTCGCGACTGTTCCCGGGTGTACTGCGTTGACTGTTACTCCTGTTCCTTGGAGTTTCTTGGCGAGTTCGTGAGTGAAGAGGACGAGGGCTAGTTTGGATTGTCCATATGCTTTCCATCCGCCATACTCTTTTTCCAGGTTGAGATCGTCGAAGTTGATGTGCCCATTGTAGTGTCCCACGGATGATACATTGATGATTCGGCTTGGAGCGTTGGCCTTCAATAGGTCAAGTTGGAGGTTTGTTAGAAGGAAGGGTGCAAGATAGTTTGTGGCGAAAGTATTCTCGTAACCGTCAGTGGTGACGCGTCTTCTTTGGTTGAAGAGTCCAGCGTTGTTAATCAGGACGTGAAGTTTGGAATATTTTTTCCGGAACTCTGCTACAAGCTGCCGTACCGATTCAAGGGACGATAGGTCGGCGAGTAAGAGATCTATTGAATTGTTCCCGGATTTTGTGACTATTTCGGATCTTGCGGCTTCGCCTCTCTCCTTGTTACGTGCGACCATGACGACTGTACCACCTTTTTCGGCAAGGGCTATGCTTGCTGATTTTCCAATCCCGGAATTGGCTCCCGTAACCATCACGATTTTGTCCTTCATCGTCATCTTGTCGGAGACGTTTTCATTATGCATTATCGGTCGCTAAACTGACTGGTGAGTCATTATTTAAACGCGTCGGTCATTTTTAAATACAACGCACGCGCACATGTTCACAGTAGAAAAATGCCGCGGGTCGTCCCGGAATACAAGAAAGAAGCCAGAACACGAATCCTTACAGCTGCAAACCAAGTCTTTGGCGAAAAGGGTTACCGCCAGGCAACCATGGACGACGTGGCCAAGAAACTAGGTGTTAGCAAGGGAGCACTTTACCTCTATTTTGCGAGCAAGGAGGAGTTGTTCGAGGCGATCGCCCGAGCAGAGCCCTTGGCTTTCAAAGAGATCCTATACTCCACGTTCAGCGAGAAAAAGAACCCCCTAGAGAGCGCTGGCGAGTTCTTCGACAAGATGCTGAAGCGCTACGGCTCGAACTCGGGACTGAGCTTCGAAATATTCTCGGAGGCCTCGCACAACCCCGGCCTTCGAAGAGTGCTCAAGAAGACTCAGGACGAGTACGCGGCGACCCTGATGAATTATCTGGAGGAGGGACGAAAGAGAGGCTTCATCGCTAGAGACTTGGATTTGCGCTTCATAACCTATGCCCTGATCGCGTTGTGGAACGGGATTGAGACAATAGTTGTGACCGGGCTGCCAGTTGAAGACGCGAGACGAGCGTGGCTGGAAGGATTCAAGGCAATCTTTCTGCCCAAGGACGGCGTTCAACCGTTGCGAAATCGCTGACGCAGCGATGTGAGGTAGGCATAAAACCGATTTCTCCGAGCGCCTGATGCTTCACATGTTCGAAGCGAAGCAACAGCCAGGCGGCTTAGGCTCTGACAAGGTCGACCGTGTTGTGATCATTTTCAAGGAGAATCATACCTTCGACAATTACTTCGGCACTTTTCCTGGCGCTAACGGGATGACCATGCCAAGATCGCCTAATCCACCACCCCGTGATCCGGATCATCGACATAGCGCATGGCTGACTCGCCAGACCACTTCGGTCCGCCAACAATTCGTGGAGGCAGATATTCCCGCATACTTTGCGTATGCCAGAAAATTCACCCTGTGCGATCAATATTTCACAGATGTCGCTGGACCGTCAACGCCAAACCATTTGATGGCGGTGGCGGCCGATTCTCCCTTCATCGACAATCCTCACCCAGGCGACCAGTCCAGAATCGCTTCTTCACTCCCCCTGAGCCTCGAATCGCACAAGCTAACCTGGGCTAACTATGGGGGATGCGTGTTTCAATATCTGAACTCGGTTGGGGGAAGAAACAAGCTCACTTCTGACCAGTTCGCGAAGGATGCGGCGACGGGGAAGCTACCGAATGTCTCATGGGTCTATGCTACGAGTCAGTTTGATGAGCATCCTCCGGACCCTGGGAAGGGTCCGATGGGGAACGTGACGACGGGTATGCAGTGGACCGTAGACCAGGTGAACGCGATTGTGAAGGGAGGACTCTGGGGAAGGATTGCTATTTTCATAACATGGGATGACTGGGGTAGATGGTACGACCACGTAGACCCGCCGAATATGGAGACGTGGAAGCCTGCGACTCCACAACCCTGCTACAAGGGGACACAGTTCCGGTATGGATCTCGAGTCCCTTGCCTAGTACTGAGTCCATATGCGAAGAGCGGGTACGTTTCGAAGATATTGCACTCGCACGTCAGCGTGGCAAAATTCTGCGAATCTCTATTCGGGCTACGCGCATTGAACCAGCGTGATGCACAAGCTGATAATATGGCGGACTGTTTTAATTT
>Ga0209378_1000152_pt1 | contig 48472 bp, 50 predicted proteins | sample GraSoiAngelo_156_FD_186170 | JGI IMG/M metagenome (GOLD analysis project Ga0209378, IMG submission 186170) | Grasslands soil microbial communities from the Angelo Coastal Reserve, California, USA - 14_1009_13_40cm (SPAdes) (version 2) | ecosystem: Environmental > Terrestrial > Soil > Grasslands ...
GCTGCTCACCCGCGAGATGGTGGACGCGGCCGACCTGATTCTCACGATGGCGCGTCATCACCGCGCGCGTGTGGACGAGCTCGGTGGCGAAGGGCATGTGTTCGTGCTGGGCGAGTACGCCGGGCGGGAGGGGGACGAGGCCGAGGTGAGCGACCCGTTTGGTGGGGACCTCGACGTCTACCGCGACACCTGCGCCGAGCTCGAGGCGCTCGTCGCGACGGCGGTGGAGCGCATCGTTGCGGAGGCCGAGCGTGGAGATCAGCGCTAGCACCAGGCTGCTGGGGGTGATCGGGGAGCCGATCGCCCACTCGCTCTCTCCCACGATGTACAACGCGGCGTTCCGAGCGCTCGGGCTCGACGCCGTCTACGTCGCGCTGCCGACCCCCGCCGCCGCCCTCTCCTCGCTGCTCAGCGCGCTGGCGAGCGTCGGCGCCGCCGGGAACGTCACCGTGCCCCACAAGGAAGCGGTGGAACGATGCTGCGCGCGCAAAACCGATCTGTGCGCCCGCGTGGGAGCGTGCAATACCTTCTGGACCGAGCACGGTCAGCTGGTGGGGGACAACACGGACGTGCCCGGCGTGCTCGCCGCCCTGCGCGCGCTGGGCGGGGACGGGGCGGGACGCTGGCTCGTGCTCGGCACGGGGGGCTCGGCCCGCGCGGTGGCGGTCGCGGCCGCGGAGGCGAGGGCGGAGCTGCACATCCGCTCTCGCGACCCGGAGCGCGCGCGCGCCTTCGCCCGCTGGGCGGAGGGCGTGGGCGCGAGTGCGCACGCGGCCCGGGGCCCGGTGGCGACCGAGATCGTGATCAATGCCACGCCCCTCGGCCTGGAGGAACCCGACCCCCTGCCGCTCGCTGCGGAGGAGATGCCGCAGGTCACCACGGCACTCGACCTCGTCTACGCGCCGGGCGAGACCCGCTGGGTGCGGATGCTCCGCGCCCGCGGCGTTGCGGCCGCGGACGGCCGCGAGATGCTGGTGCGCCAGGGGGCGGCGGCGCTCACTCGCTTCTTCCCCGGCCAGGCCGCACCCGTCGAGGTGATGCGCGCGGCCGTGAACCGCGCGCTCCGTGCCTAATGCCCTCGAGCAGCTGCTGCTGCCCGCGGAATGCCTCCTCTGCCGCGGCCTCCTGTCCTTCGCCGACGCCGACCGCACGGTCTGCCCCGTCTGTCGCCATCGCTGGCGCCCCGTCCTGCCGCCGTGGTGCGAGCGCTGTGGGCAACCGGAGCCGCTGTTCGGCGGCTGCCGCCTGTGCGCCGATTGGCCGGCCACCCTGCGCCGCGTTCGCTCGGCCGTGTGGCTCGAGGGCGGCGCGCGCGAGGCGGTGCACGCCCTCAAGTACGCCGGGCGCGCGCGCCTCGCCGATGACCTCGCCGCCGCGATGAGCGGCGCGATGCTGCGCGGATGGGACGACGCCGTGCTCGTCCCCGTCCCCCTGGGACCCGCGCGGCTGCGCCAGCGCGGCTACAACCAGAGCGAGCGATTGGCGCAGGCGCTGGGGCGGCGTTGGAAGCGGTCCGTCGTCGACCTGCTTGTGCGCGTGCGTGATACACCCACGCAAACGGCGTTGACACCGGCCGCTCGCCGGGCGAATGTGGCGGGGGCGTTCGAAACGCGGAACGTCGAACGCGGAACGCGGAACGGAAGGCCGCACTGGTTCTCGTTGACGACGTTTTCACTACGGGCTCGACGCTGGCGGAAGCCGCGCGGGCCCTGGAGCGCGCTGGCGTGATCACCGTCCTGGCCGTGACGTTCGGCCGGGCCGTCCTTCCGGATTTCAGCTAGGGAGCAACACGATGGCAGTGCGGGTCGCGATCAACGGATTCGGCCGGATCGGCCGCAACGTGCTGCGGGCGGCGGTGACGCTGCAGAGCGACGCCGTGGCGTTCGTCGCGGTGAACGACATCACCGACCCCAAGACGCTCGCGCATCTCCTCAAGTACGACTCGGTCCACGGCCGCTTCCCCGGCAGCGTCGCGGCGAAGGGCGACTGCCTCGTCGTGAACGGCAAGGAGATCCGCGTCACGGCCATCAAGGAGCCGGAGCAGCTCCCGTGGAAAGACCTCGGCGTCGAGCTCGTGCTCGAGAGCACGGGGCGTTTCACCGACCGCGACGCGGCGGCGAAGCACCTCGCCGCTGGCGCGAAGAAGGTCGTGATCTCCGCCCCGGCCAAGGGCGAGGACATCACGATCGTGATGGGGGTCAACCACGACCGCTACGACCCCGCCAAGCACCACGTCGTTTCGAATGCCTCCTGCACGACGAACTGCCTCGTCCCCGTGGTGAAGGTGGTGCTCGACCGCTTCGGGTTCGTGCGCGGCTTCATGACCACGGTGCACAGCTACACGAACGATCAGCCGGTCCTCGACCTGCCCCACAAGGACCTGCGGCGCGCCCGCGCCGCGGCGCTCAGCATCATCCCGACGACGACCGGGGCGGCGAAGGCGACGAGTCTCGTCATCCCCGAGCTCAAGGGCAAGATCGACGGCATCTCGCTGCGCGTGCCCACACCGGACGTGTCGCTGGTCGATCTCACCGCCGAGGTCGGGAAGCGGACCACCGTCGAGGAGGTGAACGCCGCGTTTCGCGACGCGGCGCGGGGAGCGCTCAAGGGGATCCTCGAGGTGAGCGACGAGCCACTCGTCTCCGCCGACTACATCGGCAACTTCGCCTCCGGCGTCGTGGACGCGTTGTCCACGAACGTCATCGACGGCACGCTGGTCCACGTGTCGTCCTGGTACGACAACGAAATGGGGTACTCGGCGCGCTGCGTGGACCTGCTCGCCCACATCGCCGCCCAGCAGTGACCCGGAAACGCGGCCTGCGGGACCTCCCACCGGAAGCGCTGGACGGTAAGCGCGCCCTGGTGCGCGTGGACTTCAACGTGCCGCTGCAGGACGGCCGCGTCATGGACGACACGCGCATCCGCGCCGCCGCTCCGACGATCCAGTACCTGCGAGAGAAGGGAGCGCGGGTCATCCTGCTGTCGCACCTGGGCCGTCCTCTCGGCGGCCCCGATGCGAAGCTCTCCCTGCGACACATCGTGCGGGACGTCGAGCGCGTGCTCGCCACGACCGTCGAGTTCATTCCCGATCCGGTCGCCGGCGTCGCCGCTACGAAGCGCCTGCCGCGAGGAGGCGTGGCCCTCGTGGAGAACACGCGCTTCTGGCCCGGGGAAGAGCGGAACGACCCCGGGCTGGCGCAGACGTTCGCCGCGCTCGGCGACTTCTACGTGGACGACGCCTTCGGGTCGGCGCACCGCGCGCACGCCTCCACCGAGGCGTTGGCGCGCACGCTCAAGCCGGCCGTCGCCGGGTTCCTGATGGAACGGGAGCTGCGCTACCTGGGCGAGGCGCTGGAGCAGCCGCGGCGACCCTTCGTCGCCGTGCTCGGCGGCGCCAAGATCTCCGGCAAGATCGACGTCATCGAGGCGCTGTTGCCCAAGGTGGACGAGATCCTCGTCGGCGGGGCCATGGCGAACACGTTCTTCCTGGCCCTCGGCTTCGACGTCGGTGGGTCACTCGTAGAACGCGACAAGGTGGACCTTGCCAAGGCCCTTGTCGCCCGCGCCGGCAAGAAGCTCATTCTGCCCCGCGGCGCCGTGGTCGCGCCGAGTCTCGAGCGCGCGGCCGAGCGCCGCGAGGTCTCAAGCGACAAGGTGCCGCTCGATTGGGCCGTGTTCGACATCGACGAGATCACGCGCCTCGACTTCCGCGCGCGGCTGCTCCAGGCGAAGACCGTGGTATGGAACGGGCCGATGGGCGTGTTCGAGCATCCGCCGTTCGACGCCGGGACGCGCGCCGTCGCCGAGGCGATGGTCGAGGCAACGCGCCGCGGGGCCACCACCGTGGTGGGCGGCGGCGATTCTGCGGCCGCCGTAGCCGGCCTCACATCCAAGCTCACCCACGTCTCGACGGGCGGCGGCGCGTCGCTCGAGTTCCTGGAAGGCAAGCCGCTACCGGGAGTGGCCGCGCTGGAGGACGCGTGAGGCGGCTCCTCTTTGCCGCCAACTGGAAGATGCATCTCGGGCCGGCCGAGGCCCGGGCCTACCTCAAGACGTTCCGCACCCGCTACCGGCGCCACGAGGACCGTACCGTGTGGTTCTTCCCGCCGGCGGTGTCGCTCGAAGCGGCGGCCGACGCCGTGCGAGAGCGCGAAGACCTGCTGGTGGGCGTGCAGGACATCCACTGGGAAGCGAAGGGCGCCTTCACCGGCGCGGTCTCGGCGCCCCTCGCGGCCCAAGCGGGCGCCAAGGCCGCGCTGGTGGGCCATTCCGAGCGGCGCCAGTTGTTCGGGGAGACGGACGACGACACCCGCAGGAAAACGGCGGCGGCCCTCGCGGCCGGCCTCGTCCCGTTGCTGTGCGTCGGCGAGACCCTCGCCGAACGGGACGCCGGCCACACGCTGCCCGTCGTGAGGCGCCAGCTCAGCGGGGCCCTCGGCGGCCTGGATGGCGGCGCGCTGCGGCGCGTTCTCATCGCCTACGAGCCGGTCTGGGCGATCGGGACGGGCCGCAACGCGACGCCGCAGGACGCCGCCCTCGTGCATCGGGAGATCCGTTCCTGGCTCGCCGCGCACGGAGCGGGCGAGACACGCGTGGTGTATGGCGGCAGCGTGAGCCTGAAGAACATCGCGGAGCTGCTCGTTGAGCCGGAGCTCGACGGCGCGCTCGTAGGGGGCGCGTCCCTCAACCCGGAGAGCTGGGCGGAGCTTGTGCAGACCGCCGCGGGCTGACTAGCTTACCTCCCGCATGGTCTCCACGATCCTGATGGCCGTCCTGCTGCTCGATTCATTCGTCCTCGCCATGGCGGTGCTGCTGCAGGCAGGGCAGGGCGGCGGGCTCGCGTCGCTCGGGGGCGGGTCGGGCACGGAGATGTTCATGGGCGGACGCCAGGCCACGACGCTGCTCACGAAGATCACCTGGTCGTGCGCCGGACTGTTCCTGTTCCTGTCGCTGTGCCTCGCGATCCTGTCGGCTCGGGGCGGGGCGCCGCGCTCCGTGCTCGAGGGCAACGTCCCGGCACCGGAGCCCGTGCAGGCGGCACCACTGCCGCTCCAGACGCCGCAGCAGCCGACTCCACAAAAACCGCCGAGTCCCAATCCCCGTCCCTGAGCAGCGCCCGGCCTACGCGCTCCTGGAAGACGGCGCGTGGTTCCCCGGAACCGCTCCCTTCCCGTTCGAGCCCGCCTACGCCGAAGTCGTGTTCACCACCAATTTGTCCGGGTACCAAGAGGTGTTCACCGATCCCTCCTATATGGGGCAGCTCGTCGTGATGACCGCGCCGATGATCGGCAATTACGGCATCAATCCGGAAGACGTGGAGTCGGACCGACCGCACGTCGCCGGCGTCATCGTGCGGGAGCTGGCGGTCAAGCCGTCCAACTGGCGGGCGACTGGCGCGCTCGCCGACTGGCTGGCGGCGGCCCACGTGCCGATCGTCGCCGACGTCGACACGCGCCAGCTCACCCGGCACATCCGATCTCGCGGTGCGATGCGCGGCGTCGTGGCTTTGGGTGAGCGGCCCGGCGACGACGTGCGGGCCGCCCTCGCCGCCAGTCCCTCGATGGACGGGCTCGATCTCGCGACGGCGGCGACGATCGCCGCGGAACACACCGAGGGGCCGGCCGACGCCAAGCATCACATCGTCGCTTACGACTATGGGATGAAGCGCAACATCCTGCGCCTCTTCATCCAGAACGGGTGCCGCGTCACCGTGGTCCCGGCGCAGACGCCAGCCGATCGCGTCCGCGAGCTCCAGCCGGACGGCGTCTTCCTCTCGAACGGCCCGGGCGACCCGGCAGCGGTGGCATACGCGATTCACACCCTGCGTGAACTCGCCGACGGCACTGTACCGATCTTCGGCATCTGCCTCGGCCACCAGCTGCTGGGGCTTGCTCTGGGCGGCGAGACGGTCAAGCTTCCCTACGGCCATCGCGGGGGCAATCACCCGGTTCGGGATGTGCAGACAGGACAAGTACTTATAACGTCACAAAACCACGGCTTTGCGGTGCGGGGCGACACCTCGGGCGTCCCTGGAGCGAGCGCTCTCGAGGTCACCCACCTTAACCTCAACGACGGTACCGTCGAAGGCGTGCGGCACCGCGAGTACCCGATTTTCGCCGTCCAGTACCACCCCGAGGCGTCGCCGGGCCCACATGACGCACAGGGACACTTCCGCCAATTCCTCCAAGCCCTTGACACTCAATAGGTAAGCCCGTATGTTGGCCCCCGGCTTTGCGCAACCCTTGGGCCCTTCAGGGGGGACGGATGACGAAGGCCGATTTGGTCGAAAAGGTCACCGCACAAATCGCACGAACCGCCGGTCCCCTCATCTCAAAGAAGGACTGCGCCCGCGTCGTTGACTCGTTCCTGGACGCCGTGAAAGCGGCACTGGCCGAGCAGCATAACATTGAGATACGCGGGTTTGGGACGTTCAAGATCCGGCAGCGCAAGACGCGCATGGCCCGCAACCCGCGCACCGGCGACCCGGTCGAAGTGGCCGCGCGTCCAGTGCCGGTCTTCAAGCCCAGCAAGGAGTTGCGTGCCATGGTGGCCGAGGCGAGCGAGAAAGTGAGTTCCTGACGCGCGCGTCGCGCCCACCACGCGGCCCGGACTAACCGTCTGGGCCGCTTCGTTTTGAGCGGTGTACACAGCACGTCCCGTCCCCGCGGAGTCACCCGGTGCGCTGGCTGATCGGCTTCCTTGTCGCCGTCCCGCTATCTGCGCAGACCGTGAAATACGAGGTCTCGATCCCCTCGCCCGCCACGAACGTGTTTCACGTCACAGCCGAATTCCCGGCGGGCGGCAGGGATACGCTGTACGTATCGCTGCCGGCGTGGAGTCCCGGGGCCTACGAGATCCAGAACTACGCACGCTACGTGCGCGGCTTCGGCGTCCGGAGCGCGACCGGCGCGGCGCTCTTTTGGGACCGCTACGATAAGGACACCTGGCGTGTCGCGACGGGCAAGAGCGAGCGTGTGACGATCGAATTCGACTACCTCGCCGACACGGTCGATCTGTCGCTCGCGCGCGTCGTGGACGACTACGGGCAGTTCCTCGGCACGAACCTGTTTCTCTACGAAGAGGGCCAATTGCAGCGGCCGGCCGAGGTGCGGTTCGCGCTGCCGGCGGGCTGGCAGGTGGCCACGGCGCTCAAAGGCTCGGGCAGCGGCCCGTATGCAGCGGCGGACTACCACGAGCTCGCCGACGCACAGACGTTTGTAGGGACGTACAGCCTCGACTCGCTGCAAGCGGACGGCGAGTGGATCCGGCTCGCCGTATGGCCAGCGGACGCGTATACGCCGGCGGTCGCGCGCAACCTGCGGTCGGCCGTGAAGAACATCGCCCTCACCGAGGACCGCTTGATGGGCGGGTCGGCATGCGGATCCTACACGATTTTCCTCAGCGTGATGCGCGAGCCCGTCAGCTTCGGCGGCGGCCTCGAACACAGTTGCGCGCAGTACGACATCCTGCCCCAGACCGCGTTCGCCGACGCCCAGGGCACCCTCGGCAATTTCGTGATCCCGCTGATCTCGCACGAGTTCTTCCACCGCTGGAACGTGAAGCGGATCCGGCCGGCCGAGATGTGGCCGTACGACTACCATGGCGAGCAGTACACCCCGCTGCTGTGGTGGTCGGAAGGCGTCACCGACTACTACGCCGACGTGACCAACCTGCGCTCGGGGCTGTGGACGGCGGAGCAGTTCCTCGCGAGCGCCGGCGGGAACATGCAGCAGGTGGAATCGGCCCCGGAGCCCTGGAGCGAGGAAGACGGCAGCGTCGCGACGTGGATCAACGAGGTCTACGTCAACAGCTCCCAGCTCTACTACCCGAAAGGGTCGCTCACCGGGCTGCTGCTCGACGTCTCGATCCGCGACGCGACGAACAACGTCCGGAGCCTGGATGACGTCATGCGCGCGCTGTTCACTCGCTTCTACCAGAGAGGAAAGGGATTCTCCACGAACGACCTGCTCGCTCTGCTGCGGGAGGTCGGGATGCCGGACGTGGACGGATTCTACCAGCGCTACATCAACGGCCGCGAGCCGCTCCCCTATGAGGCGGTGCTGGCCAAGGCCGGCATCACGCCCAATCGACGGACCGTTGCGACGCCCTTCCTTGGCGTCAACGCCCCCCCGAACGACCAGGGGGAGCGCATCGTCCTGGGCGTGGTGCCGGGAAGTGCCGCCGAGCGCGCCGGCTTGCGGCGCGGGGACGTGCTCGTCAAGGTGGGCGACGTGGCAGTGCGCCCGAATGCGGAGTGGACGCCCGAATACCGCGCCCGCTACCGCGGCAGAGCCGGCCAGCCGCTGACCCTCGTCGTGCAGCGGAACGGGCAGACGCTGAACCTCGCCACCACGGTGCAGGAGCGCACCGCCACGACTTTCGCCCCCTCGCTCGCTCCGTTGCCCTCCGCGAAGCAGGCCCGGCTCTGGAAGGGGCTGGCGACCGGTTCCACGGGGGGCTGAGAGGCCGTATTATCTTTCGACGCATGACGGTCGCGAGGTCGGGAACGGTGACGGTACGCTTCTTCGCCCGCTACGCGGAGCTCGTAGGGCGCGAGGAGGCCGCCGTGTTGCTGTCGTTGCCGGCCACCGTCGCCGACGTCGTTCGCCGCGTGCGCGAGGAGTTGCCCGGCGCCCGCCAGCTGCCCGAGCGACCGCTCGCCGCCGTGAACCTGAAGCACGTGAAGCTGGACGCGGGCGTCCGCGACGGCGACGAGGTGGCGTTCCTTCCCCCGGTGGCGGGTGGATGACATGGGCGAGTACCTGAGCCGAGAGCCGATCGCCGTCGACGCCCTCATCGCCCAGGCGGCAGCGCCGGACTGCGGCGGCACCTGCGTGTTCCTCGGCACGGTCCGCAACGGGCCGGAGGAGAGCGGGGTGGCGGCGATCGAGTACAGCGCCTACGACGACATGGCGGAAGCCGAATTGCAGCGAATCGTCGGGGACGCGCGGGAGCGCTGGCCGGGCGCGCGCATCGCCCTGCGGCACCGGCTCGGGCACGTGGCCGTGGGCGAGCCGAGCATTGCCATCGTCGCCGCCGCGCCGCACCGGGCGCAGGCATTCGAGGCCTGTCGCTACGTGATCGAGGAAGTGAAGCGCCGCCTGCCCGTGTGGAAGAAGGAGATCCGGCGCGACGGGTCGGAGGTCTGGGTGGACCCGTCGGGCCGTCCCACCGTCCCTCCAGGACTCCCCGACGGTCGCCGGCCCTCCGACCTGCCAACACATGCGTGACCGCTTCGGTCGCCCCCTGCGGAGCCTCCGCATCTCGGTCACCGACCGGTGCAACATGCGGTGCCGCTACTGCATGCCCGAGGACGAGTACGTGTGGCTCCCGCGCGAGTCGATCCTCACGTTCGAGGAGATCGAGCGCCTCGTCCGGGTATTCTCGGGGCTGGGCGTGGACAAGGTGCGGCTGACGGGCGGCGAGCCGCTGCTGCGGCACGAGCTCGCGACGCTCGTGGCCATGCTGGACCGGGTCCCGGGTCTCAAAGATCTCGCCCTCACCACCAACGGCCTGCTGCTCGCCCGTGAGGCGGAGGCGCTGCGACGGGCTGGGCTCGCTCGCGTGACGGTGAGCCTCGACACGCTGCGACCCGCGCGCATGCGTGAGTTCGCGAAGAGCACCCGCCACGACGACGTAGTCGCGGGAATCCAGGCGGCGCGCCAGGTCGGATTCCGGCACCTCAAGCTCAATACCGTGGTGGTCCGTGGCTTCAACGACGACGAGCTGGCGGACCTGATCGAGTTCGGCAGATCGCACGATGCCGAGGTCCGCTTCATCGAGTACATGGACGTGGGGGGCGCAACCCGCTGGACGACGGACCAGGTCGTGCCGCAGCGGGAGATCCTCGAGCGCCTGACGCGCCGCTACGGACCGGTCGAGCCGGTTGGGACCGAGGAGAGCCCGGCGGCGCCCGCCGTGCGGTTCCGCTTACCCGATGGCACGGTGTTCGGCGTCATTGCGTCGGTCACGGCGCCGTTCTGCGGCTCGTGCGATCGCAGTCGCCTCACGGCCGACGGCACCTGGTTCCTGTGTCTCTACGCCGCGCAGGGCGTGGACCTGCGCGAGCCGCTGCGCCGCGGTGCCGCGGACGAGGAGCTCACCCAGCTGATCGCCGGCGCGTGGCGTGGCCGGAGCGACCGCGGGGCGGAGGCGCGCCTCGGCGTGGCCGAGCGGGGGGCCTTGTACCGCCTCGAGACACTGCGCGCCGATCCCCACCGGGAGATGCACACGCGGGGCGGGTGAGGGGTCCACGCGGCGCGCCGCATCCGGCCGCCCTCGAGCCGAAAGGTCCCTGAGTCATGCTCAACAGGATCACCGTGGTCGGCGCCGGCAACGTGGGCGCCACCGCCGCCCAGCGGCTCGCGGAGCAGCAGCTCGCGCGCACCGTGGTCCTGGTCGACGTGATCGAAGGCATGCCGCAGGGAAAGGGTCTCGACCAGTGGCAGTCGGCGCCGATCGAGGGGTTCGACACCCGCATCATCGGCGCGAACGACTACGGTCCCGCGGCGGGGAGCGAAGTCGTGGTCGTGACGGCGGGCATCGCCCGCAAGCCGGGGATGAGCCGCGACGACCTGGTCCGCACCAACGCCGACATCGTGCAGCAGGTCGCCCGGCAGATCAAGCAGCACTGCCCGACGGCGATCGTCGTCGTCGTGTCGAATCCGCTCGATGTGATGTGCTGGGTCACGAAGACCGTCACCGGCTTCCCGCGTGAGCGGGTCATCGGCATGGCGGGCGTGCTGGACACCGCACGCTATCGCGCCTTCCTCGCCGAGGCGCTCGACGTCTCGGTCGAGGACGTCCAGGCGATGGTATTGGGCGGTCACGGCGACACCATGGTGCCGCTCGTCGCCTACACCACGGTCTCCGGAATCCCCGTCACCCAGCTCCTCGACAAAGCGAGGCTCGACAAGATCGTCGAGCGCACGCGCAACGGCGGGGCCGAGATCGTCGGCCATCTCAAGACCGGCTCCGCCTATTATGCCCCTTCGGCCGCGGTCGCGCAGATGGTCGCCGCAATCGTGCTCGACAAGAAGCGCGTCCTCCCTTGCGCGGCGTGGCTCCAGGGGGAGTACGGGTTGTCCGGGATGTACTGCGGCGTGCCGTGCAAGCTGGGGCGGCGTGGCTTGGAGCAGATCATCGAGGTGAAGCTCTCCCCGGAGGAGCAGGCCGCCCTCAAGCAGTCCGCCGAGGCCGTGAAGGAGACGATGGGCGCCGTCAGCCTTCATGGCTGATGGCGGCTTTGATGTAGTCCCGGTTCAGCCGCGCGATGAAGTCGATGCTGATTTCCTTGGGGCACGCCGCCATGCACTCGCCGTGGTTGGTACACGCCCCGAACCCCTCCGCGTCCATCTGCGCCACCAGGTTCGCCACGCGAGTGGAGCGCTCGGGCTGCCCCTGCGGCAGCAACCCCAGATGCGACACCTTGGCCGCCACGAACAACATCGCGGAGGCGTTAGGGCACGCCGCGACGCAGGCGCCGCATCCGATGCATGCCGCGGCGTCCATCGCGAGATCCGCGTCCCGCTTGGGCACCGGAATCGCGTTCGCCTCGGGGGCGCTGCCCGTGCGCACGGTGATGAATCCTCCGGCCTGGACGATGCGATCGAGGGCCCCGCGGTCCACCACCAGGTCCTTGATGAGCGGGAAGGCCCTGGCGCGCCACGGCTCGATCCACAGTTCGGCGCCGTCTGGAAAGGTCCGCATGTGCAGCTGACAAGCCGTGGTGGCACGCTGCGGGCCGTGCGGCCGCCCGTTGATCACCATGCCACACGCGCCGCAGATCCCCTCCCGACAGTCATGGTCGAACGCGATGGGTTCCTCCCGCCGCGCGATGAGCTGCTGGTTCAGGACGTCCAGCATCTCGAGGAACGACATGTCGGGGCTCACGTCCGTCATGTCGTAGCGGACGAACCTGCCGGGGGCAGCGGGGCCCGCTTGGCGCCACACGTGGAGCGTGACCTTCATTAGGTGTAGCTCCGCTGCGCCGGATGCACGGTGGCGAACTCGAGCGGCTCCCGGTGCAGCACCGGCGCGACCCCAACGCCCGCGAACTCCCAGGCGGCGACGTAACCGAAGCGGGCGTCGTCACGCTTCGCCTCACCCTCAGGCGTCTGATACTCCTCGCGGAAGTGACAGCCGCACGATTCCTCGCGATGCAGGGCGTCGTGGCACATCAGCTCGGCGAACTCGAGGAAGTCCGCGACGCGGCCCGCGTGCTCGAGCGTCTGGTTGAAATCCTCGCCCGTGCCGCCGACGTAGACGTCGCGCCAGAACTCCTCGCGCAGCGCGCAGATCCTGTCCCGTGCCTCCTGCAACCCCGCCGCGGCGCGCGACATGCCGCAGTTGTCCCACAGCAGTCGGCCCAACTGGCGGTGGAAGGCGTCGACGCTCTTCCAGCCCCCCGCGGCGACCAGTTTGTTCACGCGGTCGCTCACCTCGGCCTGCGTCCGCCGAAACGCCGGGTGCGCCGTGTCGAGCTGGTCGAGTTTCACCTGCGCGAGATAGTCGCCGATCGTGTAGGGCAGGATGAAGTAGCCGTCCGCGAGCCCTTGCATCAAGGCGCTCGCCCCGAGCCGGTTCGCCCCATGATCGGAGTAGTTGGCTTCGCCGATCGCGTACAGCCCGTCGATCGTCGTCATCAGGTTGTAGTCCACCCACAGCCCGCCCATCGTGTAGTGCGGCGCCGGATAGATGCGCATCGGCGCGGCGAACGGATTCTCCGCCGTAATCCGCTGGTACATCTCGAACAGGTTGCCGTAGCGCTCGGCAATCACCTCGCGGCCGAGCCGGGCGATCGCATCGCGGAAGTCCAGGTAGACACCGTGACCTCCCGGGCCCACACCCCGGCCTTCGTCGCACACCTCCTTGGCGCGCCGCGAGGCGATGTCCCGCGGGGCGAGGTTGCCGTAGCTCGGATACAGCCGCTCGAGGTAGTAGTCGCGCTCGTCGTCCGGGATCTCGTTGGGACTCCGGGTGTCGCCCTTGCGCCGCGGCACCCAGATGCGGCCGTCGTTCCGCAGGGACTCGCTCATCAGCGTGAGCTTCGCCTGGTGGTGGCCCGTCACCGGAATGCAGGTGGGGTGGATCTGGGTGAAGCAGGGGTTCGCGAAGGCGGCCCCGCGCTTGTGAGCCCGCCAGATCGCGGTCACGTTGCAACCCTTCGCGTTGGTCGAGAGATAGTAGACGTTGCTGTACCCGCCCGTCGCGAGCACGACCGCGTCGCCCCCGTGCGCACTCACCCGGCCGCTGACGAGGTCGCGCACGATGATGCCCCGCGCGCGACCGTCCACCACGACCAGGTCGAGCATCTCGCTGCGCGGGTACATCGTGACCTTAGAGAGGCCGATCTGGCGGGACAACGCCTGGTAGGCCCCGAGCAAGAGCTGCTGGCCGGTCTGGCCGCGCGCGTAGAACGTGCGCGAGACCTGGACGCCGCCGAACGAGCGGTTCGCGAGCAGGCCGCCGTACTCCCGCGCGAACGGCACGCCCTGCGCCACACACTGGTCGATGATGTTGACGCTGATCTGGGCGAGGCGGTACACGTTGGCCTCGCGCGCTCGGAAGTCGCCGCCCTTCACGGTGTCGTAGAACAGCCGGAACACCGAGTCACCGTCGTTCTGGTAGTTCTTCGCCGCGTTGATGCCGCCCTGGGCGGCGATCGAGTGCGCGCGTCGGGCGGAGTCCTGGAAGCAGAAGCAGGAGACGTTGTACCCGAGCTCGGCGAGCGACGCGGCCGCCGACGCCCCAGCGAGCCCAGAACCGACCACGATGATGCGGTGCTTCAGCTTGTTCGCCGGGTTCACGAGCTTGATCTCGGCGCGGTGCCGCTCCCACTGCTCCGCGAGCGGGCCCGACGGCACCTTGGAGCGGAGCTCCACGGTCAGCGCAGGACCCCGGCGAGCACCGCCACCGGGATGGCGATGTAGCCGGCGGTGATCAGCCCCGCGACCATCCCCGCCACGCCGCGACGCCACCGTACGGTCGGGGGCCGGTTGAGGCCCAGGGTCTGAAACGCGCTCCACAGGCCGTGGTAGACGTGCAGGCCCACGACGACCATGGCGACGCCGTAGCCAGCCGACACCGGCCACGCGCGGAAGCTTGCGATCACGTTGTGGTACACGTCGCCCGGGACGAAGCTCGGATTGACGCGCCCGAAGGTGAAGTCGAGCAGGTGATAGATCACGTACAGCACGATGATCACCCCCCCCCACCGCATCGTCCGCGCCGCGTACGTGGTCTCGACCGCCTCGAGCGCGTGATAGCCGACGGGGCGCGCGCCCCAGCTCGCACGCGTCACCACAATCGCCGCCCAGATGTGGGCGCCCACGGCCACGAGCAGCACGACGCGGGCCACCCACAGCAGCGACCCGCGGGGGAAGAAGGGCGCGCCCAGCGTGCGCAGGCCTTCCGCGTAGGCATTGAAGTGCTCCGCCCCCTGAAAGACCTTCAGGTTGCCGAGCAGGTGTGCGATGACGAACAGCAGCAGGATCACGCCCGTGATGGCCATGATCACCTTCTTGCCGATCAACGAGCGGACGAGGCGCGGCGTGGCGGGCGCGTGAGCGGCGACGGGTGGAGTCATGAACGGTGAGATGATACCTGCCTCCGGGGGGAACTAGCAAGCGCGCCGCGGAGTTAGCTTTCTGAACATCCCGCCGGCAAAGGCCCAACGTGCTCTGGACGCTCTGCAAATCGAAGCTGCATCGCGCCACGGTGACGCAGGCGGCCCTGCACTACGAGGGCAGCATCACGATCGACGGCCACCTCATGGAGGCCGCCAACCTGCTGCCGTTCGAGCGCGTCCAGGTCGTCGATATCGCCAACGGCGCGCGCTTCGACACCTACGCCATCGGGGGCAAGGCGGGCTCGGGCACGATCTGCGTGAACGGGGCGGCGGCGCGCCTCGTGCAGGCGGGGGATCCGGTGATCATCATCAGCTACGCGCAGATGACGCCGGAGGAAGCGCAACGGCACCGACCCACCATCGTTCTGCTCAATCCCGACAACACCATCCGGGACACCTTGCGGGGCGGTCCGGAGAGCGACCTCGCGATTCTGTCCGAATCGCTGTGAGCGCGGCACAACCCACGGTCGTCATCGTCGGCGCCGGCTTCGGCGGCCTGCGGGCGGCGCGCGCGCTGCGCCGGGCAGCGGTGAACGTGGTGCTGCTCGACCGGCACAACTATCACCTGTTTCAGCCGCTCCTCTACCAAGTGGCGACCGCCGGGCTCGAGCCCGAGCAGATCGCGCGGCCGGTGCGGGCGATCGTGCGGGGTCAAGACAACTTCGAGTTCCGCATGGTCGAGGTCACCGGCCTCGATCCGACCGGCAAGCGGGTCGTCACCGACAACGGCCCCGTCGCCTACGACTACCTGATTCTCGCGGTGGGCGGCGAGACGAACTATTTCGGGCTCGAGGGCATCGCGCGCCGGGGGTTCGGGCTCAAGGACATCCCCGACGCCCTCGCGATCCGCAACCACGTGCTGCGGCGCTTCGAAAACGCGATGCTGGAGCCGGATCCCGAGCGCCGGCGCGCCGAGCTCACCTTCGTCGTGGTGGGCGGTGGGCCGACGGGCGTGGAGATGGCGGGAGCCCTCTCGGAGCTCATCCGGCTGGTGCTCGTGAAGGACTATCCACGCCTCAACGTGAAGGACGTGCGCATTCTGCTGCTCGAAGCGACCGACCGGCTGCTCGGCGGCATGCCGGCGCGCCTCGGGGAGGCGGCGGCGGAGACGCTGTGGCGTAAGAAAGTCGAGGTGCGGTTCGGCGCGGCGGTGGAAGACTACGACGGAGAGCGCGTGCGGCTGAAGGGCGGGGAAGTGATTCCCGCGCGGACGCTGATCTGGGCCGCCGGGGCGCGGGCGGTGTCGCTCACCGGCCGGCTCGGGCTCCCCACCGGGCGGCAGGGCCGGATCGGCGTCGCCCCCACACTGCAGGTGGGCGGACATCCGGAGATCTACGTGATCGGCGACGCGGCCTACCTCGAGGCGGACGGCCAGCCGCTGCCGATGATGGCCCCCGTGGCGCTCCAGATGGCCGAGACGGCCGCCGCCAACGTCACCCGCCAGCTGCACGGGGAGCTCCCTCAGGCGTTCCGCTACCGCGACCCCGGCTCGCTCGCCACCATCGGCCGCAATGCCGCCGTCGCCTACATCCGCGGGATCGGTTTCAAGGGGTTCCCGGCCTGGGTGGTGTGGCTGATCGTGCACCTCATCCAGCTCATCGGATTCCGCAACAAGCTGTTCGTGCTGCTCAACTGGGCCTGGGATTACTTCTTCTACGAACGCGCCGCGCGCCTGATCACGAAATAATCCGCGTGGGGATCATCGGGCGCTGGGACGGTGTGCCGGGGGAGCGGCGGTGCGCGTCGGCCTCGCCTGCCCGCGCCGCACCACGCCGTTCCAACCGCACTCCAGGCACCAGCGACGCTGAATCGCGGGCAGCAGCCGATCCAGGAAGCGGTTGCGGATCGGCAGCATGGCGCTGCGGCAGTGCGGACAGAGCGGGCCCGGCGGAAGCAGCAGGTAGACGACGGCGCACACGATCGCGATCCGCATCAGCACCGTCACGAGCAGCACGGCGACCACCAGCATGCTGCATGATAGGGCGTTGGGCGTGGGGCGTCGAGTGGGCGGCCCGAGCGCCTACGCCCCACGCCCTACGCCCTGTCTAGCGCGAACTCCACGATCCTGCGCTCCAGCTCACTCAGCTCCACCGGCTTCACGAGCACGCGCTCGCGCGCCACCGGCGTGTTTCCCGGCTCGGCGAGCTGCGAGATGTCGCCCGAGAGGAAGAGCACCCGCGCCGCGACCTCCGGATGGGCCTGCTCGAGCCGGGCGTACAGCTCCACGCCGCCCATCCGCGGCATGCGGAGGTCCGCGAGGATGATGTCGAACGCTCCGTCCCGCAGCCGCGCCAGCGCGGCCTCCCCGTCGGGCGCCTCCGTCACCCGCGCGCCGCGTCGAGTCAGGTATTTGGCCATGGGGCGGCGCACCGCATCCTCGTCGTCCACGATCAGGATGCGGAGATCCTGGAGCGACGCGGAGCCGGGCGGCGCTCGCCGCGGGCCGCTCGAGCGGGCGCCGGCCGCCTCCGGCGCCGCAGCGAGGGCCGGTTCGGGAACCGCGGCGACGGGCAGTGACACGACGAACCGGGCGCCGCGCCCGGCCGCGGGGTCGAGCACCAGATCGCCGCCCGCCTCGCGCGCGATCTGGCGTGAGATGTAGAGACCGAGCCCTGTTCCCCGCCGGCCCTTGGTCGTCGCGAACGGGCGGAACAACTGCGGCGCGACTTCGGGGGCGACGCCGCGACCGCCGTCTTCCACCGCCACGAGGACGCGGCCCTCCTGGGCCCAGGTGTCGACCGTCAGCCGCCGCGGGCGCTCGACGCCCCGCAGCGACTCGATCGCGTTGGATAGGAGATTCACGAGCACCTGCTCGAGCTTGATGGCGTCGCCCTGCACGGCGGGCAAGGCGGGATCGAGCCGGCCGCCCACGGCGATCTCGTCCACGCCGAAGCGATAGGACACGAGGTCGAGCGCCCCGCGGACCACGTCGTTGAGGTTGACCATGCCCACCTCGCGCTCCGTGGCCCGCACGAACCGCAGCAGGCCGCGCAGCAGCTTGGACGCCCGCCGCGCCTGTCGCAGGATCTGCGTCATCTCGGCCCGCTGCTCCTCCGTGACCGCGGGGTCGGCAAGACGGTTCTCGGCGTGCGCGGCGATGGCCATGAGCGGATTGTTCACCTCGTGCGCGACCCCCGCCAACAGCTCACCCGCGGCCGCGAACCGGCCCTGCCCCTCGGCACGGTCGCGCAGCACGCGCGTCATGTCGTTGAAGTGCTCAGCCAGCCGGCCCAGCTCGTCCGTATGGGCCGCCTCGACCTGCACCGTGAGATCGCCCTCGGCGACGCGGACCAGCGCCTGCTCGAGCGTCTCGAGGGGCCGTACGACGCGGCGGCGGACGATCAGGAAGGAGAGCGGGATCAACAGGACCCCGATCGCGAGCCACCCGAGCGCCACTCGCGAGGCCTGCGTCGTTGCCGCCCGCAGCGCCCGCTGGCGGTCGAGCAAGTCCGACCGAGCGAGATCGCCGGACGCGGCCAGGCTCTCGCCGACAAGGTCGTGGAGCGAGTCGGTTGCGCGGAGCTGCTCCCGGGCTGCGCCTCGCCGCCCCAGTTCCGCGAGGGCGGCGAGTTCGGTGAGGGCGTCGCCCAGGCGCGACATCCGCTCGTCGGTTCGCGCCGCCTCGACCCGCATCACACCGGGCACCTTGGCGAAGGTCACCGCCCGGCTGCGCGTGCCGCCGGCGGCCGCGAGGGTGCGGATGAGCCGCAATGCGCGCGGGTCAGGTGCCGCAGGCCCGTCCAGTACGCGACGCGCCTCGGTCACGGCCCGGTCGAGCGCGTCGTCGCGGTGCGTAAGGTCCTCGAGCTGGTAAACGACCGCCTCCGCGCCCTCGCCGAGCGACGCCGCCGCGCGGCCGACCGACAGGGTGAGGTAGATCGAGAGCCCCGCTGCGTAGAGCGCTGCCGCGAGAACGAGCAGCAGCAGCAGCGTGCGCAGACTGAGTCCCGAGCGCTGCACGCTCAACGGGACTCCATCCGCACGGCGGCGCCCCGCACCAGCCGGGCCATGACGAGCCGCGGCGTCCGATCCGGGCGGAAGCTGTCGGACATCGCGTCCGAGGACTGTGGAACGCGGCCCGCGATGCGGCGAAACCGCTCCACGAAGGCGCGCGACAGCGAGTCGGGCGCGTCGGGTAGCCAGAACGCGACGACGTAGATCGAGTCGGCCGCACGACCGGCGATGATGATCACGTCCGGCCGCCCGCGACGCAGCGACGCGCCCACCAGCGCCGCGTAGTCGCTCTCCGTGCCGAACCCCACTTCGTCGAGGACGGCAACACGGCGCTGCTGCAGCTCCGCCCGGACGCCGTCGCGCAGCCCTGCGCCGTACTCGTCATTCACAAAGAAGATCGAGACCCGCTGCGCGCCGAGCCGCTCGGCCGCGAAGGCCGCCATGAAGGCACCTTCCGCGGAGTCGTCCGGAGCGAGCATGAACGTCCAGGGCCCCACGGCGTGCAGCAGGCGGCTCGTGCTCGTGGGGGTGATCTGGGGGATGCCCGCCTCGTTGTACACGGAGGAGGCGACCAGCGAGCCGCGGCTCGACCCGTGCCCCACGACGCCCACGCGCCCGCAGGCGCAGGTCAGGGCGCTGAGCAGCGCCAGCGACCGAACGCGAGCGACGAACATCACATCAAGCTTGGCCCGAGAGGCGCGCGGCGCAACCGTGCCCGGCTGGACGAAGCGCGCCACCGCCGGTATAACTAGGCGCCCCGTGGGTGATGCCACCGAACCCTCAGGATCCCGAATCCTCAATGAGCCCGCTTCCGATCGCCGTTCTCGTCGTGTTACTCGCTCAAGGCCCGTCGCCCGTTTTGCGGTCGCCCCCAGCCGCCGCCGAGCGCGACTTCGAGCGCCTGTTGCTCGCGATCCCCGACAGCGCGAGCCTGCGGGCGATGTCGCGCGACCTGACCCGCCTGCCGCACATGGCCGGAACGCCGGCGCAGGCGGTGACGCGCGACTACGTCGTCGAGAAGCTGCGGTCGTGGGGTCTCGAGAGCTGGACGAAGGAGTACACGGTCTACCTGCCACAGCCCGAGATCGTGGCGGCGTGGCTCATCGCCCGTCCGGGGGCGGTCGCCGTGCCGCTGGCGCTGCGCGAGCCACCGGTGGCGGGCAACCCCGCGACGCAGGGGCCGCAGGTCCCGCCGTTCAACGGCTACACGGGGGACGGCGACGTGACGGGCGACGTCGTGTACGTGAACTACGGGCTGATCGAAGACTACCAGACGCTCGACTCGCTGGGCGTCAGCGTGCGGGGGAGGATCGCGGTGGCCCGCTACGGGCGCTCCTTCCGCGGCATCAAGGCCCGCGAGGCGGAGCGGCACGGCGCCACCGGCCTGATCATCTACTCCGACCCGCAGGACGACGGGTACTTCCGCGGCGACGTCTATCCCCGCGGGCCGATGCGCCCCTGGGGAGGCATCCAGCGCGGCAGCGTCCTGAACGTCAATGGCGATCCCACCACGCCGGGCTACGCCTCGCTCCCGGGGGCCCGCCGCGCGCCCGAAGAGTCGCTTCCCATCCCGCGCATCCCCGTAGTGCCGATGAGCTACGGCAACGCGCGGCGCTTGCTCGAGCCGCTCGCCGGCCCTTCCGTGCCGCAGGCCTGGCAGGGCGCGCTGCCGTTCCGCTACCACCTCGGCCCGGGCCCCGTGCGGGCGCGGCTCCACGTGCAGACGGAGCGCGGCGCGCGCGCGATGCACCCGATCTGGGACACGTTCGGGATGGTGCGCGGGGCGCGCTATCCCGACGAGTGGATCGTGGTGGGCGCCCACCGGGACGCATGGGGCCCAGGGGCGCGGGACAACATCAGCGGCACGGTCACGGTGCTCGAGGCGGCGCGCGCCTTCGCCGGGCTGGCGCGGCAGGGGCTGCGGCCGGCGCGCACGGTCATCTTCGCGACCTGGGACGCGGAGGAGTGGGGCCTCACGGGATCGACCGAGTGGGTGGAGGAGATGGAGGATTCGCTCCTGGCGCACGCGGTGGCCTACATCAACGAAGACGGCACGTTCTCGGGATCGACCTTCAGCGGCGCCGCGTCTCCCTCGCTCAAACCGCTCGTGCGGGAGGCTGCCAAGGCGGTGCCCGACCCGCGGGGACCGGGGACCGTATACGACGTCTGGCTGCGGCGCAACAAGAGCGATACCGCGGATCTCACACTCGGCAACTTGGGCGGGGGCTCGGACTTCGCCGGCTTCTATCACCACCTCGGCATTCCCGCGGGCGGGATCGGGTTCGACGCTCCCGACGGGATCTACCATTCGATGTACGACTCCTACGACTGGATGTCGCGGTTCGGCGACCCGGGGTACCGGGCGCACCGGGCCGGCGCGCAGCTCGTGGCCGTGATGGCCGCGCGGCTCGCGAACGCCGAACTGCTGCCCTACGACTACGTCGCGTTCGGAACCGAGCTGACCCGGCTGGTGTCGCAGCTCGACTCCGGGATCACGCGCAAGCAATGGACCGTGAGCACTCAGGGGTTGAAGGACGCCCTCGGCCGCTTCACGGACGCGGCGCGGGCGCTGGCACGCGCCCGCGACAGCGCGCTCGCCATCACGGATTCCACTCGCGCCTCCCGCGCCAACGCCGCGCTGATGCAGGTCGAGCGCCGGCTCACGCGGCCGCAGGGCCTCGCCAGCCGTCGCTGGTATCGCAGCCTGCAGTTCGCGTCGGACGTGGACAACGGCTACGCCACGATGGCTTTCCCCTCGGTGAACGAGGCGATCCGCTACGCGGACCCCGCCACCGCCGAGCGCGAGCTGGCGGACCTCGCCGCGCGGATCGACGGGGCGCGCGCGGCGCTCGAGGACGCCACGGCCGCCCTACGCTAGCGGGGACTCGGGGGAAGCGGCAAATTGAGCCTGCCCCGGCCCTCACCGGCGGACACAGACTTCGGGAGGCGTGCATGGCCGTTGAATCGGGCGACAGGATGAGAATCGTCATCTACTACGCCGTGTGGGCGACAATCTGCGCGACCGCGGCCGGGATCGTGATCGCGTTGATCCACACCTGGCTGTTCAGCTACATCCCGAACCGCTCGGGGCTGATCCACACGCTGTTCAGCGACGCCGTGACGGCGCTCGCCATCGCCGCCGGGCAGGGAGCGGTCGTCCTGGTCACGGGCAGCGTGCTGGCCCAGCTGGGGCGCTCGCTGCAAGGCACGGTGCTCCTCGGCCTGCTCATCGGCCTGTTCGACTTCGCCATGTACCTGGTGCAGATGGCGATCCCGGCGGCCGAGCTGGGCTGGATCCCGGATGTCGTGATCCTCGTCGTGGCCGCGGTGGGCATCACGGTCTTTGGCGCGGCCAGGCCGTCGACCGCTTGACGCCTGTCACAGCTTGGGGAGCGTGATCCCCCGCTGCGCCTGGTACTTGCCCTTCTTGTCCGCGTAGCTCACCTCGCACTCGTCCCCTTCGTCGGCCGTGAAGAACAGGACCTGGGCGATTCCCTCGTTGGCGTAGATCTTCGCGGGGAGTGGCGTGGTATTCGAGATCTCGAGTGTGACGTAGCCCTCCCACTCGGGCTCGAACGGGGTCACGTTGGTGATGATGCCGCAACGGGCGTACGTGCTCTTCCCGACGCAGACGGTCAGCACGTTGCGGGGGATGCGGAAGTACTCGACCGAGCGCGCCAAGGCGAACGAGTTCGGGGGCACGATGCAGACGTCGCCGTGGAACTCGACGAAGGACTTCGGATCGAAGTGCTTCGGGTCGACGACCGCCGACAGGGCGTTGGTGAAGATCTTGAACTCGGGCGCGACACGCATGTCGTAGCCGTAGGACGACACGCCGTAGGAAATGACGCCGCCCCGCGCCGGGTCGTCGGCAAAGGGCTCGATCATGCGGTGCTGGTGCGCCATGCGGCGGATCCAGCGATCGGATTTGATGGACATGGTCGCGCAATATATCGGCGCCATCGACACTTACGCCACTCGGTCGGTTGACACGGCTGCAGCGGCGCGGTACGTTTCGGCGGCTTAAGTGAATTTTTTCACGAGCGCGATGATCCAACCCTACGCGTCCTTCCTGCTGCTGTTGCTGCTCGTGGTCGCGAACGCGGTCGGCATGATCGCCGCCTCGCACCTGATCACGCGGCGCCGGCCCACCCCCGTGAAGGAGCTTCCCTACGAGAGCGGCATGCCGCCGCTCGGGGACGCGCGCGAGCGGTTCTCCGTGAAGTTCTATCTCGTCGCGATGCTCTTCATCGTCTTCGACATCGAGACCGTGTTCCTCTTCCCCTGGGCGACGATCTTCCGCGACGGGGGTGCGCCAGGGACGGGGACGGGGTTCTTGCTCGTGGAGATGCTGGTGTTCATCCTGATTCTTGCCGTGGGCTACATCTACGTGTGGAAGCGCGGGGCACTGGAATGGGATTGAAACATGAAGCGAGGACGTCACGAAACGACGTCACGAGACGACGTCACGTGACGACGGCTCGCGACGTCGTCGCGCAGGGCGTATGAAACGCGTCCTCGAAACAACAGAAGTCGCGGGCCAGAGCCCCAACTGGCTGCTGACGCGGCTGGACGACCTGGTCAACTGGGCGCGCGCCAACTCCCTGTGGCCGATGCCCTTCGGCACGGCCTGCTGTGCCATCGAGTTCATGGCGACCGCGGCCAGCCGCTTCGACTTCGCGCGCTTCGGGATGGAGCGACAGGCGTTCTCGCCCCGCCAGGCGGACGTGCTGATCTGCGCGGGGCGACTCCCGTTCAAGCTCGCGCCCGTGATCCGCCGCGTCTACGACCAGATGCCCCAGCCCAAGTGGGTCATTTCGATGGGGGCGTGCGCCTCGACCGGCGGCATCTTCGACAACTACGCCATGGTGCAGGGCATCGACACGATCGTCCCGGTGGACGTGTACGTCCCCGGGTGCCCGCCGCGTCCGGAAGGGCTGCTGTACGGCGTGCTGCTGCTGCACAAGAAGATCAAGGGCGAGACGGTGCTCGATCCGGAGCTGCGCCGCGAGCAGCCGCTCGACGACAAGGGGCTCCGCCTCCCGCCCGAGCGGATCGACGAGATCTCCGAGCCCTTCGGCAACTCGGTGCACCAGTTCCGGTCGGCGTGAACCCCTCCGTCGACGCCCTGCGAGCGACCTTCGGCAACGCGATCGGCCGCGCGGTCGTGGCGCGCGACGGCGAGACGATCGTGACCGTCGGCCGCGATGCGCTGGGCGAGGTGATGCGCTGGCTGCGCGACTCCGCTGGCCACTGCTACGACTACCTGGTGGACGTGACGGCCGTCGAGTACCGGGACGCCGAGCGGCCGATCGAGCTCGTGTACTTTGTGCGGTCGCTCGAGCGACGCGTCGACCTGCGCGTGAAGGTCGACTTGCCCAAAGAGCAGGAGCTCGCCGTGGACTCGGTGGTCGGGCTCTGGGCCGGCGCCGATTGGCTCGAGCGGGAGGTGTACGACATGTTCGGCGTGACCTTCCGCGGTCACCCGGACCTCCGCAGGATCCTCATGTGGGAGACCTACGCCGAGGGGTATCCGCTTCGGAAGGACTTCCCGCTGCGGGGCCGATTCAGCCGCGCGGAGCAGGTGCGCCAGGCGCTGGGCGCCAATCCCGAGGCGCACTACTCCATGGAAGAGCTGGCCATCGCCGAGGCGTTCGACGAGCTCCCCGAGGATATGAAGGAGCGGCTGCGCCGAGGCGAGCGCGGCAAGCTCCCGTTCTCCGAATGAACAAGCGCACGGTCGAGCTCGAGCTCGCGACGCCGGGGCTGGACGCTCAGGGGCGCCCCGTGCGCGTTCCGCTGACAGTCGGTGGCACGGGCGGAGGCGAGGTCGCGGGCCAGGTCGCGGTGGAGCCGGGCAGCGAGCACATGCTGCTCAACATCGGCCCGCAGCATCCCGCGACCCACGGCGTGCTGCGCCTCGTGGTCGAGCTCGACGGCGAGGTCGTCGTGCGCTGCATCCCGCACGTGGGCTACCTCCACTCCGGCTTCGAGAAGCTGGGCGAATACCGCCACTACAATCAGATCATCCCGCTCACCGACCGCACCGACTACCTCTCGCCGATGGCGAACAACGTCGGGTTCGCGCTCGCAGCGGAGCGGCTGATGGGCATCGCGATCACGCCTCGCTGCACGGTGCTGCGCGTGATCGCCTGTGAAATGAGCCGCGTCATCTCGCACATGGTGTGGCTCGGCACGACCGCGATCGACCTCGGCGCCTTCACGCCGTTCTTGTGGGCGTTCCAGGAGCGGGAACGGATCTACGACCTGCAGGAGATGTGGACCGGCGCGCGGCTCACGACCAGCGTCACCCGTGTCGGCGGCATGATGGCCGACATCCCCGACGCGTTCGTCACGGGGCTGCGCCACTTCACGGAGACGTTCCCCAAGACCCTGCACGAGATCGACGGGGTGCTGACGCGCAACGCCGTGTGGGTGGGCCGCACCCAGAACGTCGGCGTGCTCAGGCGGGAGGAGGCGATCAATCACTCGCTCTCCGGGCCGATGCTGCGCGCGAGCGGCGTCGCCTACGACCTGCGCCGCGACAAGCCTTACCTCGACTACGAGACCTACGACTTCGACGTCCCGGTCGGCGAGCACGGCGACGTGTACGACCGCTACCTCGTGCGGCTCGAGGAGTGCCACCAGTCGAACCGTATCCTCCAGCAGGCGCTCGCCCGGCTCCCGGACGGGCCCGTGAACGTGGACGACCCCCGCGTGATCCTGCCTTCCAAATCGCGCGCCATGAGCGACATGGAGGCGATGATCTACCACTTCAAGCAGGTGATGGAAGGCGTGAAGGCGCCGGTGGGGGAGGCCTACGTTGGGATCGAGAACCCCAAGGGGGAGCTCGGCACCTACCTCGTGTCCGACGGCTCGGCGAAGCCCGTCCGCTGGCGCATCCGGCCGCCGTCCTTCATCAACCTGTCGTCGCTGCCGAAGATGGCCGAGGGGCATCTCCTGAGCGACCTCATCGCGATCAACGCGTCGGTGGACATCGTGATGGGGGAGGTCGACCGATGAGCGCGGTCGAGACGCAGGAATACGCGCCCGTCTTCACCGGCAAGACGCTGGAGCGGCTCCAGGAGATCCTCACCCGTTACCCGACGAAGCAGGCCGCCCTGCTGCCCGCGCTGTGGCTCGTGCAGGGTGAGCGCGGCTGGATCTCCGACCGCAACATGGTCGAGGTGGGGGAGGTGCTCGGGCTCACGCCCGCGTACGTGAAGGGCGTCGTGACGTTTTACACGATGTACCATCAGCACCCCGTGGGCGCGAACTTCGTGCAGGTGTGCACGACGTCCCCCTGCAACATCTGCGGCGCCGAGGACGTGGTGAAGGCCCTGCTCGCGCACACGGGGGCCAAGGAGCTCGGCGCCACGAGCCCCGACGGCCAGTGGACCGTGATCGAGGTCGAGTGTCTGGGCGCCTGCGGCTTCGCGACGCCCGTGCTCGTCAACGACGACTTCGTCGAGAGCGTGACGCCGGAGAGAGTTCCGGAGCTCGTGAGGAAATACAAGTGAAGGGCCAATGCGGAAGGGAGGGGTAGGGTTGATGGGCTACCCTCACAAACCGCATGCCAAGGAGACGGCGCTGCTCTCCAAGCACTTCGGCGACCCCGACGCCCGCACCTACAAGGGGTGGGCGAAGCGCGGAGGCTACGAGACGTGGAAACAGGCCCAGACCATGGCGCCGGCGGCGATCACGGACGTGGTGAAGGAATCGGGGCTGCGGGGGCGCGGCGGGGCGGGCTTCCCGACGGGGCTCAAGTGGTCGTTCATGCCGAAAGAGAAGAAGAAACCCCACTACCTGTGCGTGAACGCGGACGAGTCTGAGCCCGGGACGTTCAAGGACCGGGAGATCATGCGCTGGACGCCGCACGCCCTGCTCGAGGGCACGCTGATCGCGATGCGGGCGATCCAGGCCGAGGTGGGCTACATCTACATCCGCGGGGAGTTCACCGAGCCCTACGCCATCATGGAGCAAGCGCTCGCCGAGGCAACGAAGGCCGGCGTGCTCGGCGGCCACAAGATCCACCTGCACCGCGGGGCCGGGGCGTATATCTGCGGGGAAGAGACCGCGATGATGAACTCGATCGAGGGGAAGCGCGGAAACCCGCGGATCAAGCCGCCGTTCCCCGCGGCGTTCGGCGTGTTCGGGATGCCGACCACGATCAACAACGTGGAGACGCTCGCCGCCGTGCCGCACATCCTGCGGCAGGGCGCCGCGTGGTACAAGGCGATGTCGCTCTCCAACCCCAAGAGCACCGGCACGAAGCTGTTCTCGGTGTGCGGGCACGTGCGCCTGCCGGGGAACTACGAAGTGACGATGGGCTTCCCGCTGAAGGATCTGCTCCACGAGTTGTGCGGCGGGATGCGGCCCGGGCGCACGCTCAAGGCGTGCATCCCGGGCGGCTCGTCGGTGCCCATCCTCAACCGCGAGGAATCTGAGGGCTGCCTGCTCGATTACGAGGGCTGTGTCGAGAAGGGCACGATGCTCGGCTCAGGCGGCGTGATCGTGTTCGATGACTCCGCGGACATGGTCTACCAGATCATGCGCCTGGCCCGCTTCTACGCGCACGAGTCGTGCGCGCAGTGTACCCAGTGCCGCGAGGGCACCGCGTGGACCACCAAGATCCTCGAGCGGATCCTCGCGGGGCAGGGGAAGATGGCGGACCTCGACCTGCTGCTCGACCTGTCGGACAACATGACCGGGAAGACGATTTGCGTGCTGAGCGACTCTTGCGCCGCACCCGTCGTTTCCGGGATCAAGAAGTTCCGCACCGAGTTCGAGGATTACATCGCGGGACGCAAGCAGCCCGTCATGGTGGCCTGAGCGGGGAAGGGGGAGAGGGGAAGGGTGATGCCTGACGAGCTCATCAACCTCACCATCGACGACGTACCGGTCAGCGTCCCCCAGGGGACGCTCGTCATCGAGGCGGCGAAGCAGGCGGGCGTCCTCGTTCCGCACTATTGCTACCATCCCGGGCTGGCGGTCGCGGGCGTCTGCCGCATGTGCCTGGTCGAGGTCGAGAAGGCGCCGAAGCTCCAGATCGCCTGCGCGACCACGGTGGCCGAGGGGATGGTGGTGCGCACGCAATCGGAGCAGGCGAAGCAGGCGCGCATGGGCGTGCTCGAGCTGTTGCTGATCAACCACCCGCTCGACTGCCCGATCTGCGATCAGGCGGGCGAGTGCGAGCTGCAGGACTTCGTCTTTCAAGAAGGCCGCCCCGGCACGCGCTACGCCGAGTACTCCAAGCGCTTCAATCCGGTCGAGGACTTCGGGCCCGACGTCCTGTACGTGCCGAATCGCTGCATCCTGTGCACGCGCTGCGTCCGCTTCATGGAGGACCTGGCGGGGGAGCCCGTGATCAACGTCTCCGAGCGCGGGGATCGCGCCTACATCGGCATCCACCCGAACGCGCGCCTGGACCACCCCTGGGCCGGGAACGTGGTGGATCTCTGTCCGGTGGGCTCGCTGCTCTCGAAAGACTTCCTCCACAAGGCTCGCGCCTGGGAGCTGGACAAGACCGCGTCGATCTGCACCGGCTGCTCGCAGGGCTGCAACGTCACGCTCGATACCCGCGAGAACGTCGTGGTGCGCGTGCGCCCGCGGCCGAACCTCCAGGTGAACCGGTACTTCATCTGCGATCACGGCCGGCTGAACTACCGCTGGATGAACCGCGGCGACCGGATCGAGGCGCCCCTGGTGCGGCGCCACGCGACCGATTGGGACGAGGCGCTGAGTCGCGCAGCCACCGTGCTGCGGGGCGCCGGCGGCAAGGCGGTCGCCCTCGTCTCGCCCCGCACGTCGACCGAGGCTCTGTTCCTGGCCCGCCGGCTGCTGGCGCGGTTCGAGTGGACCGGCGCGTTCCAGGTCGTGATGGGCGACGAGGCGCCGCTCCCCGGCGTGCCCGACCTCGCCCTCCGGGCCGAGCGCGCACCCAACGCGCGCGGCGCGGAGCTGCTCGGCTACAGCCGCGACTACGCCGCCGCGCTCGAGACCAGCCGCACGGCGGCCGTCGTGCTCGTGATCGACGAGCCCGACGCCGCGATCGAGACCGCCGGCACGCTCCTCTACCTCGGCACCGTCCTTCCGGAAAGCGCGCACGGGGCGGAAGTCGTGCTGCCGATCGCCAACGTGGCGGAAGAAGACGGTACCTACGTCAACCGGGACGGCCGGGTGCAGCGCTACTTCCAGGCGAAGCCCGCGCCCGGAATGGCGCGCCCGGCCTGGTGGGTCCTGTCCGAGCTGCTGGCCCAGGTGGACGGTGCCGAGCACTGCGCCAGCGCCGCCGAGGCCTTCGACGCGCTCGCGGGCTCCACGGACGCCTTCCAGGGCCTGTCCTACGCCGGGCTCGGCGCCGCCGGCCAGGGGATCACCGCGAAGGCGGGAGCGCGCGCGTGACGTTCTTCCTCGTCAGCTCGATCGCCAAGGTGGTCGTCGTGTTCACCGCAATCCTTGTGACGGTCGCGCTGACCACGCTGGTCGAGCGGCGGATCTGCGCCTTCATCCAGGACCGGCTGGGCCCGAACCGCGTGGGGCCGCAGGGCCTGTTGCAGCCGGCCGCGGACGGGCTGAAGAGCCTGCTCAAGGAGGAGACGCTGCCGGTGCGGGCCGACAAGGCGCTGTTCCTGCTCGCGCCGGCCATCTCCTTCACGCCGGCGCTGCTGACGTTCGCCGTCATCCCGTTCGCCGCCCCCCTCCCCACCCGCTGGGGCGACGTGCCGATGGTGGTCGCGGACCTCCCGGTCGGGTTCCTCTACATTCTCGCGATCAGCTCGCTCGGCGTGTACGGCGTGACGCTGGCCGGCTGGTCGTCGAACAACAAGTACGCCCTGCTCGGCGGCTTGCGGGCGAGCGCCCAGATGATCTCCTATGAGATCGCCATGGGGATGAGCACAGTGGCGGTGCTGCTGCTCGCCGGGAACGTGACCCTCTCGCGGGTGATCGCCCAGCAGCAGGCGGGCGGGTGGTACGTGCTGTCGTTGCTCCTCGCGTTCTTCATCTTCCTCGTGAGCGCGTTCGCCGAAACGAACCGCGTCCCGTTCGATCTCCCCGAGGCGGAGGGCGAGCTGATCGCCGGCTACCACACCGAATACAGCGCGATGAAGTTCTCGATGTTCTACATCGCCGAGTACGCCAACATGCTCACCGCCTCGGCCCTGATGGCTACGCTGTTCTTCGGCGGGTGGGACATCCCGTTCACGAGCTGGGACAACGGGCCCCCCTGGACGCTCGCGAAGACCCTCGCGACGGGCGCCGTGTTCTGCGTCAAGACCGCCTGCTTCATGTTCCTGTACATCTGGGTGCGCTGGACGCTGCCGCGGTTCCGCTACGACCAGCTGATGGCGCTGGGGTGGAAGGTCCTGCTGCCGCTCGCGCTCGTCTATCTGACCGTGCTCGCCACCGCGGTGTGGTATCTCAAGGAGCAGCTCGGCTGGGCCTACGGGCCGGCCTTCGGCTGGGCGCTGTTCGGGCTCAACGCCGTGCTGGCCGGGTTGCTGTTCTGGTGGCTCGATCGCGGCCGCATCGTCTCGGGCTCGGTGGCCCGGGCGGAGGGGGAGGTCTGATGGCAGTCGGGGTGAAGGTGATGAAGCGGCCGGGCTCGGCCACGTCCTACGTGCGCGCGACCCTCAAGGGCATGGCGCTCACCTTCCGGCACCTGTTCCAGCCGAAGGTCACGATGCAGTACCCGGAAGAGAAGTCCACCGAGGACTGGACGATCTCGTCCCGCTGGCGCGGCACGCACCGCATGCTCACCGACGAGCAGGGGCGCTCCAAGTGCGTAGCGTGCGGCCTGTGCCCGCAGATCTGTCCCGCCAACTGCATCAAGCTGGTGCCGGGCGAGGACGAGCAGGGCAACCGCTACCCGCTGATCTACGAGATCGACGAATTCCGCTGCGTATTCTGTGGCTACTGCCAGGAGGTCTGCCCCGAGGAGGCCATCCACGTCGGCGTGCATTACGAGAACTCCGAGTACTCGCGCGACCGGTTCGTCTACGATCTCGAGCGCCTGTGCGCGCAGACGCACCCCGTCTCGACGCTGTGGGACCCCTCGGATCCCCGGGGGGAGTGAGCGGTGTCGCTGACGCAGCTCGTGTTCTGGACCTTCTCGGCGCTCGCCGTGGTGGGAGCGGCGATGTGCATCACGCGGCGCAGTCCGGTCGCGAGCGCCCTGTGGCTCGTGCAGACCCTGTTCTCGCTCGCGGCGCTGTTCGTGGTGCTGGACGCGCAGTTCATCGCCGTGCTGCAGGTGCTGGTCTACGCCGGCGCGATCATGGTGCTGTTCCTCTTCGTGATCATGCTGCTGAACCTGGGGCGGGCCGGCCCGTCCGATTTGAAGGGGCCGGCGGGCCTCGCCGTGGCGACGCTGTTGGGCGGCCTGCTCTTCTTCCAGCTGCTGCGCGGTGCCACGCCATCCGCCGCCGGGACGCGCGGGGGCAACGTGATGGCGCAGCTGCAGGAGGAGCAGGGGATCGTGGGCGCCGTGGCGCGCCCGCTGTTCTCCCAGTACCTCATCCCCTTCGAGATCACGAGCGTGCTGCTGCTGGCGGCGATCGTCGGCGCCGTCGTGCTCGCGAAGCGGAAGCTCTGAATGCTCCTCGGACCATCGCTCGCCGTCTCCGCGGTGCTGTTCGCCCTGGGCGTCGCCGGCGTGCTGCTGCGTCGCAATGCGATCGTCATCTTCATGTGCGTGGAGCTGATGCTCAACGCGGTGAATCTCACGTTCGTGGCGCTGGCCCAGTCGCTTGGCGTGGCGGGCCAGATCTTCGTGTTCTTCGTGATGGCGGTGGCCGCCGCTGAGGCGGCGGTCGGCCTAGCGATCATCCTCGCGATCTATCGCCACAAGCAGACGGTCGACCTCCAGAACATCAATTTGCTGAAGGGCTGAGATGCCGAGCGCGCTGCAGCTCCTGTGGCTCGTCCCGGCGCTGCCGCTCGCCGGATTCCTGGCGAACGGAGTCCTGGCATTACGCCGCCCCCGGGCGAAGCACGCCGTGTCGATCATCGGGGTCGGGGTGCTCTTGGCCGCCCTCGCGCTCGCCATCGTCATCGTCCTGGCCTTCCTCCGAGAGGGAACCCCGGGGCCGCTCGTCTTCCCCTACTGGGAGTGGATGCCCGTCGGGGAGCTCCACGTGACGGTGGCGCTGCAGCTCGACCAGCTCTCCGCGGTGATGCTGCTCGTCGTCACCGGCGTGAGCTCGCTGATCCACGTCTTCAGCGTGGGCTACATGGGCGAGGATCCCGGGTACGCGCGCTACTTCGCGTACCTCAACCTCTTCGTGTTCTTCATGCTGGTGCTCGTGCTCGGGGCAAGCTTCCCCGTCATGTTCGTCGGCTGGGAGGGCGTGGGGCTCTGCTCGTACCTGCTGATCGGCTTCTGGTTCAACGAGCGGATCAACGCCGACGCCGGCAAGAAGGCATTTCTCGTGAACCGCATCGGGGACGTCGGGTTCCTGGTGGCGATGCTCATGATCTTCGCGCACACGGGGTCCCTCGACTTCCAGCCGCTGTTCGCCCAGGCGCCGAAGCTCTTCACGCCGGGCGGGCCTGCCGTCACCGCCATCACGCTGTTGCTCTTCCTCGGGTGCACGGGCAAGTCCGCGCAGATTCCACTGTACACGTGGCTTCCCGACGCGATGCAGGGCCCGACGCCCGTCTCGGCCCTGATCCACGCCGCCACCATGGTGACGGCAGGCGTCTATCTCGTGGCCCGCTGCAACGTGCTGTACGCGCTCGCTCCCGTGGCGAGCGCCGTCGTGGCCGGGATCGGCGCGCTCACCGCCTTCTTTGCGGCGACGATCGCGCTCAAGCAGTGGGACATCAAGCGCGTGCTCGCCTACTCCACCGTCTCCCAGCTGGGCTACATGTTCCTGGGTGTCGGGTCGGGAGCGTACGCCGCTGGCATCTTCCATCTGGTGACGCACGCCTTCTTCAAGGCGCTCCTCTTCCTCGGCGCGGGGAGCGTGATTCATGCGCTCCATCACGCCTACCACGCCACGCACTCCCGCGAGGACGCGCAGGACATGCGCAACATGGGCGGTCTCGCTCGCCACCTGCCGTGGACGTCGACGCTCATGTGGGTCGCGACGCTCGCCATCGCCGGCATCCCGCCCTTCGCCGGATTCTTCTCCAAGGACCAAATCCTGAGCGCCGCCTTCTCCCTGGGCGACGTGCACCCGCTGTGGTACGTGTACTGGCTGCTCGGCCTGCTCACGGCGCTGCTCACCGCGTTCTACATGACGCGCCTGATGCTCTACACCTTCCACGGCCCGAACCGGACGGGCGAGCGGGAGTCCGCGCACCTGCGCGAGGCGCCCTGGGTCATGACGGGGCCCCTGGTCGTGCTCGCGGCGCTCAGCCTCGCGGGCGGCGCGCTCAACGTCCCCGCGCTGTTGCGCGGCCGTGAGTGGCTCGAGCACTGGCTCGAGCCGGTGACGGCCGTCGCGGCGCGGCTGCGCCCCGGCATCGAAGTGCCGCACGGCACCGAGTGGGCGCTGGTGATCGCCGCGGTGGCCGCGGCCGGGCTCGGGATCATCGCCGCGGTGCGGCTGCTCCGGCCGGAGGAGCTCGTCCCGGCCCGCCTCGCGCCGGCGGAGCGGGGCTTCGCACGCGTGCTATGGAAGAAGTGGTACGTTGACGAGATCTACGACTTCCTGTTCGTGCGGCCGCTCATATGGCTGTCGCGCGAGGTGCTGTGGAGGACGATCGATCTCGGCCTGATCGACGGCGCCGGGGTGAACGGCGCAGCGCGGCTATCGCGGGCGCTGGGCTGGATCGGGAGCCGCCTGCAGACCGGCCAGCTGGGCTTCTACGTGGTGCTGTTCGTGGGCGGCGTCCTCGCCGTGCTCTGGACGGCGGTCCGCTAGCCGATGTACGCGCGCTGGGTGCTGACCGCGCTGCTCGTCTGGCCCGCCGTCGCGGCCGTTGCGATTCTCATCGCGCCGCCGCGCTGGGCGAAGCACCTGGGCTTCGTGGCGAGCTTGATCGAGTTCGCTATCGCGGTCCCGTTGTGGTGGACCTTCGTGCCGTCGGGCGGGATGCAATTCGTCTGCGACGCGCCGTGGATCCAGGTGCCGCTGTTCGGGACGGGAGCGCCGTGGTCGATCCACTACACCGTCGGCGTGGACGGCATCTCCCTGTTCATGGTGCTGCTCACCACCTTGCTCGTTCCGCTCTCGGTGCTCGGCAGCTACAGCTACATCACCACCCGGGAGCGGGCGTATTACGCGCTGCTACTCGTCCTGACGTCGGGCATGATCGGGGTGTTCGTCGCCCTCGACCTGTTCCTGTTCTACGTGATGTGGGAAGTGATGCTCATCCCGATGTACTTCATCATCGGGGTGTGGGGCGGGGACAGCCGCCTGTATGCGGCGATCAAGTTCTTCATCTACACGATGTTCGGATCGCTGCTCATGCTCGTGGCCATCCTTGCGCTCGTCTACCTCGTGGGCCAGCGCACCGGAATCTTCTCCTTCGACTACTTCCACCTGATGCGGAACCTCGGTGACCTCGGGCCGCTCGCCTTCTGGCTGTTCGCGGCGTTCTTTCTGGCCTTCGCGATCAAGGTGCCGATGTTTCCGTTCCACACCTGGCTCCCTGACGCGCACGTGGAGGCGCCGACGGCGGGCTCGGTGATCCTCGCCGGCATCCTGCTCAAGATGGGGACCTACGGCTTCCTGCGGTTTGCGGTGCCGTTCTTCCCGGCCGTGGCACTCGCGCCGCCGGTCGAGACCGCCATCGTGGCGCTGTCACTCGTCGGGATCCTGTACGGCGGCCTCGTCGCCATGGTGCAACCCGACTTCAAGAAGCTGATTGCCTACTCGTCGGTCGCGCATCTGGGCTTCGTCATGCTCGGGATCTGGGCGCTGACGCTGCAGAGCGTGCAGGGCGCCCTGCTCGTGATGATCAATCACGGCATCTCGACCGGCGCGCTGTTCTTCCTGGTCGGGATGATCTACGAGCGGCGCCACAGCCGGCTGATCGCCGCGTACGGCGGCATCGCGCGCGTCGTGCCCCTGTTCGCCGCGATCCTCACGTTCGTGTCGCTGTCGTCGATCGGGCTGCCGGGCACGAACGGCTTCGTCGGCGAGTTCCTCGTGCTGGTGGGCGCGTTCCGGACGCACCCCGTGGCCGCCGGCATCGCCGCCACCGGAGTGATCGTGGCGGCGGCCTACCTGCTCTGGGCCTTGCAGCGGGTGATCTTCAACCCGCTCGACAAGCCTGAGAACGAGAAGCTGCCCGACCTGACGCCGCGCGAGCTGGCGGTGTTGCTGCCGCTCGTCGCCTGCATCGTATGGATCGGCGTGTATCCGAAGCCGATCCTCGACCGCATGGAGCCCGCGGCGCGCCAGTTCATCGAGAGCGTGCGGCCGCCGGGGCCCACCGCCACCGCAATCGCGCCGTGATCCTCGACCTCTCGAGCTCCCGGGACCTGCTGCTCGCGCTCCTCCCGGAGCTCGTGCTCACGGCGTGGAGCTTGGTGCTGCTGCTCCTCATCGCCTGGCGGCACCGCACCGCGGCGGACCTGCGGCTCGCCGGCTGCGTGACGCTCGCCGCACTCGCGTCCACGGCTGGCGCCGTGTGGTGGTTGTGGTGGCACGCGGCCCGTGCCGCGCCGACGCCACTCGCAGCGATGATCGCCGTGGACGACTTCCGCTTCGTCACGGACTGGCTGTTCCTCGGCGCCGCCGCTTTGACGGTCCTGCTCTCCTTCAACTACCTGGAGCGCGAGCAGCTGCTCATCCCCGAGTACCACGCCCTCATCGTGTTCGCGACCCTCGGCATGATGTTGATGGGAGGCGGCGACGACTTGATCGTTGTCTTCCTCGGGCTCGAGCTGCTGTCGGTGTCGGTCTACGTGCTCGCGGGAATCAACCGCAAGAGCGCGGCAGGGGCCGAGGCGGCGTTCAAGTACTTCCTGCTCGGCGCCTTCGCCTCCGGCTTCCTGTTGTACGGCATCGCACTCGTATACGGCGCGACCGGGACGACGGGCCTCCGCGCCATCGCGGCCCAGGTCGGGGCGGGGGCCGGGGGCGGGGGCGGGGGCGGCACGATGCTGGCAATCGGCCTGGCGCTGCTGCTGATCGGGTTCGGCTTCAAAGTCGCCGCGGTGCCGTTCCACATGTGGGTCCCGGACGTGTACGACGGCTCGCCGACGCCGGTCACGGCCTACATGGCGAGCGGCGTTAAGGCGGCCGCCTTCGCCGCCCTGTTCCGCGTGCTGGGCGAGGCGTTCTCCGCGGTCGCGGCCTGGCACGAGATCGTGTGGTGGCTCGCTGTGGCCACGATGGTGGTCGGCAACTTGATCGCGCTGGCCCAGCGAGCCGTGAAGCGCATGCTCGCCTACTCCTCGGTCGCCCACGCGGGATACCTGCTCGTCGCGGTGGCGGCGGGCCCCGGGCCCGGCTCGGCGGCGTTCCTGTTCTACCTCGTCGCCTACACTCTGATGACGCTCGGCGCCTTCGCGCTCCTCGCCGCCAAGGGCCGCCAGGGCGAGCGGGACGTCCTGATCGACGACCTCGCCGGGCTCGCCACGCGCCATCCGTGGCTCGCCTTCGCCCTGGCGGTGTGCATGCTGTCCCTGCTCGGCTTCCCCGGCACGGCCGGCTTCATCGGCAAGTGGTACATCCTCGCCGCGGCGACGAGCGCGGGGCAGGGTGGGCTCGCGGCCGCGCTCGTCCTTACGAGCGTGATCTCGGCGGGCTACTATCTCCCCGTGATCATGGCGATGTACATGAAGCCCGAGCCGTCCGCGGAGGCGCACGTGGGAATGCGACTGGGGCGGCTGGGCTACGCCGTCGTGACGGTCTGCGTCGCCGGGCTGCTGTTCTTCGGCGTGCGCCCGAACCGTCTGCTTGACCTCGCGCGCACCGGCGGCGTGGCCGGCCCGCCTGCCCCCGAAGCGATCCCGGCCGCGCCGGCCGTCAGCGCCGCGCACGCACCCACGGCCCGCTGACGCGGGGCGCCGGAGGGCTCTCTGAAGCTCCCCGCCACCATCTTCCGGGAATACGACATCCGCGGCACCGTGGGCGACCAGCTCACGGCCGAGGTCGCGCAGGCGGTCGGCACGGCGTTCGCCACGGTTGCGTGGGAGCGGCTCGGCGCCGCACCGCGCATCGCCGTGGGGCGCGACAACCGCCCCTCGGGTGCGGCCCTGTCCGCCGCGCTGCGCGACGGGCTCGTGGACGGCGGGGCGATTGCGACGGATGTCGGCGAGCTGCCGACCCCGGCGCTCTACTTCGCGACCCACACGCTGGATGTGGACGGCGGCGTGCAGGTGACGGGCTCTCATAACCCTCCCGAGTTCAACGGACTCAAGTTCGTGCTGCGCGGAGAGGCGGTGTACGGCGCCGGGATCCAGCGGCTGCGGCAGATGCTCGAAGACAACCTCGCCGCGACCCGGGTCGGCGGCCGTCACGCAGCGCGCTCCGGCGTGCTGGCGCACTACCGCGACGCGATCGCAGCGAAAAACGGCCCGCTGCCCCGGAGGGTGAAGGCGGTGGTGGACTGCGGCAACGGGGTGACGAGCCTCCTCGCCGTCGAGACCCTGCGGCAGCTCGGCGCCGACATCGTGCCGCTGTTTTGCGAATCCGACGGCCGCTTCCCGAACCACCACCCCGACCCGACGGTGCTCGAGAACTTGCGCGATCTCCAAGCCGCCGTGCGGCGCTCGGGCGCCGAGCTGGGGATCGCGTTCGACGGTGACGGCGACCGCATCGGCGCCGTAGATGAGGCGGGGCGCGTCGTGTTCGGCGACCAGCTGCTCGTACTCTTCGGGCGAGACCTCGTCCGCCGGATGGGTCCGGGCCATGCCGTAATCTTCGACGTCAAATGCTCCGCCGTGCTCCCGCAGGAGCTCGCCCGCGCGGGCCTGAAGCCCACGATGTGGAAGACAGGCCACTCGCTCATCAAGGAGAAGATGCGGGAGCTCGGCGCCCCGCTCGCGGGCGAGATGAGCGGGCACATGTTCTTCGGGGGCGACTGGTACGGCTTCGACGACGCGCTCTTCGCCGCGGCCCGGCTGCTCCGCTACGTGGCCGAGCAGGGCGGCCCGCTGTCGCGCCTGCTCGCGGATCTCCCGCCCAGCGTGTCGACCCCCGAGATCCGCATCCCCTGCCCGGACGAGCGCAAGTTCGACGTCGTGGCGCGCGCCGCACGCTACTTCGCGGCGCGCTACCAGGTGTCGACACTCGACGGCGTGCGGATCTCGTTTCCGGACGGCTGGGGGCTGCTCCGGGCGTCGAACACGCAGCCGGTCCTGGTGCTGCGCTTCGAGGCGGCGAGCGACGCCGCACTCCGCGCCTACCGGGTCGAAGTCGAAGACTGGCTCCGCGCCGAGGGCGTCGCGCCGTGACGCCGGCGCGGCGTCGGCGCGCCTTCGTCTGGGCCGCCGCCGCACTGGTGATCGCCCTCGTTGGCGGTCGCTGGCTCGCCATCGAGACCGCGGAGCGGGCCTGGGCCGCCACGGTGACGGGAGGCGATCTCTACCTCGCGGCCCGCGACCTCGCGCGGCTCGTCCAAGGCATCATCCTGCTCGTCTCGCTCACCTGGGGGATCGGCAACCTCTACATCGTGTACCGCGCCATCGGCTCGGTGCAATTACCCCGGCGACTCGGCGACCTCGAGATCGTGGAGGCGGTGCCGCAGCGGGTGCTGCTCGGCGGCACGCTGCTCGCGGGCGCGGCGTTCGGCCTGGTACTCGCGCTCGGCACGGGCGACTGGTGGCTCCAGGCCACGCTCGCCGCGCGGCCACCGCGCTTCGGGATCGCGGATCCCGTGCTGCACCGCGACCTCGGTTACTACGTCGCCCAGCTCCCGTGGGCCCTGACCTCCCAGGCGTACGCGCTCCTCGCGACGAGCGCGGCCACCGTGGTGGTGACGCTGCTCTACCTGGGCATCGGCTCGCTGCACTTTCGCCGCTGGCGTCCGGTGGCGAGTGCGCACGCGCGGCTGCACGTCGGCGTGCTGCTCGCCGCTCTGGCTCTGACGCTCTCCTGGGCCGGAGCCCTCGATCCCGCCGAGACGGTGGCCGGCCTGCACGGCGCGCTCGACGACGCCGCGCTGCAGCTCCGGCTGCCGGGGGCAGGCTTCGTCGTCGCGCTCGGCATCCTCGTCGCGGTGGCGAGTCTCGTGTGGGGCCTGCGCGAGCAGTCCACGCTGCTCGTCGGCAGCTGGGCGGCCCTCCTCGCCACATCGCTCGCGGTCTACCTCGTGCTGCCCGGCATCCTGCGCAGCGGGCGCGCGCCGGCCGCGGACGCGCTCGATCCAAGCCTGCTGGGCGAGCGGCGCAGGCTCGAGCAACTGGCCTTCGGGACCGAGTGGCTGGAGGAACGCGGCCCGCCCGGTTTCACCACGCCGGAGGCGGCCGTGGCTGCGCTGCCGGTCTGGGACGCGGATCGCGTGGCCGGCGTTGCGCGACGGGCGCATCTCCTCGGCCCGACGGGGACGGTCGCCACGGCTGCCTTGTCCCCGCACCGCCTGGGCGGCGGACGAGCCACGTGGCTCATCGGCGTGGCGCCGGACCTCGACCGGCTGGCTCGCACCCAGCCGCCGCCGCCCTGGACGGAAATCCATCGCGGCCCCTGGGCCCGGGCGGGCCGCGCCCTCGCCGCCGTGGAGGCGGACTCCGGGCTCGAGCTCGCGCCCGTGCTCGGGGGCGATTCGGTGACGTGGTTTGGAGAGGGTTTCGGCGAGTTCGCCGTCGCCGCCCCCGACACGTGGCCCCAGGCCCGCACGGCCGGCATTCCGCTCACCGCATGGTGGCGCCGCACCGCGCTCGCGTGGGTACTGCAGAGCCCCGAGCTCACGCGGGCGGAGACGGACGGCCTCGTGCTGCTCTGGCGGCGCGACGTCGCCGAGCGGCTGGGACGGCTCGCTCCGTTCGCGCACTTCGACGTTCCGGTCCCCGTGGTGGCGGACGGTGCGCTGTGGTGGATCGCCTACGGCTATGTCGGCGGGGAGGCCTTTCCGCTGGCGCGCCCGGTGGCGTGGGAAGGCCGGGGCGTGCGTTACCTCCGGGCGGCCTTCCTCGGCGCGGTGAGCGCGGCCACCGGCGAGACGCTGCTGTATCTCGCACCCGGCGCCGACTCACTCGCCCAGGCCTGGGCGCGGCGCTACGCACCGCTGGTGCGGCCGCTGGACAGCCTGCCGCCGAGCCTGCGCGGCCAGCTGCCGTACCCGCGCCTAGCGTTCCGCACGGCGGCCGCTCAGGTCACGCGCTCGCGCTCGGACACGGTGTCCTGGACGCCCCGCCCGCGGGAGCCGTTCGACCTCGTGGCGCCAAGCCCTGTTGCGGGGGGGGCGGGCGCGACGCGGTTGTGGATGGCGCTCGGGTTCGAAGCGGGGCCGCGAGGCGAGGTGGCCGGCCTGCTCGCGGGCACGATCGCGGCCGCGGGCCCGCGACTGGCGCTGTGGCGGCCGAGCCAAGCGACACGTCTTCCCGGCTCGGTGCTCGGATCGCCGCAGACCGCGCCGGGCGTGCCGCGGCTGTGGCTCGCGGGCGGCGCGCTCGTGTCGGCGCAGGCGCTGTTCGCGCAGGCCGCGACCGATGGCGAGGCGCCGCGCGTGCAGAAGCTCTACCTCACCTGGGGCAACCGTGCGGGGGAGGGCCCGACGCCGGCACAGGCGCTGCATGACCTGCTCGCGACGGGCGCCAGCCGCGCCGGCCGCGACACGTCCCTCGCGGCGCGCTGGGACGCAGCGCGCCGGCTCGCGGCGCAGGCCGATTCGGCGCTCGCAGCGGGCGATATGGAGGCATTCGGGCGCCTGTACGACGCGCTCAAGCAGCTGCTCGGCGTGGGCCGCCGTAAGCTTGCCCCACCCCTTGGCCCCCGCTAGGTTGCGGCCCCGTGATGCCAGGCACCATCGTCGTCGCCCTGGGGGGGAATGCCGTCGCCCCGCCGGGCGAGCGCCCCACGATCGCGAATCAATTCCGCCACACGCGCGAGAGCCTCGCGCCGATGGTCGACCTGGCCCGAGACGGCTGGGGGATCGTGCTGGTGCACGGGAACGGCCCCCAGGTGGGTGACGAGCTGGCGCGGAACGAGATCGCGGCCGACCAGGTGGAGCCGTTGCCGTTGGGCGTGCTGGTGGCGGGGACGGCCGGGTGGATGGGCTACATGATCCAGCAGTCGCTGCAAAACGCCCTGACGCGCGCCGGCATCGAGCGGCGCGTGGTCACGCTGATCACCCAGACGCTGTGCGACGCCAACGACCCCAACCTCCGCAACCCCACGAAGCCGATCGGCCACGCCCTCGACACCGTGGGGCTCGCCCGCCTGCGGGCGAGGGGCGTGCCCGTGGTCGAGGAGCGGCCGGGGCGATGGCGGCGGCTCGCGCCCAGCCCGCGCCCCGTGGCGATCGTGGAGCGGGAGATGGTGCGCCACCTCGTCTCAGCGGGGCACATCGTCGTGGCGAGCGGCGGCGGCGGCCCACCGGTCGACGACGACCCCAAGCTCGGCCTCGAGGGCATCGACGCCGTCGCCGACAAGGATCTGGTCGCCGCCATCCTGGGCCGGGACATCGGAGCGGACGTACTCTTGATCTTGACCAACGTGGACGCGGTGTTCCGGGCGTACGGCACGCCGCACCAGGAGCCGATCCGGCGCCTCGACCTGGCGCAGGCCGAGCACCTGCTCGCGGGCAAGGAGCTCGGGACCGGCAACATGCGCCCCAAGGTCGAGGCGGCCGCGGCCTTCGTGCGCGCGGGCGGCGAGCGGGCGGTCATCGCTCAACTGGCGCACGGCCTCGCCGCCCTGAACGGGAAGGCGGGCACGACGCTCGTCAGGGCAGGGCCGTGAACCTGTACGAATACCAGGCGCGTGAGATCCTGCGGCGCCACGGCATCCCGGTGCCGGACGGCGACGTCGCGACGACGCCGGACGAAGCGCGCGCCATCGCCCAGCGGCTCGGCGGCCGAGTCGTCGTGAAGGCGCAGGTGCACGCCGGGGGCCGTGGCAAGGCAGGCGGGGTGAAGCTCGCCACGAACCCGACCGAGGCGGCGGCGCACGCCCGACAGATCCTCGGCATGACGATCAAGGGGCTCCCGGTGCGCAAGGTGCTGGTGGCGCCCGCGGCGGACATCGCCTCCGAGAGCTATGTCGGCATGATCGTGGACCGCGGGGCGCAGCGCCCCGTCCTGATGGTGAGCGCGGCGGGAGGCGTGGACATCGAGGCCGTGGCCGCACACACGCCGACGCAGATCCACCGGCTGGCAGTGGATCCGCGCTACGGTCTCCTGTCGCATCAGGCGCTCGGCCTCGCGCTCACGCTCTATCGCGACGTGGCCCAGGCCCGTGCCGCCGCCGACATCATGCAGCGGCTCTACACGGCGTTTTACGCCGTGGGCGCGTCGCTCGCCGAGATCAATCCGCTGGCGACCACACCGGACGGGAAGGTGATGGCGCTCGATGCCAAGATCGTGGTGGACGACAACGAGCTCGAACGGCGACCCGAGATCGCGGCGCTGCGCGATCCAGAGGCCGAAGCGGCCTCCGAGGTCGCAGCCCGCGAGGCCGGCCTGTCCTTCATCAAGCTGGACGGCACCGTCGGCTGCTGCGTCAACGGCGCCGGGCTCGCGATGGCCACGATGGACCTGGTCAAGTACTACGGCGGTGAGCCGGCCAACTTTCTCGACATCGGCGGCAGCTCGAATCCCCAGAAGGTCGTGGCCGCGCTCCGGATCATCACGGCCGACCCCAGCGTGCGCGCGATTCTCTTCAACATCTTCGGCGGCATCACGCGCTGCGACGACGTCGCGAACGGCATCGTCCAGGCCACGCAGCAGCTTCCCCTCAAGGTCCCCATGGTCATCCGGCTCACCGGGACGAACGAGCAGGAGGCCGTCGCGATCCTCACGCGCGCGGGCTATACGGCGCTCACCGACATGGACGACGCGGTGAAGCAGGCCGTCGCGCGAGCGCGGGGGAAGGCGGCGTGAGCATCTTCGTCGACCAGGAAACCCGCCTCCTGGTCCAGGGAATCACCGGCCGCGACGGCTCCTTCCACACGCGGCAGATGATCTCCTACGGCACGAAGGTCGTCGCCGGCGTGACGCCGGGGAAGGGCGGCCAGCTGTTCGACGGCGTGGTGCCGGTGTTCGACACGGTGGCCGACGCCGTGCGGGAGACGAAGCCGACCTGCTCGGTGATCTACGTCCCCGCCGCTGTCGCGGCGTCGGCGATCCTCGAAGCCGCCGACGCCGGGCTGCCGCTCGTCGTGTGCATCACGGAGGGAATCCCCGTGCTCGACATGACGCGGGCGCTTCCGTTCCTGCACGAGCACGGGGCTCGGCTCATCGGCCCCAACTGCCCCGGGCTGATCTCACCCACCAAGGGCAAGGTGGGAATCATCCCGGGGAACATCTGCAAGCCCGGGCGCATCGGCGTCGTGTCGCGCAGCGGGACGCTCACCTACGAGATCATCCACCAGCTCACGAGGGCGGGTCACGGCCAGTCGACCTGCGTCGGGATCGGTGGCGACCCCCTGATCGGCACCAACTTCATCCAGTGCCTGTCCGCCTTCGAGGCGGACCCGGACACCGATGCCGTCGTGCTGATCGGGGAGATCGGCGGCACGGACGAGCAGCAAGCCGCCGAGTTCGCGCAGCGCGGCATGACGAAGCCCGTGATCGGCTTCATCGCCGGCCAGACCGCACCGCCGGGTCGCCGCATGGGCCACGCGGGCGCGATCATCTCAGGCTCGAGCGGAACCGCGGCCGAGAAGATGGCCGCGTTCGAGCGCGCCGGAATCAGCGTGATGAAGCGCCCGGCCGACGTCGTGCCGCTGCTCGAGGAGCGGCTGTGAACCTGAGGGACGTGCTCCGCCCCGAGCACATCGTGGTGCCCCTGCGCGCCAGCACGGTGAAGCAGGCGACGGAGCTGCTCGCGGCCCGCTTGGTCGAGACCGGGGCCGTCGCCGAGCCGAACCGGCTGTACGCTGTCATCCGCAACGCATGGCCTGAGGACCTGGTGAGCGTGGGCGAGCACGCCTTCCTCCCGCACTTCCGCACCGAGGCGGTGCGGGGTCTGCGCACCGCCGTCGGCATCGCACCCGCTCCGATCCACTGGGAGAAGGACCCGAACCGGGCGGCGCGGATCGTGATCTTCATCGTGGCGCCGCAGCGCGAGGCGGCCACCTACCTGCAGCTGGTCGGCGCCTTCGCCCGCACGCTCTCGGCCCCCGAGACGGTGACGGCGCTGCTGGCCGCCCGCTCACCGGAGGACGTCGCGGGGCTCGCCGCGCTCGCGGCGGTGGAGCTGCCCAGCCAGCTGCTGGTGCGCGACCTGATGACGCCCCACATCCGCACCGCCCGCCCGGAGCAGACGTTGGGCGAGGTGGCGCACCTCATGGCCGAGCACGACGTGCGGGCGCTGCCGGTCGTGGACGACACCGGTTCGCTGGTCGGCGTGATCACGCACCGTGAGCTGCTGAAATACCTGTTACCGAGCTACTTGCAGCGCACCAAGAGCGGCGAGTTCGTCGCCCCCACCAAGACCCAGGTGCAGCGCGGCTCCACCGATCCCCGCACGATCCTGGTGCGCGAGGCGATGGCGCGCTCGGTGCTGTGCGTCGCCGAGGATCAGACCCTCGGCGACGTCGCGAATCTCATGAGCGCGCGGGACGTAGACCGCTTCCCCGTGATTCGCGAAGGGCGCCTCGTGGGATTCCTCACGCGGGCGGACCTGATCCGCCGCTTGATCGCAACCTGACACCGGATACCTGAGACCCGATGCTGACCCTGGCCATGATCAAGCCCGATGCCGTGCAGGCGGCGAACACCGGCAAGATCCTCGCGCATCTGGAGCAGGAGGGATTCGTCGTCCGGGCCGCCCGCTTGGTGAAGCTCACGACCACCCAGGCGGAAGCATTCTACGAGGTGCACCGGGCGCGTCCGTTCTATCGGCCCCTCGTGACGTTCATGACGTCGGGGCCCGTGCTGGCGCTCGCCCTGGAGCGGGAGAACGCCGTGCTGCACCTGCGCGACGTCATCGGCGCGACCGACCCGGCGGAGGCGAAGCCGGGGACAATCCGACAACGCTATGCCCGGTCCAAGGAGCAGAACGCGATCCACGCTTCCGACTCCCCGGAAACGGCCGCGCGCGAGGTCGCGTTCTTCTTTTCTGGAGGCGAGCTCCGCGACCTGTCGCCGCCCCGGTGACAGTTCGCTTGACGCAAGTCCCACAAGGGTTTAGGTTCGCGGGGCAATGCTACAGGTCGATCTGCGGGAGCTCGCGCGTGGCCCCGTTGAAACCAAGGCCGAGCTCGCCAGGGACGACCCTCTCCTCGAGGGCGTGGCGGTCGCGCTCGCCGACCCGGTGGCCGTCGGCGGGCGGTTGCAGCCGGCCGGCGAGGGGCGCTTCTATTGGCAGGGCTCGCTCCGCACCCGGGTCACCGGAGAGTGCCGCCGCTGCCTCGCCGCCGTCAGCCGGGTCGTGACGGCGGACATCGGGGTGTTGTTCACCGAAGACCCCGATGCGCTGGAGGATCCGAACTCCTATCCCTTACCCCCCGAGGCGACGGTGATCGACCTCACGCCGGCGGTCCGGGAGGAGTTGCTACTCGCCGTCCCGCAGTACCTGGAGTGCCGGCCGGACTGCCGCGGGCTGTGCCCGCGCTGCGGCCAGGACCTGAACGCGGGCCCCTGCGGCTGCGCCCCCGCGACGGTGGATCCGCGCTGGGCAACGCTCGCGGCGTTGAAGGGGAAGCTCCGCGACTAACCGAGGATCTCCATGGCGGTACCCAAGCGACGGACATCGAAGCGCAAGAAGCGGCTGCGCCGCACGCACTACAAGGCCGAGCGGCCGACCCTCCAGCCGTGCCCGCGCTGCGGCGACTGGAAGCGGCCGCACCGCGTGTGCCCCACCTGCGGCTACTACAAGGATGAACAGCGGGTGGCGGTCGAGGACGCCTGACGTGATCCGCGTCGCGCTGGACGCGATGGGTGGGGACGACGCCCCACGCGTCGAGGCGGAAGGCGCGGTGCTGGCGCTGCGGGAGCTCGCGCCCACCTTCCGCATTCAGCTCGTGGGCCGCAGCGGCGAGATCGAGGCCGCTCTGAAGGCGCACGGGGACGTGGACCGCGCGCGGCTGGAGGTGGTGGAAGCTCCCGACGTCGTGGGGATGGGAGAAAAGCCGCTCGCGGCGATCAAGAGCAAGCCCCGCTCGTCCATCGCGGTGGGCCTCGGGTTGCAGAAGCAAGATAAGTCCGACGCGTTCATTTCCGCCGGCAACACCGGAGCCGTCATGGCCGCCGCGACGCTGATGTTGCGGTTGCACGCGGGCGTGCAGCGCGCGGCCATCGGTGCCGCGTTCCCCACCGCCGGGAAGTCCGTGCTCGTCCTCGACGGCGGGGCCAACGTGGACTGCGATGCCCGCGAGCTGGTGGGCTTCGCCCATCTGGGCTCGGTATACGCTCGGGACGTGATGGGCCGCGCGACCCCCGGCGTAGGCCTCCTCAACGTGGGAGAGGAGGACGAGAAGGGGAATGCCGTCGTCAAGGAGGCTCACCAGCTGCTCAAGCGGACCGCGGGCATTCACTATGTGGGGAACGTCGAGGGGCGGGACATTCTCGCCGGACACTGCAAGGCGGGCCCGATCGACGTGGTCGTATGCGACGGGTTCGTCGGCAACGCCGTCCTCAAGTTCTACGAGTCCGCCGGTCGGATGTTCGTCGGCATGCTGCGGCAGGCGCTCCCCGACGTGCTGGGCCGCCCCGAGGTGAAGAAGCTCTTCAAGTTCCTCGACTACGCGGAGTATGGTGGTGCGCCGCTCTTGGGCGTGAAGGGGGTGGCGATCATCTGCCACGGCGCCTCCCCGGCGCGGGCCGTCATGAACGCGGTGCGCGTGGCGACCCAGATGGTCGAGAGCCACCTGTCGCAGGACATCGGGGCCGAGTTCGCCGAAGGGGGGGCGGTCGCGTGAAGCGACCCATCGCCGAGCTGTGGGGGAGCGGCAGCTACACGCCGACCCGCGTGATGACGAACGACGAGTTCTCGCAGTTCCTCGAGACCTCGGACCAGTGGATCCGCGAGCGCACGGGCATTCGCGAGCGGCGCGTGGCGAGCCCCCAGGAGACGAACGCCTGCATGGGGAAGGCGGCGGCCGAGCAGGCGTTGCGCGAGACCGGTCTGACACCGCTCGACCTCGACGCTCTGGTCGTCGCCACCTGCTCCCCTGACCGGCTGCTCCCCGCCCAGGCCTGCGATCTCCAGGCGATCCTGGGCGCGAAACGGGCGGCGGCGTTCGACGTCCAGGCGGCCTGCACGGGGTTTCTCTACGCGCTCAGCGTCGCGGAGGGCCTCGTGGCCACGGAGCAGGCGCAGCACGTGCTGGTCGTGGCGTCGGAGAAGCTCACGACGATCACCGACTGGCAGGACCGCACGACGGCCGTGCTGTTCGGCGACGGGGCCGGAGCGACGATCGTGCGGCCCAGCACCAACGGGCGCGGCATCCTCTCGTCCTGCCTGCGATCCGACGGCACCCTCGCCGAGCTGCTGTACCGCCCGGGCGGAGGCGCCGTGCATCCGCCCGACGAGCAGCTGCTCAAGGACCGCAGCTACTACATCAAGATGGCGGGCCGCGAAGTGTTCAAGGCCGCCGTGCTGTCGATGGCGGACGCGTGCGACCAGGCGCTGCGGCGTGCCGGCCTCACCGCTGCCGAGATCGACCTGCTCATCCCGCATCAGGCGAACATCCGCATCATCGAAGCGACGGCCAAGCACGCCCGTGTGCCCATGGACAAGGTGTACGTGAACGTGGACCGCTACGGCAACACGTCGGCCGCCTCGGTCGCCATCGCCCTCGACGAGGCGGTGCGCACGGGCCGGCTGCAGCCGGGAATGAAGGTGATGTTCGTTGCGTTCGGGGCGGGCTTTACGTGGGCGAGCATGGTGGTGCAGTGGTAGCGACCGTGTGGCTCTGCCCGGGGCAGGGCGCGCAACGAGTCGGGATGGGCAAGGATCTGGCAGAGCGGTTTCCGGCGGCGCGCGACACGTTCCGGGCGATCGACGAAGCCCTCGCGTTCCCGCTCAGCGACCTCATGTTCGCAGGCCCGGAAGACGAGCTCACCCAGACGCACAACGCGCAACCGGCGATCCTGGCGCACAGCGCCGCCGTGTTCGCGGCCGTGCACGCTGCGGGACCGGCGCCGGCTGCCGCCGCCGGTCACTCGCTGGGCGAGTATTCCGCGTATGTGACCGCGGGCGGTCTCACGGCGCCCGACGCCGCGCGGCTCGTGCGCAAGCGCGGCGAGCTGATGCACCAAGCCGGCACCGAGCGCCCCGGCACCATGGCCGCGGTGCTCGGCCTGGCGACGGCCCAAGTCGAGGCGGCCTGCCGCGAGGCGTCCCACGACGGCGCGGTGGCGACGCCCGCGAACCTCAACGCTCCCGACCAAACCGTCATCTCCGGGGACCCCGACGCCGTGCGGCGCGCGGGCGAGGCCTGCAAGGCGCGCGGCGCCAAGCGCGTCATCCCGCTCAAGGTGAGCGGCGCCTTCCATTCCCCGCTCATGGCCCCGGCGGCGAGCCACCTCAGAATCGCGCTCGACCGGGCGCCGTTTCGCGATCCCGGCTTTCCCGTAATCGCGAACGCCACGGCGGAGCCGGTGCACGACGCGGCACGCGCCCGCCGCCTGCTCACCGATCAGCTGACGACGCCGGTGCGTTGGGTCGACTGCGTGCGCAACGCCGCCGCCCTCGCCGGCGACGGCGCGCGCTTCATCGAGATCGGGCCGGGGAACGTGCTGGCGGGCCTGGTGAAGCGCATCGTGGCGGGCGCCAACGTCGTCTCGCTGGGGACGGCGGACGAGGTGGAGAAATTCCTGGAGGCGGCCTAGATGAAGTGCGGAATGCGGAATTCGGAATGCGGAATTGAAGCGGGGGGCTC